>Ga0307374_10005316_pt1 | contig 20859 bp, 17 predicted proteins | sample OX3MG_FD_202532 | JGI IMG/M metagenome (GOLD analysis project Ga0307374, IMG submission 202532) | Soil microbial communities from Risofladan, Vaasa, Finland - OX-3 | ecosystem: Environmental > Terrestrial > Soil > Coastal area > Acid sulfate soil | place: Finland: Risofladan, Vaasa | collected...
AAAACCTACCGCGAAGCCCTCGCCAGCGTCGAAGTCGTCATCCAGGAGTGGATCGACACGGCCAGGGAACTGGGCCGTCCCATCCCCCAGCCCAAAGGCCGCCTCGTCTTCGCCTGATTCACCCAGCCTCTCGGCTTCCTTCATTTGTAATTCATAATTCGTAATGGCCTGTTCCCTTCCCTACCTGCCTTCGGCCGTTCAGCACCTGTAACCCAGAACTCAGAACTTTCTATCTCGTCATTCGTAATTTGTGTTCTTGCATTTGAATTACGTGGGATGTATATAGTTGGGGTCTTGATTTCGCGGTGATCGCCGGCCGCACACATCGCAAAAGGCGCGATGGATGCGCCATCCGCGGTGATAGCACCACCGCGACAGAAAAGCCGCGGACCTCAAAACCGGAGGACCGCGCTACCCGCGCTTCCACCGTCGCCGCCAGGTCAGGACTTGACGTATTTTCGATGCTGTTCCGCCAGATAATTGTCCGTCATGCCGGCGATGTAATCGCACACCACGCGGTAAGTCGGTCCTTCCAGTGTCTTGGCAACGTAAAAGGGAGGAAGCCTGCGGGGATGCTTCATGTAGAATTCGAACATCTGCTCCACGCACTGCACGATTTTCCTGCGCTCAGCGTAAATGTCGCGGTGAGTGTAAAGATTTTCCCGGAGAAAAGTTTTCAGGCTTTGAGTCGTGCGCGATAGCACCGGGCTCGGTCCCACCAAGCGCGACGGAGCGGCGCGCACGTCGTTGACCGTCCGCACCTTCATTCGTTTTAGCCGCTCCTGGGTCGCCTCGATCAGGTCCGTAACCAGCGTATCCATCAGCCGCTTGAGAACCTCGTTAAATTTCAACTTTTCCGGGGCCTTGGGATGCTTCCGTTCAATCGGCCGAAGCAGGCGGCCGAAAAGGGGAACGCCTTCCCGAATCTGAGCCAGCGTCAGCAGCTTTGCCTCGTACCCATCGTCAAGGTCGGCGCAGTTGTAGGCGATCTCATCGGCCACGTCGATCAACTGGGCCTCGACCGGCGGACGCTCGTCCAGCCGGTATTCTTTCAAATCCGGATAACGCTCGGGATCGTAATCGTGCGAATGCTTGACGATGCCTTCACGAACTTCGAAGGTCAGGTTCAAACCGGGAAAGTCCACGTACTTCTGCTCGAACTGCTCCACGATGCGCAGGGCGTGGAGGTTGTGATCGAAGCGGTCTCCCTGCCGCACCATCAGGCGGTCGAGTTCCGTTTCGCCCGTATGGCCGAAAGGAGGATGGCCCACGTCGTGAACCAGCGCCAGCGCTTCCACCAGGTCCGTGTTCAGCCGCAGCGCTTTGGCCACCGTGCGGCTGATCTGGGCCACTTCCAGCGTGTGGGTCAGACGGTTGCGAAAATGGTCGGAATAGCGCCGGGTGAAAACCTGCGTTTTGTTTTCAAGCCGCCGGAAGGCCCGGGAGTGAATGATCCGGTCGCGGTCACGCTCATACTCATTGCGATAAGGATGGGACGGTTCCGAATAGCGACGGCCCAGACTCTTTGAAGCCAACATCGCGTAACTGGCCAGCCCGGGTTGATTACCATCACGCATGGCGCGCGCTCCAAAACATTCCGCAAGAAACTCCACTCTATCATAGCGGAATCAGGTTTCGATTTTGAGAGGTCAGGGCGAGGTGTGCGTACCCAATGGGGAGCCTGTCTTACCACCGGATTCGATGAGATGGCATTCCTTTGATATAATCCAGCTTTTCAGAGAGGGTACCACAACAGCGTCAGGCTTCGGTGTGGCAATAAGGTAAGGCCAGCCAAGCTCCCATTCTTGCCGAGAGGAGACCCGCTCCCATGGTCAGAGACACCATCGTTTGCTTGCTGGCAGGAGGCGCAGGAGAGCGTCTTTATCCCCTGACCCGCGATCGCGCCAAGCCCGCCGTGACCTTCGGCGGCATCTATCGCATCATCGACATCACCCTCTCCAACTGCCTGAACTCCGGCCTGCGCCGGATTTTCGTGCTGACCCAATACAAGGCCCTGTCTCTCAACCGGCACATTCGCGAAGGCTGGAGCATGCTGGCGGGCGACCTGGGCGAGTTTGTCCAAATCCTCCCGCCCATGATGCGGGTGGGCGATTACTGGTATCGTGGCACGGCGGACGCGATCTTCCAGAACGTATATTCCATCGGCAGCGAACCGTGCAAGTACGTTCTGATCCTTTCCGGCGACCATGTTTACAAGATGAACTATCAGTTGATGATTCAGCGGCACATCGATGCCGGGGCGGAAGCAACCGTGGGAGTGCTTGAGATCGACCTTGAGGAGGCTTCGCGCTTTGGCGTGGCGGAACTCGACTCACAACACCGGATTGTGGGCTGGCAGGAGAAGCCTCCGAATCCCAAGCCCTCGCCTGAAAATCCGAACAAGTGCTATGCCTCCATGGGCATTTACTGCTTCAATCGCGACATCCTACTTCAGTGCACGATGGCCGACGCCGATGACCCGAACTCGAACCATGATTTCGGCAAAGACATCATTCCAAAACTTCTCGAAAGGGGCAACGTCTACGCTTACGACTTTGTCGATGAGAACAAGAAGGAGGCGCAGTACTGGCGGGACATCGGGACCCTGGAGGCCTACTACGAAGCCAACATGGACCTGGTGGCCATCTCTCCGGTTTTTAACCTTTATGATTCCAGCTGGCCCATCCGAACTTTTCAGCGGCAGTACCCGCCCGCCAAGTTTGTCTTTGCGCAGGAAGGCCGGCGGATGGGCATCGCCGTGGACTCCCTGGTTTCCTCCGGCTCGATCATTTCCGGCGGACGCGTGACGCGCTCCATCATTTCGCCGAACGTCCGCGTCAACAGCTATACAGACATCGAAGGCTCCATTCTCTTCTCGCACGTTGACGTCGGAAGGTACTCCCGGATCCGCCGCGCCATCATCGACCGGCACATCAACCTGCCGGAGCACACGGAAATCGGCTACAACCTGGAAGAAGACCGCAAGAAATACCATGTGACGGATTCAGGCCTGGTGGTGGTCGTCCCCGAGCAGCGCATGTTCGAGGAACCCGAGTAGCAGCGCACGCGGGCGCATCGACGGAAGGGTTCGGCTTTCGGCCGCGGGCGATGGCCGCCGGCATGCCGGGCGGTTTGGATCGTCATCGTGCCGGGCCAGGTTTCAAGACCAGAAGGTGGCTTTCGCGGAATCTCCGCTCCGCGCCGGCCGCGTGGCCACCCGGCAAGTAAATCAATCGTTGCCCCGAAACGTCTGAAGGGAGAAAAAACATGCGACCTAAATCCAGTCTGAGCTGTGCGCCAACCGACTGGCGCGGCCGGCAAGCCTATCTTCTGAAGAACGAGTCCGTCCAGTTGGTCACTCTGACCGGCGGTGGTCACATCGCTGAGTTCAGGTTCGTGGACGCTACTCCCTTCTCGCACCTCAACCCTCTCTGGGTGCCGCCATGGAAGACCATGGAGCCTTTCAACTACCGCGAAAAGGTCCATTCCCGGCTGTACGGCTCGCTTCTCGAAGGCAAGCTGCTTTCCGGGATCGCCGGGCACAACATCTGCCTGGATTACTTTGGACCGCCCACGCCGGCGGAAACCCGGCAGGGCCTGTCGCAGCACGGCGAAGCCCCGATGTTGAAGTGGCGGAAGACGGAATGCCGTACCGGCAGCGAGAAAACTTCTTTGACCCTTTCCACGCGGCTGCCCGCGGCAGGACTTTCCTTCAGCCGCAACATCCGTTTGCAACGGGGTGCAGCGGTTGCCTACTTCACCGAAACCGTCACCAATGAAAACAGGAAAGACCATTTCTTCCATTGGGTCCAGCACGTGACGCTCGGCCCGCCCTTCATCTCCGCGCATGACAGCCGGGTGGCTCTGCCGGGATCAAAAGGGATGACTTTGCCTCATTCCTACAATGAGGGGAAGGATCTGCTGGCCACGAACCGCCGTTTTCGCTGGCCGCTTGCCCCCGCCCTGAAAGGGAAACCCGTTGACCTGACCCGGACGCTGCTGCGGCCCGGCACGGGCGTGGTCGCGGGTGTTCTGCTGGACCCGCGAAGCAAGCTGGGGTTTGTGGCGGCGGTTAATCTTCAGCATCGATTGCTGATCGCATACTGTTTTGACCGGAATGATTTTCCATGGGTCGCGGTGTGGGAAGAGAATCAGGCCATTGAAGAGCCGCCGTGGAAGAAACGAACGCAAACCCGCGGCCTGGAATTCGGAACCACCGCGCTTCCCGTTTCGCGGCATGAAAACGCCGCCATGGGAACGCTGTACGGCGTTCCAACCTTCACCAGCGTCCCGGCCCGCGGCCGGAAGACCGTTCGGTATCTCGCCTTTCTCGCACAGGTTCCCAGCGAGCTGACCGGCATCCGGACGATCCAGATGGAGGGGAATGAAATGATCGTGCACGGACTACGCAAAGGAGTTTCGGTTCGTGTCGCGGTTCCCGGGCTTTCCCGTTTCGGTCTTGCCGGATGAGTTGATTGGAAAAGACGAATGCTTGAAAAAATCGTTTCCCGTTTATTGTTTCCGGTTCCCGTCATTTGCGAGGTCCTGATCCTGGGCCTGGTCCTGTTATGGTTGACGCGCCGGCAGAAGGCCGGGAAGATTCTGGTCACTCTCGGAGCGGTCTTGCTGCTGCTGCTCGGCAACAGTCGAGTATCGGGATTTTTGTTGAGTTCGCTGGAACAGCGCTATCATCCGCTTGCCCTGTCATCGCTGCCCGCAGCAATGGAATCCATGAAAGAGACCTATGTCGTGGTGCTGGGAAGCGGCTATTCGCCTGATCCCCGGGTTGACCTCGACAGCCACCTTTCGCAAGATGGCCTCGTCCGCCTGGTGGAAGGCGTGCGGATTTGCAGGCAGATGCCGGGATGCAAACTGATTTTGTCCGGAGGACCACCCGCCGCAGCCCGGACGATGAACCAAATCGCATTGTCGCTCGGTGTCAGGCAGCAGGATATTATTCTCGAACCGAACTCCCGCAACACCGAACAGGAGGCCCGGTTCATCCAACCGACCGTCGGTGCGACTCCCTTTCTCCTGGTCACTTCCGCCTCCCATATGCCGAGAGCCATGGGCCTTTTCAGAAAGCTCGGAATGCAGCCCACCGCTGTCCCCACGGACTACCTGGCCAAACAAGGCGGCGCCCTCGTGCCGGATGACATCTACCCGGGCGATGACGGCCTGTATCAAGCCGAAAGAACCGTCTACGAATATCTCGGCATGACCTGGGAAAAGCTCCTCGGGCAAATATGACCGGCAGCTGTTGATTGGGTCGGGGAGCCCTCCGGGCTCCCGTGATGCCCTACCGCCAGCAGGGGAAAGCCGCGGCCGGGTGTGTTATATTGTGTGGAGGGAAACGAAGTACCTGCGTTTCACCGAACCATGACGCGTGAAGAACTGCTTTCGAGGATCACGATCAACCCGAACGTTTGTTTCGGGAAGCCATGCGTTCGGGGGGATCGCCTCTGGGTATCGCTCATCCTTGATTTACTTGCCAGCGGGATGACTTCCGGCGAAATTCTCAAGGAGTATCCCGGACTGGAAGAATCTGACGTTCTTGCCTGCATTGCTTACGGCGCCGAAATGTCGCGCGAACGCTACGTTGACATTCGCTGAGTGTGCCGTTCACTCAACTGAGCGGTCCGCACACATCGCAAGAAGCGCGATGTGTGGGCCACCCGCGCACCTCTGCCCCTGGGAGCCGTTGCAGCACAGCGCCTGCTTTACTCCGGCTAACCGTGGTGGCGCATAAAGGCCGACGACGCACGTAGAGACGCCCCGCGGGGGCTTCTCACGGTTCGTGCCGTTAAAAACGAGACGTTCCGGCGGAACGTCTCTACAAAGGCCACCCCCTGCACGCCATTCCTGGCCTCGTTTTCTTGACTTCATTCCGGAGCGGCGACATAATCGGAAGTCAGTTATGCGAGAAGCGGTTATTATTGCCGCAGTCCGCACTCCGATCGGCAAGTTTCAGGGTTCGCTCGCTGCCCTCTCGGCAGTGGACCTCGGAGCCTGCGTGGTGCGGGAAGTGGTGCGGCGGGCGGAAATCGATCCGGCCCGCGTGGATGAAGCGATCATGGGCAACGTGGTTTCGGCGGGGCTAGGCCAGAATCCTGCCCGCCAGGCGGCCCTCAAAGGCGGCCTTGATCCGCGCGTGGCGGCGATGACCCTCAACAAGGTTTGCGGATCGGGCCTGAAGGCGGTGGCCCTGGCCGCGCAGGGCATCGAAACCGGCAACACCGACACGGTCGTGGCGGGCGGCATGGAGTCCATGAGCAACTGCCCGTATCTGCTGCTCGGAGCCCGCCAGGGCTTGCGCCTCGGCGACAAGGCGCTGGTCGATTCCATGGTGCACGACGGCCTGTGGGATGCCTACGAAGATTTCCACATGGGCATGACCGCCGAACTGGTCGCCGAAAAATACCACGTCTCGCGCCAGTGCCAGGACCAGTACGCTCTCGAAAGCCACCGGCGCGCTGTCGCGGCTATCCAAAGCGGCAAGCTGAAAGATCAGATCGTTCCCATCACCGTGCCGGTGAAAAAGGGCGAGACGCGGGAGTTTTCCGTTGACGAGTCGCCGCGCGAAGATACAACGCTTGAAAAGCTGGCGAGTTTGAAGCCAGCCTTCAAGCCGGGCGGAACGGTGACGGCGGGCAACGCTCCCGGAACCAACGACGGCGCCGCGGCGACCGTGGTTACCTCGCTTGAAACCGCGCAGAAGCTGGGCAGAAAACCCCTGGGGCGGATTGTGGCGCAGGCGGTCAGCGGGGTTGAGCCGCGCTGGGTGATGATGGCTCCGGTGGACGCGGTGCGGTCACTGCTGGAGAAGACCGGCTGGAAGCTTGAGGAAGTCGATCTGATTGAATTGAATGAGGCGTTTGCCGTGCAGGCCGTAGCCGTGATGGAGCAACTGGGCCTGGACCCGAGCAAAACCAACGTGAACGGTGGCGCGGTGGCGCTGGGGCATCCCATCGGCGCATCGGGCGCGCGCATTCTGGTGGATCTGCTATACGAGATGGAGCGCCGCAACGCGCGCCGCGGCATTGCCGCGCTCTGCCTGGGCGGTGGAAACGCGATTGCCCTGGCGATCGAAAGAGACACACGGCAATCCGGTTTGGTGCACGATCCGGCACGGAGGAAGGTTTGAGCATCCGTCTGGCAGGTGTGGTGGGGGCCGGAACCATGGGCCATGGCATCGCCCAAGTGTTGATTCGAAACGGTTACTCGGTGGTTCTCCATGATACTTCCCGGGAGCTGGTGGCGCGCGGAGCGGAGAGAATTTCAAGCGGGTTGGAACGCAACGTGCTATCAAGGAAGCTGACGGAGGGGGAAAAGAAGCAGGCTGAAGGCCGGCTGAAAACCACTATCGAGCTTTCTGATCTCGCATCTGCGGACGTTGTGATTGAAGCGGTCACTGAAAGATTTGACGTCAAGGCGGCGGTGTTCCGGTCACTCGATGCGGTCTGCCGGCCCGAAACTCTTTTTGCCAGCAACACTTCGTCCATCTCCATCACGCGGCTGGCGGGTATCACGCGGCGTCCGGCGCAGTTTGTGGGACTGCACTTTTTCAATCCGGTGCCGGTGATGAAACTGGTGGAAGTGGTTCCCGGGCTTGAGACCGCGGAAGAAACCGTGGCGGCGGCGGAGCAGATGGCAACCTCACTGGGCAAGACGCCCGTCCGGGTCAGGGACTTTCCCGGATTCGTTTCAAACCGGCTGCTGATGCCCATGATTAATGAGGCGGTGTATACGGTGATGGAAGGCGTGGCCGGCCCCGAAGGTGTGGACGGAGTGATGAAGCTGGGCATGAACCATCCGATGGGGCCGCTGGAGCTTGCCGACCTGATCGGCCTCGACGTGTGTCTGGACATCATGAAAGTGCTTTACGAAGGGTTTCGAGATTCCAAGTACAGGCCATGCCCGCTGCTCGAACGAATGGTGGAAGCGGGGCGGCTGGGACGCAAATCCGGGAGGGGGTTCTACGATTACGCGAAAGCGTAGCCTCAATCAGAGCCAGCGCAAATCCCACGAGAAGACGTCTCAGACACAACCCGGCGCCGCACAAAAACTTTCGCGGACACCTGTACAACAAGGGGAGGATTCCGGCATGCCAGAAGAACGAACGGAGCGAGCGAAGGCCATCGAACAGGCCCTTACTCAGATCGAAAAACAGTTTGGGAAAGGCTCGATCATGCGCCTGGGTTCAAAACAGGCTCTGGTTCCCGTGGATGTGATCCCCACGGGAGCGCTTTCACTTGACGCCGCGCTGGGCGTGGGAGGAGTTCCACGGGGCCGCGTGGTGGAAGTGTTTGGTCCTGAAGCCAGCGGCAAAACCACGCTCGCGCTGCACCTGGTGGCGGAAGCGCAGCACCGCGGCGGGATGGCGGCTTTTGTGGACGCCGAACACGCGCTGGACGCCAAGTACGCCAAGCGGCTGGGCGTGGACGTCGATAACCTGCTGGTTTCACAGCCCGATTTTGGCGAGCAGGCGCTCGAAATTGCCGAAGCCCTGGTGCGCTCCAACGCCATCGACATTGTCGTGATCGATTCGGTGGCCGCGCTGGTTCCGCGCGCCGAGCTTGAAGGAGACATGGGCGATTCCATGCCCGGCCTGCAGGCAAGATTGATGTCCCAGGCGCTCCGCAAGCTGACCGCGCTGGTGTCGAAGTCCAAGACCTGCCTGGTGTTCATCAACCAGATCCGGGAAAAAATCGGGGTCATGTTCGGGAATCCTGAAACCACCACGGGCGGGCGGGCCCTAAAGTTTTATGCCTCCGTGCGCCTGGACGTTCGCCGGATCGGCGCCATTAAAGACGGCGATCGCGTGGTCGGCAACCGAACTCGCGTGAAGGTGGTGAAGAACAAGATGGCGCCGCCATTCCGCGATGCCGAATTCGACATCCTCTACGGCGAAGGCATTTCCAAAGAAGGCGACCTGCTCGACCTGGCCGTCGGTTTGAACTTGATCGAAAAGAGCGGTTCGTGGTATTCCTTCGCTGGAGAGCGAATTGGACAGGGGAGGGACAACGCGCGGCAATTCCTGTGTCAGAACCCTGATATTTACGAGAACATTGCGGCGGAGTTGCGCAAGGCGCTGAATTTGCCCACCCCAGCGGAGGATGCTGAGCCCGCAGAAATGGGTACGGCACGAAGCAAGAAATAAGCGCGGCAGCAGGATGCTGTCGTTCCAGTAGCCGAAAGAGTTGCCGATAGATTAAGTAGACGGTGCGCCAGGACCGACGGGAAGAAGATAGCAAGCCGTTGCACATGAGGATAGCTGAGGAGACCTGATCTGCTTTGAAGAAAACTATCGCTGTTCTGGCCGTTGCTCTGATAGGGTTGTGCGGATTTGACATTCTTCCAGGGGGAGTTCTTCCACGGGAGCTGGCAGCACCGCTGCCTCCCGCAACCCACCGAACCACAACCCGCCGGCAGGTTCATCACACGCGGCGCCGACATGTTCGCCGGTACTGGAGCCCGTGGAGCGTCAGTTCTTACGATGACAACCCCGGCGCCGACGACAACACCGAAGGCGAAGACCTGGCTGTGCGCCAGGCCGCGCTTCAGGCGCTGGGCCGTTGGAACGGAAGCATCGTGGTGGTCGATCCGAACGACGGGCGAATCCTCACCATCGTCAATCAAAAACTGGCATTCAGCGGAGCCTTCCGGCCCTGCTCCACGTTTAAACCCATCGTGGCGCTGGCGGCCCTGAAGCAAGGCATCATCACCCCACGCACCAAACTTCGCGTGGGCCGCCGCTCGTCTGTTGACGTGACCGATGCGCTGGCGCACTCAAACAACGAATTTTTCTACAAACTCGGCGAGATGGTCGGTTTCAAGCTCTTGTCGCGTTACGCCCATGAATTTGGCCTGGGAGAAGACGCCGGCTGGCACATTCCCGGGGAATTGTCCGGAGAGTTTCCAACGGCTCCCCCCAAGGACGGCGGGGTTGGAGACCTGGCCTATCTGGGTAAGGGGATTGAAGTGACGCCCCTGCAATGGGCCGCCGTGGCTTCCGCCATCGCCAATGGCGGCACGCTTTACTACCTGCAATACCCGCGCACGCAGGAACAACTGGATCATTTCGAGCCTATGGTGCGGCGCCGGTTAACCAATCTCAGCGCGCAAATTCCGAAGGTCAGGGCGGGCATGGCGGCTGCGGTCAGCTATGGCACGGCCCGCCTGGCCAATGACGGCGGAGAGCAGATTTTTGGGAAAACCGGGACGTGCAGCGAAGACGGGGCGCGGCTGGGATGGTTCCTTTCCTACTCCGGTGTCCGACCCAAGTATGTTGTCGTGGTCCTGCTGCGAGGCGGGCGACCGATGTATGGTCCCCACGCTGCTGAAATCGCAGGCCAGCTCTATAAGGACCTTCGGCAAACCGGCCCCGCCGAGGCCCAGGCAAGCAGAAGCGTCCTGGGCGAATAAACAACCCTCATGAACCGGAAATCGCCAGGTTTGCCCCGCGTGCGGGGTAAGAAAGAGTTCTTCCCTCCCCGCCCGGAAGCTCTAAGACCCGCCCCAAGCGAATCTGCGTAGAAGCCTTACGCCTTCGACTGGCCGGAAGCCTCGATGTTGCCCGCGTGCAGGCCGCATTCCTTCTTGGTTTGATCTTCCCACCACCAGCGTCCTTCGCGTTCGTGCTGGCCGGGAAGCACCGGCCGCGTGCAGGGCTCGCATCCAATCGAGACAAAGCCTCTCTCGTGCAGCGGGTTGAAGGGAACATCGTTTTCGCGGATGTAACTCCAAACCTGCTTAGAGCTCCAGTTGGCCAGAGGATTGAACTTGATCAGTTCATGGCCGGGCGAGGAAAAGACGGGATCAACCTCAACCACAGCCACCGCAGCGCGCGTGGAAGGGCTTTGATCGCGGCGCTGCCCGGTCACCCAGGCGTCAAGCGTGCCCAGCGCCCTTTTGAGCGGCTCAACTTTGCGGACCCCGCAGCATTCCTTGTGGCCGTCTTCATAAAACGAGTACAGCCCTTTCGCTTTGACCAGATTTTCCACCGCGGACACCTGCGGAAAGAAAATTTCAACCGGAATGCCGTAATGCTTGCGGACCTTATCGAGAAACTGGTAGGTTTCCGCGTGGAGCCTGCCGGTATCGAGCGAAAAAACTCTGAACTTGCCGCCGATTTTTGCCGCCAGGTCGATCAGAACGACATCCTCAGCCCCGCTGAAGCTGATCCCGATTCCGCCCGAATAGTTTTCGAGTGCGAACTGGAGGATCTCGCTCGGATGCCGCTCGGCAAGTAATTTTGCAATCTCAGGAATATCTACTGTTCCAAGTTCCATAATTTCCTTTCGTCTGTTTCAGAGTGAGATGGCCGGAAGGCCACGCCCGCTAACCGACCAGCAAGCGTGCCCCCAGCGAAAAGTAGAGAATGCTGAAAAGCCAGGTAATGTAACGCTCGGGAATCCGGCGCGACAGCCGGCTCCCGATGATGACTCCCGGCACTTCGCCGGCGACCAGCAGAAGGAAAAGACTGGGGTTGAAATTTCCCATCTCCCAGTGCAGCGACCCGGCCAGCGCCGTGGTCACCAGTCCAAACAGGATGTCCGTCCCCACCAGGCTTCCCAGCGGCAGGGGCACCAGCACCAGCAACGAGATCATCAACAGGCTTCCGCTGCCCACGGAGGTCATGGAAACCAGGAAGCCCACAATCGCGCCCACGGCGGCCAGCTTGAAGCCGCCGTTTGAGAAAGTGAGGTGCGCGTAATCGGTGGAAGCCGTCTGCTGCTTCCCGCGCAGGAACGGCAGGAAGAGCGAGACGCCGAAAAGGGTCAGGCCCAGCAGGACCTTCAACGAGTGATCCAACTGGACTCCCGACATCCAACCCTTTAAGAAGTGAATAAACAGGATCCCCGCGATCGAGCCGGGAACGCTTCCGGCCAGCAGGTATCCGGCCAGGTTCCATCGAACCTGTCCCAGCTTGCGATGCTCAAAGACGCCCGCCAGCTTGGTGACCGCCCCGCTCATCAGGTCGGTGCCAATCACCGTCAGCGCATGGAAGGGCGTGACCAGCAACAGGAGCGGGGTCAGGATGACGCCCGCGCCGGTGCCCGTCAGCCCCACCAGAATGCCGGTGATGAAGGCAAGCAGACTTACGAGCATGCCGCCCCCTGCTGGATTTGTTCCTGGCCAAAGGCATGGTGAAGGACCGCCGCCACTTCAGGGCGTGTGAACTCCGGCGGCAACTGCCCGCCGTCGCGCAGCACGTTCCTCACCTGGGTGCCGCTCAGCATTACGCGAGACTGCTTGTCGTGCCCGCAGGTTTTTTGCGACGCCATGCCCAGGCACTCGCGGCAGTAAAAAGTGTGCTCAAAGAAGAGCGGTGTGATTCCCACCTCGCCCGTGCCGAACTCGCTGAAGATCTTCTGGGCGTCGTAAGGGCCGTAGTAATTCCCCACGCCGGCGTGGTCGCGCCCCACGATAAAATGGGTGCAGCCGAAGTTCTTGCGGATCAGCGCATGGAAGATGGCTTCCCGCGGGCCGGCGTAGCGCATGGAAGCGGGATTCAGCGCCAGCAGCGCCCGGTCGCGCGGATAATAGTTCTCCAGCAGCACTTCGTAGCAGCGCAGCCGGACTTCCAGGCTGATATCGTCGGATTTGGTCTCGCCCGCAATCGGGTGCAACAGCAGCCCATCCACGATTTCAAGTGCGGCCTTCTGGATGTATTCGTGGGCGCGATGAACGGGATTGCGAGTCTGGAATCCGACCACGGTGTTCCATCCGCGCTCGGCGAAAATCCGGCGGGTATCCGCGGGATCAAGCCGGTATTTCGAAAACTCTTCCGCATTCGGCCGCCGGAAGACTTCCACCGGGCCGCCGATCAGCCAGTCACCGCGCGAAGCCACGTAGCGGGCGCCGGGGTGGTCGGCATTGGCCGTGCGAAAGACCGCCACGGATTCCGCTTCGCGGTCGTAGGAAAACACATCTTGAACCTGCAAAACGGCCAGGCGGACGCCGCTCGAATCCGCCAGCGCCACGCGCGAAGCTTTCTTCAGGCTCTCAGCCGTTTCCTGGTTCACCGCCAGGGTAATCGGCAGCGTCCAGGCAAGACCGTTCGCCAGGCGCTTGTCATGGATCACGCGGGCATAATCCGCGCTCCCCATAAAGCCTTCGAGCGGACTGAAGGCGCCGATGGCCAGCATCTCCAGGTCAGAAACTTCAAAGGGATTGAGTTGAATCACGGGCAGCTCACGAGCTTCTGCTTCCAGCGCCGCTGCCTTCTCTCCACTGACTAAACGATTGATGAGCCGTCCTCCGTGGGGTTCGATCATTCTGTTTCTCTCCTTCAGATTCCAGATTTCAGGTCCGCGCCGGTTGTGCCGAATCGCGGGCCGCCTAAAAACAAAAACGCCCGCCGACGTTTTTATCCGTCAGCGGGCGTCCGTAGAGAATTACTACTTGGAGTTCGATTTACAAGTCGTTAATTCCAGCCACACGGAGCCCTCCAGCGGAACACGTACAACAACACATCCGCTGTGCGCCTGTGACATTAACCGGCTTGTTCGTCGAGACTGCCATATATGAATCGAAGTGATTCTACCAATCCTGCCTGCACCTGTCAACAGCTTTTGAACGCCTTGTCAAAGCTCTTTAGAAATGTCCCCTTGCTTACCTCATTAGAAGTGTCCCCTTTTTGTCGCAGTTGTTTTTTCTCTTTCTTTGGTTTTTGGGTTTCTGTTTATCTCGTGGGGCTTGGCCGGAGCGAAGCCCTGCGAGCCCGCAGGGTGGAGCGTTCAGGGCGAAGGTGAGGGCCACGACGGCTGATTCGCCACCCTAATTGTCCGCCTTACGGCGGAGGGATGGGCCGTGCGGGAAATGACAACTGCGCTGGTGAAAAAGATCTTTGCCGACTGCCCGATCACCGCGTCCCAGGTGCAAGCCGTTGGAAAGGCCTGCGGCACGGCGCAGCACGATGCGGGATTGCAGGGCCTAACGCTGGACCGCCTTCGGTCGCCGGGCCCACTGCTCCGATTTCTCGCGCTCTTCATTGGTTAAAACCAGCGGCTTCCTGGGCCGTCCGGTAGACAGAGGAAGAGCACAGCAGGCGCTCACCGTTACTCAACGCAGTTACGAGACAGGACGCTAGACTGCGGCAGAAGCCGTTGAAACGCGGCTCTCTTTCCAGAGTTGGATGTAAGGCTCGATGTCGCGCATCATGGCCTGGAACTGATCGAGCCGCAGCGACTGGGCGCCATCGCTCATGGCCTTTTCCGGCCGCGGATGGACCTCTACAATCAGGCCATCGGCCCCGATCGCCACGGCCGCCCGGGACAGCGCGGGCACCAGGCTTCGCTTGCCGGTGGCGTGGCTGGGATCAAGAATCACCGGCAGATGCGTCAATTCCCTGAGCACCGGCACGGCCGTGATGTCGCAGGTGTTGCGGGTAGCCGTCTCAAAGGTGCGGATGCCGCGTTCGCAGAGGATGACGTTGGGATTGCCATGCGCCGTGATGTATTCGGCGGACATCAGCAGTTCCTTGATGGTTGAACTCATGCCGCGCTTCAGCAGCACCGGTCGCTGGCACTTGCCGAGCGCCTTGAGTAGGGCGAAGTTCTGCATGTTGCGCGCGCCCACCTGCATCAGGTCGGCATACTCGGCCACCGAGTCCACGTCGTTCTCGCTCATCACTTCCGTCACGATGCCGAGCCCGGTTGCTTCGCGCGCCTTGGCCAGCAGCTTGAGTCCCTCCAGCGCCAGTCCCTGAAAATCATAGGGCGAGGTTCGCGGCTTGAACGCGCCACCGCGCAGCAGTTTGGCTCCCGAGGCCGCAACGCTTTCGGCGGTCTCGAGGATCTGCTTCTCGCTTTCCACCGAGCACGGGCCGGCCGTCACCACAAACTCATCGCCGCCGATTTCCACGCCGTTCACCTTGATCCGCGAGCGCTCCTGCTTGAACTCCTTGCTGACAAACTTGTAGGGAACGGAAATCCGCACGGCCCGCTCAACCCCGGGAGTCGCCTCCAGCGATTCCAGACAAGCCGTTACGTCGCCTACGCCAATCACGCCAATCACCACCCTCTCTTCACCCTCGATGGAATGCACCTTGTAACCGAACTCGCGAATCCGCTCGCAAACGTAATCAATCTCTTCCCGGGTGGCATGCGGCCGCATGGATATGATCATGTGTTATCTCTCCTCGCCAATAAAAAAGCCCACTCGGTCGGAGTGGGCTGGCTTTTGAAAACTTGATTTTCCGGGTCAGGCCAACGCCACTCTACTGTATCGAGGCAAAAAAGCCCCAATAACGGTAGCTAAAACTAAACGCGTTGGCAAAATTCACACTGACCATCGTCTAAAAACTATATCCTGAAAACCCAGCCGTGGCAAGCGAATTTTGCGGCCGCACATCGAACAAGGCGATGTCCCCGTCATAACCCTTGATCAAATCGCGCCCAGCCTTGATACTGTTTTTTGTTGCGGGATGTCGGCCACGAAGAGCCTGCGATGGGAAAACCACCAACGCGGCTACCCGGTTCTTCGTGGTCTGAAAAACCCTGCAGAGGAGATAAGATTATGGATTTGCAGCTACGCCACAAACTGGCTCTGGTGAGCGGCTCAACGGCCGGAATCGGGTTTTCCATCGCGGAAATCCTGACGGCTGAAGGCGCAACCGTGGTCGTCAATGGCCGCTCGCCGAAGCGCGTGAGCGATGCCATCGCGAAGATCCAGGAGAAATTCCCTGACGCAAAACTGGAAGCGTTCGCCGGCGATCTGAGCCTGCCGGAAGTGGCCGAGCGGGTAACCGCCGAGTTTCCCCGCGTCGAGATTTTGGTGAACAATCTCGGCAGCTTCGAGCCCAGGCCCTTTGAGGAAATATCGGACCAGGACTGGACGGCGATCATCGAAACAAACTTCATGAGCGGCGTCCGCCTGAGCCGTCACTATCTGCCCAGGATGAAGGAAAAGGACCGGGGAAGGATCATTTTTATCTCAAGCGAATCGGCCATTAACATTCCTGCGGAAATGATCCATTACGGCGTCACCAAAACCATGCAGGTTGCGCTGGCACGCGGGCTGGCGGAAACCACGGCCGGTACGGGCGTGACGGTGAACTCGATTCTGGCGGGGCCCACGCGTTCCGAAGGTGTTGAGAAGTTTCTGCAGGACCTGGCAAAGTCACAGGGCGTTGAGCCCGTTACGGTGGAAAAGGAATTTTTCGAGAAGACCCGGCCGAGTTCGCTGCTGCAGCGTTTTGCCAGCACCGACGAGGTTGCGGCGCTTGTGGCGTTTGTCGCAAGCCCGCTTTCCTCGGCGACAAACGGGGCTGCGCTTCGCGTGGAGGGCGGGGTAATCCGGTCGATTACCTGATCAGCCTGACTTGCCAATCAGAAACCAGCGCCGTGGGTTGGCTGACGCCGCTAACGGTTCTGCACCGAGGCGGTCAATTCGGCTTGTTCGACCGGGGGATTCATCTCGACGGCCACCGGGATCTCCGGGTTTTTCCGCTTGGGCATGAATTTCATCCTGAGCGCCTGCGAAACCAACCGGAGGATGGGGCGGCGATTCTCAAAGAGCACTTGTGCCCACTCCCGGCGCCGCATCTGGGGAAAATAGATTCCCCGGAATGCCAGACGGGCGCACAAAAGGGTGAGCCGGTCCCCGATGCGCTTGGACTCCATCCATTCCAGAGCCCTGTTGTTAACCGCCGGTGAATAAGACACCCTCCAGGCTTTGCGGACTTCCGCTTCCGCTTCTTCCGCGGAAAAACCCAGGGGCCTGTGGGCCATGACGAAGGGTTTGAAGTCCAGCCAGTGCTTGGGACGCGTGAGCCGTCCCGCCACCGCCAGCCGGTCATAGAGAGGTGTTGCCGGATAAGGCGTCAGCAGGCCGAACACGGGCAAGCCGGGAGGCCAGGAACGGATTTGATCGAGGGTGCGGTCGGCAATGCCCGGGGTGTCGCCATCCATCCCGAAAATGAAGGAGGTGATGGCATAAAGATTGTGCCGCGCCAGGCGCTCCAGAATCTCGCTGTATTCAGCCGGTTTATTGAAATTCTTGCGCACGCTCTTCAGGTTTTCAGGATCGATCGATTCCAGACCCATAAAAATCCATCGGCCGCCGCTTTCGGAAATCAGCGAAACCAGTTCTTCATCCCGCAGCAGGTTCATGCTGATCTGTGCGATCCAGGGAACCTGGGCGCCGCGGGCGATGATTTCCCGCAGCAGGGACTTGGTCCGCCGGGGGTTGATGGCAAAATTGTCATCGATAAAGAAGACCGCGATCTTTCCTTTCCGCCGCTTCTCCAGCGATTTCAACATCAACAATTCGTTGACAACACTCTCATTGGAGCGGAAGCGGATGGAGTCGCCGAAAAACCCCGTGACGGTGCAGAATTCACATCCGTAAGGACAGCCGCGGCCGGATTCAATCGGAATCAGCTGGAAACTCTCCCATGTGCTCCCCAAAGCCGTGAGCGCGCGCCGTGCCAGCCGGGGCAGGCGCTTGATCATGTCAAACTGGTCCAGGTCCATGCGGTCCCAGGGAATCTCCGGATAGTTATCGAGCGAGGGCTTGATTTCCTTGCCCGCCTCGTCCACGGGCGCGTAAATCTCCTTGAGTTCGCCGCGCGCCGCGTCCGCCACCAGGCGAGGCCAGGTCTGGTCAGCTTCTCCCAGAGCGATGGCGTCGGCGTGGCGGGGACCGCCGTTGCGCCCCAGGGGCTCGTCGGGAACCTCGGTGACGTGCGGGCCTCCCATCACCACCGGAACACCTGCGGCGCGGATGGCGTCCGCCATGCGGTAGGCTTTGGCGGCCATGCGAGTCATGGCGCCGATTCCAACCAGACCCACCTGGTTTTCTAGAATATACTCTACCAACTGGCTCTCGTTCATGCGCCGGGCATTGCCGTCTAAGAGAAGGACTTTGTGTTCGGGCGGGGTAAGCGACTTGAGAAGGAACATCCACAAATGCGGCATGAAGTTGTTGGTCACTTCATTATCAGGATTATAAAGCAAAATATTCATCGGTTCCCCAATCTCACACCACCATGACCTCAGCGGGCTATGATAAGCAAAGTGATCTACGCGAGGCGCGCTCCGCAGCGTCCCATGGGAGTTGGGGCCATAGTACACCACAAAGCGTGGCGGTACAAATTGATTTTGGGATGAACAGGCCGGCCCAGCAAAGTTGGCAGCCGCGGCCAGCTCCTTCATGGCCTCGAACTTCTCCCCCTGAAGAACCCGCGGTGATATCGAATTGCGGCTCCCTTGTGGCGCCCGCACGGAGCGCACAAAGCCTCGGGTCAGGGGCCCTGCCGCGCTGCTCACCCTAAGAAGCTTTCGGCGTTTTTCGTGAGATAATTAAAAGTTATTGATCGGTAACCGGAAGGAGCGCCGCAGGCCGTGAACATGAGGTCCGCGTGATCCGCCATTCAGGAGAGACGCCGATGAAAGCGCTGGTAAAAAGTCGGGCAGAGCGTGGCCTGTGGATTGAAGACGTTCCGAAGCCGTCGATTGGAATCAACGACGTCCTGATCCACGTTCACCTGACGGGCATCTGCGGCACCGACCTGCACATTTACGAATGGGACGACTGGGCCAGGCAGGCCATCCAGGTTCCGCTGGTGATCGGCCACGAATTTGTGGGCGAGATTGCGGAGGTGGGTTCGAACGTGACCGACTTTGAGCCCGGAATGATTGTGAGCGGAGAGGGCCACGTGGTCTGCGGGCGCTGCCGGAACTGCCTGGCCGGGCGGCGGCATCTGTGCGCGCAGTCGAAAGGCGTGGGCGTCAGCCGGCCCGGCGCCTTTGCCGAATACATCGCGCTGCCGATGAGCAACATCTGGCGGCACCATTCCACGGTTCCGCTGGAAATTGCAGCCATCTTCGACCCTTTCGGCAACGCGGTCCACACCGCCCTGCAGTTCCCGGTGCTGGGTGAAGACGTGCTGATCACCGGAGCGGGGCCCATCGGGCTGATGGCGGCGGCGGTGGCGCGGCATGCTGGCGCGCGGTTTGTGGTGATCTCCGACCTGATCCCGGAGCGCCTGAAGCTGGCGGAAAAGATGGGGGTGACCCGGGCCATCGATCCCAGCAAAAAGCCGCTGGAAGAGGTCCAGAAAGAACTGGGCATGCAGGAGGGCTTTGACGTGGGCCTGGAGATGTCCGGAAATCCGGCGGCCTTCCGCAGCATGCTTACCAACATGAGCCACGGCGGCAGGATCGCCATGCTCGGCATCCCCAACCAGGAGATGTCTATCAACTGGAACCAGGTGATCTTCAATATGCTGACCCTCAAGGGCATCTACGGCCGCGAGATGTACGAGACCTGGTACAAGATGACGGTGATGCTGGAATCAGGCCTGGACATCCAGCCGGTAATTACGCACCGCCTCGCGTGGCAGGAGTACGAAAAAGGGTTCGAGGCCATGCGGAGCGGCAAGTGCGGCAAAGTGATTTTGAACTGGAGGGAATAAAGTGTACGGGACTATCCGCGAATATCTGGCATCGAGGCTCGATGAAATTCAGCACGCCGGCCTCTACAAAAACGAGCGAACACTGGACTCAGCGCAGCAGACGCGAGTGAAGCTGAAGAGCGGCGAAACCGTCCTGAATCTGTGCGCCAACAACTACCTGGGCCTCGCCAACCATCCGGCCATCGTCGAGGCGGCAAAAGAAGCGCTCGACCGCTGGGGCTACGGGCTCTCCTCGGTCCGCTTTATCTGCGGGACCCAGGCCATCCACGAGCAACTGGAAGCGGGATTAAGCCGGTTTCTCGGAACCGATGACACCATCCTTTACAGCTCCTGCTTTGACGCCAACGGCGGGCTGTTTGAAACGCTGCTGGACTCGGAAGACGCGGTGATTTCCGATGAGCTGAACCACGCCAGCATCATCGACGGCATCCGCCTGTGCAAGGCCGAGCGATACCGCTATCGCAACGGCGACCTGAACGACCTGGAAGAGAAGCTGAAGCAGGCCAAGGCGGAGGCGCGCTACGTTCTGGTGGCGACCGACGGTGTCTTCTCCATGGACGGCTACGTGGCGAAGCTCGAGGGGATCTGCGGCCTGGCGGACAAGTACGGCGCTCTGGTGATGGTGGACGACTCGCACGCCGTGGGGTTTATGGGCGCGCACGGCCGCGGCACTCCCGAACACTGCGGGGTCGAGGGCCGGGTGGACATCATTACGGGAACGCTGGGGAAAGCCCTGGGCGGCGCCAGCGGCGGCTACACCACCGGCCGGAAGGAAATCATCGAACTGCTGAGGCAGCGCTCGCGGCCTTACCTTTTTTCCAATTCGGTGTCGCCCGCAATTGTGGCGGCTTCGCTGAAAGTTCTGGACCTGCTGCAGGAATCGGGCGACCTGCGCGAGCAACTGATGGACAACACTCGGTTCTTCCGCGAACGGATGGCCGCCCTGGGCTTTTCAATTCTTCCCGGCGAGCATCCGATTGTGCCCATCATGATCGGCGACGCCAGCAAAGCAACCCAAATGGCCGAGGCGCTCCTCGAAAAGGGCATCTACGTGATCGGTTTCTTTTATCCCGTGGTGCCGCAGGGCAAAGCCCGCATTCGGGTGCAGATCTCCGCCGCGCACACCCGCTCCGACCTGGAATACGCCGTCCAGAGCTTCCGCGAAGTGCGGGACGCCATGGAGCATGCGTAGGGCATCCTGGCGCGCCGGAAACCGCGCGGCTGATTGGGCGCGCCAGCGGTTAAAACCGATCAGGTAAACTTTTCGGCGTCCTTGATCTGCTGCTGGAGCTTCTTCAGTTCCGTTTCCTTCGCTTTATCCGGCTTCGCTTTGAGCATGGTGGTGATGGGTGGAACCAGGCGGTCCGCCACGCCGCAAAGGGTTTTCAACTGACCCGGGCTGGCAAGATATTGGGGGCCGAACAACACGAGCCCAT
>Ga0307374_10005317_pt1 | contig 20857 bp, 24 predicted proteins | sample OX3MG_FD_202532 | JGI IMG/M metagenome (GOLD analysis project Ga0307374, IMG submission 202532) | Soil microbial communities from Risofladan, Vaasa, Finland - OX-3 | ecosystem: Environmental > Terrestrial > Soil > Coastal area > Acid sulfate soil | place: Finland: Risofladan, Vaasa | collected...
CTCGGCCGGTCAGGGACTGGGGACCATGTGCCTGCTGGGCACCTTCTCCCCCTACACCGTGGTGCACGAGTCCTCGGTCATCAAGATCGAGGACGACATCCCCCTGGACAAGGCCGCCCTGGTGGGCTGCGGGGTGACCACCGGATGGGGCTCGGCCGTCTACGCCGCCGAAGTCGCTCCGGGGGACACGATCGTCGTGGTCGGCGTCGGCGGCATCGGGGCCAACGCCATCCAGGGAGCCCGCCTGGCCGGGGCCAAGCGGATCGTGGCCGTGGACCCGGTGGAGTTCAAGCGGGAGCAGGCCCAGCAGTTCGGCGCCACCCACACCGCCGCCAGCCTGGAAGAGGCCTTCACCCTGGTCAACGACATCACCTGGGGCCAGCTGGCCGATAAGGCCATCATCACCACCGGGGTGGCCACCGGTGACCTGATCGCCCCGACCATGGCCCTGGTCTCCAAGGGAGGCCGGGTGGTGGTCACCGCCGTCAGCTCCTTCTTCCAGACCGACGTCAAGATGAGCCTCTTCGAGCTCACCCTGTTCCAGAAGGAGTTGCGGGGCTCGTTGTTCGGCTCGGCCAACCCCCGCGCCGACATCCCCAAGCTCTTGGGCCTCTACCGGGACGGACTGCTCAAGCTGGACGAGCTGGTCACCAAGACCTACACCCTGGAGGACGTCAACCAGGGCTACGCCGACATGCGGGACGGAAAGAACATCCGGGGGATGATCGTCTACGAATGACCGGTGACGGGCCGGCGGCCCGTCTTGGTCGTTTGCCTACTCTTCATCTTCGGTACATCTGGACGACATCGGGCCGTCAAACCCCGGACACCGGCACCTTCTACGGTCACGCCTCGTTGCACCCGATTCCCCCACACGTCCGGAGCCACCGCGGCACCGGACCGAACCCCCCGAGGTGAACTTGAACCGGCTTGTGGCAATCCCCTTTATTCTCTGCGCCACCACGCTGGCTGCTTGTGGAAGCTCGTCGAAGACCACTTCGTCGAACACGTCCTCCACCACCGCGGCCAGCACCAACACGACGGCAGTCACTCTCACCACCGGGAACCCATCGGCGGCGGTGACCATCAACGAGGACGGCTCCAGCCTTCTCTACCCCTTCCTCCAGGAGCTGGTGAGCCCGCTCACGGCCCAGTACTCCAACATCACTCTGGCCCCCGCTCCCGGAGGCTCGGGCAAGGGCATTGCCGACGCCATCGCCGGAACGGTGCAGATGGGCGGCTCGGACGCCTACCTCAACTCCGGTCAGTTGAGCGCCAACCCCGGGCTCATGAACATCCCCATCGCGGTGTCAGCCCAGTCCGTCTACTACAACCTGCCCGGCGTCACCAACCTGAAGCTGACCGGCGACATCCTGGCTCAGATCTACCAGGGCAAGATCACCAAGTGGAACGACGCGGCCATAGCCGCCGTGAATCCGGGTGTGACCCTCCCAACCACAACCGTGGTCCCGGTCCGGCGGATAGACGGCTCGGGTGACACCTTCATCTTCACCAGCTTCCTGTCGGCCACCAACACCGCCTGGCAGAACGGCCCGGCTTTCGGCACCAGCGTGACCTGGCCGGGCGTGTCCAACGAGCTGACCGCCAACGGCAATCCGGGCATGGTCCAGACCTGCAAGGCCACCCCCGGCTGTGTAGCCTACATCGGGGTCAGCGCCGGGGCCGCCGCCCAGGCGGCCGGGCTGGGGCAGTCCATGTTGCAGAACAAGTCGGGCCAGTTTGTCCAGGCCAACTCGGCCACCATCACCGCCGCCGTGAGCGCCGGCTCGTCCAACGTGCCGCCCGACCTGGCCCAACCCCTGATCTACGAGCCCGGAGCGCAGGCCTACCCGATCGTCAACTTCGAGTACCTGGTGGTGAAGGCGACCCAGGCCAATGCCTCCACCGCCGAGGCCATCCGCACCTTCCTGGCCTGGGCCATCAGCACCAGCGGGGGCAGCACCCCCCAGTATCTGGCCAAGGAGAACTTCGTGGCTCTGCCCACCTCCGTGCTGCCTGCGGTCAACGCTGCCATCGCCAAGATCACCCCGTGACCTTTCCGGTCCGGCGCCGGAGCACCACCCGCAGGGTGGCCGGTGAGCATCACCACTGAGGCCCGGCCCGAGCCGAGCGCGCCCCCGCGCCCGGCTCGGCGCCGCCTCCCGGGCATCGGCGCCGACCGCTCGGTCCGCAGCGTCCTGCTGGTGGCGGCAATCATCCCGACCGCGGCGCTGGCTTTCCTGATTTATCAGATGGTCAAGACGGCCTGGCCGGCCGTCATCTTCAACGGGGTGGGCTTCTTCACCACCAAGACCTTCACCATCGGAAATCTGTACGCCACCGGCACCGAGGTCCACCACGGCTACACCGCAGCCAAAGGCGCTTCCTACGGCATCCTCCCGCTGGTCTTCGGCACGGTGGTGTCCTCGTTCATTGCCGTCATCCTGGCCGTGCCCGTCTCTGTCGGCGGCGCCATCCTCCTGGCCGAACGGATACCCGTCCGTCTCCAGGGTGTGCTCGGGACCTTCTTGGAACTCCTGGCCGGCATCCCAAGCGTGGTGTTCGGTCTGTGGGGCATCTACACATTCGGCCCCCTCCTGTCCCGCACCCTGTACAAGTGGATAGCCGCCCTGCACATTCCCTGGTTCACCGGGCCCACCGGCGCCGGGGAGGGAATGCTGACCGCTTCGCTGGTCCTGGCCGTGATGATCGTCCCGATCATCGCCTCCACCACCCGGGAGCTGGTCCGCTCCGTTCCAGCCATCTCCAAGGAGGGTGCCCTCGCCCTCGGGCTGACGTCATCGGAGACGGTCCGCATCGTGACCATCCCCTATGTCCGTACCGGCGTGGTGGCCGCCTCCATCCTGGGCCTGGCCCGGGCCCTGGGCGAGACCATTGCCGTGCTGATCATCAGCGGGAACTTCCTCAACGCGTACCCGCACAGCATCTTCGACCCGTTCTCCACCATGGCCAGCACCATTGCCGCCTTCCTGGACAGCGCCCTGACCGACTCCACCGGAATGGCCGTGCACTCCCTGGCCGAAGTGGGCCTGGTCCTCCTGGCCATCACCCTGGTGGCCAACCTGGCCGGGCGGATGCTGAGCCGACGGTTCTCCGGAGCCGGCCTGCCCGTGGGCCGGGGGGTGTGACTCCATGACAGCTCGGCGCGTCCGCAACGCCGCCTTCTGGTCGGCCTGCTCGCTGGCCTTCCTGTGTGTGGCCGCTCCCACCCTGTCCATGCTCATCAGCGTCTTCCACCAGGCCGTTCCCGCCCTGGGCTGGTCGCTGCTGTTCAAGCGCACCAACAGCATCGGCATCCAAAACGCCATCCTCGGCACCCTGCTGCTGCTGCTCGGCGTGCTGATCCTGGCCGGGGGGGTGGGCGTGGCCGCCGGTGTCTACCTGGCCGAATTCGCCACCGGCCGCCACGAGAGGTTCCTGCGCTTCTTCTCCGAGATTCTGGCCGGCATGCCCTCCATCGTCATCGGCTACATCGGGTACATCACCCTGGTGGTCCAGTTCCACTGGGGCTTCTCCCTGGCCGCCGCCGTCATCTCGCTCTCCATCCTGGTTCTGCCCTACGTCGTAAAGACCACCGAGGTGGCCCTCCGGCAGGTGCCAACCTTCCTGCGGGAGGCATCAGCCGGGCTGGGCCTGTCCAGCACCACCACCGTCTGGCGCATCCTGCTCCCACCGGCGCTGCCCGGGATCGTCAGCGGCCTGATCGTGGCCCTGGCCATCTCCACCGGGGAGCTGGCGCCGCTCCTGTTCACCGCCGGCTTCAGCGACCAGAACCCGTCCCTGGCCCTGGTCCACCACCAGCTTCCCTATCTCACCAACGTCATCTTCACCGACCTTTCCCTGCCCGGTGCCCGGGCCCGCGCCACCTCGGCGGCAGCCGGGGCGGTGACCCTGGTCCTGCTCATCATCCTCATAGCCGTCGGCCGGCTGGTCTCCCGGGGGGCCCGGCGGGCCACCGCCCGGATGACGATATGAGTGTTTCCCACCCCGTTATGAATACGCCCTGGGCGCTGTCCAATAGCCTTCGCCCGTCCCCCGACAGGAGCCCGCACCCGACGTGATCGATTCCTCGGCCCAGGTCGGAAGCCGTCCCGGCGTCCGCTCGGACAAGACCCTCGCTCCCGAGGTGCCGGTGCGACCAGAGTCGGACCGTTCCCCTCGGGATCGGACGGCCGATCCGGTGTTCCGGGTCAAGGAGCTGTCCTTCTACTACGGGGCCCACCAGGCCCTGCGCGACGTCAGCATCGACATCGGCGGCAACGAGATCACCGCCTTCATCGGGCCCTCCGGTTGCGGCAAGACCACCTTCATCCGCTGCCTCAATCGTATGAACGACCTCATCCCCGGGACCCGGCTGGAAGGGGAGATCGACTTCGAGGGCAGGCCCCTCTACGGATCCGACGTGAGGGCCATCGACATCCGTCGCCGGATCGGGATGGTGTTCCAGAAGCCCAACCCCTTTCCCAAGTCCATATACGACAACGTCGCCCTGACGCCGCGCCGCAACGGGGTCAAGAAGTCCCAACTCGACCAACTGGTGGAGGAGTCGCTGCGGAGGGCCTCCCTCTGGGACGAGGTCAAGGACAAGCTGGCCCAGAGCGCCTTCAGCCTCTCCGGCGGCCAGCAGCAACGCCTATGCATCGCCCGGGCTATAGCCGTGCGCCCGGACGTGATCCTGATGGACGAGCCCTGCTCCGCCCTCGATCCGGTGGCCACTTTTCGCATCGAGGAGCTCATGGCCGAGCTCAAGAGCGACTACACCATCGTCATCGTCACCCACAACATGCAACAGGCCGCCCGGGTGTCGGACAAGACCGCCTTCTTCACCGTTGACGTGTCCGACCAGGGCCGGGTCGGTGTGCTGGTGGAGATCGGGGAGACCTCCAGCATCTTCACCTCGCCCGAGGACCAGCGCACCGAGGACTACATCACCGGCCGCTTCGGCTGACGGGCGCCATCCGCTGACGCGGCCGGGACCGGCGGAGGGGCCCGGACCGCCGGCGGAACAGCCGGCTCAGGCCGGCACGGATATGCCGACCCCGCCCCGGGTCGATCCGCCGAAGCGAGCCTTCTCCTTGGCCAGGTCGAGGGGCCGGATCCGCTTGCGGGCGGCCAGAGCCTCCTCATCCAGCCGGTCGGCCGGGATGATCCAGACCACCTCGAACTCAATGCCATCGGGGTCCTTGGCGTAGAGGCTCTTGGTGGTGCCGTGATCGGATGCACCCACCAGCGCCCCGGCCGCGGAGAGGACCCCGGACAGGCGCTCCAGCTCATCCAGGGTGTCCACCTCCCAGGCCAGGTGGTACAGCCCGACAGCCGCCCCACCCGCCGGGGAGTCGGCGGCGGCGTCCCCGATGGAGAACAGGCCGAGATCATGGTCGTTGGTCGAGCCCGGAGCCCGCATGAAGGCCGCCCCGGCCATTCCCTCGGCCATCGACAGCCGGGTGAAACCGAGGACGTCCTGATAGAAGGCGGCACTGCGCTGAGCGTCGCGCACGTAGAGAACGGCGTGGTTGAGCCTGTGGATGGCCATCGGTCACCTCCCGGCCGGCGGGAGGCCGGTCCTCGAGGAGAACAACGACCCTCTGACCAGCTTCATTCCGGGAGCCGGGCCTTGACCCGCCGGCGGGCGCCCGGGTGCCGCCGGCGGGCGCCCGGGTGCCGGGTTATCCGGCCACCAGGCCGGCCGTGGAACAATCGGTCATGGCATCCCGGGGCTGGCCGGCCACTCTGCGCCTGGTGCGCCACGCCGAGAGCACGGGCAATGTCGATGCCGACACCGCCCGCCGGGCCGGTCAGGAGATGTGGAAGACCGAAGCGAGGGATCCCGACGTGGACCTCTCCCCCGCCGGGCGCAGCCAGGCCCGGGAGCTCGGCCACGCTCTGGCTGGCCTGCCGGAGGATGACATCCCCACTTCGCTCTGGTCCTCCCCCTTCCTCCGGGCCCGGGAGACGGCCAGCCTGGCCCTGGCGGGGGGTGGTACGGACTGGAGCGGAATCCGCTGGACGGTGGACGAGCGGCTCCGGGACCGTGAGCTCGGCGTGCTCGACCGGCTGACCGGCCTCGGGATCAAGGCCCGCTACCCGGAGCTGGCCGAGCTACGGATGAGGATGGGCAAGTTCTACTTCCGACCTCCGGGAGGCGAGTCCTGGGTCGACGTGGGCCAGCGGCTGCGGACCGTCCTGGACGACATCCGTGATCAGCACCAGGGCGAGAGCGTGATCATCTTTGCCCACGACGTGGTCGTGCTCATGTTCCGCTACATCATCGAGGGTCTGGACGAGGCGGCCATACTGGAGATCGGACGGAAGGAACCGGTCCGCAACTGCGGAGTCACGACCTACCGTTCCAACGGCGGGCGACTTCGGCTGGCTAGCTACAACCAGATGGCTCCCTAGCCGAAGCCCGCAAGCCGCAAGCCGCATGCCCAATACGCCCAAGCCGCCCGACGTTTCTACAGGCCCGACCGATCCGGCCGATAACTCCCGGATGACCAACACGGCCCTACCCGTGGGTTCGGACGGGCGGGTGGCCCAGCTGAGCCCACGTGAGATACAGGTGGCTCTGCTGAGCGCCGAAGGAGCAAGCATCGCCGAGTTGGCCCGGGACCTGGGGATCGGGACCGGCACGGTGATGTCCATCCGCCGGCACATCCGCAACAAGCTCGGCCTCACCCGGGACGAGTCCCTGGACTCCTCGCTCCTAGAGGTCGTCTCCCGGCTCGGTATGACCACCGCTTCGATCCCCGGAGGACCTCACCCGCAGGCCGTCCCCGCTGGTCCACCTTCGGCCCAGGCCACCCTGGCCCGACGGCGCTACCTGGTGCTGCGCCAGGCCATCAGCGAGCTGGAGCGCACCGGTGAGCGCATAACCGAGCGGGCCGCGGCCATGGCCGCCGTGGCCTCGGAGATGGATGATCCCGGCCACACCTGGCAGCTCGAAAAGCTCAAGTCGCTGGCCGAGGGCCTGGCCCGCTTCACCGAGGAGTTCATCGCCTCGGTCCGCAACCGCTCCCCGGACTGAGCGCCCCTCAGTCCTGGAAGACGGGGTCGCGCTTTTCGAAGAAGGCCCGCACCGCCTCGGCCTGATCGGGCCGGCCGATCAGGGAACCGATGACCTTGCGCTCATCGGCCAGCTGCTGGGCCAGGCCGGCCCGGCCGGCCTGGTTGAGCAGACGCTTGGCTCCCCGGATGGCCTGGGGGCTCTTCCCGGCTATCTCGGCCGCCAGGGCCAGGGCGTCGCCCCGCGGGTCCTCGCTCACCCGGGTGGCCAGTCCCAACCGGACCGCCTCCTCCCCCTCCACCATGCGCCCGGTGAAGGTCAATTCCTTGGCCACGTCCAGTCCGACCAGGGAGACCAGCGAGACCGTCCCGGTCATGTCCGGGGTCAGGCCCCAGCGGATCTCCAGCACCGACATGCGGGCGTCGGGGGCGATGATCCGGATGTCCGCTCCCAGGGCGATCTGGCAGCCCCCGCCCAGGGCCACGCCGTGGATGGCAGCGATGACCGGCACCTCCAGCTCCTGCCACACCCAAGCCGACTGCTGGCCGCGGTGGGTCAGGCGGCCCTCCTCCATCCGGCCGATGGATGACGTGTCGCCCTGAGCGGCGGCGCCATCCGCCGGCGGGGCCGTATCCCCGCCCGCCCCGGCCCCGCCGCCATCTCCCGCCCCGGCCATGGCCTGGAAGCTGCCGAAGTCGAGCCCGGCGCAGAAGGCCCGTCCTTCGCCCGACAGGACGACGGCCCGAACCGACGGGTCGGCCTTGAGGGCCTCCCCCGCCTCCACGATGGCGGCGAACATGGCCGGATCCAGCGCATTCATCTTGTCCGGCCGATTCAACCTGACGTCGGCCACATGGCCGCTCATCTCGACACTCACCCGATCCGACATTGGCTTCTCCCTTCCCTCCGGGATCATGCCAGGACGGCGCCCGCCTCCGCCCGTCCCGCCACCAGGCGCAACCCGAGGAACACACAGCCGAGGCCGACCCCCACGTTGACGGCAAACTGAGCGTCCAACGCCCACGTCAAGCTCCACCCCACCCGGGTCGCCAGCGCCACCAGGGCTCCCCCCACCCCGGCACCCACCGACACGCCCAGGGCATCGGTGAGCGACACCGCCGCCGCCGTCACCCCCTCCTGACCCTTGGCCGAGCCGCCCACGACCGTCACCGACACCAGGTTGTAGGCGACACCCATACCGAGGCCGGCCACCGCCCAGGCCCCGGCTGCGGTGGCCAGGGCGTAGTGCTGGTGCAGGGCGGCCAGGATGCCGGCCACCCCGGCCGAGATGACGAGCAGGGCCACGACGGCGGCGGCCGACGTCCCCACCCGGGCCCGCAACCGCTCCATCCCCCAGCTGGCCGCCGTCCAGGTCAGGGCGCCGGCGGTCAGAGGCAGGCCGGCCACCGCCGCCGACAGATGGTGCAGGCGGACCAGGAACAGCGGTATGAAGGCGTCGGTCCCGAAGAATGCGACGTTGAGCACTCCCCGCAGAGCGACGGCGGCGGGGACCCCACGACGTCCCACCCAGGTGCCCGCCGGCAACAGCCCGCGCAGAGCGGGGCCGGCCAGGACGAGACCGGCCCCGCCGAGGACCACGGCCAAGGGCCAGTTGGGGGCGGTGAGGCCGCCCAGCAGCAAGCCGACCCCGCCGGCCACGGCCAGAGCCCGGCCGATGGGCGCCCGGCCCGCCTCGTGCTCGGCGGCCGCGGCCGGTCCCAGCCTGCGCACCCCGGGCACGGTGAGGAGCATGGGCAGGGGGGCGAGCACGGCCAGGCCGAAGAAGACCGGCCGCCAGCCGACCGAGTCGGCCACCACCCCGGCCAGGGCTGGCCCGACCAGGCTGGGCAGGACCCAGGCGCTGGAGAGCACCGCGAACATCCGGCTCCGCAACTGCTCGGGATAGGCCCGGCCCACGACCACGTACATGGTCGTGCCGAAGGTGCCTGATCCCATCCCCTGAAGGGCCCGGCCGGCCACCACCACGGCCATGTCGGCGGCGGTGGCCGTCACCACCAGACCGACCACGAACAGGCCCAGCCCCGCCATGAGGCTGGGGGCCGGGCCGTGCCGGTCGGCATGGTGTCCGGCCAGCACCAGGCCGACCACGGAGGCCAGGGTGAAGGCGCTGAAGGCCCAGCCGTAGAGGGCCAGGCCATCCAGGTCCCGGGCGATGCGGGGCATGATCGTGGTCACGCCCAGGTTGTCGAAGGCGAACAAGGTGACAACCAGCGGCAGCCCCAGGGTCAGGCGGCGCAGGCGGCCGTCGAGGACCGAAGTGATCGGATCATCGTGGGGCGGGCCTGAACGAAGGTCCAGCGGTTTCCCTCCAGATCGTCAGCGACGTAGAAGGGTAGGCCGGTAGCTTCTGACCATGGATGCTCTGTCCGAAGGGGCCCGGGCCCTGGCCGGCGCCCTCGAGCCGGTGGCGGGCCAGGTCTATTTCTCGCCCGAGTGCCACGCCGCCTATCAGGCGCTTGGCTTCGGGCCCAGCCCCGGGGAGTTTGCGGGGGTGGCCGGTCCGGACGGGGCCGCCTACTTCTGCAGCCGGGGCTCGGTCATGGGCCAGGTACCCGGGGAGGTCGTGGCCGCCGCCTTCGGGGTCTTCAACCCGGCCGTGGTCGTCCCCCTGGTGCGCCAGGGTTGGGCCCTGACCGATGCCGCCACCATCTGCGAGGCAAGGGATGAGGGCGCGGTGGGACAGCTCCGCCGGGTCCTGGGCGAGCGCCCGGAGGGGACCGACCGGGCCAACGAACTGTTAGACAGTGCGCTGACCCCGCTGAAGCCGGCGGGCAAGCCGCTCTACAGCGGGTTGTTGTCCCTCGGGATGCCTGAGGATCCGTTGGCCGGCGCCTGGCGGCGGGCCGATCTGCTCCGTGAGTACCGGGGCGATGCCCACGTGGCCGCCTGGACGGCCGCCGGCCTGGACGGCACCGAGATCGGACTTTTGACCGAGCCCTACTGGGGCCTGCCCCTTCGCACCTACATCCGGTCCCGGTCGTGGAGCGATACCGAGCTGGACGCCGCCGAGGCCCGGTTGACCGACCGGGGATCCCTGGCCGACGGGACCCTCACCGACGCCGGCCGAGCGTTCCGGGAGGAGATCGAGGTGGCCACCGACGCCCAGTGCGCGCCCATAATCGATGCGCTGGGGGCGGACCTGAGCGAACTGCTGGGAATCCTCCGGCCCTGGGGAGCCGCCATCCGGGAGGCCAAGGGCTACCCGGCCGCCGGCCCCCACGACATCGCCCGCCGGTCCCGATCCTGAGCTGGCGGTGACGGCGCCGGGCCCGGCCGCCCGGACGTGGCGTTACGAGGTCCGGGCCCGTACCTCGGCACCGCCGGAGGCGGTCTGGGCCCTGATCAGCCAGGCGGAGCGGTGGAAGGAGTGGTCCTTCCTGACCCGTAGCTTCCTGACCCGGGAGGGTCGGCCGGAGCCCGACGGCGTGGGCGCTATGCGCCGCTTTGCCGTCGGGCGCTTCGGGAGCGTGGAGGAGGTGGTCGAGTTCGAGCCCCCGATCCACCTCGGCTACATCGCCCACCGTGGCCTGCCGGTGCGCAGCTACCGCGCTGACATCTTCCTCGCTCCGGACGGGCCGGGGACATCGATCCTCTGGACCGGCTCCCTTGTTCCGCTCCTGCCCAGGACGGGCTGGGCGGCTTTGGCCTACACCCGGGGCTTCATCCGCCTCTTCGCCCGCCAGCTGGTGCGCCGTTGCGACCAGATCTCCTCCGGCGAGGGGTGAGGCGACCGGGACCGTCCGCAGCGGGCCTGGGGGTCAGTACATTTGTCATGAGTGCGGTATCGCCGCGGTCCTCACCCGCCGCTGACCCGCCGCTGACCCGAGGAGGGCCCGCTTGACTGCCGACCGAGTATGGGCCACCAGGCGGATAGCCGCCCCGGCTGCCAAGGTCTTCGACATCGTCTCCAGCCCGGAAGGCCATGTCCTCATCGATGGGTCCGGGATGCTCACCGCCGCCGTCGGCACCCAGCGCCCTAACGCCGTGGGCGAGACCTTCGACATGGACATGGACCGCCGGCCGCTCAACGACATTCCCGATCTAACCGATTACCAGGTGAGGAACACCGTCACCCGGATCATCCCCGACCGGCTCTTCGAGTGGGGCATCGGTGGGGTGAACACCCCTCCCCTCGGCCACGTCTATGGCTGGGAGATCGAGCCGGAGGGGGACGGCGCCTGCGAGGTCACCAACTACTGCGACTGGACAGGCATCGGAGAGGAGCTCCGCTCCCGCAGAGAATGGCCGATCGTGCCCGTGGAGATGCTCGAGCGCTCCGTGCACAACCTGGAGCGGATCGTCACCGAAGCCCAGGGGGAGGACTCCTGATGGCCGCTCCGCAGATGAATGAGGGCCAGATCCTGGCCTGGATAGGCCAACTGACGGAGGAGAAGGACAGCCTGCGGGCCGGGCACCGGGGGCGTCCCCTCTCCACCGTCGCCACTCAGCGCCTCCGCGACGTCGAGATGGCCCTCGATCTCTCCTGGGATCTGGTGCGCCAGCGCCGCGCCCGCCGAGCCGCCGGCCAGGACTGGTCCGATCTGTCCGCCCGAGCCAGCGAACTGCTCAAGACCTACCGTCGCTGACAGACCGAAGTCCTACAGGCGGCCGAAGGCCAGGGCGTAGGTGATGGCGGTCAGGCTGAATCCATCCGGCATGCCTCCATCCAGGATCAGCTGCCTGACCTGATGCACGGGCAACCACTCGACCTTCTCAGACTCCGATGGGTCACTGGGGTCGCCCACGTGAGTGGCGCCCGAGGCGAGAAAGACATGGAAGGCCTGGTCGCTGATCCCGTTGGTCGGGCGGTAGGTGAACAAAGGCTCCGGTAGACCAATGGCCCAGCCGGTCTCCTCCAGGACCTCACGCCGGGCCGCATTCTGGATGTCCTCGTCCGGCTCGACCCGCCCGGCCGGTATCTCCCAGCCCCAACTGTCGGTGATGAACCGGTGGCGCCAAAGCAACAGCAGTCCACGATCGGGATCCTGAACGATCACTCCGGCCGCCGGATGGGGCATGCGGACAACGTGGTGTTCGAAGCGGCGAAGCCCGGGAATCTCGATGTCGGTCAGGGCCAGGCTCACCCAGGGGCTGTCGTAGATGAGCCGTTCCCCGTGGATGGTCCAGCGCACCGGCGAACTGTATGGGCTCGAGCCCTGCCGACCGGGCCGCTCCTGATCCCATGCGACCCGTGACGTCGGTCGGTCAGGTCAGGCCAGGCGACGCTTGGCTTCCTCGTAGGCGTCGGCGGGCAACGGACCCTTGGCGGCCGCAGCCAGGTTGGCACTGAGATGATCGGGGCTGGCCGTGCCCACGATGGTCGTGTTCATGTCCGGGTGGGAAATGGTGAACCTGAGCATGAACTCCATCCGTGACATGCCGTCCAGGACGTCGTCCAGCCCGGCGGCCTCGAAGCGGTCCCGCCGAGCGCGCATGGCCTCCCGGAAGTTGTCCGGCATCCGGTCGATGGCGTCGTCCCCGGTGGCGGGGATGCCGCGGGCCACACCGCCGCGGATGACCGTGCCTGCTCCGGCTCGGGCCGCCCGGGTGATGATCTCCTCGTGCTCCCGCTCGACGGCCGAGTAGGGGATCTGGAATACGTCGAACACCCCCATCTCGATCTGGCCCTCGATGTTGGGCAGGGTCCCGGACATCCCGATAAAGCGGACCTTGCCCTCGCTCTTCAAATCCACCAGTTCGGCTACCGAGTCGTTCTGCTCCAGGGTCGCCTGGGACGGGCTGGCGTGGAACTGCACCAGGTCCAGGTGATCGGTCCCCATCCGCTGCAGGCTCTGTTCGACCCCGGCCCGGACGTTGGCTCGGCTGAAGTCATGCTCCCCGAATCCGGTCGGCGAACCGTCGGGGTTGACGGGGCACGCGCACTTGGAGGCGAGGAAGAACTCGTCCCGCCGGCCCGCCAGGTGCCGTCCGATCAGCTCCTCTGAGATTCCGTAGTCGGGCGAAGTGTCAATCCAGTTGATCCCCGAATCGACCACGGCGTTGAGGACCGCCGCCGCCTGCTCGTCACCGATGTTGCGGCCCATACGCCGGCCTCCTGGGCCACGGAGCTCCATCGCTCCGTAGCCCAGCTTGGTGATCTCGAGGCCCGTCCGGCCCAGGACAGAAGTGGGGAGTTCGCTCACGGTCGGTTTCTTACCAGTCCCAGACGTGCGGCGGTTGAGCCACGTAGCTGTATCACCCGTGATACACTGTAGTGGTGTCCGAGGTCTCAATACGGGAACTGCGTAACCACGGTGGAGAGGTCATCGACCGGGTCGAGGCTGGGGAGAAACTGACTGTGACCAGGGACGGCAGGCGTGTCGCCGAACTGCGGCCGTTAGGGCGCAGGGCTCTTTCCGCTTCGGTTCTGATCGAACGCTGGTCGAGGCTTCCCGAGATTGATCCTCAAGGTCTTCGGCGTGATCTGGACGCCGTGGTCGACTCTCGTCTGTGACCGAGGTCCCGGTCGGCCAGGGGATCCTCGATACCTCGACGCTGATCCTGCTGGGAAGGATCAGAGACCCAGAGGTGCTCCCAGGCGAGCCGCTCATCACCGCCGTGACATTGGCCGAGTTGTCGGTCGGCCCCCTGGTCACCGACGACCCGACCGAACGAGCAGCGCGTCAGGTCCGCCTCCAGGAAGCTGAGGGCGACTTCGAACCCCTGCCGTTCGACACCCATGCCGCCAGGACATTCGGACGCGTAGCCGCATCGATCCGTCGCTCGGGTCGCAAGGTCGAGGCTCGCTCCTACGACGCGATGATCGCCGCCATCGCCATCTCCGCCGGACTACCTCTCTACACGGTGAATCCAGGAGACTTCGAGGGCATCGATGATCTGGACCTGAGAGTCGTGCCTCACCCTGACTCTCCAGCATCATGACCTAGAGCTGTCCGCCCGCCGGCCACCCGGGGGTACATCGACCGCAGCGGGGGGCCGGCTTTACGGGCCGCACGTTCTGGGCGACCCGGGGAGCCCCGAACGCCGATCATCGCGTCATTGTCGCCGAGGGCGTCATCGACGTCATCGGCGCCATCGGCCCCGCTCGTCTACCTTCTCCCCGTGCCCGACGGCTCCGATGACGGCTTCGATGACGCGGCTCAGAGAGCACTCGCCGACGCCACTCACCACGCCAGCCAGCTCGGGCACAGGCATGTCGGCACGGAGCACCTCCTGCTCGGGCTGTTGGCCGACTCCGCCGATCCGGCCGCGCAGGCCCTCCGCCGGGCGGGGGCCACACCGGAAGGGGCGCGGTCCAAGATCATCGAGGCCGTCGGGCGGGGAGAGCCGTGTGCAGACCCGACATCGGCGGCGTATACGGCCAGGGCCACGCGTGCGATCGAACGGGCGTCCCGCTTCTCCCTGCAGCGCCGCCGGCCCCTGACCAGCACCGATGACCTTCTCCTCGGGGTGCTCGACGTCGAAGGCACCGCTGGGCAGGTCCTGCGCCGCCTGACAGTCGACATCGCGTCCCTGCGGGCCGATGTCCAGGCCCTGGGCCGGACGGAATCGCTAGAGGAGACGACCGCCACGACGGAGTCGGAGGTCAACGCTCGGGAGCCTCGCTGTGGGGTATGCGGAGCGGAACTGGAGCGGGTCCTCGCCCACCGGCGTCTGCCCTCGACCGGGCAGGACGGGCAACGCCAGCTGGTGGCGGCCTACTGCTCAGAATGCGGAACGACCCTCGGGATCCTCTCCCGCTAGGCCGGAGCGGCCAGGCCAGGTGGTGGTTCTTGAGCAGATGGTGTGGAGGGTTCGGGAACGCCTCTAGGCGATGACTCGGTACTCGACGTGTTCGGCCCTCGCCGCGTCGCGTATCTGTGGAGTGTCGATCTCCACCTCTATCGGTGTCTCCAAGTACGCGGCCGCGGCGACCGCCTCCGCAGCGAGCTGGTTGACCGAGTGGTCTTGGGCGAGCTCGCCCATCGCCGGGATGAGCAGGCGCAAGTCGACGATCTCGACGTGGGTGGGGAGCCCCTGCAGGGTTTGTCGCAGGCCCGATTCGGTGCCGTGGTCCAGACTCTCTAGACGTCGCGTGAGCGCTCCCCTTCGGTGTCCGGCGAAGGCCGACGTAAGCCGCCACCACCACGAGCAGGTGGTGGCGTACCGCCCTGGGGGTGGCTCGGCCGCTGTCAAGAGGCTCAGTAGCCGGTGGTCGTCGACGACGGCTACGACCACGATTCCTCCCGCTCCACCTTGGCGGACGCCTCACGATAGGTTCCGTCTTCGATGGCGGAGCGGAGTTCGGCTCGAAGGTTGCGCGACAGCTCCGCAGCCAGACCTACGAAACTGTCGTTCGCTTCGCTGATCGCTAGGCGTAGCGCATGGGTGACGAACGCGGTCACGGTCATGCTCTGGACGGCCGCAGTGGAAGCTACCGCTGCACGAAGAGTCGCGGGCAGGCGAACCGACAGCTGCACCGCGGGACCGACGTCGAGCGGTGACGTCCCCAGCGACTGTGGTCTGCTTGAGGCGGCGCGCCGGGCCGCTTCGATTTGCTCTTCGAATCTGGACATTGGTGCTAATGCTAGCAAATGGCGGCTCTTGCTAGCAGCTACTCCACAGAACCTGCGTCGCCACTCGAGACAGGCAATTCATGACCCATGACCTGAGCCTTCCTCGGCGCCCCCGGCAGGACTCGAACCTGCGACCATCTGCTTAGAAGATCGATTTCGGCGTTATCCACAAGCAGGCGGAATTTGTATTTTCCCTGGTCAGAGGCCATTTTTGGTCACCATGGGTCACCACTGGTGACCACTGTTTTCATTTCAAATGTGGTCTTTTTGTGGTCTTACAAGGCTGTAGTTCGGCGGGAACAGCGAGCAAACACGGCCTGTCTGATTTGCGCCTCGCTCCCGACGGGACCCTGTTCGTCCACGTCGACCATGTGCCCGGATACGGACCGATCCTGCGCTTCGTCGCCGACGCAACCAAGCTGCTGAAGGCGGAGTCCAACGTCGTGACCGGCGACACGGCCGCCGCCCGGGTAAAGCTGCCCACATCGTCGAGTTTGTGAACGACGGGGCGACCTGCCCGCGGGACGCCGAGCAGCCCGCGCTATTGGGCCTGCGCTCAACCCCGACTTGACAAGCACTGCTCTGTACTGCCATTGTAAGTACATGGCTTCAACCAAAGACGGCCGTCTCCAGGTCCGGGTGGACCCTGCTGAGAAGCGTCTGATCGAACGAGCTGCTGCCACGTGCCATCTCAACGTCTCGGCCTTCGTCGTCCAGTCGGCTGCCAGCCGGGCCGAGGAGGTGTTGGCCGAGCGCCAGGTAATCCGACTGAGCGAGGCCGAGGCCAGAGCGTTCACGGAGGCTCTGGAGCGCCCGGCGGAGGTCAACCACCGGCTGGCCGACGCCCTGGGGCGGCCGCGCAAGTTCCGCTGGCTTGACTGAGCTCCGCCGGCCCGAACCGCTCGACGCTGAACGCCACGATCGGAGCCGGCTCGACTCAGGAGCGCCCGTCATGGACGAGTGGCTCCGCCGCTACGCCGGCCAGAACCGCCGGCGCGACACCGCCGCCACTTGGGTCATCGCCGATGCCGACAACATCGTCGTCGCCTACGCCAGCCTGTCGATGACCGGGATCGACCGGTCAGGCGCACCGGAGCTGCTCGCCAAGGGCTCACCCGATCCAGTCCCTGCGTTGCTCATCGGCCGGCTCGCCGTCGACCGGTCGTACGCAGGGCTCGGTGTCGGTACCGCGCTCGTCGCCCACCTGCTCGCCACCGCCGTCGAACTCAACGCCACGGCCGCCTGCCGGGCCGTGGTCGTCACCGCCCTCGATCCGGCGGCGCGGGTGTGGTGGGAGCGCTTCGGATTCCAGCCCCTCGAGCCCGGCGGCCTCGACCTCTACCTCTTCACCGCCGAAATTGAAGCGACCCTGCGTCGGCTCCGCTAACGCAACATCGCTTCGGTCCCGGCCAGCAGACCCGGGCTCACGCAGCGACGTCCAAGACTGTCCGACGCGCAGAAGCTGGCCAAGCCCTCGGAACACGGGCGATTGCGCAAGCATTAGCGAGCATCCTCGGATGCGCGATATGGCCGAGTCGGTACTACCGACCGAGGTGCCTTCGTCGAGAACCGGGGCTGATGGTGCCCGGGATATCGCGCCGTAGTTACGTGCGGTCGAGTTCAAAGCCGTCGGCTCCGCCCGGCCGGCGCGGATATGGCCGGCGACGGATGTCGGAGCCAACCTGGGTCTGGATTCGCGCTGTGAATCGGCCTGCTGGCGGCTGGCATCCGCGTCCAGTATCTGGCAGCCCGGGTGCGCGCCCGGAGGGCGTCGGCTGGGGGGTCCCGGGGTGACACCGTCCCACGCCGCTCCAAATGGCACCCGGCTGCTACGTCGGGGTCCCCGTGCACCTGCCCGGCGGCCACCTCTACGGCGCCACGGCGGCGGGTTTCGAGGCGCTGGCCCGGTTCTCCCCCGAGCCCCCGAGCACCGGGCGCCTGGTTCGCGGATGCCCTCGGGGGTGCCGGAGCGTCATCACGGGGTCTCCGAAGAACGTTCGGCCTGCCGACTACTACTGGAGTCCCTGAACAGCTGAGAACGCCTCGGTCTGCAGTGTTCGCCACCGCGTGTCAGGCGGGGCGGGGACCCTCCCCGCGCCGCCGGCGTCGCTTGGTCTGGTACATGGCCCGATCGGCTCGTCTCAGCAGGTCAGAGGCGTTCTCAGTCCGATCCCAGGTGGCGACGCCGACGGATGCCGTGACCTCATCGGGAAGCGCGTCAGCGAGTCGCTGGGCCAGCCGGCGGATTCCGGCCTCGTCCGAGCCCGGCGCGAGCAGGCCGAACTCATCGCCCCCGAGGCGGGCGAGAAAGTCTCCGCCCCCGCGGACCGCGGCTTGCCAGGCGCGGGCGAGCTGTTGAAGCAGGCGGTCACCGGTGTCGTGGCCGCTGGCATCGTTGATCGCCTTGAACCCGTTGAGGTCGAACGTCGCCACCGACAGTGCGACGCCGGTACGTCGGGAGCGTTCCAGCTCGTCTTCGAAGCGCTCGTCCCATGAGCGCCGATTGGCAAGCCCGGTAAGGGGGTCCTCCCGCGCGGCCGCCCGCAGCACGCTCACAAGGCCGAAGACGACCGCGGCAGCCACTGCTGCGGTGCCGAACACCGCCAGCCACGCACCCCAGGGATTACCGATTCCCGGGCCGAAGACGACCACGACCGCGTAGGCCGCCCCCGCGGCAGCGATGTGAGCGACCGCGGCGGGGGGGCGGAAATAAAGCACGGCGAAGAGCGCGACCCAGACGTAGAGATCGGCGAAGGGCACATGGTTGGTCACACCGATGGCGCTGAGGACGCTCGCCAGCACCGTGGCCAGCCCGACGTCGACGTGCAAAGCCCAACGGGGAATCCGTCCGCCCGCAACCAACCGGGCAGTGCAGAGGGCACCGCATACTCCGGCAATGACGACCAGGGCGAGGAACGAGCGATGCGTCCAATGCCCGAGCGGGAGGACCGAGACTGGCGCAACAACGCCTCCGGCCCAGAATACCGCTACCACCCTGTGCGGACGAGAGAAGAACGCCCTCGTCCAGGCGGCCACCTTGGTGTCGAAGGAGTCGGTTGTGGGGGTCTGCCGCGGTGATGGCGGTAGGGGAGGGTCGACAGCCGCCGCGGCGCTCATCGGCTCAGCATTCCTATAGGCCCTGGGGTTTCTGATGTGAGCATCACCACTCCAGGTCGAGGCGTCGCTCTTGAACGAGGCTCAGGCAGGCATCGACGATGGTGGGCTCGAACAGGCGGCCCCGGCCTTGGTCGATCTCCCGGAGCGCGATGTCGACGTCCCTGGCGGGCCGGTAGGGGCGGTGCGACGTCATCGCGTCGAGGGTGTCGGCGACGGCGATGACGCGCGCCCCGAGGAGGATCTCCTCGGAGCGCAACCCGCTGGGGTAGCCGCTGCCGTCCAGGCGCTCGTGATGCTGCTCGATCATGTCGGCGACAGGAGAGGACAGCTCGACACCACGCACGATGTCGGCACCGGTGGTGGAGTGGAGCTTCATGAGCTCCCATGATGGGGCGTTCAGTCGCCTCGGGTCGGTGAGGATCTCGGCGGGCACGGCGATCTTCCCGATGTCATGGATGCGCGCGGCCAGCTCGATCCCTTCGGCCGGGCCGCTGTCGAGGCCGATCTCGGTCATGATGGCAGAGGCAATGGTCGCTACCCGGTCCTGGTGCCCGTCGGTGTAGGGGTCACGGGACTCCACGGTGGAGGCGAGGGCGTCAACAGCGGACCGGGCGAGGGTCTTGTGCGCCTGCTCGGCCCGTTTGCGTTCGGTGATATCGAGCGCGACGATGCCGACACCGACGATCTCGGTGCCGACGCGGACCGGGTAGTAGCTGGCGAGCCAGTGACGCAGTTCGCCTGGCTCAACGGAGAGCTCCGCCGTGAGCTCTGCGTTGACGATGGGCTGTCCGGTGTCTCTGACCGATCGGAGCAGAGGCTCGACCTGTGACCACTGCGCTGGGATTGCCTCCGCCGCCAGACGTCCGACCTGTTCGGGCGCCGAGAGGCCGCAGAGGGTGCCGAGCATCTGGTTGAACCGAAGGACCCGGAATTCCCGGTCGACGAACCCGAGCCCGAAAGGAGCGCTGTCCTGGAAGGTTTGGAGCAGAGCCAGGGCTTCGGCGGCCGAGCGCTCGGATCTGCGCAGTTGCGCGGCCGATTCGGCCTGCGCGGTCATGTCGCGGCCGATCGCCGAAATGCCGAGCAGCGTGGCGTCTGGTCCGATGACCGGCGACATCGTGACCGACACGGTGAGAGGCGTTCCGTCCCTTCGGATCCGCTGAGTCAGTAGTTCGTGGACCACCTCCCCGCTGCGGACTCGGGCGAGTGCGCTCGACAGCTCCTCGCGCCGCTCCGGCGGGACCAGCACCGTCGTCTCGCGCCCGAGCATCTCCTCGGCGCTGTAGCCGAAGAGACGTTCAGCCGCCTTGTTCCAAGACGCCACGGTTGCTTGCGGTGTCAGCCCGACAATCGCATCATCCGATGAACCGACGAGGGCCGCCAGGAACCCCTCGGAGCCGCCCGGCAAGGCGATCGGACCCACACCCATACCGTCCCTATTCACCCCCCCCCGTGGGCTCTCCTCTGTGTGAGTTACACACCTCCCGGAATGAGCATCCGTCAGGATGCGGCGCAGTGACCACAAGCAAGAGCAGAGGGCTGACCACGACATCAGGCGTCGCCGACAGGGGGTGGCGCTGGTCGGTCCAAACGGCAACCGGCCGCTGCGGGCGGGGAGTCAACTGCTCGCCGCCATCCGACGGCTCATGGCTGCTCTGACCCGGCTGACCAGGTCGCGGGGAGCGAAAGGCTTGACGATGTAGTCGTCCACCCCCGCCAGGAAGGCCACCGCCTTGCTGTCGGACGACGAGGTAGCCGTCAGCATCACGATCGTGCAGTCGGCCGAGGCGGGGTTGGCCCGCAGGGCCCGGCATACCTCGAAGCCGTCCATGTCCGGCATCATGACGTCGAGGATCACGCACTCGGGGGCCAACTCCGCGACGAGGGCCAAGGCCTCCCGCCCGGTGCCGGCCTCATGGACCTCGAAGCCGGCGGTAGTCAGACTGAGACGGGCCAGCTGGAGCACGGTAGGCGTGTCGTCGGCCACCACCACCTTCCGGCTGCGGTAGGAGGAACGAGTGTCGGCCTCGCCCCGCCCCGCCTGGTGGCCGTCCCAGGTCCGCTCGGCCTCGGCCACCAGAAGGGCCTCGAGATCCTCCGCCGTCTGGGGCCGGGCGAAGTAGTAGCCCTGGACATACTCGCAGCCGAGAGTCCTCAATTCCTCGAGCTGGACCTCGGT
>Ga0307374_10005318_pt1 | contig 20855 bp, 21 predicted proteins | sample OX3MG_FD_202532 | JGI IMG/M metagenome (GOLD analysis project Ga0307374, IMG submission 202532) | Soil microbial communities from Risofladan, Vaasa, Finland - OX-3 | ecosystem: Environmental > Terrestrial > Soil > Coastal area > Acid sulfate soil | place: Finland: Risofladan, Vaasa | collected...
CCATGAGCAGCTCCCGCAAGTACTCCCGGCCGGGCCCGCCACCGAACGTGTCGATGCCTTCGTGGGTGAGAGGAACGGCCCCGGTGGCAAGATCGGTGAGGCGTTGGCGAACGGCAGCCGAGTTCAGCCAGGTCAGTCCTTGCCGTGGTCTTCCCATCGACACAAGGGCGTCGAAGAAGGGAAGCATTCCGGTTACGACCTCCCCTGAACCGTCACCAAGAATGCCGACGAGGCGTCTCTTCAGGGAGCAGCGCAGACAGGTATGGGAGTAGAAGGGTTCGTCCTCCACCCCACAGATCGAGCACTGGAACGAGGTCGGGATGCCGGCACAGTCCACACAGACCGGCTGGCCGGTGCTGTCGAGTCCGGGCAGTGAACGCTCGGAGTCGCACCCGGGACATCGGCCACGGGTGCGAACCCCGTGGCGCACGCAGTTGGTGCAGACGAACCCCTCGGGCCAGTTCCAACCGATGATGCAGGTGCGTCCGCAGCGGCCACAGCATTTGGCCGGGCGCTGCCTGCTCACAGGGCGTCGGGGGTGACCCGGGCACGCCTGGGTCGGCCCACAGTGGCCAGATCGAGCACCGTTCCCTCGGGCTGTTCCACCTTGGGCTTGGGCGTGGCCACGCCCGTCTCGATGAGCTCGTCGGGCGTGCAGGAAAAGATGTCGCACAGGGCGGCGAGCGTGTGCAGCGAAAGTCGTTCGGGCACCTGGGCGGCCAGTCGATAGATCTGGGCCGGCGACAGCACGACGCCACGTTCGGCGAGCAGCGGGCCGAGGTCGCTGGTCTTCCACAGGCCGTGGGCCGCCATCACCTGGCGCAACTGCCACGTGTAGGTGGGTGCCGGTTTCACCGCTCTCCTCTCTTGTCCTCGGCTTCGCTGACACTGCGATCGAGCGAGGCCCGGAGCATTCGGGTCCGGTAGTCCGAGGACACCGAGGTGTAGATGGCCAGGGTGGCGGCGTGGCTGTGGCCGACCTGCTGCTGGACGAACAGCGCGTCATAGCCATCCTCGATGAGGTGGGTCACATAGGAGTGGCGCAGGCAGTGCGGGCTCAACCCGCTCGGCAGTCCGGCGGCCTCGGAGGCTGTGGCAAAGGCAGTGTTCAATCGGTCCTCGCTCACCCGGGGCCCGCGTTCGGACGGCCACAGGCCGCTCTGTCCGGGCTGGCGATATTGGGGCCACACATCGTTGACCCACTCGCCGATCACGTCGACCGACCACCCCATGACGGTCAGGACGCCGCGCCGGCGCGGTGGCGATCCCTTGGTCGCCTTACCGAACCGGACCTGGCAGACACCGAACCCACCGAACTCGGGTGCACTTGGGTTGGAACCGAAGTCGTGGTTCTCCAGCATCAACAGCTCTCGACGTCGAAGACCCCACCCATAGGTCACCTTGAGCATGGTGGCGTCTCGGAAGGCGGGAATGAAGCCCTTGCGGTGGTTGCCACGGACTGCCTCGGCCCGGTCGTCGGCGGCGTCGAAGAGAGCCTGGCACTCGATGCGGGTGAGCGACCGTCTCGCCGGTCGCCCCTCGTTGTCGCTGGCATGGACGGCGAGGTTGGTCTCGGTGCAGATCTGGGAGGGATGAGTACCGAACCGCTTCAGGCACGCCGCAGCCCATCCATAGGCCGGGTCGCAGGCATAGGAGAGGAACGAGCGCACCGACAGCTCATAGGACCGCACCGTCGACAGCGCCCGCTTGGTTTTCCGCAGATCGCCGATCCACGTCTCGAACTCCGCAGAGGTCCACCCCCAGGGGAACGAGCCGGCATGATCCTGAAAGCGCCGGACGATCCTGGCGCTGTTGTCGATGGTGTTGAACGACAGGTTCCGGCTCAGCTGCTGGGATCTCCAGCCGTCGAGCAGGGCCTCGAACATCTCGTGTTCCGGAGCCTGGAGAGCCTCGCCTCCGAGCAGGTGGAGACGAGCCAGGGCCGACGTGTCGCTCATGCGTTTCACTCGGCCACCCGTTTCTCAGAGGAAGACCGATCCTCGCATCGAATGAGAGTGCCGGCTGGGATGCCCTGGTCAGCCCTCAGATCCAGGTTCCGCAGAATTTCCTTTTTGGCAACGTCACCCTCGCGACGTGCCTGCTCAAGGCAATTTTCAATCCCTGAAAAGAATACGCATCAGATGAAATATGCGAGGTTGCTCCGCGAGGGTGACGTTGGAGGTGACGTCGATCCGGATGATGGATCGCGCCGACACCTTCTCGACCGGAGACCGACCATCAACATGAACCACCGCGCCCGCCGCCAGACCACCCGCCCGACGGCGACGATCCACCCCATCGCCGCCGATCCCTCGGGCTTAGACACAGCTCCGGCCGGACCCGGTCCGGGCCATGCCGACGAGACGACCCCACCGCCGAGCATGGGGCGCTTGGTCCTGACTGTCGACGAAGCCGCCTACCTCCTGAACATCTTCCGTAGCCTCGCCTACGAGCTCATCGCCCGCGGAGAGCTTCCGGCTCTCCGGCTCGGCCGCCGGATCGTGATCCCCCGGGTCATGCTGGAGGAACTGCTCGGCACCGCCATCCGATGACGAAGGCGGCTCACCCCGATAGGCGTATACTAGGCGTATGCCACGGATCCAGGTGTATCTCCCCGACGATCTCTACCGTGCGGTGAAGGATCGGGAATTGCCGGCGTCGGAGCTGTTGCAAAGCGCAGTGCGATCCGAGCTGCACCGCCAGGAGCTGCTCGAGGAGACCGACCGCTACCTCGACGAGCTCGCCGCCAAGGTAGGCGAGCCCGAACCTACGGCGGTGAAACGGGCCGAGGCGCTGTCGCGCCGGATTCGTCGCCAGGGCAGCGCCACCCGCGCCTCTTGAGCACCCTCGTCCTCGACTCGGGGGGAGTCACCCGACTTTCGCGCCAGAACCAGGACGCGGCGGCGATGATCGCCGTGTTCAAGCGCGACGGCATCTGGCCACCGATCGTCCCGTCGGTCGTGCTCGTCGAGACGCTCACCGGACGGCAACGAGCCGACGCTCTGACCAACCGCTTCCTCAAGACCTGCGACATCGTGGAAGACGTGGCCCAGCACCTCGCTCGCCGTGGGGCCGCGCTGCGGACCTCGGCCCGACGAGGATCGGCGGTCGATGCAATTGTCGTAGCGATAGCCGAACCTGGCGGCACCGTGCTGAGCGGGGACGTGGGCGATCTTCGGGCGCTCGCTGCCTACGCCAACGACGTGGAGGTGCACCGGGTGTGACGTCGTTCATCAAACAACGATGGACAGCGCGGGAGCACCTTGGTGACGGTGAACGCCTACGTGTCGTCTTCACCGTTGTCGAGGACCTCCCCCAGCATGTCGGCGACCGGCCCGTCGGCTGACTCCACAGCGTGCGCGTAGACCCGGAGCGTCATGGCCGGGTTGGCATGGCCCAGGCGATTGGCCACGGTCCGGATGTCGTGGCCCCTGGCGATCGAGGTGGTGGCCGACCAGTGGCGCAGATCATGGAGGCGCCACCTTTTGTCGACGCCGGCTCGGTCACGCGCCCGCCGCCACCACGCCGCGATCCGCTCGGGGTTCACCGGGCGTTCCCCTACCGACAAGATCCATGGGCCGTAGCTCCCCTGGAGGTCCTTCAGGTCTTCGAGTTGGCCGACCGTGGTCTGGTCCAGCGTCACGGTGCGACGGTTGGCCGTCTTCGTCGGGTCGTCGCGCAACGTCGGACTCTGGGGCGAGCCCTGCTTTCCATGGCGGATGATGGCCATGCTGGAGTCGATGGCGAGGCGGTCACCCTCCAGATCGTCCCACCGCAAGGCGGCGAGCTCGGAACGACGGGCGCCGGTGACAGCCGCCAACCTGAGCGCCACCGCGGCGGCCGGCTCCACTTCGAATTCGTCCACCAGCTCGCTGACACCCAGCAATGTCCGACGCACCTCGTCTTCCCCCATGGCCCCTCGGGGGGCCTGCTTGCGCCGTCCCAGTTGTGCCACCGCCACCACGTTGGTCGTCACCCAACCCCACCGCACCGCCTGGGTCACCGCGGCGCGCAGAGTCTGGTGCTGGTTGCGGATCGACCCTTCGCCGACGCCGGCCCGGGCGAGGCGGGCGTGCCAACGGTCGACGTCCACCGCCGTCAGCCGGACCAGGCGGATCTTGGCGATGGGGTCGGTTTTCACCATGGCGACCCGGCTCTTCTGGTTCTGGGTGGTCGACACCGCCCAGGCGGGCTCGTTCTGCTCGGTCCACAGGTCGAGCAGTTCGGCCATGGGGAGCTTGGCGGCACCGGAGCTGCGGCGCACGGTGAGCTCGGCCGCCACCCGGTTGGCGTCGCGCTTGGTTCCCCGGACGGTCCGGCTCACCTGGGTGGGACGGGCCTGGGCGTCTCGGCCCGTGAAGGCCCGGACCTCCCACACTCCCGGAGAGCGCTCCCGCACCGTTGCCACGGACGGTCACGCTAGCCGAGTAGGGATAAAGTAGGGATATTCGGTGGATTTCCCCCGCGAGCCAAGCTCGGGCCTCAGGGAGAAACCCTATCCGAGCAGCCTCTTTGCGATGACGACCCGTTGGATCTGGTTGGTGCCCTCGTAGATCTGGGTGATCTTGGCGTCACGCATGAAGCGCTCGGCGGGGAACTCGTTGGTGTACCCATAGCCGCCGAGGAGCTGGACCGCATCGGTGGTCACGGCCATGGCGGTGTCCGAAGCGAAGCACTTCGCCATGGCTCCGATCATCGTGATCTCGTTGTCGGGATCCCCCGAGTCGATCACCGAGCAGGCCCGGTAGACGAGGGTGCGGGCCGCCTCTGTCCGCATGGCCATGTCGGCCAGCATGAAGCGGAGTCCCTGGAATTCCGAGATGGGCTGACCGAAGGCGTTGCGCTGGGTCATGTACTGCGCGGCGTAGTCAATGGCACCCTGGGCGATCCCGACGGCCTGGGCACCGATGGTGGGTCGGCTCCGGTCGAGGGTGTGCATGGCGATGGTGAAGCCCTGGCCTTCTTCACCGATCCGGTTCTCGACGGGGACCCGGACATCGTCGAAGACGACTTCACCGGTGGGGCTGCCCCGGAGCCCCATCTTGTGTTCGAGCTTGGCGACTTTGACTCCCCAGTCCGTTTCAACCACGAAGCAGGAGATCCCCCGGTGGCCGGCGTCGGGATCGGTCTTGGCGAAGACGGTGTAGGTGTCCGAGATGCCGGCGTTGGTGATCCAGTACTTCGTCCCCGACAAGATGTAGTGGTCGCCGTCGCGGACAGCCCGGCATCGCATGGCGGCCACGTCGCTGCCGGCGTCGGCCTCGGAGAGGCAGTAGCTGGCCTGAGCCTCGCCCGAGGCCACCCGGGGGACGTACTTGTTCTTCAGGTACTCCGATCCCCAGTTGAAGATCGGCATCATCCCGAGCTTGGAGATGAGCATGGTCACACTCGTCGACGCGCAGACCCGGGCGAGCTCCTCGACCATGATCGCCTGGGTGACATGGTCGGCGCCCGCGCCGCCGTAGGCGACGGGGATCCCGAGAGTGGGCAGCTCCATCTCCACCGACGCCTTGAATCCGTCCCAGGGGAAGGCCGCGTCACGGTCGACTTCCCCGGCGTGGGGCGCGATCCGGTCCTCACACATCTGACGGACTGCCCGACGAAATTCCTTGTGGGTGTCGGCGAGCGCGTAGGCGGGGATCTGGTCCATGGCCTCAGTCTCGCATTCCGGGCATCGGAGCCCGGACTACCCGTTGGTGGCGAGGTGGTCGAGGAGGAGTCGGTTCAGGTCTTCCGGGGCGGTCTCGGGGATCCAGTGGCTGACCCCGGAGAGGACCTCGAAGCGATACGGGCCCGACACCCACTTCTCGGTCGCCTCCGCCGCGGTTCGTCCGAGGGCGATGTCGTTGTCCGACCAGACATAGAGGGAGGGAACGGTGATCGAGCCGACGTCGATAAGTGCATGAGGCTCGGTGGCTCGGTACCAATTGAGAGCGGCGGTCATGGCCCCGGGCTCGAGCATCTTGGCCACGAACCGACCCACCTCGTCGGTGTCCGAGGAGAGCCCACTGGCGTCGAACATGGCCCGGAGCCCGTCGCCCGATCCGTCCTCGCCGAGCAGGGCCCGCTCGGCCACGCCGCCCTCGGCCCGGAAGACCTCGATGTACGAAGACCGCTCACGCTGGTCGTGATCACCGGCACTGTCTTCTCCACCGCCGCCACCATCGGTGGCTCCGCCATCGCCGGCATCGCCGCCACCGCCGCCGAACGCCGCCGCGAAGGCGCGGGGATGGGGGACCGACACAGCCGTGAGGGTCCGGACCCGGTCGGGATGGCGACCGGCCACGACCCAGGCCACCATGGCACCCCAGTCATGGCCCACGAGGTCGAAACGGTCGAGGCCGAAGTGGTCCGCGATGGCGAGGACATCAGCCACGAGCTCACCGATCCGGTAGTCCTCGATCGCGTCCGGGCGCGCGCCCGGTGAGTAGCCGCGCTGGTCGAAGGCAATCCCCCGGTATCCCGCGGTGGCGAGCGCGTCGAGTTGGTGGTGCCAGGAGTACCAGGTCTGGGGAAAGCCGTGGAGAAAGAGGACGGCTCGCCTGTGACCGGGTCCGGTCTCCCACGCGTCGAAGGTGAATCCCCGCGCCGAGACCTCGACCGGTTCCATCGGCTCCGGGATCAGGAAGCTGGTGCGGGGACCGACATCATCGATCGCCACTCCGACAGCCGGCCCCGGACATCGGTCGGAGCCATCCGCAAGGTGTCCTCGGCGACCGCACCGGCGATGGCCCGCTGCTGGTTGTAATGGTGCGCGGCGGCCTGGAAGAACGGGGCCCGCCATGTCACCAACTCCTCGGGTCCGTCGCCCAGGAAGCCGAAGAGGACCAGGGCCAGCTCGATGTCCTTGGCCACCGGGGCCCGACCGAACAACGCGGCCCGCCGGCTCCCCACCGCGGCACAACCCACCAGCGCATCCTCGGCCGTGATCCCTCCCGAGAGCTCGAGACGGTCTTCGAATTGGGTGTGGGCGAGGAGCAGTGCGTAGCCCTGGTCAGGCCCGGGAACCCCGAACTCTCGGCCCCGCCTCTGTTCGGGCCCACGCAGATCCGAAACCCGTCCGGCGCGCCAGTGGGCCGGGGGCCGCAAGCGGTACGACGGTCGGACCTGGTCGGTCTCGACGATCGGCACGAAGTTGGGCTGGGTCATCGGGGGCTCTGGCGCTCCTGTTCGGCCTGTTCGGCCTGTTCGGCCTGTTCGGCCTGTTCGGCGTGTTCGGCGTGTTCGGCGTGTTCGGCGTGTTCGGCGTGGAGGAGACCGTAGACGATCGAGTCGAAAAGGGCCTGCCAGGACGCCTCGATGATGTTCTCCGAGACACCGATCGTCGTCCAGACACGCTCCCCGTCACTGGAGTCGATGAGGACCCGGGTGACCGCACCGGTCCCCCGGCCCGTGTCGAGGACCCGGACCCGGTAGTCCACCAGATGCACCGCCGAGAGCTTCGGGAAGTGTCCCCCGATGGCCTGGCGCAAGGCCGAGTCCAGTGCGTTGATGGGGCCGTTCCCCTCGGCGGTGGCGACCACCCTTTCGTCACCGACCCGGATCTTGACCGTCGCCTCGGTGGTGTGTCGGTCGGCCCGGTCCGTGTGGTCGTTGATGACCCGGAAGGACTCGACCTCGAAGAAGGTCTGGTCCCAGCCCGTGGCCTTGCGCAACAAGAGCTCGAGGGATCCGTCGGCGACCTCGAAGTGGTAGCCCCGGTATTCGAGGGCCTTCAACGTGTCGAGGACTCCCGACAGCGCGTCGGAGTCCAGTTCGAGGCCGAGCTCCTGGGCCTTGAGGGCCAGGGTCGACCGACCCGCCATCTCCGAGACCACGAACCGGGTCCCGTTGCCGACCGAATCAGGCGGGATGTGTTCGTAGGCGTCACGGCGCCGGGCGATGGCACTCGTATGAAGCCCGGCTTTGTGGGCGAAGGCGGCGGCACCCACATAGGGCTGTTGGGGGTTGGGGGCGACGTTCACGAGCTCGGCGATGTGGTGGGAGACCGGCGTGATCCGCTCCAGCCGGTCGGGGGGGATGGTCCGGACGTTCAGCTTGAGCGACAGATTGGGGATCGCGGCGGAGAGATCCGCGTTGCCGGTCCGCTCCCCGTAGCCGTTCACGCATCCCTGGACATGCGTCGCCCCGGCCCGGACCCCGGCGATGGAGTTGGCCACCGCACAGCCCGAGTCGTTGTGGAAGTGGACCCCTACCTGACACTCGAAGTCCGAGACCACCTGGGCCACGATCCGCTCCACGTCGTGGGGCAGGGTGCCGCCGTTGGTGTCACAGAGCACGAGGGCCTCGGCCCCGGCCTCTTCGGCGGCCCGGAGGATCCGGACTGTGAAGGCCGCGTCCTCGCGGAAGCCGTCGAAGAAGTGCTCGGCGTCGAAGAAGACCCGCAGATCATGATCCCGGAGGAAATTCACCGAGTCGGCTGCCATCGCCACGGCTTCGTCGAGGGTCGTCCGCAACGCCTCGGTGACATGCAACTTCGACGCCTTGGCCACGATGCAGACCGCTTCGGTGTTCGCCTTCACGAGTTGACGCAGCACCTCGTCGTCCTCGGCCCGCACCCCGGCCCGGCGGGTGGAGCCGAAGGCCACGAGGGTGGCCGTGGACAACCGGAGCTCGGCCGGGGCCCGGGCGAAGAACTCCTCGTCCTTGTGATTGGCCCCGGGCCATCCCCCTTCGATGAAGCTCACACCGAGATGGTCGAGCTGCTCGGCCACTCGGAGCTTGTCGTCCACAGTCAGCGAGAGGCCCTCTTGTTGGGACCCGTCGCGCAGGGTGGTGTCGAAGATGTCGACGGCATCGGGCAGGGCCGGCAGGTCGAAGCCGTGACTGGCCCTGCTGTGGCCGGCTGTGTGGTCACCGGCGGGACCGTGACTGTGCACAGGACTCGGTTGGCGGTTGACGACCTTGCTCCGCCCCGCCCCCCCACGGCGCCCAGCGCCGACACCGGACCCGGCGTCAGTCGACATGTTCGAGCCAGTCCTTGTACCGGTCCACTTCTCCCCGGACCGTGGCGAAATAGGTGTCTTGGATCTGCTTGGTCACCGGGCCCACCCGGCCGGTGCCCACCGTCCGGTCGTCGACCTCCCGGATGGGGACCACCTCGGCGGCCGTGCCGGTCAAGAAGGCTTCGTCCGCGGTGTAGAGGTCTGTCCGGATGAGTGTCTCGGTGGCGACCTCGTAGCCCAGGTCCGTAGCGATGGTCCGGACCGAGTCCTGGGTGATCCCGGCTAGCGCGGTCGAGTCCGACGTCGGAGGGGTCACCACCCGCCGGCCCATGACCACGAAGATGTTCTCACCTGTGCACTCCGACACCCGTCCGTCTGACGCCAGGAGGACGGCCTCGTCGTAGCCGGCCTTCAACGCCTCGACCTTGGCCAGCGACGAGTTCACGTACATCCCCGTCCCCTTGGCCGCGGTGGGCACGGCGTTGGGGTCATGGCGCTGCCACGAGGACACCTTGAGCCGGATGCCGTTGGCCACAGCCTCGTCGCCGAGGTACGTCCCCCACGGCCAGGCCGCGATGGCCACGCTGACGGGACAAGGCAAGGGGTTGAGGCCCATCTCGCCGTAGCCGAGGTAGACGATGGGTCGGAGGTAGCACCCGTCGTCGAGCCCGTTGACCCGGACCACCTCTTTGCTCGCCGAGACGAGCTCGGCCGGGCTGTAGGGGATGTCGATCATGAAGACCTTGGCCGAGGTGAAGAGCCGGTTGATGTGGTCGGTCAGCCGGAAGACGGCCACGCCCCGGCTGGTGGGGTAGGCCCGGACGCCCTCGAACACGCCCGATCCGTAGTGGAGCGAGTGGGTGAGCACGTGAATCCGCGCCTTGTCCCAGTCGACGAGCTCGCCGTCGAGCCAGATCTTCTCGGTCGGTGTGATGGGCACGGGATCAGAGCCTTTCTGCAATGGCGTCGCCGACAGCGACGGTGGACGAGACTTGGGAGCCCGAAGGTTGCGACGTCTGTTCGGAGAGGTACCCGGTGACGGCCTTGGTGACCCGTTCCGCGGCGTCGAGCTCGCCCAGGTGCTCGAGCATGAGCGCGGCAGAACGGACCGCGGCGACCGGGTTGGCCGTCCCGGTGCCGGCGATGTCGTGGGCGGCGCCGTGGACGGGCTCGAACAGTGACGGCCCGGTTCGGGCCGGGTTCAGGTTGGCCGACGCCGCGAACCCGATCCCTCCCGCTACCGCGCCGGCCAGGTCGGTGAGGATGTCACCGAAGAGGTTGTCGGTCACGATGACGTCGTACCGTTCGGGCCGCTCCACCATGTAGATGCAGGCCGCGTCGACGTGGTTGTAGTCCCGGGTCACCCCCGGGTACCCCCGAGCCACCTCCTCCACGACCCGCTGCCAGAGATCTCCGGCGAAAGTCAAGACGTTCGTCTTGTGGACGAGGGTGAGGTGATGACGTTCTCGGCGCGCCGCCAGGTCGAAACCGAACCGGACACACCGCTCCACGCCCATCCGGGTGTTGACCGAACCCTGGGTGGCCACCTCGAAGGGGGTGTTCCGACGGAGGAACCCCCCTTCTCCGGCGTAGGTCCCCTCGGTGTTCTCCCGGATGACCACGAAGTCGGAGTCGGCCGCGATCGCCCCGGCCATCCCGACGAACGGCCGGAGGTTGACATAGAGGTCGAGCTCGAACCGCAGCCGGAGCAAGAGACCCCGCTCCAAGAGCCCCGTCGGGACCTCGGTCGACCCCACCGGCGGCCCCACCGCTCCGAGAAGGATGGCCTCGAAACCCCGGAGCTCCTCGAGAGTGGCGTCTAGAAGCACCTCGCCGGTGCTCAGGTAGTGGGCCGCACCCAGGTCGAAGTCGGTCGTCACGAGAGAGACACCGGCCGCCGCCACTACCTTGAGGGCCTCGGCCAGCACCTCGGGGCCGATGCCGTCGCCGCCGATCACGGCCACCTTGTGGGTCGAGTCTCTGGTCATCGTCTGTCGGTCATCCTGTCGGAGTCTCGTCCTCGGCGGCTGGGGTCGGGCCTGGGGTGGTTACCGGTGGGCTCCGCTGAGCATGGCCCGGAAAATGAAAAACCGCCCACAATGTGGACGGTCGGCGAGGCGCACACCAATCGGGTGTGCGCCTATTCGATGACGATTACGGAGCTGCTCGGGGTTCCCATCGGACAAGCAGTCTCCCGCGCCCCGCCGCGCCCGTCAACCGCGCCCGTCAACCAGACCCGTCAACCACACCCGGGAATCGACCGACCGATCCGGGCTTGGGCCGGCCCCGTCGTCGAGTCAAGGAGGACCTGGTCGGGCCCCTTCGAGGCGCCCCCGACCCACCGGAGGCCCTCGACCGAGCCGATACCCTTTCAGGACATGGCCGACACCGAATCCACCAGCCTGACCCAGGCCACCTTCGATCGGCTCCAGGCCGAGCTCGAGGACCTCACGACCCGGGGCCGGGTCGAGATCGCCCGCGCCATCGAGGCTGCCCGGGCGCTCGGCGACCTCTCCGAGAACGGCGACTACCACGCCGCCAAGGACACCCAAGGAAAGATGGAGTCCCGGATCCGCCGGCTCCAGCACACCCTGGGCCACGCCGTCATCGTCGACAACGAGGCGGTCGGGAGCTCCGAGACCGTGGAGGCCGGATCGGTCGTCGCCATCCGGTACGAGGGTGACGAGGAGATCGAGCGGTTCCTGGTGGGATCGATCGAGGAGCGCCACGACGAGCTCAACGTGGTCTCCCCGGGATCGCCCTTGGGCCAGGCCCTCCTCGGCAAGACCTCGGGCGACGTGGTCGAGTACGAGGCCCCGGGCGGCACCCTCCGGGTCGAGATCGTCCAGATCGGCAGCTGACCGATGTCTCGATCCGTCGACACACAGCGGCCCCGTCCACTCAGCGACAAGGTCTGGGAACACCACCTCGTCCACCAAGCCGACGGTGAGCCCGATCTCCTCTTCATCGACCTGCACCTGGTCCACGAAGTCACGTCGCCTCAGGCCTTTGACGGCCTCCGGCTGGCGGGCCGGCCCGTCCGCCGTCCCGACCTCACCATTGCGACCGCTGATCACAACGTCCCCACCACCGACATCGACAAGCCCGTCGCCGATCCGGTGTCGGCCCGCCAACTCGAAGTGCTCAGCGCCAACTGCAAAGAGTTCGGGATCACCTGCTATCCGATGGGCCATGCCAACCAGGGGATCGTCCACATCATCGGGCCCGAGCTCGGCCTGTCCCAGCCCGGCATGACCATCGTCTGCGGCGACAGCCACACCTCGACCCACGGAGCCTTCGGCGCCCTCGCCTTCGGGATCGGGACCTCCGAGGTCGAACACGTCCTCGCCACCCAGACGCTCCCCCAGATGCGGCCCGAGACCATGGCCATCGAAGTCGACGGCGACGCGCCCGCGGGGGTCACCGCCAAGGACATCATCCTCGCCATCATCGGCCGGATCGGCACCTCCGGCGGCATGGGACATGTCATCGAGTACCGGGGCCCCGCCATCCGTGCCCTCTCCATGGAAGGCCGGATGACGATGTGCAACATGTCCATCGAGGCCGGCGCCCGGGCCGGGATGATCGCGCCCGATGACGTCACCTTCGACTATCTCGAAGGCCGTCCTCACGCGCCGACCGGCAAGATGTGGGAGCGGGCCCTCGACGACTGGCGGAGCCTCGCCACCGACGACGGCGCGGTCTTCGACAAGACCGTAACCATCGACGCCTCGGACATCCGCCCCCATGTCACCTGGGGCACCAACCCGGCCCAGGTCGTCCCGATCGACGGGGTCGTCCCGGACCCCTCGAGCTTCGCCGAGCCCGCCGAACGCGAGGCGGCCGCCCGGGCACTCCGCTACATGGGGCTCACGGCGGGAACGGCCATGCACGACGTGGCCGTCGACACGGTCTTCATCGGGTCTTGCACCAACTCCCGGATCGAAGACCTCCGGGCCGCCGCCGAGGTTCTCCACGATCGCCACATCCGCCCGGGACTCCGGGCTCTGGTTGTCCCGGGCTCCCACCCGGTGAAAGCCCAAGCCGAGGCCGAAGGGCTCGACAAGGTCTTTCTTTCCGCCGGCTTCGAGTGGCGCCAGCCCGGTTGCTCGATGTGCCTGGCCATGAACCCCGACAAGCTCGCCGTGGGTGAACGCTGTGCCTCGACCTCCAACCGCAACTTCGAAGGTCGCCAGGGACGGGGTGGTCGAACCCATCTGGTCTCTCCCGCTGTCGCGGCCGCGACTGCGGTGGCCGGGCACTTCGCCACCCCGAAGGACCTCTCGTGAATACGGGGCCGGTCGTAAAGTCGGGGAGGCCGTCGTGAAGCCTGTCACCGTCGTCACCGGTCGGGCTGTTCCCCTCGATCGTTCCGACGTCGACACCGACCAGATCATCCCCTCGGACTGGCTCAAGCGGGTCGAACGGACCGGATTCGGCGCCGGCCTCTTCTCGGAGTGGCGCGACGACCGGGCCTTCGTCTTGAACCAACCCGACTACGCGGGCGCTTCGATCCTCGTGGCGGGACCGAACTTCGGCACGGGCTCCTCCCGGGAGCACGCCGTCTGGGCGCTGCTCGACTACGGATTCGAGGCCGTCGTGTCGCCTCGCTTCGCCGACATCTTCCGGAACAACTGCACGAAGCAGGGACTCCTCCCCGTCGAGGTCGAGCCCGCGCTCGGCCGGGCTCTTCTTGACGCGGTCGTGGCCGACCCGTCACTCGAGCTCACCATCGACGTCGCCCGGGGCTCTCTCGAGGCACCGGCGGCAGGACTGACAGGGTCGTTCCCTCTCGACGAGTTCACGCGCGAGCGGCTCCTCAACGGCTGGGACGACATCGGGCTGACCCTCCGCCACGGAGACGACATCACCGCCTACGAACGCATCCGTTCACCCTGGCTCCCCACCGCCACCTGACCGCCACCTGAACCGCCACCTGACCGCCACCTGAACCGCCACCTGAACCGTGACCTGAACCGCCACCTGACCCTCCTCTCGGGTCCTTCTCGGTCGACAGGCCGAAGCGTCGAAGACGTTCGTCGCATAACGTCGAGGCCCACCGCATCAAACGCAACGCCGTCGGACCCCTGACGCGATCGAACCCAAAGCGCTGGGAAAGCGGAGACAAGTGCAACCGAGCCGCAACCCCACGACAATCGAATGACAAGCGAGCCATTGAGGAGGCACCGTGCTGAAGGACTTCAAGGCATTCATCTTGCGAGGGAACGTGGTCGACCTGGCCGTCGCCGTTGTCATCGGCGGCGCCTTCGGTCTGGTGGTGGCTTCCTTTGTGAAGAACCTCCTCACGCCGGTGATCTCTATCCCGGGCAGTTATTCCTTTGCCAACCTCACCTTCACGGTGCACCACAGCGTCTTCTACTACGGTCGGTTCTTCAATGATCTGATCTCGTTCGTGTTGATCGCGGCGGCCATCTTCTTCTTCGTCCTCAAGCCCATCAACGCCCTGGCGGAGCGCCGGAAGAAGGGCCAAGAGGCCGAGCCGGGAACCCGGGACTGCCCCGAATGCATGAGCGAGATCCCCGACCGGGCACGCCGCTGTGCCTTCTGTACCGCGGAGGTCCAACCGGCGGCGTAGTCTCGGTTCTGCCGATAAACGAGTCGAGAGCCGCGTCGCGCCCGCACGGACGGACCGACAGCCGCGCCGGTTAGGGCCCGATCTCCGATTCGCGCTGGTCGTTGCGGGCCCGGATCCGAACGAGACGATTGACCGCAGCCAAATAGGCCCGAGCCGAGGCTTCGACCACATCGGTCGAGACACCCCGCCCGGAGACCTTGAGCCCTTGGTCCTCGAGTTGGACGACCACGTCCCCGAGGGCGTCGACGCCCCCCGTCACCGAGGAGACGTTGAACCCGATGAGCCGTGACTCGACCTTGGTGGCGGCCCGGATGGCGGTGCAGGCGGCGTCGATCATCCCGTTGCCTTCGGCGGCGGCCTCCACCTTGTCCCCGGACCGGCTGACGACGACCCGGGCCCGGGGCATGCCGACCGTCCCGCCGGCAACTTCGAGGGCCTCGAGATGAAAACCCTCCACCAGGTCCTGGCCGAGCTCCTCGGCGACGATCGCCTCGAGGTCGGCTTCGGTGATCTCGACCTTCCGGTCGGCGAGCTCCTTGAACCGGATGAACGCCTGGTTCAGCAAGTCGCCTTGGACCCGGATCCCCATCTTCTCGAGAGTGTTGGCGAAGGCGTGGCGACCCGAGTGCTTGCCCATGACGATCTGACGACCGACCTGGCCCACACTGGCGGCGTCGATGATCTCGTAGGTCGACCGATCCGCCAACACCCCGTGCTGGTGGATTCCCGACTCATGGGCGAAGGCGTTTCGGCCCACCACGGCCTTGTTGTACTGGACGGGATAGCCGGTGAGCCGGGCCACGAGCCGAGAGGCGCGCGCCAACTCCTCGGTGCGGACTGTCGTGGTGATGCCGGGGAACTGGTCGGCCCGGATCCGAAGCGCCATGACGACCTCTTCGAGCGCGGCGTTCCCGGCCCGCTCGCCGAGGCCGTTGACACAGACTTCGACTTGGCGGGCCCCGGCCTGGACTCCGGCCAGGGTGTTCGCCGTGGCAAGCCCGAGATCGTTGTGGCAGTGGGTCGAGAGGATGTAGTCGCCGGGGACTTCCTTCCGGATGTGTTGGATCAGGGCACCGAAGTCCCAGGGAATGCCGTATCCCACGGTGTCGGGGATGTTCAACGTGGTGGCCCCCGCCTCGACCGAAGCCCGGAGGACCTCCAGCATGAAGTCGAGAGGCGTCCGGGTTGCATCTTGGGGGCTGAACTCGACGTCGTCGGTGTGTTCTCGGGCTCGGGCGACGCCGCCACGCGTCTCCGCCAGGACCTGGGCCTCGTTCATCTTGAGCATGTGCTCCATGTGCTGGGGGCTCGTCGAGATGAACACGTGGATCCGGGCGCGCGCCGCGTCGCGCACCGCCTCCCAGCACCGGTCGACGTCGGAGAGCTGGGTCCGCGAGAGACCGCAGATGGCGGGGGCGTCGGGCCCGTTGCCCACCGACCGGGCGATGGTCTGAACCGCTTCGAAGTCTCCCTGGCTGGCGACGGGGAACCCGGCCTCGATGTAGTCGACACCGGCCCGGGCCAGTTGCTCGGCGATCTCGAGCTTCTCGGCGACATCGAGCGAGATCCCCGGCGACTGCTCGCCGTCACGAAGGGTCGTGTCGAACACGACGAGGTGGCCCGCGTCCCCACCGCCGGGAAGCAGTCCCTGTCCCTCTTCGGGCTGGCTGGACGACTTCGGGGCTCGCTTGGCGCTGGGCTTCTCGCTCATCGGATGTCCTCACTCTCGTGTTCTCTGTTCTTGGCGCCGTGTTCTTGGTGCTGTGTTCTGCTTCTTGGTGCTGTGTTTCTGGGTGATTTGGTGATGTCGAACTGGGCTTCGGCCAAGAAGAAACCCCCTGGCCATTCGGCACAGGGGGCGGGCTCGGCGAGCGCGATGTGGCGCTCGCCGTCAGGTAAGAAGCAGGTTCATGTTGAAGCGGTGGTCACCCATGTGAGTCTTCATGCTTCCAAACCAAGGCGCCCAGGTCAAGCACACCCCACCTCGGCGGGGATCTACTCTTCAGGGAGTGAGAGGTCTGATGCGAGGTCTGGGCTGGTCGATCGTCGTGATTGCCGTGGCAACTGCGCTTGGCGTCATGGTGCGAGCCGTGCTCGGAAAGGTCGCCGGAGAGCCGGGTGTGCCAACCCCCCGACGCGGCAGTTTCGACACCTGGCCGGCCGTGCCGCCGGCGCCCGGTCGGCCCGCGCCCAACGGCTCGCACGTTCCCACGGGGAGCTGAGCTGTAACGCTGACTGGTGCATGGCAGCGCCCGAGCGACACCTCGGCACAGTGGGTCTCAGAGCACAGTGGGTCTCAGAGCACAGTGGGTCTCAGAAATATGTCGTGGCCAGAACCTTGCAGGTGCCACGGGCGGTGGCAACCACCGCGGAACGAGAAGCGTTGCCAGTTGCTGATGTGTTCGGCTCGGGTCCAAAGAGATAGACCAGTGCGGGAGTTCCTTTGAACGTGGCCGTGGCGAGAAGCCTCAGGGTGCGCGTCTCACCGGCGGCGTCCATAGCCGAGGAGAGGCACCGCTCGAACTGAGCCGGCGTCGTCCCCGACTCCCGGCCTGTCTTGCTCAACCCATTCACTGTCGTGGCCGTGGCGTTCGCGCTGGGCAGCTTCTCCTGATTCTCCTGTTTCTCAGGCGCCGCGGTTGAGTACTCGTCCTGCGCGACCATCATGATCAGAGACCGCAAACGGTTGATCGAGCTCAGTGCGCCGAGATCGGAGACATGGGCGGTGACACTCTCAGTCGGACCGGCCGCGGCCGATCCCCGAACACCGTGATCTGCTCCCACTTGTTGGCGGTTCACCTGGCTGGTCCCTTCCGAAGCCCTGCTCTGTGAACTGCTGCTCTGACCGACAAGGGCCAGGGGTACTCCGACGGCTGCGGCCAGGACCAAGACAGCCGCCACCGCTCCGACCATTACCTCTGGACGACGCCGAGAGATCCGGGCCGGCGCCGGGCTTGCCAGCCGACTTGGGGCCGGGCTTGCCAGCCGACTTGTGAGAGGGCTCAGCGCAGCGGTCTCGCCGATCGCGGCACGATGACCATCGCCCACGGTGCCCAATACGGCTTCGATCGACGCCCCTCGAACTGCGGGATTCACCGGTTCAACCGAAGCCCGTAGCCGGGCCCGCACCGACCCGAGGGCTTCAAGACGTCGACGACAGGGATCACAGCCCGCGAGGTGATCACCCAAAGTCGCCGCGACAATGCCGTCGAGGTCAGCATCGACGACTCCGTCGAGATGCGACGACAACTCTTCGTCGGTCGGGTGCCCGTCGGTCAGGTGCCCGTCGGTCATCGGATGAGGTCTTCTCCCCCAGGTTTTCGCGATTGTCGATTCGGCGGCGATTGTTCGGTGATGGAGTCTGGTCTTGTGACGTCCGACGGAGAGGAATGGTTCCCGGCGTTCTCTCCCTCGGTCTCTCCCGGTTGTCGAGGGCCCACGGTCGTATCGGTGTCGGTGTCCCACGTAGCCGCCAAGGCGGTTCGAGCGCGGGCAATGCGGGAGCGGACCGTCCCGACCGGCACTCCCAGGATCTCCGCGATCTCGTCGTAGGGAAGGTCACAGACATCTCGAAGGACCACGGCGGTCCGGAACTCGACACCCAGCGATACCAGGGCCCTGTCGATGTCCGTGCGCGCGGCCACGATGTCGGCAGGGTCTCGACCACTGCCAACCTGAGACCCGACCATGCCCGCAACATGGGCGCCTGCGGCACCAGCACCACCGACACCGACACCGACACCGGCACCGGCACCGGCACCGGCACCTCCGACAGTTTCGGCGACGTCTGCCGCGAGTCCGGTCAGGGGCCGTCGGCGACGGCGACGGATCTCGTCGATACAGGTGTTGGTGGCGATGCGGTAGATCCAGGTGGCGAATGAGCTGCGGCCGTCGAAGCTGTGAAGTGCCTTGATGACGGCGACCAACGCATCCTGGGTGGCGTCGAGAGCGTCGGACTCGTTGCCGAGCATCCGTCGACACAGCGCATGGACACGGTCATAGTGAGCGGTGACCAGAGTCTCGAGTGCCTGGCGGTCTCCACTCCGAGCGGCGTCGAGAACCCCGGTCTCGCCATCTCGAACCTGGCCGCGGTGGTCGTCGATGCGACAGAGGCTAACCGCCGGCTCCCCCGACTTCCCGACGTCTCGGCGACGTTACGGACGAACCCAGCCCGAAATTCAGACGCAGGTGATGCGGTGGATGTCGAGAATGCCGTCCGCCGCCTGGAGGGTGGCGAAAACCTCGTCGGGGATGGCGCGGTCGGTGGAAAGGACCATGAGGGCGGTGCCCTCCTCGGTGCGGGACTGGTCGACGTTCATCGAAGAGATGGAGACGCCGGCCTCCCCCAAAGCGACACCCACCACTCCGATCATCCCGGGACGATCGTCGTTGCGGACGATGAGCATGTACTCGGCGGGAGGGACCTCGACGGCGTGGTCGTCGACAAGGACGATGCGGGACTCGGATCGAGTTCCCGTCAGGGTGCCGGCCATGGAGTGGTCGGGCGAGCGGAGGGTGATCAGGTTCACGTAGTCGCGGGCCGTGGCGGTCGAGACCTCGCGGACCTCGAGGCCGCGTTCCGCGGCCAGTTGGGGTGCGTTCACGTAAGAGACCGGCTCCTCGGTGCCGGCGGAGAAGATGCCCTTGAGGACCGCCAGGGTGAGGATCGAAGTGTTGGAACCGGCCAGCCCGCCCTGGTACTCCACCTCGAGACGTTCGGGGAGCCCGTCATTGAGACAAGCGAAGAAGCGGCCGAGCTGCTCGGCGAGGCGGAGATAGGGGCGGACGGTCTCTGAGACCTCAGAGGCGGCGACGTTCACGGCGAAGGGAACGAAGTCACCGGCGAGGGCCAGGTTGACCTGCTCGGCGATGGTCACGCCCGCCTTGTCCTGGGCTTCGGCCGTGGAGGCGCCGAGATGGGGGGTCACCACGACCGTCGAGAAGGCGAAGATCGGCGAGTCGGTGCAGGGCTCGGTGGCAAAGACGTCGAAGGCTGCACCCCCGACCCAGCCCGAAGCGAGGGCGTCGGCCAGGGCCTGCTCGTCGACGATCCCACCGCGCGCCGCGTTGACGATACGGATGCCGGGCTTGGCTTTGGCGAGAAGCTCGGCCCCGATCAGGCCCGCCGTCTCCGAGGTCTTCGGGAGATGGATGGTGAGGAAGTCGGACTCAGCGACGAGCTCGTCGAGAGAAAGCATCTCGACGCCCATGTGGCGGGCCCGGTCGGGAGAGACGTAGGGGTCGTACGCGCAGAGGCGCATCCCGAAGGCGAGGGCCCGCTGGGCCACGAGCGCGCCGATCCGACCGAGGCCGACGACACCGAGGGTCTTGCCGTGGAGCTCGACACCCTCCCACTTGGACCGTTCCCACTTCCCCGCCATGAGCGCGGCATGCGCCTGAGGGACGTTACGGGCCTGGGCCAGGAGGAGGGCCATGGCGTGCTCGGCCGCGGAGAGGACGTTTGACTCAGGGGCGTTGACCACCATGACGCCACGCCGGGTCGCCGCGTCGACGTCAACGTTGTCGAGCCCGATCCCGGCCCGTCCTACCACCACGAGGTCAGTGCCCGCCCCTAGGACCTCGGCGGTGACCTGGGTCGCGGAGCGGACGATCAGGGCGTGGGCGCCCGCGATGGCCCCGAGCAACGCCTCGGGGTCGAGATCCAACTGGACGTCGGCCTGATGCCCGGCGTCGGCCAGAGTCTTGAGCCCTCGCTCAGCAAGCTTCTCCGTGATGAGTACCCGTGCCATATGGCTCGTCGTCCTTACTCGTTTGCTCGACTCGTTGCTCGTCGGGTGCTTACTCGGCGGTGGCGAAAAGCTTGGAGAGGCGGGTGACACCTTCGACGACGGCGTCGTCACCGAGCGCGTACGAGAGTCGGAGGTATCCCTCGGCACCGAAGGCTTCGCCCGGGACCACCGCCACTTGGGCTTCCTCGATGGCGACGGTGGCCAGGTCGGCCGATGACGAGACGAGACGGCCCGCCAGGCGGCGGCCGAGGAGGCTGCGGACCGAGGGGAACGCGTAGAAGGCGCCCTCGGGCTCGACGCAGGTCACGCCGGGACAGTCGTTGAGCATGGTGTGGATCGTGACGCGGCGACGGTCGAAGGCCGCTCGCATCTCCCCCACCGCCACGAGGTCGCCGGTCAGCGCGGCCAACGCAGCGCGCTGGGAGACGTTGGAGACATTCGAGGTGGCGTGGGACTGGAGGTTCGAGGCAGCTGCCACCACGTCGGAGGGGCCGATCATCCAGCCCACACGCCACCCGGTCATGGCGTAGGTCTTGGCCACGCCGTTGATCACGATGGACCGGT
>Ga0307374_10005321_pt1 | contig 20843 bp, 16 predicted proteins | sample OX3MG_FD_202532 | JGI IMG/M metagenome (GOLD analysis project Ga0307374, IMG submission 202532) | Soil microbial communities from Risofladan, Vaasa, Finland - OX-3 | ecosystem: Environmental > Terrestrial > Soil > Coastal area > Acid sulfate soil | place: Finland: Risofladan, Vaasa | collected...
CCCGGCGCCTGTACCGGGAGGTGTTCTTCGGCGGCAAGGTGTCCGAGGAAGTCCGCCAGGAAGTCGAGCGCGACATCGCCAAGGGCGTGCGCGGCCTCAAGAGACTGGCGCGCTTCGAGCCGTACCTCGCCGGCAAGGAGCTCACGCTCGCCGACTGCGCCGCGTTCGTGCACCTGCCGCTGGTGTCGCTCGCGACCAAGCTCGCGTTCGGGCGGGATGCGCTCGAGGACCTCGCCCAGGTGAAGCCCTACCTCAAGGTGCTCGGCGAGCGCCCGGCGTTCGCGCGCGTCAACGAGGATCGCAAGGCGGCGCAGGCGGCAATGGCCGCGAGCGCCAGAAAGTAGGCTGCGGGCGCGCATGCGCGATCTCGCGCCGCTCGCCGACTATCTGCGTTTCATCGTCACGCTGACCGCGGTCCTCGACCCGTTTCTGGCGGTGCCGATCTACCTGGGCTTCGTCGCACGCCACAGCGAGGCCGAGCGCCTCGCGCTGGCGCATGTCGTGACGGTGACGGTGTTCGCGGTGCTCGCCGGGGCGGCGCTGTTCGGCGAGCCGCTGCTGCGGCTGCTCGGGGCGAGCCTGGCGGCGTTCCGCGTCGGTGGCGGGCTGGTGTTGCTGCTGATGTCGCTCGCGATGCTGACCGCGCAGGCGGGCGGGGTGCGCCAGTCGCGCGCCGAGGCCGAGGCGCTCGAGTCGGGCGAGGCCTCTGGCGTGGTGCCGCTCGCGGTGCCGCTTCTCGCCGGGCCCGGCGCGATCGGCACCACCATCATCGTCGCGCAGGCAGGCGGCGTGGTGCATCGCGTCGCGGTGCTCGGTTGCATCGCCCTGGTGTGCGCGCTGTTGTGGGCAACGCTGCGGCTCGCGCCGCGGATCGCGCCCAGGATGGGCACGACCGGGCTCAATATCGCCACGCGCCTGCTCGGACTGCTGCTCAGCGCAATCGCGATCCAGACCATGGCCCAGGGCCTGCTCGGCCTGCTCCCGGGCCTGCGCGGGTAGCGGAACGCCGACCCGAGCGCCGCGTCCCCGGGAACCCGTTACAGCGCCAGCGGATTGCGCGGCGCGCGCTCTTCCAGGATGTCTTCCAGACGCGCGCGGATCGCCGCCTTGATGCGCGGGTGGGTGAGGATGTAGAAGCGCTCGCCCCGGACCGCCGCCACCACCGCCTGCGCCACCTCGTCGGCGGAGATCTTGCCCGACTGGACCGCCTTGCGCAGCATCGCCTCCTTGGCGAGCAGCTGCGCCGACTTGGGGCGCGCGGGATTGGCGAGCTCGGCCGGGCGGTTGCGCTCCGAATCCGAAATCGCCGTCGGGACGTAGGCAGGGCACAGCACCGAGACGCCGACCCGCACCTTGCGCTCGGCGAGGTCGTGATACAGCGACTCGGAAAGCGCCACCACGGCGTGTTTGCTCACGTTGTAGGCGCCCATGCCAGGCGGCGAGATCAGCCCGGCGACCGAAGCGGTGTTGACGATGTGGCCCTCCTCCTGCGCCAGCAGCAGCGGCGCGAAGGCACGCACGCCGTGGATCACGCCCCACAGGTTCACGCCGAGCGTCCACTGCCAGTCGGCGACCGTGTTTTCCCATGCCGCGCCGAGCGGCGAGACTCCGGCGTTGTTGCACACCAGGTGCGCGCCGCCCAGCTCGGCGACCGTGTGCTGCGCGAGCTCGTCCACCTGTTCGCCTCGCGAAACGTCGACGCGCCGGGCCAGCGCCCGGACGCCGTGCGCGCGCACCTCGGCAGCGACACGCGCCAGGTTCGCTTCGTCCACGTCTGCGAGCGCCACGTGCATGCCTTCGGCGGCGAAAGCGAGCGCCATCGCGCGCCCCAGCCCGCTCGCGGCGCCGGTGACTACCGCGACCTTGCCTTGCAGATCTTTCAACGTGTCACCTCCAGGAAAACGAGCGGCGACCGCGCGCACCAAGCCGCGGCGCCGCGTTCACTTCGGAATCGGGCGCGGCCTGCCGTCCTTGTCGATCGCCACGTAGCTGAGAGTGGCCTCGGTCACCTTCACGACGTGCGGATCGGCGGGACGGCGCTCCGCGTATACCTCGACGTTGACCGTGACCGAGGTGTTGCCGACCCGCACCACGTCGGCGTAGAACGACAGCAGGTCGCCGACGTGCACCGGCTGCTTGAACACGAAGGCGTTGACCGCGACCGTGGCGACGCGTCCGCGCGCCAGGCGCCCCGCGACCACGCCGCCGGCGATGTCGACGTGCGACATGATCCAGCCGCCGAAGATGTCGCCGTTGTGATTCGCGTCGGCGGGCATCGGCATGACGCGCAGTGCCGGCTCCTTGCCGTGCGGCAGCTTCGGGTCGGCGGGTTGTTGCGATGCCAGTCCCATTCGAGCGCCTCGTCCTAGGTCTTGTGCGCCAGGTAATGCAAGGGGCCGCCGCGAAATGGCGCGAACCCGGTGGCGAAAATCAGGCCGGCGTCGATCAGATCGGCGTCGGCCACGATGCCTTCGGCGAGCACTGCCTTCACCTCGGCGAGGTAGGGCTCGATGAGCGCTTCGATCAGGTCGGCGCCGAACGCGCCCGGCGCGCTTTTCACCGCCTTGCCCTTCTCGTAGCGATAGATGCCCTGGCCGGTCTTCCTGCCCAGTCGGCCGAGCGCGACCTTCTCGAGCAAAACGCGCGGCGCTTCGACCTCGGAGCGGGCGCCCTTCTTGGCGAGCTCCTTCCCGGCGGCCAGGCAGATGTCCAGGCCGACGGTGTCGGCGAGCTCTATCGGCCCCATCGGCATGCCGAACTGCGTCATGGCGGCATCGATCGTCTCGGGCTTGACGCCTTCGTCGAGCAGGCGGAAGGCGTTCTGCATGTACGGCCCGAGCACGCGGTTGACCAGGAATCCGGGTGAATCCCGCACCGGCAGCGGCAGCTTGTCGATCTGGCGCACGAAGCCGGCGGCGCGGCTGGCGAGCGCCGCGTCGGTCGCCTCGCCCGAGACCACTTCCACCAGCATCATCTGCGGCACCGGGTTGAAGAAGTGGATGCCCACCAGGCGCGACGGGTCGCGTAGCCCCACCGCGATGTCGGCTAGCTTCAGGCTCGAGGTGTTGCTGGCGAGAATCGCCTCGGGCGGCGCCTTGGCCTCGAGCTCGGCGAACAGCTTGCGCTTGGCCTCCAGGTTCTCGAAGATCGCCTCGATGACGACGTCGGCACGCGCGGCACCGTTGCCGCCGACGTCCGGGATCAGGCGGTCGAGCGCGTCGCGCACGCGGCGCGGCTCGCGCAGCCGCCGCTCGATCAGTTGCGCGGCGCGTTGCAATGCCGGCGCGAGGCGCTCCGGCGAAGTGTCCTGCAGCGTCACGCGCAGGCCGCGCAACGCGCATATGGCGGCGATGTCGCCGCCCATCACCCCGGCTCCGACCACGTGCACGTGGCGCGCCTCGAAGTCCGACGTCTTGCCGAGCGACTTGAGCCGTTCCTGCAGGAAGAAGACGCGGATCAGGTTGCGGGTGGTCGGGTGCGCGAACAGCGCCTGGATCGAGCCCGGATCGCTCGCAAGCACTGCGAACGGGTCGCCGTCGTGGTTCTGCCACAGATCGAGGATCGCGTAGGGCGCGGGGTAGTGCTCGCGCCGTGCGCGTCGCGCCACCTGCTTGCGCGCTTGCGCGGCGACGAAGCCGCGCAGCGGACCGAGCAGCAGGCGCTGTGCGAAGCGCAGTCTCCTGGGCGGGAGCGCTTCGAGCGTCACCATGCGGGCCGTGTTCTCGAGGATGCGCAGCGGCACCGCCTGATCGACCAGTCCGATGCGCTTGGCGCGGCGCGCATCGAGCGTGCGGCCGGTGAGCATCATGTCGAGCGCGGCGGCGGCGCCGACGCGCTTGGGCAGCCATTGCACGCCGTGCCAGGCGGGCATGATGCCGAGCATCACCTCGGGAAACGCGAAGCGCGTCTCCGGGTCTTCGAGCGCTACGCGGTAGCGGCAGGCGAGCGCCAGTTCCAGGCCGCCGCCCATGCAGAAGCCGTGCACCAGGGCGGTGGTGGGGAAGGGCAGCCGGGAGAGCTTGTCGAATACGTCCCATCCCAGGCGCACGAACGCCAGCGCATCGTCGGCCGAGGCGAAGCGGGTGAATTCCTCGACGTCGGCGCCGACGGCGAAGCTCTCCTTGGCCGAGCGGATGATCAGACCCCTGGGATCGAGCTCGAGGATGGCCGCGAGCGCGGCGTCGAGCTCGCGCAGCGCGTCGCGCGAAAAGGTGTTGGTCGACTCGCCCTGCTTGTCGAAGCTGAGCCAGACCAGCCCCTGCGCGTCCTGCTCCCAGCGCCAGTGCTTGGTGAGCGTCCCGGCAGCAGCTTGCATATCGCCCCCAGTTTTGCCTTTTTCCGAAAGTTTGGCGTTGCAGTGCAGGTCTTCCCTGCACTGCAACGCAGGGTAGTTCTTCAGCTTGCTTCGACGAGCATGGCCCCGCCCAGTCCGCCGCCGATGCAGATCGAGGCCATGCCGCGCTTCGCGCCGCGGCGCTGCAGCGTCCTCAGCAGGTGCAGGACGATGCGCGCGCCCGAGGCGCCCACCGGATGCCCCAGCGCGATCGCTCCGCCATCGACGTTGAGCCGCTCCTCATCGAGCGCGCCCAGCGCCGCCTCGAGCCCGAGCTGCTGCCGGCAGTAAGCGTCGTCGCGCCAGGCCGCCAGGCACGCCAGCACCTGCGCGGCGAAGGCCTCGTTGATCTCCCAGTAGTCGAGATCATTCAGCCCCAGCCCGTGGCGTCGCAGGATAGGCGTAGCCGCGTGCACCGGGCCGAGGCCCATTTGCGCCGGGTCGAGCCCCGCCCACTGCGAGTCGAGGATGCGCCCGACCGGCTTCAGTCCGTAGCGCTGCACCGCCTCGTCGTCGGCGAGGATCAGCCAGGCGGCGCCGTCGGTGATCTGCGAGCTGTTGCCGGGCGTGACGTTGCCGTACTTGCGATCGAAGAAGGGCTTGAGCTGGGCGAGCTTGGCGCCGGATGCGTCGCGCCGCACCCCGTCGTCGAGCTGGTAGGCGTTGCCGTCGCGGCCGTACAGCGCCTCGAGCTCGCCGCCGCCCGGGGCGAGCCAGCCGCCGTCCTGGGCCGCGGCCACGCGCTGATGGCTGCGCACGGAATACGCGTCCATCTGCTCCCTGGAGATGCCGAAGCGGTAGGCGAGGTTCTCGGCGGTCTGGCCCATCAGCAGCCCGACCATCGGGTCGGTGAGCCCTTTCATGATACCGATAACCGGCGCGAGGTACTTGAGCCGCAGGCGCGCCAGTTGCGCGGCCCTCTGGCCGAGTGACTTGGCCTGATACCATTCCGACAGCCACAGCACCATGGCCTCGGAGAACAGCAGCGGCGCGCGCGACAGCGCATCCACGCCGCCGGCGAGCACCAGGTGCGAGCGCCCGCTTAGGAGGTTGGCAATGCCCGAGTCGAGCGCCTGCATGCCGGAAGCGCAGTTGCGCATGACCGTCCAGCCCGGCACCTTCTGGCCGCAGCCCAGGCGCAGAGCGGCGACGCGGCCAATGTTCACCTCGTCGACCGAGGGCGCGGCGCAGCCGAGGATCACTTCGTCGAGCTGCTCGGGGGCGAATTTCTGGCGTATGAGCAGCGCGCGGCCGGCTTGCGTGGCGAGGTCGGCTGCGGAGAACGGCCCGGGGCGGTTCCTCGCCTTGAGAAAAGGCGTGCGCGCGCCGTCAACGATGTGGATCGACTTCGGAAATCCGGCCATTTCGCTCTCCTCCTGGTACTCGGGCGCTGCGCGGGCGCAGGCGCGCGGCCTCGGCCCTGCGCCGCGCGCTCAAGCCGCCGCCCGGCTCACTGCCGCCGCGGACTGCTCGCGCTCGAGCCGCTGCACGATCTCGGCACGGTCGAAGTCCTGCGCAAAATCGTCGACCCGGATCACGCCCTTGCGCAGCGACTCTTTTCTCTGCCACTGCGCATGCTCGTCGGCGCTGAACACGCCCTGCTCGCGGGCGAGCAGGGCGGGGTCCACGCCTGCGCGCGGCTCGAGCGCGCCCTGGCGCAGCGCCTGCCTCAGCTTGCGCTCGAGCGGCTCGCAGGCAATGGTGGCGAGGAACGCGGCCTCGAGCTCACCGGTCGGGTCGGCTTCGGACTGCGCCAGGTACATGCCCGCGGTCAGCCGCTCGCGCGCGGCCCCGGGCGCCAGCAGCAGTTGCGCGCAGCGGTGGTTGATCAGGTCCGAGGGCGGCGCGAGACGCTTGCCGAGCGGGAACACGGCCGCACGCAGCAGCAGGGCGACGACGCGGACGGGGGAATTGGCGAGCACGCCGTCGAGCGCAACTTGCGCCTGATGCAGCGCGTCTTGCACCGACCAGTGCAGCAGCGGCAGATCCTCGGCCTGCCGGCCCTGGTCCTCGTAGCGCTTGAGCGTCGCCGAGGCGAGGTACATCAGCGACAGCACGTCGCCCAGGCGCGCCGAGATCTTTTCCTTGCGCTTGAGCGCCCCGCCCAGCACCAGCATCGAGACGTCAGCGACCAACGCGAACGCGGCCGCCATGCGCGACAGGCGCCGGTAGTAGATACGCGTCTCGCGTGCCGCGGCCGCGGGGGCGGGCGCGAGCGCCGCGCCCGTCAAACCGTGCACCAGCGCGCGCACGCCATTCGCCAGGGTATGGCCGATGTGCGAGGTGAGCGCGTCGTCGAATTCGACCGAGGCGGCGCGGCCCTGCAGTTCCTTCGCGGCGCGCATCTCGCGCAGCACATAGGGGTGGCAGCGGATCGCGCCCTGGCCGAAGATGATCAGGCTGCGCGTCAGGATGTTGGCGCCCTCCACGGTGATGCCCACCGGGATCACCTGGTAACCGCGGCCGACCCAGTTGCCCGGCCCCAGGCAGATTCCCTTGCCGCCGTGGATGTCCATCGCGTCGTCGATCACCTTGCGAGCGCGCTCGGTCATGTGGTACTTGGCGATCGCCGAAATCACGGCGGGTTTCTCGCCCGCGTCCACCGCGCCCGCGGTCATTACGCGCGTGGCGTCCATCATGTAGGTATTGGCGGCGATGCGTCCGAGCGCTTCCTCGACCCCCTCGAGCCTGCCGATCGGAGTCTTGAACTGGCTGCGCACGCGCGCGTAGGCGCCGGTGAAGCGCGCCAGCGCCTTGGCGCCGCCCACCGAGGAGGTCGGCAGCGAGATCGAGCGGCCCGCCGCGAGGCAGCCCATCAGCATCATCCAGCCCTTGCCGGCATACTCGCGGCCGCCGATGATCCAGTCGAGCGGCATGAACACGTCCTTGCCGGAGTTCGGGCCGTTCTGGAACACCGCGTTGAGCGGCAGATGCCGGCGGCCAATGTTCACGCCGGGGTGTGCGGTCGGCACGAGCGCGCAGGTGATGCCGAGATCCTCCTCGTTGCCGAGCAGGTGCTCGGGGTCGTACAGGCGGAACGCCAGGCCGAGCAGCGTGGCGACCGGACCGAGCGTGATGTAGCGCTTGTCCCAGGTGACGCGCATGCCGAGCGCTTCCCTGCCCTGCCATGTGCCCTTGCACACGATGCCGAAGTCTGGGATCGCGGCCGCGTCGGAGCCTGCCTCGGGGCTGGTGAGCGCGAAGCACGGGATCTCGAGACCCTTGGCGAGCCGCGGCAGGTAGTGATTCTTCTGCGCGTCGGTGCCGTAGTGCAACAGCAGCTCCGCCGGCCCGAGCGAGTTCGGCACCATCACCGTGACCGCGACGGCGTTCGAGCGCGTGGACAGCTTCATCACCACCGCGGAATGCGCGAGCGCGGAAAAACCCATGCCTCCGTACTGCTTCGGGATGATCATGCCGAGGAAGCCCCGGTCCTTGATGAACTGCCAGACGCGCGGGGGCAGGTCCTGGCGCTCGTGCGTGATTTCCCAGTCGTCGCACATGGCGCACAGCTCTTCGACGGGCCCGTCGAGGAACGTCTGCTCCTCGGGCGTGAGCTTGGGCTCGGGCAGCGCGAGCAGCTTGTCCCAGTCGGGTTCGCCCGAGAACAGGTCCGCGTCCCACCACACGGTGCCAGCGTCGATGGCTTGCTTTTCGGTCTGCGACATGGCGGGCAGAATGCGGCGATAGAGCGCGAGCACCCGGTCGCTGAACAGCGCCCTGCGTAGCGCCGGCACGTTCAGCGCCGCTGCAGCGGCGAGGAATGCCGCGCTGAGCACGGCGTTGCCCATGGCGCCGAACCCGGCGAGCCCCGAGAGGTAGGCGGCCAGCAGGCCGCCGGCGGCGGTCCACCACGGCAGCGACATCTGGAAGTAACCGAACACCAGGATGACGGCGAGGGTTGCGAGCGCGAAGCCGAGCATGACGATCTCCCCCTGCGTGCTGCCGCGGCGATCAGGCAGCTTGTTTCACGTGCGCGTCGGCCGCGCGCTTGCCGGCGCGCTGCGGCAGCGGTGCCAGCAGGCCGGCGGCGAGGAACGCGCTGAGGCGCTCCTCGATCAGGCGCACGTCGTAGCGGTCCTCCGGCTTGCAGCCGGCGATCAGCTGCACCGTGTCGGTGGCCGCCAGCGTGTAGGACAGCGTGCCGAACATGAAGTGCATGCGCCAGATCAGCTCCTCGCGCGGCAACTCCGGGAGCGCTCGTGCGAACGCCTCCTTGAAGCGCGCCATGACGGGGGCGTAGAGCTGGCCGATGAGGACGCGGATGTGCTTGGCCGGGTCGGTGTAGGTGCGGCCCAGCAGGCGGATGAAATTGCGCCCCCCGGTTTCATCCTGGATCATGCGCAGGCTCGGGCCGATGAAGGCGCGGATGATCGCCGCCGGCGCGAGCGGCTTGCCAGCGGCGGCCTTTTCCAGCGTATCGAGCTCCGCGATGCGCTCGGCATTGTTGGGATCGAGCCGGCGCCGGAACACGGCCTCGATGAGCGCATCCTTGGAACCGAAGTGATAGTTGATGGCCGCGAGGTTGACGCTGGCGCGGGCAGTGAGCATGCGCATCGAGGCGCCTTCGAATCCGTGCTGCATGAACAGCTCCTCGGCGGCGTCCAGAATACGGGTCTGGGTCTGGTGCAATGGCTTGATGGCACGTAGGGTCATGGCGGAAAGTCGATTCAAACGAACGTTTGAATGTTATGCGCGCCCCGCGGCCGGCGTCAAGGTACGTGCGTGCCGGTCGGCGCCTCGCCGCGCCGCCTCGCGGTCGCGTCCGAGGGCCGGCAAGTGACCGGCGGCACACTGCTCGGGCTCACGCTGTTCTCGATGGGCTGGCTGTTCTTCCTCGCCGGCGCGGCGGTCAATTTCGCCGCCTGGCGCCGCGCGCGCAGGGCCCCTGCGGGGACGCGTTACGGTGGCGTGGCGCTGCTGCCCGGACTGATCGGCTCGGTGACGGCGTTCTTCAGCGTCGGGACGCTGCTCAAGGCCGGATGGCACGTGCCCTGGCCGTGGCTGTGGATCCTGCTGCCCCTGTTTGTCGACGCGGGATGCATCGCCCGCCTGTTCCGCGCGCTGCTCGGGCTCGCAGGCCGGTCGCGCGGGCGCGCCTGAATTAGAATCCGCCCCTCGCTTCGAGTCTTCTTCCATGGCCGGTCATCACGCTGCACCGACGAAGCCGCTTTCCGGTACCGAGTGGCGCGCCCTCGCGCAGCTCGCGCCCTACCTGTCGGAGTACCGCGGGCGCGTGGCGCTCGCGCTGGTGTTCCTGGTGGCCGCTAAGCTCGCCAACGTGGGCGTGCCGCTGGTGATGAAGAGCGTGGTCGACCGCCTCGACGCGCGCACTGCCGTGCTCGTGGCGCCCGCGGCGCTGCTCGCGATCTACGGCATCCTGCGCTTCTCGACCACGCTGTTCGCCGAGCTGCGCGACGTGGTCTTCGTGCGCGTCACGCAGCGCGCGATCCGGCGCGTCGCGCTCGGCGTGTTCCGCCACCTGCACGCCCTCAGCCTGCGCTTTCACCTGGAGCGCCAGACCGGCGGCATGTCGCGCGACATCGAGCGCGGCACGCGCGGCATCTCGACGCTGCTTTCGTACCTGCTGTTCTCGATCATCCCGGTGATCCTCGAGTTCATGCTGGTGGCCGCGGTGCTGCTCAGGAAGTTCGACTGGCGCTTCGCCGCGGTCACCTTCGGCGCGGTGACGATCTACCTGACCTTCACGGTGCTGGTTACCGAGTGGCGCATGGACATCCGGCGCCGCGTCAACGAGCTCGACTCCAGGGCCAACACGCGTGCGATCGACAGCCTGCTCAACTACGAGACCGTGAAGTACTTCGGCAACGAGGAGTTCGAAGCGCGGCGCTACGACGAGAACCTGACCAAGTACGAGACCGCCTCGGTGCAGAGCGAGGCCTCGCTCGGCCTGCTCAACATCGGCCAGAGCTTCATCATCGCGGCTGCGGTGACGCTGCTCATGTACTTCGCCGCGCAGGGCGTGGCGCGCAGGCAGTTCACCGTCGGCGATCTGGTGCTGGTGAACGGGCTGCTGATCCAGCTCTACATTCCGCTTAACTTCTTCGGCATGGTGTACCGCGAGATCAAACAGGCACTGATCGACATCGACCGCATGTTCCGTCTGCTCTCCGTGCACCGCGAGGTCGAAGACCGCCCCGGCTCCGTCGACGTGCCGCCCGGGCCGGCGACGCTCGAGTTCCGCGCGGTCGATTTCTCCTACGAGCCGGCGCGGCGCATCCTGCACGGCGTGTCGTTCACGATCGGCGCGGGCCAGCGCGTCGCCGTGGTGGGACACTCCGGCTCGGGCAAGTCGACCCTCGCGCGGCTGCTGTACCGCTTCTACGACGTCGACGCAGGTGCGATCCTGTTGGACGGCATCGACCTGCGCGACCTGCGCCAGGCAAGCCTGCGCGCGGGGATCGGCATCGTGCCCCAGGACACGGTGCTGTTCAACGACACCATTCGTTACAACATCCACTATGGCCGCCCCCAGGCGAGCGACGCGGAGGTCATCGAGGCGGCGCGCGCCGCCCACATCCACGACTTCATCGTCTCGCTGCCCGCCGGCTACGAGAGCCCGGTCGGCGAGCGCGGCCTGAAGCTCTCGGGGGGAGAGAAGCAGCGCGTGGCGATTGCGCGCGCGCTGCTCAAGAGCCCGCGCATCCTCATCTTCGACGAGGCGACCTCGGCGCTCGACTCGAAGTCCGAACAGGCGATCCAGGCCGAGCTCGAGCGCATCGCCGTCGGGCGCACCACCCTGGTGATCGCGCACCGGCTCTCGACGGTCATGGACGCCGACCAGATCCTGGTCATGAGCCAGGGGCGTATCGTCGAGCGCGGAACCCACCGGGAGCTGCTCGCCGCGGGCGGGGAATACGCCCGGATGTGGGCGCTGCAGCAGCAGGCGCGCGAGGCCGAGGCGGTCCTGGAGCAGGCCAAGGCGGCCTAATGCGGGGTGCCAGTTAGCTGAATTAGTTCACGGATTTTCTAGAAAACATGGATAGGCATTTATTTTTCTTGCATTTTTTTGTAGCCCTGCTTTAGACTGCGGCAAAACCGCCAGCACGGAACCGCCACCATGCAACAAGAACGAAGGCTGCATTCGCTCGAGAAGATCGTCGCCGCCGTGGCGCTGGTCGCGGTGCTGTTCCTCGCCGTGGGCTTCGCCCAGGCGCAGGAGAGTCCGCATGCGCGCGCAGCGAGAGTGTTCCTGCGCTCTTCGTCCGTGCTGGTGCAGGATGCGACGAGCGGCCGAACGATCCTGTCTAAGAACGCCGATGCCGTGGTGCCGATTGCCTCGATCAGCAAGTTGATGACCGCGATGATCGTGCTCGACCGCGGGCTCGATCTGAGTGAGCCGATCAAGATCACCGACGCGGACATCGACACGCTCAAGGGCACGCACTCGCGCCTGCGCATCGGTTCGGTGCTGACGCGCGACCAGCTCCTCCTGGTCGCGCTCATGGCCTCGGAGAACCGCGCGGCCTCGGCGCTGTGCCGCACCTACCCGGGAGGCAAGGCCGCCTGCGTCGCGGCGATGAACGCCAAGGCGCGCGCGCTCGGCATGACGGACACGCACTTCGAGGACCCGACCGGGCTGACCCCGCACAACGTCTCGAGCGCCGAGGACCTGGCGAAGCTGGTCAAGGCCGCGTATCAGTACCCGCTGATCCGCGAGGACACCACCAGCGAGAGCGCCTACGTCAACGCACGCGGCCGCATGATCGCGTACCACAACACCAACGGCCTGGTGCGCAACCCGCGCTGGGACATCGACCTATCCAAGACCGGCTACATCAATGAGGCGGGCCGCTGCCTGGTGATGCGCTTGCGCGTGGCCTCCAAGGACCTGATCGTGGTGCTGCTCGATTCCTGGGGCAAGTACTCCCGGATCGGCGACGCCAACCGCATCCGGAAGTGGATCGAGAGCAGCGCGTTCGAGCGGCACCGCGGCTGACGCGAGGCGCTCTGGCAACGCCGCGCGCGGCGCGCGGCGCAGCGATTCGGTTTTTGGGAACGGCGGTTCCCGCCGACAGCTTGCGCGAAGCGGCCATCGAAGGCCTGTCGCGCTCCCCGAAAACGCTGCCACCGAAGTATTTCTACGACGGCAAAGGCAGCCGCCTGTTCGAGACCATCTGCGGGCTACCGGAGTATTACGTGACGCGCGCGGAGCTCGCGCTCACGCGCCGGCACTTGGAGGACATCGCACGCTTCGCCGGAAGGGACTGCGAGCTGGTCGAATACGGCAGCGGTGCCAGCGTGAAGACGCGCGTGCTGATCCGCCGTCTGCGGCCGACGCGCTACGTGGCGGTCGACATCTCCGAGACGGCCCTGCGCGACGCGGTGCGACGCCTGGCGCGCGAATTCCCCTGGCTCGAGATTGAGGCCGTTGTGGGCGATTTCACCGAGCCGCTGCGGTTGGCGCCATTGCGCGGGCGCGGAACGCGGCGCCCCGTGGTGTATTTCCCCGGCTCGACCATCGGCAATTTCACCCCCGGCGAGGCCCAGGCGTTCCTCAGCATGACGCGCGCCCGGATCGGCGCCCGTGGCGCCATGCTGGTCGGCGTCGACCTCAAGAAGGACGCCAACGTCCTGCACGCCGCGTACAACGACGCGCAGGGCGTGACTGCGCAGTTCAACCTCAACATCCTGCGGCGCATCAACCGCGAGCTGGGCGCGGACTTCGACCTGCGGCGCTTCCGCCATTACGCGTTCTACAACGTCGCGCTCGGCCGCGTCGAGATGCATCTCGTGTGCCTCGAGCGGCACAAGGTGCGGGTCGGTGCACACCGCTTCCACTTCGAGCGCGGCGAATCGATCCACACCGAGAACTCGTGCAAGTACGCGATCGAGGAGTTCCACCAGCTCGCCGCCGAAGCCGGCTTTCGCGGCGCCAAGGTCTGGCTCGACCGCCGGGGCCTCTTCAGCCTGCATGGCCTGGTCGCGGCGTAGCGACTTTCGCCTTCGGCCCCCGCGGGCCTCTTCCGAAAGCAATGCGGCGTTGTTCCTCAGGCGCCGATGCGCGCCGGCTGCGGCCGGTGCCCGATCGCGCGCGAGATGCGCTCGGCGGCTTCCTTCACGAGCGGCCCCCACTGCGGTTTCATGCGGTCGGCGGGCGTGGACAGCGACAGCGCGGCGATGAGATGGCCGGTGTCGTCGCGCACCGCGGCGGCGACGCAGCGCACGCCGATCTCGGCTTCCTCGTTGTCGGTGGCGTAGCCCTGGCGCTGCGTGCGCTCGAGGTCGCGCTCGAGCAGCGACTGCGTGGACAGCGTGTTCTTGGTGTGCGGTGCAAGGCCGCTACGCTTGCCGTACTCGCGCAGTCTCGCGAAGCCGTCCTCCAGCAGGAATAGCTTGCCGGCGGCGGTGATGTGCAGCGGCGCGCGCGTGCCGATCATGTGGACGATGCGCATCGCCGCGCGTCCGCTCGAGGTGCGCTCGACGTACACGATCTCGTCGTCATGGCGCACCGACAGGTTCACGGTCTCGCCGGTCTGCGCGTGCACCTCGCGCATCACCGGGAGCGCAAGCTCGCGCACTCCGATGCGCGACTTCACGAGGTTGCCGAGCTCGAGCAGGCGCATGCCGAGCCGGTAGCTGCCCGGCTCGACGCGATCTACCAGCCGGTCGGCGGCCATCGCCGAGAGGATGCGGTGCGCCGTCGAAGGGTGCAGCTTGGTGTACTGCGAGATCTGCTTCAGCCCGAGCGGCTCGGGGTGCTCGGCGAGCACGTCGAGCAGCCGCATCATGCGCTCGATCACCTGGATCGGGCTCTTCGGTTCGTCCTTGCTGGTCGCCATGGCGTTGCTGCATTGCGGAAATTCGAGCGGCGGATTGTATCCCACGATGTGAAATCGCGCGAGCGAGACTGCGAGGCCCTGTGCTATGATCTGCGAGCCCTTCCCGCTGATTCCAAAAAGAAATCCGTGAAACTACGCGTCGGCCTGTTCGTCACCTGTCTCGTCGACCTGTTTCGGCCCCGCATCGGGTTCGCGGCGCTCAAGCTGCTGGAAGCGGCCGGCTGCGAGGTCCTGGTGCCGGCGGGGCAGACCTGCTGCGGCCAGCCCGGCTGGAACTCCGGCGACAGAGCCTCGGCGCGCGCCCTGGCCGAAAAGGTGATCGCCGAATTCGAAGCCTGCGACGGCCTGGTCGCGCCCTCGGGGTCCTGCGCCGGCATGATCCGCACCCATTACAAGGACCTGTTCCCGGGCGAGGGCGCGTGGCTCGTGCGCGTCGAGGCGCTCGCCGCCAAGACCTACGAGCTTACCGATTTCCTAGTGAGGGTCGCGGGGCTGGAGAGCGTGCCCGGCGACTACCGCGGCACGATCACCTACCACGACTCGTGCGCCGGACTGCGCGAGCTGGGCGTCAAGCAGCAGCCGCGCCAGCTGCTCGCGAAAATGCCCGGCGTGACACTGAAGGAAATGAAGGACTGCGAAGTGTGCTGCGGCTTCGGCGGAACCTTTTCGGTGAAGTTCGGCGACATCTCCGCCGCGATCGCCGACGCCAAGTGCGAGCACGTCGCTGCCTGCGGCGCGGACGCGCTGGTGCTGGGGGACCTGGGCTGCATGCTCAACATCGAGGGACGCCTGCGCCGCCGCGGGGACGATCGGACGCAGGTGCTGCACGTCGCCGAAGTGCTGGCGGGAAAGCCATGAGCGCCCTCCGCGCCGGAGCGTGACCGTGCAGGTCCAGTCCATGCACTTCAAGGAGCGCGCCGGCAAGGCGCTCGCCGACCGGAAGCTGCAAAGCGTTCTCAAGCGCTTCGGCGGCGGCTTCGTCGAGAAGCGCGCCGCGGCGCGCGCCGAGCTGGGAGTCGCGCTGTTCGAGGAGCTGCGCGATGCCGGCGCCGTAATCCGCGATCGCGCGCTCGCCGCCCTTGACGTATGGCTACTGCGCTTCGAGCAGGAGGCACAGCGCCGTGGCGCCACGGTGCTGTGGGCGCACGACGGGGCCGAGGTGCGCCGCCTGGCGCTCGACATCTGCCGCCGCCACGGCCTGAAGAAGGCCATCAAGTCCAAGTCGATGCTCTCCGAGGAGGCCGACCTGAACGAGGCGCTGGCGGACAACGGCGTGACCCCGGTGGAGACCGACCTCGGCGAGTACATCATTCAGCTCGCGGGCGAGGCGCCCTCGCACATCATCGCGCCGGCGATCCACAAGGACCGCGAGCAGGTCTCGGACCTGTTCGCCGAACACCACCGGCGCGCGCGCCTGACCGACATCGAGCAGCTGACGCGCGAGGCGCGGCTCATGCTGCGCGAGCACTTCCTCACGGCCGACCTCGGCATCTCCGGGGGCAACTTCCTGCTCGCCGAGACCGGCTCGGTGGCCATCGTCACCAACGAAGGCAACGGCCGCATGGTGACCACGCTGCCCAAGGTGCACATCGCGATCACCGGCATCGAAAAGGTCATCCCGACCCTGGAGGACTTCGCCGCGCTGATGCGCCTGCTGCCGCGCTCGGCCACCGGCCAGGCGATCTCGAATTACGTATCGCTGTTGACGGGGCCACGCGGCGAGGGCGACCTCGACGGTCCCGAGCACATGTATTTCATCCTGGTCGACAACGGCCGCAGCAGCCTCGTCGGTAGCGACCTGCAGGAGATGCTGCGCTGCATCCGCTGCGGGGCGTGCATGAACCACTGCCCGGTCTACCAGAGCGTCGGCGGGCATGCCTACGGCTGGGTCTATCCCGGCCCGATGGGCTCGGTGCTCACCCCCGCCTATGTCGGGCTGGAGAACGCGCTCGACCTCCCGCAGGCCGCAACGCTGTGTGGCGCCTGCCACGTCGCCTGCCCGGTGAAGATTCCCTTGCCAGAGCTGCTGAGAAAGCTGCGCGAGAAGCAAGTGCAGGCGAAGCTTCGCCCCCTCGGCGAGCGTGCCGCACTGCGCATGTGGGGATTCATGGCGCTGCGTCCATGGCTGTACGCACCACTCACCCGCATCGGCGCCCGGATGCTCAAGTTGATGGGGGGGCGGCGCGGCCGCATCTCGCGGCTGCCGCTCGGCGGCGGCGGCTGGACGCTCGGCCGGGACATGCCGGCTCCGGAGGGTAGGACGTTCAGGGAGCTGTACGCGAAGCGCGGTGGCGGGACGTCAGGGAAGTAGGTGGCGGGTCATTGGATCGGCGCCGGCGCGGGATCGCCGCCGCGTACTGGCTCGGGTAGCACGAACGCTGGGCAACGCAGCTCGCCGAGCAGCGCGATGCCCTTGTCCTTGGCATGCTCGCCGACGGCGCCGATCCCCCTGGTCCTGGCGCTCGCTGAACGCGCTTTCGATCTCTTGGCGGCGCGCTCGGTATTCGTCGGTCTCGAAGGCTGCCGGAATGCCGGCGCGCAGGTCCTCGACCAGGCGCTGCATGCTCTGCCGGAGCCTGGGCGTCTGGCCGGGCGGCAGCAGATCGCGCGTGCCGCCCAAGGCGTTTGATCTCGGTCAATAGAGGTGTCGCGCGCGGGATTCGTGGCGGCGCCCGTGGCCGAGCGCTCGGCGATCGTGACCGATGACGGCATCGTTACGGGTTCGACCGTGCGCGCAGCGCTGCGACTACGTCGAATGCCTGCTCACGCCCGCCCGATTCGGAGCCATCGGCATGTTCTATTATGATTTCACCCAGGTCGAGGACGAGGAGGCGCTGCGGCGGCCGCGCGAGTTCCGGCCGAGGCAGGCGAGCGAGGCGGGCAGTCGGTAGCGCGGGGCGCTCGCCGGCGCTGCCGCGCTCGCGGCAAATGTGGGCAGGGCTGATCCGACAATGAGCGCGCGGGCAGACAGCGAAGCGGACGCGAACCAAGCGCAGGGCGCCAGGCTGCTGGAGCTGCTGCGGTTGCTGTCGCGCGAGCTGCATCCGGAGGGCACGTTCGAGCAGTTCGGGCTCGGCGACTCGCTCGAGCGCGACTTCGGCCTGGACAGCCTGGCGCGCGTCGAGCTCGCGGCGCGCATCGAGCGCGACTTCGGGGCGCGCCTTCCCGACGAGGCGTTCAGCGAGGCCGAGACGCCGCGCGACCTGCTGCGCTACCTGGGCGCGACGCCGCACGCGAAGGCGGGTGGCGGCGCGGCCGTTGCCGCCAGCGCGCCGCGCCCGGCCGAGGCGGTGGAGCAGGCGCCGCTCACTGTGCAAACGCTCATCGAGGCCTTCGACTGGCAGGTGCAGCGTCACCCGGAGCGGGTGCACATATCGCTCTACGGCGAGCACGAGACCCCGGAGGACATCACCTACAGCATGCTCGCCGACGAGTCGCGCGCCTTCAGCGCGGGGCTCGCCGCGCGCGGCATCGGGCCGGGCGAGCGAGTGGCGCTGATGCTGCCCACCGGGCGCGAGTTCTTCGTCGCGTTCTACGGCGCGCTGCGCGCGGGCGCGATTCCGGTGCCGCTATACCCGCCGGCGCGGCCAGCGCAGCTCGAGCAGCACTTCAAGCGCATCGCGGGCATCGTCACGAACTGCGGTGCGGTGCTGTTCGTGACCTTCGAGCAGGCGAAGCCGTTCGCGCAGCTGCTGCACGTGCAGAGCGGAACCCTGCGCCACGTGGCGAGCGTACCGGAGGTGATCGAGGTCGACGGCGCCGCCCCGGCGCACCGTGCCGCGGCGCGCGACACCGCGTTCCTGCAGTACACCTCGGGCAGCACCGGCAGTCCCAAGGGCGTGGTACTCAGCCACGCCAACCTGCTGGCGAACCTGCGCGCGATGGGGAGCGCGGCGCGGGTGAGCTCGACCGACACCTTCGTGTCGTGGCTGCCGCTGTACCACGACATGGGCCTGATCGGCGCCTGCCTCGGCGCGATGGTGTACGCGTTTCCCCTGGTGCTGATGGCGCCGCTCGCGTTTCTGGCGCGGCCCGCGCGCTGGCTGTGGCGCGTGCACCGGCACCGCGCCACCATCACCGCCGGGCCCAACTTCGCCTATGAGCTGTGCCTGACCAAGATCCGGGACAGCGAGCTCGAGGGGCTCGACCTGAGCTCGCTGCGGCTGGCGTTCAACGGCGCCGAGGCGGTGAGCCCGGACACCGTGGAGCGCTTCTGCGAGCGCTTCGCGCGCTACGGCCTGCGGCGCGAGGCGATCACTCCGGTCTACGGGCTGGCGGAATCCTCGCTCGGACTCGCCTTTCCGCCGCTCGAGCGCGGGGTGCTGATCGACCGCATCGACCGCGCCGCCTTCCAGTCGCTCGGCGTGGCGCGCCGCGCGCGCGACAGCGATCCGCTGCCGATGCGCATCGTGAGCTGCGGCGGCGCGCTCGCCGCGCACTCGATCCGCGCGGTCGACCCGGGCGGCCGCGAAGTGGGGGAGCGGGCGCAGGGCCGCATCCAGTTCCGCGGTCCTTCGGCGACCGCCGGCTACTTCGAGAACCCCGAGCAGACCGCCAAGCTGTACCAGGCCGGTTGGCTCAACACCGGCGATCTGGGCTATCTCGCCGGCGGCGAGCTGTACATCACCGGGCGCGAGAAGGACATCATCATCCGCGGCGGCCACAACATCCACCCCCAGGAGCTCGAGGAAGCTGCCGCCGAGGTGAAGGGGGTGCGGCGCGGCGGCGTGGCGGTGTTCGCGGCCGGCGAGGCGCGTACGGGCACCGAGCGGCTGATCGTGCTGGCCGAGACGCGCGAGGCGCGGCCCGAGGAGCGCGCGCGCATCGTCGCCGAAATCAACCATCTGGCGGTGGACCTGATCGGCCTGCCGGCCGACGAGGTGGTACTTGCCCGCCCGCGAACGGTGCTCAAGACCTCGAGCGGCAAGGTGCGGCGCGCGGCCTGCCGCACGCTCTACGAGCGCGGCGAGCTCGGCACCGGCGAGCGTCCGCCCTGGCTGCAGCTCACCCGCCTCGCGATCGAGGCCGCCGGGGTGCGCGCGCGCCGTGCGCTGCGGCACTGGACGGAGGTCCTGTGGGGCGTGCGCGCGGCGGCGGCGTTCGCGCTGCTCGCACCCGTGGCGTGGTCGCTGCTCGCGCTCACGCAGGACGAGGCCCGGGCGCGCAGGATCGCACGCGGCGGCGCCAGGCTGCTGCTGCGGCTGTGCGGCGGGCTGCCGCGCGTCGAAGGCGCCGAGCGGCTCGCTGCCGAGCCGCAGGCGATCGCGGTGTCGAACCACGCCAGCTACCTCGATGGCTTCGTGCTGACCGCCGCGCTGCCGCCGCGCACCGTCTTCGTGGCGAAGAGCGAGCTCGCCGTGCAGCGCATCGCCGGCACGGCGTTGCGGCGTCTCGGATCGGTGTTCGTCGAGCGCGTGGACGTGGTGCGTGGCGTGGAGGACCGGCATGCACTCGAGCGGCGCGCGCGCAGCGGGGTCGCTCCGCTGATCTTTGCCGAAGGCACGTTCCGGCGCGAGCCGGGCTTGCTGTCGTTTCGCATGGGGGCGTTCGTCTCCGCCACCGCGGCGGGCCTGCCGGTGGTGCCGGTCGTGCTGCGCGGTACGCGCGCCATGATGCCCGACGGGGTCTGGTTCCCGCGCCCGGCGCAACTCGAGGTGCTGGTGTGCGAACCGATCCGGCCCGACGGGACCGACTGGCACGCGGCGATCCGGCTGCGCGACCGGGCGCGGCAGGCGATCTTCGAGCGGCTCGGGGAGCCGGATGCGGCGAGCGCGCGGATCGATTTCGGGGCGCTGAGGGGGAAGGCGTAGGGCGCACCGCAGATCTAAGGCTTCGTTAATTAATAAACATGTCATGTTATGAATTTTTGTGCTACGCTCCGCAGGCGTGGCAGTCCTGACAGATTTGACGCGGAAGCTGCGATCCATCTGGCCGCATTTGGATGAGCGCACTCGTCGTATTACAGCCGCGAACGAAGCGGTGAGCCTGGGATTTGGTGGCGTTTCCTTGGTACACCGTGCATGCGGCCTATCTCGACAGGCGATTACCCGCGGGATTCATGAGATCACCTCGGGGAAGGCACTGGGGCAAGGACGCGTTCGCCGAGTCGGTGCGGGTCGTAAATCGATCGTGATATCCGATCCGACGCTGTTGGTAGCGATCGAGCGCATGATCGAGGGAGACACACGCGGCGATCCGGAATCGCCGCTGCGGTGGATCTGCAAGAGCACGCGCACGATTGCGCAAGCGCTGGAACGGCAGGGGCATCGGGTAAGCCATGTGAAGGTGGCGCAGATCCTTCACGAGCAGCATTACAGTTTGCAGGGCAATCGTAAGACCGAAGAGGGTGCGGATCACCCCGATCGCGACGCACAATTCCGCCATATCAGCGACCAGGTGAAAAAGTGCCTGCGGCGCAGAGTGCCGGTCATCTCGGTGGACACGAAGAAAAAGGAACTCGTGGGGCACTACGAGAATCGGGGCCGGCAGTGGCTGCCGGCAAAGCAGCCGCTCAAGGTTCAAGGTCACGACTTTCCTGGACCGGATGTGCCTCGCGCGTATCCCTACGGAATCTACGACGTTGGCCGCAACGCCGGCTTTGTCAACATCGGCACCGATCACGACACCGGCGCATTTGCCGTGGCCTCCATTCGTGGGTGGTGGCGATCGGAGGGAAGACGAATCTACGCCACGGCGAAACGGATGCT
>Ga0307374_10005322_pt1 | contig 20842 bp, 21 predicted proteins | sample OX3MG_FD_202532 | JGI IMG/M metagenome (GOLD analysis project Ga0307374, IMG submission 202532) | Soil microbial communities from Risofladan, Vaasa, Finland - OX-3 | ecosystem: Environmental > Terrestrial > Soil > Coastal area > Acid sulfate soil | place: Finland: Risofladan, Vaasa | collected...
GAAGTCTCAATCAGGACCAACTTCAGCGGCGGATCCTGCACTTCGAAATTGGCGTATCCCGGTTGGCGCTTGGCCGGTTGGGTGGAGAAGAACCGTGAATAGAACTCCACGGCTGCATCCATGTCAGACACATTGAGGGCAAGTTGCACACGCGACACGGGACCTCCAGTAACATTGACGTTTATCGATACGTGCATCATCTCTGATACATTGAAGGTTGTCAATGGGAGGTCAGATGTCCCGGCGGTCTACGACGCTTGATCATGCGACTGATGGGTGCTGCGCCTCGGTCCTGGCGTCCCCTCTCGACGTGAAGGACGCAGCCGATATCGCGCTCGGGTTCACCGCGCTAGCCGATCCGGTGCGGCTTCAAGTGCTGAGCATGCTGGCCACGGCCCCTTCGGGCGAGGTGTGCGTCTGCGAATTCGTCCAACCCCTCGGAAAGAGCCAGCCCACCGTCTCACACCATATGAAGATCCTGGCTGATGCTGGCCTGGTGCACGGGGAGCGTCGCGGCAAGTGGGTCTACTACGCCCTCGACCGAGAGCGCCTCGCCAGTCTTCGGGCTGCCATCGACGGCTGATACTCGACCGAGTGAGATCCTCAAGGGCCTCGCGAGGTTGATCCGAGCATGAGCGACCTTCCTGAACCGGAGGTACGCCTGGCGACCATCGCCCGGGAGTGGGCTCGCATCGGGGTCATCGGTTTCGGAGGACCCCCTGCGCACATCGCGCTCCTCCGGCGACTCTGCGTGGACGAGAGAGCCTGGCTTTCCGCTCAAGATTTCGAGGATGGCATTGCCGCTACGAACCTCCTACCGGGACCCGCGTCGACCCAGCTGGCCATCTTCTGCGCGTGGCGCCTGCGAGGGAGGCTGGGGGGCGCGATCGGTGGACTCTGCTTTATCGTTCCTGGGCTTGCCGCCATCCTGGCGCTGGCCGCCCTCTTCATGGCGGCGCACCCCCCCACCTGGGTACGTGGGGCGGCTGCCGGTGCCGGTGCGGCAGTGCCGGCGGTGGCGCTGAGCGCGGCACTGGGGCTCGTGCCGGCGAGTTGGCGCCGGGTTACCGACGACCGGGCCGCCCGGACCCGCTGGGTGTGTTACTTCCTGGCGGGGGCAGCCGCTGCCGCACTCGTCGGCCCGTATTTGGTGCTGATCCTCCTGGTTTGCGGCTTGTTCGAGGTCGCGTCCCTCCGCATCCCCCGCACGCTGTCCGGTCACGGCATGTGGGCACTGCTCCCGGTTGCTTCAGTACCCGTGACGGGTGGCCTGGCCGCACTCAGCTGGGTGGCCCTCAAGGTCGGGGCGCTCTCCTACGGAGGAGGATTCGTCATCATCCCTCTCATGCAGCACGACGCCGTGACGACATATCACTGGATGTCGGGGACCCAGTTCCTCAACGCGGTTGCCCTTGGGCAGGTCACGCCTGGTCCAGTCGTGCAGACGGTGGCCGTCGTCGGCTATGCGGCCGGTGGCGTTGGTGGCGGGCTCCTCGCCGCGCTCGTCGCGTTCGCGCCCTCCTTCGGCTTCGTGCTGGGTGGGGCTCCCCATTTCGACCGGTTGCGCTCGAGCACCCGGGCCCAAGCGTTCTTCGTCGGAGCTGGTGCCGCGGTCATCGGTGCCATCGCGGGAGCAGCCATCCCACTTGGCCGTGAGATCAGCCATGTCTGGCAGCTCGGCGTGCTGGCAGCCGCCGTCGGTTGGCTCTTCGGGCTCCGCCGTAGTGTCGTGCCGGCCATCGTGGGGTCCGGCGTCCTGGGCGTCGTCGCCGCATTGGCCGGAGCATCGCCTTGACGGGGGCGACGCGGGAATCCCTCTAGCGGCGGTCGATCGCCCCCTCAACCCCACGGCCACGCTCCCCCGCTTCAAGCAGCCGGCCGATCTCAGCGACTTCGGCATGCACAGAGCGAGCGAACCAGCGACCGGCCACCCGGTCATGCAGCCACCCAAGCGGGCCATGGCCGAGATCCAGCTCTTCGACGTGCCGAATGCGGGTGCCCTCGTCAACCGGTTCGATCTCAAACCAGGCGTGAAGGTGGCGCGGCACACCGTGCTCCAGGGTGACGTCAATGTGCCGGGGTCGCTCCCAGCGATACCGGGTGATCACTGAGCCACGGAACTTGCCCAGGAACTTGCCGTCCTCTCGGGCCAACATGCCGTCCGGGGTATCTGCGAGCTTGGTGACCCACACCATTTTCGTATCGGCTTTCGTGTACTGCGCTGGATCCAGCACAAAATCGAAGACCTCTTCGGGTGTCACCCTCTTCGCAACGGTGACGCCTTCCCCTCTGACCACCGTCCACACCTCCTGCACTCAGTCTGTCGCCATGTGACGCCTGTTGCGATGCACCCTAGACGGCCAATTGCCCCAGGCATACGATGCAACCGGGGAGACAAGCGGGGCGATGTTCGCCCCTCCCCTGTCGAGGTTGGGCCGCGGAGCGGGGGTGGTGCGCTCGGGACGCTTCGTGTCAGGGAGGAAGGTGCCATGTACCTATTCACTCGCTCCGCTCGCCTCGCCCCCGGCAACATTGAGACGTCAATGGACTGGGCCGTACGGATCACCGAGAAGGTCAACCAAATCGTCGAGCTCGAAGTTGGCCTGTGGGCCCGCGTGTTCTCACCGGGCAGCGGGACGTTGGTGTGGTCCACCACTGTCGAGAGCCTTGCTGCGCTCGAGGCAAGCGAGGACAAGCTCATGGCTGACTCCGGCTATCTCTCCCTGGTCGAGCAGGGAGCCAAATTGGGATCGAGCGACCCTATTGACGACCAGCTCACGCAACTCGTCTACGCCGACCCAGGGGCCGCCGATGTGCAGGCTCAGTACGCAACGGTGGTGGAGGCACGGCTTGCACCGGGAAGCTCGGTGCGCGGCGTGGAGCTCGGCATCGACATTGCACAGCAGGCAAGCCGGATCACGGGCTGCCCGACGTCATTCGGCTTGGCCGTCACCGGAGACTATGGAGGGGTGGCGTGGCTCACGATGCTCACCTCTGTGGAGCAGCTACAACACAGTCAGGAGGCGATTGCAGGTGCCCCTGAATTTGCCAAGAAGGTGGACGAGGAAGCATCCACAGTCTTCCTCCCGAACGTCCAGCAGATGACATATCGCAGGATCTGCTGAGCATCAGTCGGGCTCGTTCAATAAGAGGCCGAACCCGCCGAACACTCGGCGGGTGCCTACTCGCCGAGGCTCTGGCGCAGAGCGTCCAGGTCACGGCGGAGATCGTCGACCATGGACCGCAAGGTTGCGAGTTCCACGCGGATTTCGGCCATGCGATCACCAGAAGACGATGAACGGCTCAACACGGGTTCGCCGTGCTCATCCCCTCCTTCCCCTTCCGGCGGAGCGGGATGGGCCGGCGAGCATGGGCACTCCCATCGCTCCTCCTTCTGGCCCGGCCGCCGGTGCAGTTTCCGCGCCAGTGGCACGTCGAGGGATGCCAGCAGGCTGAGCTCGTGCTCAACCTCGTTGAGTGAATCGAACTGCGTCATTCGCTCGGTTCTCGCTCGCAACTCCCCCACCGTTTGAGGCCCACGGAGCAGCAGCACCGCCAGCAGCGCTCGCTCCGACACGTCAAGGGCGCGGGCTTCGTCGAGGACGTTCCGATACCGGACCACGCTGCGTCCATGGGAAGGAAGGACGAATCGGACCAAGCGCTGTTCTTTCAAGCTGTCCAGGGCCGACGACACCCCGTCTTCGTCGTAGGAGACAACAGGGTCACGGTTAGACGTCTGATTGCATGCAGCGACCAGGGCCGCCATGGTGAGCGGATATTGCTGTGGGGTGGCGAGCTCCTTCTCCACCAGCGAACCGAGCACTCGTGCTTCGACAGCGGTCAGCTCCACGGATGCCGAGCATACGGGCCGGAATCAATCCCTCGGTTGCTACCATGCTCACCGCCGACATGGGGGTGCGCCATCGTGACTGTGGAGTTCCAAGGCCGTATCGGAAGGGACTGGCGGGACTCTGAGCCGTGGTGGCCACCCGAGCCGTCACCACCCCCGGGCGCTCCCAATGTCATCGTGGTCGTCCTGGACGACGTCGGCTTCGCACAGCTGGGGTGCTACGGCTCCCTGATCGAGACACCCGTGATCGATGGCTTGGCGTCAGGCGGTGTCAGGTTGGCGAACTTCCACACGACTGCCTTGTGTTCGCCGACTCGCGCCTGCCTTCTGACCGGCCGCAATCATCACCGCAACGCCATGGGAAGGGTGGCGGATCTGGCGGTGGGTTTCCCGGGCTACTGGGGGAAACCTCCCCACGAGAATGGGTTCCTGTCGGAGGTCCTCCGTTCCGCCGGTTACGCGACCTATGCAGTCGGCAAGTGGCACCTGACCCCCGACGACCAATGCAACATGGCCTCACCACGAGACACGTGGCCCCTTGGCCGTGGATTCGAGCGTTGGTACGGCTTCCACGGAGGGGAGACCCACCAGTTCGTGCCGGCCCTGTATCACGACAATCACTCCGTTCGCCCACCGAAGACCTACGACGATGGCTACCACTTGACGACCGACATCACGGACCACGCGATTGAGTTCTTAAGCGATCTTCGGGCCATTGACGCCGACCGACCGTTCTTTCTCTACTACGCCACCGGGGCGTGCCACTCCCCCCATCAGGCGCCGAGGGAGTGGATCGACCGGTACAAAGGGGTCTTCGACATCGGTTGGGACGAACTGCGCGAGCGCATCATGGTCAAGCAGTTGAAGCTCGGTGTGCTGCCGGAGCACACGGCGCTGTCACCTCGCCCTATCTGGGTTCGCCCGTGGACCGACCTGAGTGAACGGGAACGGACCCTGGCCGCTCGTTTCATGGAGTGTTTTGCCGGCTTCCTCTCTCATACCGACTCGGAGATCGGTCGACTGGTGGACTTCGTCGCCAATCTCGGAGAGTTGGACGACACCATCCTTGTCGTGGTTTCGGACAACGGTGCGAGCTCGGAGGGCGGTTCGGAGGGTTCGATCAACGACATCCGCCTGAGCAACATGGATCCGGCCGGCCTTGACGAGATGCTGTCGAAGATTGACGACATCGGTGGTCCGAACACCCACAACAACTACCCGTGGGGTTGGACCATGGCGGGCAATACCCCGTTCAAACGCTGGAAGCGGGAGGTCCACGAAGGCGGTGTTGCTGATCCTTGCATTGTCCATTGGCCAGGTGGAGCGCTTGGATCGGCAGCCATTCGCCACCAGTACGCCCACGCCATCGACGTCTTCCCGACCATTCTCGACCTGATCGGCCTGACGCCGCCGGAGACCATCGCTCATGTGCCGCAGTCACGGATTGACGGCATCAGCTTTGCGTATCTCCTGGCTCCCGATGGTGCGGCGCTTCCCGGCCGCCGTGTGACGCAACACTTTGAGATGTTCGGCTCCCGTGCCATCTATCACGACGGGTGGAAGGCCGTCACGTTTCACCCTGTCGGACCGCTGTACCCCGACGGGCTCAATCCCAACGCTCCCTTCGAAGACGACGTATGGGAGCTCTACCACGTCGAGAACGATGTCTCCGAGACCGTCGACCTGGCCGGGGAAGATCCGGAGCGCCTCCGCGAGTTGATCGACCTCTGGTGGGTCGAGGCAGAACGCAACCAGGTGCTCCCCCTGGACAACCGGATCCTGTGGGCGCTCGTGCATCCCAAACCCGACGACCGCCGCGAGCGGACGAGCTTTCGGTACTTCCAGGGAGCGGCCCAGGTACCCGAGTCGGTGGCCGTCAATGTTCGAAACCGTTCGCACGCGCTCCTCCTGGAGTTCTCCGTTGCCGAGGGAGTCACCCCCGAAGGGACACTCCTTGCCTTGGGATCGGGCCTCGGTGGCTGGTCCCTGCAGTTCAGGTCGGGACGGCCGCGCTACGTGCACAATCTCTACGGGAAGGAACTTCACGTCATCGGTTCAGCGAAGCCTGTCGGACCCGGCAACCACACGATCGAGTACGACTTCACCAAGGACGACGGCCTGGGTGGCACTGGCGTACTCCGCTGCAATGGAACCGTCGTGGCAGAAGGCACCATCCCTCGATTCACCCCTCAGGCATTCAACGGGGTCGGTGTCGGCCTCACCTGCGGTTACGAGTGGGGCCCTCCGGTGGGCGACGGGTACCGCGCGCCGGACACGTTCAACGGGACCATCGAACGAGCGGTCGTCGAGGCGAGGGGTCCGATCGTGCGCGATCCCATGGCCGAAGTCGAGGCGATCCTCGCCCAGCAGTGACGAATTCAACCAGACCTCGACATGAGGTCCGCCAGCTCTCGAACCTCCTTGGTCACCTGACTTCGGGTGGGGTCTTCTTGTGGGTGTGTGCCGCTACGGTGTGAGGCGCCCGTGCCGTGTCGCAAAGGAGAAGGATGGCATTCGACGTTGGCGAGCTCCTCCGGTCACGTCACGGAGAGAACTACGCCCTCCATGAGAAGCACCTGAACCACCAGCTCGGGAGGGTGCTCAAGACGATCGGATTCGATCGCTTCTACGTACGAGGGGAGGGCTCCTACCTCTTCGATGCAGAGGGTCAGCGTTACCTCGACTTTCTGGCGGGATTCGGGGTCTATGCCCTGGGACGGTCCCACCCCGCGCTCAAGGCCGCCCTCCACCAGGCGATCGATCTTGACCTCCCCAACATGGTCCAGATGGATTGCTCGCTCTTGCCGGGCCTGCTTGCTGAGCAGCTGGTGGCACGGTGCTCGGAAGACATCACCCGGGTGTTCTTCTGCAATTCGGGAGCCGAAGCAATTGAGTCGGCCATCAAGTTCTCCCGCCAAGCCAGCAAACGACCCCGCGTTCTCTTCGCGGAACACGCATTCCACGGGCTGACGACTGGTGCCCTGTCTCTCAACGGTGGATCGGAGTTCCGGGAAGGCTTCGGCCGGCTGCTGCCGGGAAGCGATCCGGTCCCGTTCGGGGACATCGCCGCCCTGCGCGAGGAATTGCGCAAGCGCGATGTCGCTGCGTTCATTGTCGAGCCGATCCAGGGGAAAGGGGTCTACATGGCCTCCTCCGAGTACTGGAAGGAGGCTCAGGACCTCTGCCGGTCCTACGGCACCCTCCTCGTTCTCGACGAGGTGCAGACGGGACTCGGGCGAACCGGCAAGTTCTTCTGCTTCGAGCACTGGGACCTCGAGCCCGACATCATCACCATTTCCAAGGCATTGTCGGGTGGCTTCGTCCCGCTCGGCGCGGTCCTGATGTCAGATCGCGTGTTCTCCTCGGTCTACAGCTCGCTCGAAAAGGCGTTGAAGCACTCGAGCACGTTCGGCCGGAATCAGCTGGCCATGGTGGCCGGTCTCGCAACCCTGGCGACCATGGACGACGAGAAGATCGTGTCTCGAGCAGAGGAGACTGGGCGGGCCTTTGAGAGCGCGCTGGCTCCCCTGGTCGAACGACACGAGATGTTCCACGAGGTGCGAGGCAAGGGATTGATGATCGGCCTCCAATTCGGGGAACCCCAATCCAAGGCGCTCCGCCGGCGGTTCAGGGCTCTTGAACGCCTTCGTCCCGCGATGTTCTCCCAAATGGTGGTGGTGCCACTCTTCCACCGACACCGCATCCTGACGCAGGTGGCAGCGGACAATGTCAACATCGTGAAACTGCTCCCACCGCTCGTTTGCGGACAGGAGGAGGTCGACTACTTCGTGGCCGCCCTCGACGACGTCCTGACGGACGCCCACAACGGGTCCGGGCTCCTCTTCGAATTCGGTCGCACCATGGCCAGGAGCTCCTTGCGAAGAACCGGCAGGTCGCGGCCTGACGCACCGTACCTGCCACCACAGGGGGTCGGCATCTCGAACGGCAGCACCACACATTCAGCGGTCGCCGGATGACGGGCGCCAATCCGAAGGTCAAACCCGGAGATCAGGTCGTGGTCACCGGTGCGGCAGGGTTCATCGGCTCGGCGGTCGTGAGGGCGCTCCTTGACAGGAATGCCCACGTCGTGGCCCTGCTCGAGCCGGGGGCAGACGAGCAGAACCTGAAGGGTCTTGACGTCGAACGAATCACCGCGGACGTCCGCGATGCTCCCGCTGTCATCTCGGCCTGCGATGGTGCGCGCTTCATCTTCCATCTTGCGGCGCTGTACCGGTTCTGGGCCCCTCGGCCTCGAGACTTCTACGACGTGAACGTCGGCGGAACGCTCAATATCGTCGAGGCGGCCCGGCGCGGGGGCTGCGAGCGTGTGATCTACACCAGCACGGTCGGCGTGTTGGGACTCGACGGAGCTGCGCAGGGCAGGGCGGCCGACGAAACATGCCACGCCGACATCGCGCACCTATTCGGCCTCTACAAGAGGACGAAGTACGTGGCCGAACACGAGGTGCTCCGCGCCGCCGCGCAAGGTACTCCTGTGTCGCTCGTCCTGCCGACCTTCCCGCTCGGCCCCGGCGACATCAGGCCGACGCCAACCGGCAAGCTTGTCCTTGACTTCCTCAACGGCAGGATCCCGGCCTTCGTGGACACGACGCTGAATGTGGTGCATGTCGATGATCTGGCGACGGGACACGTACTGGCCCTTGAACAAGGGGCCATTGGTCGCAGCTACATCATCGGTGGAGAAAACATGGGCATGGGAGCGTTCCTGCGCGAGCTCGCCGCCTCCACACGTCTCCCCGCGCCGAGGATGCAGGTTCCACGGAAGGTAGCCCTTGGTGTGGGAGCGCTTTCGCAGCTAATTGAGGGGCGCATCCTCCGACGCGAGCCCTTTGCTTCACTGGAGGCAGCTCGCATGTCCACAACCAACATGATGTTTAGCGATGCCCGCGCCCGCACCGAACTCGGTTACCGCCCCCGTCCGGCCTCGGAAGCCATTGCAGACTCAGCCCGCTGGTTCGTCGAGAACGGTTACGTGGTCCCGAAGCGCCGTGGCAGGATCACCATCCAGCCCGGATCAGGCTGATCCGCATGGACGAAGTCGACGCGCGCCTCCTGATCACCCCCTAGCCGATCACTGCGCCGACAAGGCAGTCGACGCTGCCTGCAACTGCACTCAGGGCAGTCCCAGCGAGCAGCTGCTGGTGCCGTACGTCGTGGGCGCGGCCCGGTCTGCGTCGTTAGTGTGACGACAATGGAGCCCCCGACCGTCACCGGCCGTGACGTGCTGGTGGACAAGCAGTCGGCAGTCGACGAAGCGGGGGCTCTGCGACAGGCCCCGATCGATGGCCTGCAGTATCGGTCAGCTCGGCCAGTTCCCCATGAGGATGGCTTCCTGACCGAGGTAGCCCGGCAAGCCTGGTCCGAAATCGACCAGCCCATCGTTCAAGTCCATGTCACCACCACGTTCCCCGAACACATCCGCGCGTGGGGAATGCACCAGAACTCGACTGATCGGCTGTTTGTCGTCTGCGGCCTCGTCTCCATTGTCGTGTTTGACGGCCGCGAGGGATCACCTTCCTTCGGCCAGGTCAACGAATTCCGCGTGAGCGAACGGAACCCGGCTCTTCTCGTGATCCCCCCGATGCTCTATCACGGGTGGAAGAACATCGGCATGGACGAGGCGTTCATCATCAACATGCCGTCGAATCAGTATCGCTACGACAGCCCCGACGCCCTGGATCTGCCCTATGAGTCCCTTAAGGCCGAGGAGGTCGTTCCCTTCCGGTGGTAGAAGGAGCGGGATCCAACCCTCGGGTCACGGTCATCATTCCGACCTACAACTGGTCCACGGTCTTGCCATACTCCATTGCGAGCGTGCTCGAGCAAACGTACGCCGACTTCGAGCTACTGGTGATCGGTGATGGCTGTACAGACGACTCCGCAGACGTTGTCGCCCGGTGCGAGGATCCGCGGGTGCGGTGGCACAACCTGCGTGAGAACACGGGAAACCAGGCTGGGCCCAACAATGAAGGGATCCGACAAGCCCAGGGCGACGTGATCGCCTACCTCGGCCATGACGACCTGTGGCTCAGGGATCACCTGAGCCACCTCGTCCATGCGATCGACAACGACGCCGACCTGGTTCACGCCAACGCTCTCTTCGTGCTGCCCAGCCGAAAGCCGTACCGGTGGCCCACGCCGGGTTGGCGCTACCGCCCGGGGATCTGGGTTCCCCCTACAACCGTCGTACATCGTCGAGCGCTCGCCGACGCCGTCGGCGGCTGGCGGATGCCGCGAGATACCGGCGACCTTGATGCCGAGTCAGACTTGTGGCAAAGGATCGTCGCAAAGTGCGGCCCGCCAATCCGAGTCAAACGGGTCACCAGCGTCAAGCTGCATGCCGGGTTCCGGCCCGGGGTCTATCGCCAGCGGCCACATCATGAACAGGCTTACTGGCTCGAACGCATTCGTGCATCAGCGGGTCCGGGTGGGCCCGCGTTCCCTGGAGATCAACGATCGGCGATCAGTGTTCGTGCGACGGTCAGGAGTATCCGTGCGACGGCCGGCCTCCGGACCCGCCTGCGATCCCATCGACTACTACCGACGGCGCCCACGGTCAGTGCCGAGGAGCGCAGGCTGCGGGATCGCCGCCTCAAGGGGATAGACGAACCATCCCCGCATGATTCGTCCAGCCCGTAATCGGGCGACAGCACCCTTCGTACCGAATTTGTGGGCCGTACTGGGTGGGCCGTACAGGACTCGAACCTGTGACCCCTTGCGCGTCATGCGTATTCGATACGTTCAGGGCGGTTCATCCCGGTCCATCGCAGACCGCTGATCAGGACTTCTTGTTCACATCGGTTCATTGCCGTTCATAGCCGTCTGCCGGCGTTGCTTACATCGTTGCTTACACGCCGTTTTCTTCTCAAGCCACCGATTATGCCCATGAACAGGCCGTTTCGGTGTAGTTCCTGCCTATCACAGTGGGGTCGATTCCGTGCTCATTCTCGAAGTTATGCAATTGACCAGATTTGGGCCCGAATCTGCTCGAAACACCGCTCGCTTACTCTCGCCATTCGGGCCTCGATCCCCCGGCAGCGCGATAGTTGTGCGTGGACGTGACGCCTCGGAATCGACAGCCCTTTACGGAAGATGAGCTCGCAGGGGCGACCCAGCATTCCTCACGAATCTCACCGGTATTCGGCGACATTGCCGCCAAGATGCAACTCGCAGCCAAACGGGAGATCGAACGCCTCTTGTCGATCGGGGCTCCCATCATCATCAATCGTGGCAACGGGATCGAAGAGTGGCATTCTTGGCCACCTAGCGACTGAACTTCCGTAGGGCGAGCTCGATATTCAGATAGCCCCGAAACCGCGCGCCGCCGGCATGACGTCCATTCGGGTCCGCTACGCGCTCTGCGATCTTCCCATCGACGAGGCAACGTCTCGACAGACCTGCTCGATCGCCTCCAGGTAGTGCACATCGATATGGTCATTCAGCTCGCACTCGGCAAGGACACCATTGGCCTGGGTGGCGATGGTTTTCGCACTCGCCGCCTCTCGAGCGATCTGACTGAGGCGGAACTCAGGCGACGACATAGATCCGATCTTGGCGAGAAGGCGCGAACGCGCCCGAATGGCGTGGTGCCTTGGATGGTTGAGTGTGTCTGCTGGGATGGCACAGCATGATTCTTGGTCACAGATCATTCGGGCTCGCATGGGGGTATTGCTGAACAGGGCGTTGGCGACCCGTGGAACAACGCTGCGTCCCAGTGTCTCCAGATACACCCCAGGGACAGGGCCACCTTGGGGCTTCTGATTCACGTCCCGTCCCTTGCGGCGGCGCGCCATCTGTCCGGCGACGTCACTCTTCTCGCCACTGCCCATGCCGCATTCGTACCCAGCCAGGCCGGCGGCCACCAGACCGGGCCCGTAGATGCCCTGCCGCCACGCGATCACGTGCAGACCACTGGCCTGAGCGCGCCCTGCCGTGTCGAACAGACGTCGCACCTTGCCGTAGTGATCGCCAGTCTCGCCTGCTGGCGACATGAGCATCGCCGCCTTAGTGGCTCCGCAGTTCTCTGACCAACGGACGAACTGGTCGACCCCCCGATCCCACGAAGCCGAATTGCCGAAGGACTGGAGCCGGCCACAGAAGATCGGCATAAGGGAAAGACGAACGGTGTTGCGCTCCATGTACCGCTGGGTCTCGGCAATCGATCGGAGCGAGATCGCGAACCACGAGTCGTCAGGGGACGCCGCATAGAAGTAGGGCGGAATAATCACAGTTGCGCCCTTGTCCAGCTGGAAGTCGACCACCTGCTCGACCAACGCGACCAGATCGAGATCGTCAACTCGAGTGGATGCGGTACGCCCGAACGGCAATCGCCCCCAACGATCCTTGGGCGCGACCCCGCTCTGGACGTGGGGGGTATTCGGATCGACGATGTAGGGGATCCCAGCGCTTTGGGCCAACTCGGCCAGGATCGGCTTCGCCTCGGCAACGTGAGCATCCGCCACGAGCTGATCGATCGGCATCGCCTGAGCTTGGACGAGCCGGATTGCGCTGGCGCCCGCGAGCAGGTCACTGACGACCTTGTGGTCTCCCCACGATGCCCGGACCAGGAGTTCTGCCATGTCACACCTCTAATCGGTCTCTGCGTTCGATCATGTTATCATGAACGTAGTCCACTACGAAACCGGAGGGCGGATGAGCTACGTAATAGAAGGTGTAACAGTATGACCATGGACGTCGCCGAGGCTGGATTTTCGTACCCCTCCCTCGTCTCTGCCATCCGGCAGGCCGGCGTTTCGATCGCCGAGATTGGGCAGATCACTGGAGTCCGTGACCGTCAGGTCCAGAATTGGGTCTCGGGCGCCTCTCGGCCCTCTCCTGAGTCTCGCGATCGTCTGGTCGACATCCACTACGTGGTGACCCAGCTCCTCGACGTCTACCGACCCGAGGGCGTGGAGATCTGGCTCCATTCGAGGAACCCAGAGCTCAGAGCCGGTCGGCCGATCGACCTGCTCATCGCAGGTCAGTTCGATGCCGTCCTTGCCGCCGTCGAACGACTGAAATCAGGGGCAATGTAAGTGTCGCCCAGCCTCGCCCAACTCATTGCCGCAGTTCCCCGAACCAGCCTCGACGGACAGTTCGAGCGCCATGCCAGCGCCAACATCCGCCAGCCAACGGGCAGCGACAGCGGTGGGCGGTGGGGTCCGGCCCGTACATTCTCAGTCCTCTACTTGGGTCGGCCCCGTGCTTCGGTCGTGGTCGAGGCGTACCGTCACCTGGTCGATCCCTTTTCCGAAAACGGGATGACGGGTGATCTGGTGGCACCTCGGCGCATTCTGACCTGTCAGGTCAATGTCACCGAGGTCCTCGACCTCCGCTCCCAAGCGGCCCAGACACAGGTCGGACTGACGTCGGCGCACCTCCTCTCCCCCGTCGGTGACTATGCAGAGTGTCAACGCGTCGGCCAGGTGGCCCACCAACTCGGACTCCACGGCATCATCGCCCCGGCGGCAACGGGACTCGGCGAGACGCTGGCCCTCTTTGAGCGTCATTTGCCAGCAACGGAGCTACCCGTCGTCGTAGACGAAGAGATCATTGACGGTCTGCCAGCCGACCCTCGGCGCCTACGCTTGCTCGAAGACTCCGGATAACTTCTTGAGCTCGCCGACTTCCACTAAGGCTCCGACTGCACCCGCAGTGGCCAAGTGAGAATTCCTCTCGCGAACTCAGCGTTGTGAATCCGACCTTTGCCTGCCTTTGCGACGACATGAGAGGGGCGGAAGACTGCGTGACTTGCAACGATGTAGTCAGAACGACAGCTCACGGCACGAGACGGCGGCATTTGTAGGACATTTCATAGGACAATCCTCGTGCCTGCGCCTCGGCCCCAAGACGGCCTTGGTGATCCTTATCGGAGCATTGTCGTTCCTACAAGTCCGAGATCTCGACTGCAACCTGCAAAAGGGCTGATGTCAGTTGAGTTCCTATTTCCACGGTCCTCGATTACGTCGGCGATGCGTCGAACGTCGCTGCCAGCTGGTCGTACATCTCCGGAACCGCCTGCACCAATACGTTGTCGCCGGCTTGCAACACGGTGTCGCCTCGGACTGGCACCAATTGGCCTCCTCGAACAACCATGCTGATCCAAGCAGTGGCGGGGAGGCCGATTACTCCCTCGATGGTGCAGCCGTCAGCCGGCGAACCAGCGCCAACGGTCATCTGGTGGGCGTCGTTCGGTGCGTCCTGCAGCCGTACACCGAGGGCCCACGGCTCAAGTGCAACGGTCCTCATCGCTAAGCCGAGCCTCTTCGCTACCCCAGGGACCAAGCTCCCTTGGACAACGACAGAGAACACGACGACGACCACCACAATGCCGTACAGGCGCTTGACGTCGTGTACGTGAGCGCTGAGGAGATAGCTCCCCAGCAAGATGGGCACCGCCCCTTTGAGCCCGGCGAACAGAATGAAGTTTCGTTGGTTGCGCGGCAGCCGGGCCCGGATCAGGCAGAGCCCGACCAAAATGGGCCGGATGGCGAATGCCACCACCGCGCCCACAATCAGACCCGGCACCCACACGTTGATCCGGCCGAGCTCGGCCAGGTCGACAGTGAGTCCGAGGACCACGAAGGCAACAATCTCACCAAGGCTGGCTAAGGCGGACTGGAACTGTTCGACTTCGCGCTTAAACGGGGCGCGAAGGTCACCCACCATGATGCCGGCGACAAAAACAGCGAGAAAGCCCGACCCGTGGGCCAACGTCGCCAGGGCAAAGAGCACCAGGGCGCTGGCTGCGGTCCGGAGTGGATAGAGCCCCTCGCTGGGGAGTGGCACCCTGCGCATGAACCACCCGAGCGCCTGGCCTCCTACGACGCCGACCGCTCCACCAACTCCCATCTGCAAGAGGAACTCGCCGCCGACGTGTGCAAGCGCTCCTGTGCTGAGACTGCCCGCAGCGAGCAGTCCGGCCATTAGGGCGATTCCGACCGGATCGTTCGCACCGGACTCCCCCTCCAAGATTGTGCCGCTACGGCCGGCTATCTCGTTCTGACCAAGAACTGAGAACACCACTGCCGGATCTGTCGGCGCCACCGCAGTGGCAACCAGTAGTGAGACATACCAAGCCAGCCCGAACGCCAGGTGCATCAACACGGTCACGGCAGCAACGGTCAGAAACGTGCCGACCACACCGAGGACAATGATGGGAGCGGCGGCCGATCGGAACCTGGACCCACCGATGTGCATACCGCCGTCGAAGAGGATGAACACCAACGCGATAGCGACCACTTGTCCGACTGTTTGCTCGGAAGGTGGATGCAGGGTCGGGAACACTCTGGCCGCTACTGCGGCCGCAACGAGGAATAGCGCCGGTGAGGGAACCTTGACCCACGCGGTGAGGTGGTTCGACAACACGGCGAACAATCCGAGTCCAGCCACCACCAGTACGAGCCACGCAAACGGAACGGTGTCGGTCATAAGGTCGCTCTTTTCGATCGAGAATGCCCAAAGACATTGCCGACCAGACTTCCCGGCTCACCGAGGCAAACTGTACCCGCCACGGTGTGACCACCGTGCCGATGATCAACTATCGGAGGGCGCCAGCCCCCTGACAAGGCACCCACGACGCTCTGAGCGAAAAGGCTTGTTGTGGTGTTGTGTGCCCCACGGTCAGCGCATTGGCGCTATGCGGTCGCTGCAGGACCGTGATCGACTTCACCCAGAGTCCCAACGTCGCTCAGTTGGCCGAGGACAAAGAGATGATCACCCGCGGCGAACACCGTGTCGCCATTGGGTACGAAGGTCTGGTCGCCTCGTGTGATCGACGTGATCAGCAGGCCCCTGGGCAGTACGGCCCGGCGAAGCGTCTGTCCCGTCAAAGTCGAGCCAGTACTCAACGTGATCCGCGACGCTCCGGCCAGAGCGCCAAGTTCACTCACACGCTCCGCACTGGTTGCCAGTTCCTGGCGGTAGGCACGAACGACGTCTGAGATCGACAAGGTGCCAACTACTCGCCGCTCGCCATCGAGGACGGGCACCCAGGACAAGGGTGCTTCGGCCAGGCTCTCCAACGCGACATCGAGCCTGCTGGCGGCCGAGACCGATGGCGCTCCCGAGTCGACGAAGTCACCAACTCCTCTGCTCTCCCCCTTCTTGGCCAGTGATGCACGAGACAACGTGCCTTCGAATCGCCCCTCACCGTCGACCACCGGAGCACCGTTGAGGGTTGCGCGGTCCAATGCTTCGCTCACGTCATCACACCGTTGTGCCGTCGTGAGCACCATTCGGGGCCTGGCCATGGCTCGTGTGGTCGAGATTGCGGCCAGGAGAGGCAAGCCGGCCAAGATCCGTTGCGCGGGCGCGTCAGCCCGGCTTTTCAGCTGGCTGCGATAGATGGTGTCGTCATTGCGGCGCACGATGAGCCAGGAGATCCCGACTGCCACCATGGCTGGAACCAGAATAGAGATACTGCCTGTCATTTCGGCCACCATGAGCATCACGGCGAGCGGAGCCCGCGAAATGCCGCCAAAGCAGCTCATCATCCCGACAATCACATACGGGGCCGGATTGTGGCCCAGCGAGGGGAACGACGAGGCGAACACGCGCCACACCGCGGCGCCCAGAAATGCGCCGATCACCATGCCGGGACCGAAGATCCCCCCCGACCCACCAGAGCCGATGGACAGCGAAGTGGCCAGAATCCGAGCCAGCGGCAGCAGCACGATGATCCACAATGGAATGGAGAGCAATTCATGTCCGAGGCTCTTTTGCACCCAGCCATAGCCCGTGCCCAGCACTTCGGGAATGGCGATGCCCATCGCCCCGACCAAGACACCACCGATGCCCGGGTTGACCCAGCGAGGCCAGGGGAGGCGGTGAAAGAGGTCGGCCAGGCCGTAGAAGCTCTTGGCGTAGAGGAGACCGACCAAGCCGGCCAGGATCCCGATGATGGCGAACCAGATCAGTTGTGTTGGATCAGAGAAATGGTACGAGTCGAGATAGCCAAACAGCGGCTTGTACCCCTCAGCAGCCCCGAAGACCACGAAGCTGACGGCCGACGCAATGAAGCACGGCAAAAGCGCCGCGGGCTCGAAGTCGTCGCGGTAGAGGATCTCAGCGGCCAATACCGCACCACCAAGTGGGGCGCCAAAGATGGCCCCGATACCCGAACCAATCCCGGTGACGACAGCAATGCGCCCGTCGAGCGGCTCGAGATCCAAGACTCGCGCCAGCAGCGACCCGAAACCGGCACTGATTTGCCCCGTCGGTCCCTCCCGACCACCCGATCCACCAGAACCGATGGTCAGTGCGGACGCCACGATCTTGACGATGACGGCCCGGAAGCGAACGCCGCGGGGGTTGTGGTGCACGGCGGAAATGGCGGCATCGGTGCCATGGCCCTCAGCTTCTGGGGCGAAGCGAAAGACCAACACTCCGGCTGCGAGGGCGCCGAAGCCGGCAATGAGCGGCAGAGCCCAGGGGCGGACTGGGCCCGAAGATCCTACGAAACCGCCCTCGCCAGCCGGGGTCGGCACCCGATAACCGGCCAGGGTCCCCAAGAAGAAATGGGTACTGACAACCAGTGCCTCGTAGAAGATTATGGCGCCCACACCGGCCACCGCACCGATGACCACCCCCAGCACGATCCATTTCTGCAGATACGAGGCTGAAGCCACCCAACGCGAAGCATGGGCGGCAACCTTTCGAGCCCACTCGGTTCGACTCGCATGTGGTGGCGCGCCCGTATCGTTTAGAGGTCCCACCCGGTACTCCAGTCCTGTTCAGGCACCTCGCCCGCCACGGCCGCCAGCTGGGCCAGCGCATCGACGACGGATTGCTGGGTCTCGGGCGCAATGGTCGAGAGGAGTTGGGCAATTTCTTTTCGTCGGCGCGTCGACACGGCGTCAATGAGAGTTCGGCCCGATTCGGTCAAGGCGATCCTGACTTGGCGTCGATCAGTCCGGTCAGTGCGGCGCCGCACCAGCCCTTTTTTCACCAGCCGGTCCACCAACCGAGAGGCTGTTGGCGGGGTCACGGCTACGGCTTCGGACAGAGCGGCGACACCTTGGGGGCCATGAGTGGCCAGCACCACCAGCGATCGGTACTGGGTCAAGGTGACCTCCTCACCGGCGTCGGCCAGGGAGCGGGCGGCGATGGCCACAAGCACCCGACTGGCGCTGAGGACGGCATCAACCATGAGGTCCTGTTCGAGCCCGCTGGCGTTTCGATTTGCGTGCACCCACTAATCATTGCATACCCTATTGATATCCCTCCACGCCCACTCACGAGGACAGGGCCAGCACGCAGACGGCGGCGGGCGGCGCTTCGCTGCTACTCCGGACGCAGCGAGAGCGCCAGGCGCGGCACGACGAATGACAGGAGAAAGATCGGCAAGAACCTCTTTCCACTACATCGGAAGGCGACAACCTGGTCCCCAGCCGCGTCGAAGGTCAGAGTGCGGCTGGAGTTTCGGCCGTTGCGGACTTGCAGGGTGTGATGTCCAGGTTCGATTGGTATCTCGATCGTGTTGTTCATTTCGACCGACCCGACCAACTCACCGTCGACCTCGGCATCGTACGTGCCACGCCGGACCTCTGCTCCGATCGCTTTATGCGCCAGCTTGAGAGTTGCAGCCATGTTTTGTTCCTTTTATGTCAGCCGGTCGGATGAAGTCAGGCGCGATCAGATGGTGGGACACGCTCAGCAGGTTCATCCAGGATGACGGGCGGAAAGCAACGAGGGCATGCGCTAGCGAAGGGCCACCCGCACGATGCAACATGGTCAACCTCTGCATCCACCGCGACGCCTGCGACGTCTGAAACACCAGAGGCGAACATAGCGGCGTCAGTGGTGGTGCTTACCCCGAAGCTGGACGGATCGACGACTACAGACATGACGCATACACGACGCGGTACCTCGTGCTCGGAAGCCGGCCTACGCCGCCAACCGCAACCAAGGAGGCTCCGAAGGGTGAGGGCTTGGGACCAATGGCGGGTTGCCCAACGGAACGGTTGTTCCTTCTGAGGTGCCCAAACGAGGGCTCGCCGTCTCGGGGGTTGCAGCGGGCGGTGGCAGCCGTCCTCACGGAACCCTCACTGTCGAAGGTAAGCGTGACCAAGCTACTCCTCATGGCGACATCGATGCTCCCGGATGTCGCGGCTTAACCCAATGGACGGATCTGGAGTCGGAAACGTGACCGTTGGCGCGACCATCACCGCGTTGAGAGTGCCACCTACCGACTTTGGGGTCGACATCTCGCCTATCCCGGGCTATGTAGGGCGGTCCTCCGACTCGCCACGCCATCAGAGAGGTACCGTGCTCAAGTCACTTTCGTGTCCTCAAATGGAACTCTCGATCGGTAGCACGATGGATGAGCGAGCGGCACGAACATTGGCCCCGATCACAGAAGGCGCAGGTCGATGAGCCTAGCCATCGAGACGTCCGCACTGACCAAATTGTTCGGTCAGACACGGGCCGTCGACAACCTTGGACTGTGTGTCGAGTCAGGCGAAATTTTCGGGTTCCTCGGGCCGAATGGAGCTGGCAAAACCACGACGATCCGTGCGCTCCTCGACCTGCTCCGCCCCACGTCGGGAACTGCCCGAGTGCTCGGACTCGACTCCCATCGCGACAGTGTGGCCATCCATCGTCGGGTCGGCTATCTACCTGGCGATCTCGCGCTCTTCGGCCGCATGACGGCCCGCGACCACGTCGAGCGGTTTGCTCGGGCTCGAGAATTAAACGGTACGGGCTGCGCCGGAAATGTGGCTGAGCGTTTCGATTTGGATCTCGATCGCAAGGTGTCGGAGCTGTCGAAAGGCAACCGCCAGAAGGTCGGCATCGTGCTTGCGCTGATGCACGAACCGGACCTTCTGATCCTCGACGAGCCAACGTCGGGGCTCGACCCTCTGATGAAGGACCAGTTTGAGCGCTTGCTTCGAGAGACCACCGCGACCGGGCGGACCGTGTTCTTGTCGTCCCACGAACTCGACGAGGTTCAGCGAGTGGCGGATCGGGTCGGGATTATTAAGGACGGCCGGCTGGTCAGTACCGATACCGTCGAGGGTCTGCGCCAGAGCGCGCCGAGCACCCTGGAGCTGAGTTTCCGCGACCCGGTGGACCCCGCTCGCTTCGGGATCGACGGTGTACGCGTCGTCGCCTCGACGGGGACCCGCATCACCTTGGAGATCACCGGCGCCCTCGGGCCTGTGCTGCGCATCGCCGCCGACCTCGACCCAGTGGACCTCCAGTCGCGCCATGCGGACCTCGACGAGGTCTTCTTGGACTTTTACCGGGGCAATGAAGGAGGCGACAGTGAGTCCTGAGGTTCTGCGCCTCGACCTGGTCGCCCGCCGTCGCTCGACCATTGGCTACGCGGTCGGGATGGCCCTCTACGCATTCGTCATCGTGGCCATCTACCCCTCCTTCAAACACTCGACCGGCTTGGACAACTTCACAAAAGACTCGCCCACCATGGCGGCGCTCTTCGGCGCCATCGGCTCGTTGACGTCACCGTCTGGGTGGTTGAACGTCAACCTCTATGCGAACGTCTTTCCGCTCATCGTCCTCATGGCCACCATCGGGTATGGAGCGTCGTGCCTGGCCGGCCAGGATGAAGAGGGCACGCTTGCCTTGGTGGTGACCCTCCCCGTCGGCCGCCGACGGATAACCCTCGAGAAGGTCACTGCCATGATCGTCCAAGCCACCGTCATCGTGGCGGTGGTGACAGCAGTTGTCGCCCTCGGTCATGCCTTTGACATAACCGTAGGTACGGCCAACCTAGTTGGCACCTCGCTCGGGGTGTTGCTCCTCGGCCTCGATCTGGGGCTCGTCGCTCTCGTGGCCGGAGCTGCGACGGGGAGCAGGGGATTTTCCCTCGGTGTGGCCAGTGCCGCCGGAGCGCTGTCCTACCTCGTCAGCTCATTGGCGCCAGTGGTGGCATGGGTCCGCCCGGCGCGGTTCGCCTCACTCTTCTACTGGTCGGTTGGCAACAATCAGCTGACATCGGGCCTGAATCTC
>Ga0307374_10005330_pt1 | contig 20833 bp, 22 predicted proteins | sample OX3MG_FD_202532 | JGI IMG/M metagenome (GOLD analysis project Ga0307374, IMG submission 202532) | Soil microbial communities from Risofladan, Vaasa, Finland - OX-3 | ecosystem: Environmental > Terrestrial > Soil > Coastal area > Acid sulfate soil | place: Finland: Risofladan, Vaasa | collected...
GAGCAGCGCCGTACCCCTAACTCCGGACGGCAGCGGGCTACCCTATATGCAGCTTGCACCCTCCCGCTTCCAACTCGCGAGTGACTGGCGGAAACTCGCGCATTCTTTCGGCTACCAACCCCTGCTGCAGGTAGCCTGGACTCAACCGGCCATTGATCGTGCCAGTGCCCCCTTCGTGCGCATCGGCGTGCCACCGCCGGCTGCACCCGCCGCCGGCACCTCCTCGGCTCCTGCCGCCGCAACCAGCGCCGCACCCGGCACACCGGTTTATGGCACCGCTAGACTCAGCACCACCGGTCCTTATCTGCACTTCGATTTAGATCTGGTGTGTCGCGGCACACCGGCAAAAGTCAGCATACCCGATGCTTCGCAACCACCCGCATCGGGAAATGTCGCGCCGCTGTTCCAGTGGTACCGGCTAACACAAGATCGGCGCATCGATGCCGGTAAACTGAATTATTTCGATCAGCCTTTGTTTGGAGTACTGTTGCTGGTAACGCCAAGCAAAGGGCAATAATAATTCCGGTTATGCCGGCAAGTGCTTTTGCAGCGCCTCAAATACCCTGCCAACCGCGCTAAAATGGTCAGATTTCCAATTTAAAGTCGCTACTGGCGTAATGGCGTTCAAGGGCGGCGCGTGCCTCGCGCCATTCACGGCTGGAATGCAGTTCTTTCCGGGAAATCTCCTTACGGCTGCGGAGCCGTGACAGACGCCATTGACTCATGGGGTTTTTATAATCACCCATGGCTTGAATGATGCTGATTACGCCACTGCGGCTGTTGCACACAGGCAGCATGTCACAACCGGCATCCAGTGCCGCTAGGGCTCGCTTCACATAATCGCCGGCACCGGCGGCGCCACGCATGTTCAGATCATCGCAAAAAACGACACCTTCAAAGCCAAGACGTCTGCGCAGCTCGCTCTCCACCCAACGCTGTGAAAAGCTTGCAGGTTGCGCATTCACGACCGGATAAACCACATGCGCCATCATGACTGCCGCTAATTCGAGGCGGATGAGACGTTCGTAAGGTTTGAGATCATGACGGCGGATATCCTCCAGCGACCGCCCATCCACCGGTAATAGATGATGGGAATCCCCGCGCACCGCTCCGTGACCGGGGAAATGTTTGGCGGTAGCCGCCATACCGGCACGTCGCATGCCGAGAACCCAAGCACGTCCCAATTCACCCACCACCTCCGCTGCATGATGGAAAGCCCGATCCCCGATCACGCTGCTTACCCCGTAATCCAGGTCTAACACCGGCGCAAAACTGATGTCCACCCCCACCGCGCGCAGTTCAGCCGCCATCAGCCAGCTACTGCTTTCCGCAAGCCTGCAGCTCATATTCGCGTCTTGATCGTGAAGTCGTCCAAACAATCGCGCCGGCGGCAATAGAGTGAAACCATCACGAAAGCGCTGCACGCGGCCACCTTCCTGATCTACCGCCACCAGCAGTGGCGGCATGCGCAGAGTGTGGATGCTCTGAATCAGTTCAGTGAGTTGGTCGGGGTCCGTGTAATTACGAGTAAAGAGAATGACACCGCCCACCAATGGATGATTCAAAAGCTCACGGTCCCCGCTTGTGATTTCAGTTCCAGCTACATCTATCATCAGTGGACCGATGCTCATGCCGAATCCCCGGCATGCGTGAATACCGCCATGGATTCCACGTAGGCGGTGTGCGGAAACATATCCAATACTCCGGCCGACAGTAATTGATAGCCGCGAGCATGCACCAGAAAACCGGCATCGCGCGCCAAGGTTGCTGGATGACAGGAGATATATACGATGCGTTGCGGCAATTTGCTGCCCAAGCCTGTGAGTATTTCAAGGGCTCCAGCCCGAGGTGGGTCCAACAGCAAGCGATCATAGGGTAACTGCTGCCACACAGCATCCTGCTGATCAGCAAATAAATCTGCCCGATAAAATCTGATGTTTGTAAGGCCATTGCGTTCGGCATTGGCGCAAGCCCGGACCACTAATCCCGGTTCGCTTTCGATACCTGCCACCTCGTTTGAAACCCTCGCTAGCGGCAGGGTGAAATTGCCTAAACCGCAGAATAGGTCCAGCACGCGATGTTGCCGCTTCACCTGCAACTTTTCGATAGCGCGCTTCACCAACTGTCGGTTGATTTCGCCGTTTATTTGGATGAAATCGGCGGGCTCAAAAGTGATCTCCACATTCCAGTCTGGCAGACTGTAATTCAGGCTCGTGCGTTCTGTGCCGAGTGGAATGGTGCTGTCTTGCTTGCCTGGCTGAAGATAGAAATACAAGTCATGAGTCTGCTCGAATTCAGATAGTTTTATACGATCCATCCTGTCAGGTTGCGACAAGATACGCAGCACCAGTATGGTCGCGTTGTCCCCCATGGCAACCTCAATCTGAGGAATTCGTTCGGCAATGGTCAGATTGCCTATCAACACGGCAAGAGATTCGATCAGATTTCCGATTTTAGGATGTAAGGTTTCGCAGTGCCGTATTTTGGCGACGTGTTTGCTGTGCTGTTCCACGAAACCCACGTGTACTTGTTCTGGCGAAGGCCCCCGGTGTACCGAAAGGCGTGCACGCCGCCGATAGCCCCACACAGGGCCGGTAAGCGGCGGTAGCATTGCCTGCGGTTGTACCTGGCCGATGCGTTTAAGGTTATCAAGCAGGGTTTGTTGTTTTGAAGTTATCTGTGCGGCTGGGGCAAGATGTTGCAAGGCACAGCCACCACAGACGCCAAAATGCTCGCACTGAGGCGGCACACGCTCACTCGATTTGTTATGGATATCCAGCAGGCGGGCTTCATCGTACTCACGCCGGCGGCGAACAATGTGGAAGTCCACGTCCTCTCCAGGCAGCGCCCCCTCGATAAACACGGCCTTGCCGTTAATGCGGACAATGCCGCGGCCATCATGAGATAGGGCCCCCACTTGCCCCCGGGATACGGGGTTAAGCACACCGCTACGCACAATCTGCCGCAAACCCATCAAGCACCTGCCAGTTGGTCAAATGCGGGGGACCACGCAGCCAAGAATTCATTGAGGTGCGGTTTGTTCGCATGGCTGAGCGTCTTTCGTACCCGTGCGCATTCATCAAGGTAGCGGCCCTGCTCAAGTCGGCCGCGCATCAATTCAAAACGTAAATATATAAGGTAGGTGTTTAGGGTGTCGGTCTCACAGTAATCACGGATACGCTCAATCTCCCCAGCCAAATACGTATCCCAAACTTTGCTGCCATGCATACCTAGTTTTCCCGGCAACCCCAGCATCTGGGCAATCTCGTCCAGCGGCGCGGCGCCGCGCAACTGAAATCCGGCAAGTACATCCATGAGATCGGTGTGCCGCCAATGGAAGCGGGACAGGTAATTGTTGTAGCGGAAGCCGGTCTCGGTTTCGCCCGTTTCCCAATAACGTGGCGCGATAATGCCATGACGCAAAGCCCGGTAATGCAGCACCGGTAAATCGAATCCACCACCATTCCAGGAAACCAGGTCGGGCGTGAATTTTTCGATGCCTTCGTAGAAGCGGTTGATAATTTCCGCCTCGCAGGATTCCGGCGCACCCAAGGTCCAAAGCTTGAAATCTTCCCCACGACGCAGGGCAATTGAAATCGCCGCGATGCGGTGCAAATGCAGCGGCAAGAATTCGCTGCCACCGGTTTCCTGGCGGCGTTGCTGGAACATGGCGCGCGCCGTGTCCTCATCCGACAGGCCTGCAAGCCCGTACAGGCGCCGGCCAGCCTCCACATCCGGAATGGTCTCAATATCGAAGGCGAGAACGTTCATGCGCCACCTTGCAGCCGGGACTCGCAGTGTAGCAAACCCAGTGGCAATAGGTCGAAACCTTTGACCGCCACGTAGAAAAGCCGCACCATAACGGTCCCAGAAAACCAATAACCTTACATGCCGAAATCATGGATATACACGCACATGCATCCCGATCGCCATGCTGCTTATGGCAGCACACTTGATCGACATGGAATTGCATCATGATACGGATTCAAATGCAATTCACACAACAGACTTCTATGCGCAAAGTCGGCTGACATTGTCGAACACATCAGGTTAGTGGCATTACACACTTTTATCGTTGATCCCAATAATATTTCATCATCATAGCTGCGGATTGGTTTATTCTTGCCAAGAAAATACAGTACTGTGATTGCGGCGGCATCTTCGAATGTTGAACAGAGCGTGCAATATGCAATGGTATTATTGCATCCAGAAATATCTCCATCGTGTCATACATGTTTCTATGCTAACTGCTTGCATGTACATTGCGGTGATTTATTGGCTAATGCTCGCGACATTATGCGCATGCAACTCATGTGGTTCAGAACAATAATGCAACAGCAGGAAACTACACTGTGATCCGTAACTGGGGTATCCGCAGCCGCGTATTGCTTTTGGCGCTCGTGCCTTTGGTATGTCTTGGATTTGTACTGGGCACATACTTAACGCGTGTTCGTGTACATGATTTGCATGCCTCAGAACAGGCCCTGGGGGATACGCTTGCTACCCAGCTGGCATCGGCCAGCGAATACGGCGTGTTCTCCAATAATGTGCGCATCCTGCAGACGCTGGCACAAACCGTCTCCCGGGAGCCGGGAGTCGAATCGATAACCATCACTGATCGCCATGGCCATATCCTCACCCAAATTATCCACCCTACCCCGCAGGGACGCGGACTTATAAACAATGCGACGCAGCGTATTGGCACAGAAACTGGCTTGACGAGCACCCTGACATTCACACGGCCCGTCATCCTACAGTCCATTCCCTCCGGCGGGTTAAACGAGTTTCTAAACAACAGCGGCAAGACCAAAAACTCATTAGCTCAACAATCCCAGGTACTTGGCAAAGTAACTGTTAAATTGTCAGAAGCACATTATGCCGCGCGTCAGACTCAGATTATCGTGAACGGCGGCATCATCATGCTGAGCTGCCTTGCGCTCAGCATCCTGCTGGCACTGGTGATCGGCGGCAGTGTAGCCGTGCCCATTACACGGGTAATTGAAATGGTCAGCCACTTCAGTTCCGGTGATCATACCGCGCGTGTACCTGAACGTTCCGGCGGTGAGATCGGCCAGCTTGAGAGTGGTATCAATCTCATGGCGGCGAATGCAGAGCGTTCACAGCAGGAACTCATAATCCAGGTGAATCAAGCCACCGCGGAACTGCGAGAAACAATGGATGAAATGGAAGTCAAGAACATCGAATTGGATTTGGCCCGCAAGCGCGCGTTGCAAGCAACCCGGGCTAAATCCGAATTTCTATCCAATATGAGTCATGAGATACGCACGCCCATGAATGCCATCGTGGGATTTACCGGTCTGCTTGCAAAGACCAGACTGAATAAAGATCAACGCGATTACCTGGATACCGTGCAGAACTCAGCCGTCATACTCTTGGCACTCATAGACGATGTCTTGGGTTTGCAGAGTCTGGAAGCGGGCAAACCTATCCAACCTGTGGCATTTAACCTGCGGGATCTGCTGGAGCAAGCCATTACATTGCTCGCACCTGAAGCTTATCAGAAAGAACTGGAGTTGATTGCATATCTGCCAGCAGATTTGCCCGTGAATTATAAGGGCGACGCAGTCAAGATTTCACGCGTGCTTATCAACCTATTAAGCAACGCGGTGAAATTCACGGAACAAGGTCAAGTAAAGCTCAGCGTGCGCGCTATAAAAGAAAGCACGCATGCAATTACGCTGCGTGTCAGCGTACAGGATACTGGCATTGGCATTCAACAAGAACACATCAAGGAACTGTTCAAGCCATTCACAACGCTCAATACCGCCACCGGCCAGCGCTACTCCGGCACAGGCCTGGGACTCGCCATCAGCCGGCAGCTGATGGATGCTTTGGGAGGCACCCTGAATGTATTCAGCCGCCCGGGTGAAGGCAGTGAATTCCGCATGGAACTCGCGCTTGATCTTCTGCCTTTGTCGCCCCACCTGCCTCCCGCCAATCCACATGGCCGGGCACTGCTCTATGAGTCACAATCCGATATGGTCACAGCCATGCAGTCAAGATTGGAAGGCCTCGGCTATACAGTGGTTGCGTGTAACAACTTTAGCAGGCTATCCACGCAGTTGCATTCAGCAACTAAAGCAGGTTTTGACGTGCTGATACTCTCCCTAAGTTATAACGAAGTTCGCGATTGCAGCAAGTTTAGTGGCCTCCGTAGAGATGGTAAGACACCTCCCACGATAGTGCTCATCAATTCCCTCGAAAGCAGTGTGCAGCAAAGAATATCCAAGGCCGTGGATGGGGTGTGCTTATCCAAATGCGCGGATACGCCTACACTCGAAGCGAAAATACGCCAGCTGCTTCCGCAACACACATCGGAGCAGGCGACAAAGCCATGCCCGCCCATCGTCATGCGACCGCTGATAGGCCGTAATGTACTCGTGGTGGAAGATAACCGCATCAACCGCCGCCTTATAACCTTGCAACTTCGCGAACTGGGTGCCGATGTGATGCAAGCGGAAAATGGCGCTGCTGCGCTCGCTTGCTTCGCTGACAACCGCCCGGATGTCATCCTCTTGGACATGCGACTCGGACGGGAAACAGGTTTGGATGTGGCCGAGAAACTCGTCCAGGCCGCGAAGGACAATCCAGTCCCAATTCTCATGCTCTCCGCGACCCGCGAGGAAGTGTCATTTGAAGTATCACGCTCTCTCGGCATCCGCCGCTGGTTACTTAAACCGGTGGATGAGCAGACCTTGAAACAGGCTTTGCTGGAGGCTGTTTTAACTGCACCGCTCGATACCCCACCAGGCAAGGTTGACTCACTGGAGGAATTAAAAACAGCTTTGACAAAACTGCAGCCCGAAATCCTCACCATGCTGCGACAGGATTTGCCTATGCAACAGCAAACCATATTAAATGCTTGGGAGCGAAATGACATTACCGCCCTGCAGAAAGCGCTGCATATCCTGCATGGGACCGCGGCTATGTGCAAGCTTACACAATTGAAAGCTTACTGCAGCACCATGGAAAGCATGCTGATTAAACAATTGCAGATCGAATATATTTCATCATTTAAGATAAAACTCAAAGAAGAAATAACCAGGGTGATTGTGGCACTTGAAACCGGCAACCACGAGCCCGGGCGTACTGCACACAACAGCACCTCCGCCGGATAGCCATTGAAGGTTTCAGGTTATCGGCGCGGTGCTTTTCAGAATCACCGCCATCGCCAATACCATTCCGGCCTCGTCGCTCAGACTCACAAATGCTTCGCCAGCGCCAAGAGCCTTGCATACCGCTCGGCCACGTTCCGAGAAGATCACTAACGGACGGCCACGCATATCTGGCACGCTGCCCGTATCCCGCACCCACATGCCATGGCGAAAACCGATGCCTAGCGCCTTGACCACCGCTTCCTTTGCGGCAAAACGTGTGGCCAGATAACGCACTGGATTCTGGCTGCCTTCGAACCCGCCCATCTCTTCAGGCATGAGTATGCGTTTGGAGAAGTGTATGCCAAAACGTTGCCAGGCATGTTCAATACGCCGCACTTCCACTAAATCGGTGCCGATTCCTAAAATCATAGACTGCGCGCATCTCGAACCAATTGTTTCATTTCCATAACCGCGGTAGCCATACCCACCATGAGCGCACGCGAAACGATGGCATGACCGATATTCAGCTCGATGATCCCGGGAATGGCCGCCACTGGAATAACATTATGGTAATGCAGGCCATGACCCGCATGCACTTCCAGCCGCCGTTGCAATGCAAGTTGTGCGGCTTCCGTCAAGCGATGCAGTTCTTCCGCCTGAACACGGCTGTCCATCGCATTCGCATAGCGGCCGGTATGCAACTCGACTACCGGCACACGCAAGGATGCGGCTGCTTCAATCTGCTCCTGATCCGGATCGATGAACAGGGCCACGCGCACACCCGCATCCGCCAATTGTGCGCAGACTGATACAAGCGATTTCTGTTGCACACACACATCCAGGCCACCTTCGGTGGTGAGTTCCTGGCGACGTTCCGGCACCAGGCAGCAATCCTGCGGCTGCAACTCACAGGCGAATTTTAGCATTTCACTGCTGGCCGCCATTTCCAGATTCATGCGCGTCTGTAATACCGAGTGTAACAGCCGTACATCTCGTTCCTGGATGTGCCGCCGGTCCTCGCGCAGATGCACGGTGATGCTGTCGGCGCCGGCGTTCTCCGCAAGCCACGCTGCTTCCACCGGATCCGGATAGCGAGTCCCGCGGACCTGCCGCAGAGTGGCTACATGATCAATATTGACGCCAAGCCGCATAAATTGGGCCATTCGCACGCACCTCCGGCAACGCAACACCCTTCATCATTATTGCCTCAAACCCGAGTTTTCCCAAAAGCGCGCATGACTTCGCGGGTCTTGAGAGGACGCCCGCCCAGCAGCTCGTCCAGTACCGTCTGCAACAGATGGCGAACATCACGAAGTTGCCCGGGTTGCTGAAAATCTCCGCTGGCGAGTGCCAGCAGCGTACCACCTTTGATGTTTATCCCCGTACTGGCTGCATCCCAAACCCGCACCGGGCCTTGTTCCGGCTCATACCGGTACACAGCATCTGTCTCCAACGGCTGACCTGTCGCCGCATCCCGCTCCAGATTCAGCCCATAACCCAGAGCCGTTAATAAATGCTTTTCAAACAAGCGCAACGCCGGAGCGGTTGCCTGGGTGAGTCGACTGAGCGCATGCCCGTATTGGTCGAATAGCCCAGGCTGGGGATCCAGACGCGGCAACAGACGCAACAGCAGTTCATTCATATAGAAGCCACTCATCAATGCACGTCCCGAGAGCGCATGTGGCCCATCGCCCGCTTCGGCAGCGGTGAGCGTAGCCAACTCTCCACCGCCAAACCAGGAAAGTAGCAGCGGCTGGAACGGCCGCAGCACCGCCCGCCAAGGTGAGTTGGCACGCCGTGCGCCGCGCGCCACCAGTCCCAACCGGCCATGATCATGGGTGAATACCTCCACCAGGCGGCTGGTTTCGCGCCAGTCATATTGATGCAGTACATATGCCGGAATCAGTGTTATGCGTTCGGCCGTTCTCATAAGTCAGTCGGCCAGACCCAGGGTGTCCAAGGCGCGTTCGTCATCCGTCCAATGGTCGCGCACTTTTACCCACAGTCGCAGGAACACCTTGGACTGAGCTTCACGTTCCAGTTCCATTCGGGCCGCCTGACCGATTTGCTTGAGCATGGCGCCTTTGTGACCGATGACGATGGCCTTCTGCCCTTCGCGTTCCACCCAGATCATGGCGTCGATATGCAGGACACTGTTCTTAAGATGGTATTCCTCCACACCTACCGCTAAGGAATACGGCACCTCCTGTTCCAGTGCTTGCATGAGTTTCTCGCGTATACACTCGGCGGCACGCAGAATGCCATCTTGATCCGTCAGTTGCTCTTCCGGGAACAGCCTAGGTGATTCCGGCAATAGCGGCTTGAGCAGATTTTCGAGCTGGGAAATATTTTCCCGTGTACTGGCGGAAACCGGCACTATAAACTTGAAATCGGCCTTTGCTTGAATGCTATCGAGATAGGGAAGCAGAGTGGTACGTGCCTTAAGCTTATCAATTTTGTTCACTGCCAGTGCTAGCGGCCGTTCTAGTGCCACACAACGAGACAAGGCATGATCATCGTCCTCCGTCCAGTGGACCGCTTCCACTACCAGCAGCACAACATCGGCTTCCGCGATTGCATTGCTGGCCGCGCGGTTCATGCGGTGGTTAATGGCACGCTTGGCATCCAGATGCAGGCCGGGCGTATCCACATATACAAACTGCGCATCCGCGGTAGTATGAACGCCAAGAATTCGACGGCGCGTGGTTTGTGGCTTAGTGGTGACGATGCTGACTTTGGTTCCCACCAGAGCATTGACGAGCATGGATTTGCCCACGTTTGGCCGTCCTGCCAAGGTGATAAAACCACAGCGAAAGCTGGTTTCAGGCATTAGGCAACAACTCGAGCACACGTCGCGCAGCTTTCTGTTCAGCAGCACGGCGGCTACCAGCCGCGCCCTGAGCGTGGATGTCTAGTGTCTTCACCTGACAGCTCACCTGGAATACCTGCTGATGGGCTTGTCCACTCACCGACTCCAAACTGTACAATGGCAGAGGTAAGTCGCGTGCTTGGAGTATTTCTTGCAATTGGGTTTTGCAATCCTTGAGCGTTTCCGGAAGAGCTGGTGTTGCAAGCCGTGCATTGAATAAGCGCAGTACAACGGTTCGCACACTCTCAAAGCCGCCATCAATATAAATTGCTCCCAACAATGCTTCCAAGGCGTCAGCAAGAATAGAATCACGGCGCTGACCGCCGCTCTTAAGTTCTCCCGGTCCAAGCGTCAAATAATCTCCGAGTTCAAGTTCGCGGGCGACCGCCGCCAGGGTATCTTGGTTGACCAGACTGGCGCGCAGCCGCGTCAATGCACCCTCGTCGAGCTGCGGATGCTCTTCGAACAACTCCATCGATATCACAGCATTCAGCAGAGCATCACCGAGGAATTCCAAGCGTTCATTATTATTACTACCCGCACTGCGGTGCGTCAAAGCTTGCAATAATAATTTCGCGTCGCTGAAACTATAATCAAGTGCCGTTACCAGCTGCTTAAAGGAATCGCTCAATGTGGATTGGCCTGATAGGTCCGGTGGAAATGGACTAGCAAATCGACGTTGCCGACAAAATTCGTCCGTGATTCATAATCCAGCGTCATAATTATTCCAGTACCCTCTGGAGAGGGTGCTATAGTTACATTATCCTTAGGGGTAACATCGTCCACGCCATTTATAGTAAAAAGATTATCAATACTAAGCCTGATCTGCTCCGGCGTCTCGCCGACCTCAATATGTGATGCAACAGTGTTCATAGTGGAGTTAATCGAGTAGTACTCCATATAAATTGGAAATAATCTGAAACCAAACCAGACTACGAACATGATCAATGCAATAAGGATGATCCAACTGATCAGTGTCAGGCCTGCTTGATGATTGTGGCTCTTCATGATATCTCTCCAGAATCAGATAGCATAACTGTCATTGTCGACAAAATAATCAATGTATTACTGTACCGACACGGTGCCAGAGCTTGGCGTCGTGAAATGCATCCCAGTTCATCCAGACGAAAAACGCCCGGCCTACCAAATCATGCTCCGGAACAAAGCCCCAGTAGCGGCTGTCAAAGCTGTTGTCACGGTTATCACCCATGACGAAATATTCTCCCGGTGGCACAGTCCATTCACCTTGAACATATTCAGCTCCGGGGATGATGAGCAAATCATGAGTCATATTGCCGAGTCTCTCCTGGTGCAAAATTGCACCCATCACATCCAACCCAGCATAGAGGCCGAGGGCCTTATCGGGAATTTGAACGCCATTGATATACAGGGTTTCGCCGCGGTAGACAATATGGTCACCGGGTAGACCGATAATGCGCTTTATATAATCGACACCCGCCGAACGCCGAACTTCCTGCAACCCGCCCGGACCGCAGGCCGGATTCTGCTCACAGTACCGCAGCGCCGAAGCCTCAGGATAGTGGAATACCACCACATCGCCACGCTGTGGCTCACCAATCGGGAGTATCTTGTTGCGAATAACCGGCAGCCGCAGTCCATAATCGAATTTGTTGACCAGAATGAAATCCCCCACCAGCAAGGTCGGAACCATGGATGAAGACGGTATATGGAAAGGTTCCACCACAAAGGTGCGCAGTAATAATACAATCAGGAAGACCGGGAAAAATGATTTAGCGTACTCCAGTAGAATTGGATCACGGTATTTCTTGGTTACAGCTACAGCTTCAGCAACGCCGGCGGCGGCCTGGGTCTCATGAACAACCCCAGCTTTCGAACGGCGCTGCCTGGCGAAGAACAGTGTATCGAGCAACCAGATCAAGCCTGTCACGATAGTTGCCAGCGTCAATAAAACTTCTAAGTCAAAATCCATTCTGTTTATCCTTCAGTGTTGTTTAGTGCAAACGCTACTTCTTGCCAACATGTAAAATCGCGAGAAAGGCTTCCTGTGGAATCTCCACGGTACCAATCTGCTTCATACGTTTCTTGCCCTCTTTCTGCTTTTCCAGTAGCTTACGTTTGCGGGTAATATCGCCACCGTAACATTTCGCGGTCACATTCTTGCGCAATGCTTTCACCGTGGTTCGTGCAATAACATGTGTACCTACGGCCGCTTGTATCGCTACCTCGAACATTTGTCGTGGAATAAGTTCCTGCATTTTTTCGCATAGCTCCCGACCTCGAGAGTACGCATGATCCTTGTGGATGATGCACGAAAGTGCATCTACCCGATCGCCATTGATCAGCAAATCCAGCTTCACCAAGGGCGCTGCTTGAAAGCGCGCAAAACTGTAATCGAACGACGCATATCCGCGGCTTACGGATTTCAATCGATCGAAGAAATCCATCACTACCTCGCTCATGGGTAATTCATAGGTCAAAATAACCTGGGAACCATGGTAGATCATTTTCTTTTGTGCGCCGCGCTTTTCGACGCACAAGCTGATGACTGAACCCACATACTGCTGTGGCACTAATATATTGGCGGTGATTATGGGCTCGCGGATATCGTCAATCCGGTCTACCGTTGGCAGTTTGGCTGGATTATCAACATGTAGAATTTCTCCGGCCGTGGTCAATACCTGATAAATCACCGTGGGCGCGGTGGTAATCAGCTCCAGGTTATATTCCCGCTCCAGACGTTCTTGTACGATGTCCATATGCAGCAGTCCTAAAAATCCGCAGCGAAATCCAAATCCCAAAGCCGTAGATGTTTCCGGTTCAAAATGCAGGGCGGAATCGTTGAGACGCAGCTTTTTGAGCGCTTCGCGGAAATTCTCGTAATCATCCGAACGTACCGGATACAAGCCTGCAAATACCCGTGGCTGCACTTGCTTGAACCCGGGTAAGGGCGCGCTACAAGGGCTATGGGCGTAGGTCAGAGTATCCCCAACCGGTGCACCGTCAATTTCCTTTACACCAGCGATCACATAGCCCACTTCACCAGTGGCAAGTTCTTCCTTGTCGTGCATCTTGGGTGTGAATATTCCCAAACGATCGACCTCGTGACTACGACCGGTGGACATGACCAGGATTTTCTGGCGTCGCCTGAGGCTGCCATTCATCACGCGCACCAGCGAAACCACGCCCACGAAATTATCGAACCAGGAATCAATAATGAGGGCCTGCAACGGAGCTTGCGGATCACCTTTGGGCGGAGGTATGCGGCGCACGATCTCTTCCAGCAAATCGGCCACACCGACACCAGTCTTGGCACTCACACGAAGAGCATTCTGCGCTTCAATGCCGATGATCTCCTCGATCTCGCGGCTCACCTTGTCGGGCTCCGCATTCGGCAAATCAATCTTGTTTATAACCGGCATCACTTCGAGCCCCTGCTCCAAGGCGGTATAACAATTGGCCACGCTCTGAGCCTCCACACCCTGGGAGGCGTCCACCACCAGCAGCGCACCTTCGCAGGCGGCCAGCGAACGGGATACTTCATAGGAAAAATCCACATGCCCGGGCGTATCAATGAAATTCAACTGGTAGCTCTGCCCGTCCCGGGCTTGGTACTGGAGGGAGACACTCTGAGCTTTGATGGTGATGCCCCGTTCGCGTTCGATGGGATTTGAGTCCAGCACTTGCTCCCCCATCTCGCGTGCCGTCAGGCCTCCACAAATCTGGATAAAACGGTCCGCGAGAGTGGATTTGCCGTGATCGATGTGAGCAATGATGGAGAAATTGCGGAGGTTCTGCATGTCCACGGTGGGCTAGGGTATGCTCTTGAGATGAGTATTCGAGAAAATTATATTATAATTCAGTATATTACTGATTATTTTTAATAACTATTCTCAAGAAAAGAATGTCCCTTTAGAGCCCAAGTTTATGGGTTCTCTCGCGGGGTGGGGATAAAGCCGGGACATTATACCGGCTTAGGGCTCTAATTCAGCGGGTTTCCAGGTAATCCTCCAGGCTGGATCGGTCAAGCTTACCCAAGCCGAGGATGGTAGCTCCGCCCATCAACACCGGTACTTGCAGTCCATAACGCTGCTTCAGTACCGCATCACTGTCCACATCCACCAGGCTCAACTGCAGCCCATCACCGCAGATGGCACGGAGCTCAGCAAGCATCTGTTCACAAAGATGACAGTTGTGGCGGTAATAAAGAGTCAGCGGTGGGTTCATCCACCGCTAACCTCAAGCAACAGCATCTGGCTTTCAGCGGACCGCTTGACCCACATTGGCACCGAATAAGCGACAGCCAATTGCTTCCGCAGGTGCGGAAACTGATGCGCACTGGTCGTGACCGTGACATTCATCAAAACGATTACCTCTAATACTCTTTGCTCGATACCCGTGCTCTGGCAGCAACTACGGTCCTCCGTTCCACCATCCCACCACCAAACCGCCCAGTCGGCCATGTTGTTCAAGCCCATTCGCCCCACCGGCACGGTTCAGGGTTGCGGTTGGAGTCGCATGGATTGGGCAATGAGTTCAACCGTTTCCGGCGGCACTTCGCCTACTACGGTGATGCTGTGGTTACCCAGCTGACGCCCAAAGGCACTTACCGCGCCCATACGCGAGGGTCCAATGAGCTCATAGTGGCCCGGCACGGTGGTCTCGGCAAATACGGATACTGAGGCCAGACCGTCGCTAAACACCAGATGTCGTACCGGCACTGGAGTGCCCGCTAATCGCTGCACCTCATTCAAAGACAGCTTAAAGCCTGGCGGTAGTTGTGCGGCGTCCCAAGTTAGGCGAGCTTCGGCCAGGGACAGCTTCTCGCTGCCGCCCTGAATGTTCCAGATATACCCTGGTTTTATTTCAGTGGATCTAAGAGCCGCGTTCGGGATTTCCTTTGGGTAGCGTATTGATGTGAACATAACCCGTTCCACCGTCCGGCCATCCTGGGTTATGAGATCAGAGCGTAACAGCATGGCGGTATGCGCATCAATCCATAATCTATAGCCGTAGCGGTACCGGTCTCGTGGCTTGATGCTAATGATCTTACAGTGATGATCGGCGATCCGGTCTTCACCCAAATCCTTGAAGCGGTAATGGGCAACGAGTTTCTGCGCATTGACGGCTTTGGGTATGGCCGCCGGAAAATGGGCGGCCGCGTAACGGCGCTCTATAAGGACGGAATGGCTTTCCGGAAGAACACACTTTACTTCCTTGTGATCGCGAATTACCTCACGCTGGGGTCCTGTCAGCGATATCAACCGCTCTATTCCACCTTCGGCATCAGCACGGTGAATAACCCGCATGGTTTCCAGCTGATTGGCATAAATATAGACAAAGGTACCCTCATAATTAAGGGTTCGCAGTGCTGCATTCATACGATTTAACCAGAATTCCGCTCTGTTATCAGTAGCGCCTGCAAAGGCCGCCGGCATCAATAATGCCGCTAGCAGCAACGGCAGTGTCCAGCGAGACAACGAATTCATCGCTTATCCGGTTGACCCGGAGTGCGTGGAGTCCGCGGTGCTTGAGGTTTTTGCCCGTGTTGAGCGGTGGTTAAATAAAGATAAGGCAGCATGCCCTGTTGTTCGAGTGCGGTGGAAATCTCATTGTGATTGATAATGTAATTACTCAGCTGCGCTTGCACTTGCGGCACATTGCCGTTCCAGGTAGCGTTTCTAACCATGCCATTGCTGATATAGCTGGCCTGCATTGGTTCTGCAGAGGGTACAATTTCAGAAGGTGCCGATACCAGTTGCATGCGTGTTCCGTCGTAACGCAAGCCGAGGATCGCAATCACCGCAACGCATGCCGCTACTGCCATGCCTGCGGCGGTCTTGCTGAAATTGCGAATCAATTTATCGTCATGATTCTTGGTTATCGCAGCTTCATGCTCCAGTGCCCTCATGATGCGATCAGCGAAATCACGGGTATCTATCTGCGGCAGCGCCTTGCGCATGGCCTCCCCAATGAGGTGATAGCGTCCCCAGTAGGTGCGCAGGTATTTTTCTATAGCGAAGCGGCGCGCCAGCAGTTCGTGTTCGCCCGCCGGCAGTTCATCGTCGGCCAATGCCGAAATCTGTTCTCGCAGTTTTTCCGTCATCATATCTGTATCACACTAATAATCCAAAAGTGGGCGCAATTTTTCATCGATGGCGTCACGTGCCCGAAAGATACGTGAACGCACCGTGCCCACGGGGCAAGACATCGCCTGTGCAATTTCCTCGTAACTCAGGCCCTCTATCTCGCGGAGCATAATCGCGGTACGCAAATCCTCAGGTAGCTCATTAATGGCATGTTCTACCGTTTTCTGTATCTCCTGCGTAAGCAGTAGGTGCTCAGGCGTATCCATATCCTTGAGGCGCGCCTGCATGTCGTACTGTTCCGGGTCTTGAAGATCCACGCCATGATCTAAGGGCCGACGTCCCTCGGCCACCAGAAAATTCTTGGCGGTATTGATAGCGATGCGGTACAGCCAGGTGTAAAACGCACTCTCGCCGCGGAACCCGGGGATTGCCCGATATGCCTTTATGAATGCCTCCTGCGCCACGTCCAGCGCTTCACTGCTGTCGTGCACGTAGCGGGAGATCAGCTTGATGATCTTGTGCTGATACTTGCGCACCAACACGTCAAAAGCTGCCCTGTCGCCCCGCTGCACGCGCTCGACCAGCATCTGATCGGAATCGGCCTTGCCCGGCCGGGTTTCAAAGATCGGCTTGGGGCTATGCATGCGTTTGATTCATAGACAAATACTGCGGCAGATAGTTCGCCAAAGAGAACTGGATACGGGTATATTTGCATCCCACGGAGCCTCGCGGGCCCTGGCGCTACATTCTAGCAGCCTCTGAGAGATCGGCGAACCATCCATGCAGCAGACCCTGAGCTACGACATCCTCATACTCGGCAGCGGTGCCGCCGGACTGACCCTAGCTCTATGTTTGCCCGAGCGCTGCCGCATTGCCCTGGTCTCCAAGGGCCCGTTGTCGGAGGGCAGTACCTTGTATGCTCAAGGGGGTGTGTCCGCCGCCCTCGACAAGACCGACTCCATTGAATCGCACATCGAAGACACCCTTAACGCGGGCGCCGGCCTTTGCGATCCCCGTGCCGTCCGTTATGTGGTCGAACAGGGGCCAAACAGCATCCGCTGGCTAATTGCTCAGGGTGTACATTTTACCCGCGATCATGAATCAAACGATGCCGGCGCCTACCATCTGACCCGCGAGGGCGGCCATAGTCACCGGCGGGTGGTGCACGCCGATGATGTCACCGGCCGCGAAATTGAAACCACATTGGAAAAGTTGGTGCGCGCCCGCACCAATGTTACCGTGCTGGAACAGCACATTGCCGTGGACCTGATCACCGCGGCCAAGTTGGGCCTGCCGGAGCCGCGCTGCCACGGAGCCTACCTGCTGGATCGGCGCACACAGCATGTGCATACGATTGGGGCGCGGCACGTAGTGTTGGCCACCGGCGGCGCCAACAAAGTGTATCTCTACACCACCAATCCGGACAGTTCCAGCGGCGACGGTATCGCCATGGCTTGGCGCGCCGGCTGCCGCGTGGTCAACATGGAATTCATGCAGTTCCATCCCACTTGTCTATTCCATCCCTCCGCCAAATCCTTCCTAATCAGCGAGGCCGTGCGCGGCGAAGGCGGAAAACTGCTGCTACCGGATGGGACGCCCTTTATGCATAAATTCGATACGCGCGAGGAAATGGCGCCGCGCGATATCGTGGCCCGCGCCATTGACCATGAAATGAAACGCTTGGGTTCCGACCATGTGTTGCTGGACATCAGCCACAAGCCGAAAGCTTTCATCCAGGAGCACTTTCCTACCATCTATGCGCGTTGCCTGAGCTACGGCTACGACATGGCGAAGGGCCCGATCCCGGTGGTGCCGGCGGCCCATTACACCTGTGGCGGCGCGTTGACCGACTTGCGTGGGCGCACCGATTTGCCAGGTCTGTATGCCATCGGTGAAACCGCGTATACGGGATTGCATGGCGCCAACCGCATGGCCAGCAACTCCCTGCTGGAATGCATTGTTTTCGGTAACGCCGCGGCTTTGGATATCGCTGACGCAAATGACGGTCCGCAACACCCTCGCAACCTGCTGAAATGGGACGAGAGCCGGGTCACGGATTCAGATGAGGAGGTCGTGGTCTCCCACAACTGGAGCGAGCTGCGTCACTTCATGTGGGATTACGTAGGCATCGTGCGTACCAACAAGCGTCTGAAGCGCGCCCTTAGCCGGGTTGAATTGCTGCTGCATGAGATCGAGGAATATTACGGTAACTTCCGCATCACCGGCGACTTGATCGAACTGCGTAATCTGACGCAGGTAGCCAAGCTCATTATCCAGTCGGCCATACAGCGCAAGGAAAGCCGCGGCCTGCATTACACCCTGGATTACCCGGAAGTTGACAATCAAAACGCACCCCAAAGCACCGTGCTAGTGCCGCCCAATTTTGCCGCCAACCATCAGGCAGTGAACTGGGAGATTCGGTAATTCCATTGCCTTTCCCGGCCCTAGAGGCCGATGCAACCAGGAGATTTCAGTTTTTAGGGATTCCATATTTCAACATTACTCGCAGCCGTCGCCAACCTTGCATGCTGCAACTGTCCCGTGCCAACATCACCGCGTGTTGCTTGCCTACGGAGGTGCGGAAATGCGCAATCACAAACCAACTCCCCAGATGTGCTTCCGGCATAAGCTCCATATTTTGTGTGACCCCGCGGTAATCGGTGATGCTCCACCCACCTTCCAATGACCAGCGCAAGCGCTTGGGTGTGCGTCGCCAGAAAATGACCACGTTCCACATCAGGCTGCCAAGGATGGCGAGCAATATGGCCAAGCGGCTTGAGACTGCCAAAGGCAGTTGCACACAGACTACCGCTGCCGTCACATGTATGGCAAATAACAAAGTCGCCATGAGCCGCGATGGACGAATTTCAAACTCGAGAGGTTCGCTGTAAGGCGTCGATGACACGGCGCTGCTCCTCGGTCTCGGGTGATGCGCGGCCCACGATGTAGGACATTAAGATGGGATCAGGTAACTCCAGTAATGCAGCAAACGCATACTGCTCTGCGGGTGCTGCCTGGCCAAAGCGGGTATTCAGATAAGCCTCCAGCAGCACATCCAGTTCTTTCATGCCGCGGCGACACTGCCAGCGCAGATGGGATAACTCAGACATGGCGCATTAATCCGTCCTTGATAGAGCTGCCAAACTGCTCACCCAGTAGCAGTCCATAGCACGAAAATTTAGTGTTCCCTCTCGACCAAGAGCTTCTTGATTTCTGCGATGGATTTGGCGGGATTGAGCCCCTTGGGACAAGTACGGGTGCAGTTCATGATGGTATGGCAACGATACAGCTTAAACGGATCCTGCAGTTCATCCAGCCGTTCGCCGGTGGTCTCATCACGGCTGTCTGCGATCCAGCGGTAGGACTGGAGCAAAAGTGCCGGACCCAGATAGCGATCGGGATTCCACCAATAGCTGGGGCAAGCGGTCGAGCAGCATGCGCACAAAATGCACTCATACAGCCCATCAAGTTTTGCACGCTCTTCCTTTGACTGCAATCTTTCACGGTCCGGCGGCGGCGACTCAGTACGGATCCAGGGTTTGATGGATGCGTATTGGGCAAAGAAATGCGTGAGATCCGGTACCAGGTCCTTTATGACCGGCAGGTGCGGTAACGGATAAATCTTCACATCGCCCTTGATGTCTTTAATATCATGGGTACAGGCGAGCGTGTTGGTACCGTCGATATTCATGGCACATGAACCGCACACCCCTTCGCGGCAGGAACGCCGCAAGGTCAAGGTGGCATCAATCTCGTTTTTGATTTTCAGCAGCGCATCCAACACCATCGGCCCGCACTTGTCCAAATCAACTTCATAGGTGTCCATGCGCGGATTCCGGCCGCTGTCCGGGTCGTAACGGTATACCTGAAAACGCCGGATGTTCTTGGCACCTTCCGCCGCCTTCCAGGTCTTGCCTTGCTGGACGCGGGAGTTCTTCGGTAATGTGAATTCGGCCATGATTCCAACCTCTGATCAGTAGACCCGCTTTTTCGGCGGGAATGCCTTGATATCGTCCGACAGGGTGTAACTGTGCACCGGCCGGTAATCTATTTTGACCTCGGAAGACTCATTCATCCAGGCAAGGGTATGCTTCATCCAGTTCTTGTCGTCGCGCTCGGAATAATCCTCGCGCGCGTGGGCGCCGCGGCTTTCAGTGCGGTTAATGGCGCCGGCCATGGTGACGGTGGCACAGGCCAAGAGGTTGGCAAGCTCCAGGGTCTCAGCCAGATCGCTGTTCCAGATCAGCGAACGGTCGGTTACCCTGACATGCTCAAATGAATCGTTCACATCTTTAAGGCGCTTGCTGCCCTCCTGCAAAGTCTTGCCGGTGCGGAAGACAGCGGCGTCTGACTGCATGACTTTCTGCATCCGCAGCCGGATCTCCGCCGTAGTCTCGGAACCATTGGCATGACGGAGTTTGTCAAAGCGCGCGATAACCTGATCGGTGGCTTCCTGGGGTAAGCTGCGCGGTGTCTTGCCGGCCTTCACGGTTTCCGCACAGCGCTGTGCAGCGGAACGTCCGAATACCACGAGGTCCAGCAATGAATTGGAGCCCAACCGGTTGGCGCCATGCACAGACACGCAGGCAGTCTCGCCAATGGCCATGAGACCTGGAATCACTTGGTCAGGATTGCCATCCTTCAAGGTGAGCGTTTCGCCGTGATAATTGGTGGGAATACCACCCATGTTGTAATGCGCCGTGGGCAACACCGGTATCGGTTCCTTGAGTACGTCCACGCCGGCGAAGATGCGCGCGGTCTCGGCGATGCCAGGCAAA
>Ga0307374_10005332_pt1 | contig 20833 bp, 21 predicted proteins | sample OX3MG_FD_202532 | JGI IMG/M metagenome (GOLD analysis project Ga0307374, IMG submission 202532) | Soil microbial communities from Risofladan, Vaasa, Finland - OX-3 | ecosystem: Environmental > Terrestrial > Soil > Coastal area > Acid sulfate soil | place: Finland: Risofladan, Vaasa | collected...
TGTCGATGCGCGCCACCCGCTATCTGGCCAAGCTCTGCCCCAGCCACCGCTTTTCCTCGCGGCAAAACGTCTCATTCTCCTGGCTCGACGGCCGCAGCCACAATGGCATGCGGGAGCGGCTGCTCGATGTGTTCGATGGAATCTGGATCGACTCGCTCAACGGCGACAAGTATCGGATCGGAAAGCTTACGCCCGACGGGCAACCGGATCCAAGCGTGTTTTCCACACCGTTTCGCCGCGAAGGAATGCAGGTCGGCACGGCCATTTCGCTCTTCTCGCGCCGGCTCGCGCACACCTCTTCAGCCAACTTGTGCTACTTGGCCGAAAGAGCCCGGATTTCTTCCCCCAGGTCGGCGACCGCAACTTCTTTGTCGAAGCGCGCCGCCGCGAGTCGGTCACGACATGGGCGCGGGGCACGGTTACGTCTATTCTCGCCGACAATTTCGGCAACGGCTTCAGTAATTTCTTTCCCCTGTACCTGCACCGGTTGCAAACAGGCAACGGGGACCTGTTCGACGCTTCGACGAAAGCAGTACGAATGCTGAACCTATCCGAGGCCGCCCAGCAATACCTAGAGCGGTGCGACGCCGATCATGGCGAATTGGTTTTTTTCCATGTGGTCGCGATCATGCACTCCCCGCTTTTTCGAGGCGAAAACGCGGCGGCGCTGCGCCAGGGGTGGCCACGCATTCCGTTGCCGGCCGACCGCGCATCGCTGGAGGCGTCGGCGGCGCTAGGCGAGCAGCTCGCCGCACTGTTGGATACCGAGGCCGGCGTGGCCGGCGTCACGTCGGGTAAGCTCGCGCCGGTGTTGAAAACCATCGGGCTGACGACGAAAGCCGGCGGCGGCTCGCTCGACCCGGCGCGGGGCGACCTGGCGGTGACCGCCGGCTGGGCGCATCACGGGCAAGAGGGCGTGACGATGCCCGCCAAGGGCCGCATGGAAACACCGGCCTACGACGACGCCGAGCGGGAGGCGATGGCCGCCCAGGCTGCGGCACGTGAAACGTCGCTCGACGATCTGCGAGGATTGCTAGGCGCGACGACTTGCGACGTGTTTCTCAACGACCGCGCTTATTGGCGGAACGTCCCGATCAACGTCTGGGAGTACACGATCGGCGGCTATCAGGTGATGAAGAAATGGCTCAGTTGTCGCGAGCGGGAGATTTTGGGGCGCGACTTGAAGCCCGAAGAGGCCCGCGAAGTGATGAACATGGCCCGCCGCATCGCCGCCATCCTCCTTTTGCAGCCACAGCTCGACGCCAACTACCGTCGCACCAAAGACGCCGCCTTCGACTGGTCGAGCGTCAGCGGCGGTTAGACGGCGCGAGCTTCGTGGCCCTGAATGGGACCGCTGTTGGGGCAGCGCGATGCGCGCCGATCTAACCGGCCCGCCTTCACCTGAACGCCGCACCGCCCCAAGCAGCGTGCCGTTGGGGCGATGCCGCGCGCGGCGCTCGCTTTTTCTTAGCCGGTCGCGTACCGATTGCGCGACCGGCTATCTTGCGCACGCTCTTTGCGCGTGTGCGCCCGCTTCCTTGTAGAGCCGATCAAACGACCGCTGATCGCCCGCCGGCCCAAATGGCTGGGCGTCTTGCTTTGAGCCGGCCCTTCAACGAATGAAGCCGAGGGAGCGGCAGAAGTTCTTCGAGCAGCAAGTGGACGCGTCGGCAATCGTCGGCGATGCCGAGATCAAAGGGCCCGGCCTTCGCGGGCCAACGAGGACGCTCGCCTTGCTCGGCGCCGCTCAGGCGTCGGGCTTCAGTGTATACGTCGCATCGACAACCGCTCTCGGCTTTCTCACGCATGCTGTTGGCATAACCCTGCCGTTTGCGGTCTACACCGGCATGACCAGCACGATCGCGTTCATCATCGGTCCCGCGGGATGGTTGGCCGCCGGGCTCTGGGGCGCATGGAAGCTGACGCAGGCCGAGTGGAAGAAGCTCATTCCGGCCCTGGTCTATATTATTGCCGTCAACAGCCGAGGAGGCCCGGGCGGGGGCGGGTTCGCGATACCATCGCCGCCGCCACCGAGATCTCCGGTGAATCCCAGCGGAGGCGCCGCAGCTCGCTGATGCGGGAGCAACTGCCGGCGCGGAACGCGGCGCTGAACCGAGAAACCAGCAAAGATTTGCGGGCGAGGAGCGAACCACAAAATGAACAATGGTTGTGTCAGTTTAATTTGCCGGTCCCACAGCGCCGAGAACCTATGGCCGACGAACCTGACGATTCGCCAAGACTTGAAGTTGCGGTCACGCATTCCCCCCTGCATTTTCCTTACGCGACTTTCTGAGAACCATACACATGACCCAAGACCGGAATGACCCGGACGCATTTATTGCCGCGGCAGTGGCGAACGCTCTCGAAAACACCCAAATCAGCCGGTTTCACACCAAGGGCGGTCACGGGTTCGCGGCCGAAGAAGCAAACGCGCTTGCCGACCGCGCGGTTGGCCGAAAAGTCAACATGGTCGGCGCCAATCACGCCGCCAACGGGCCTGACCGTATTGTCGACGGCGTGCAAATTCAGACGAAATACTGTCAGACGCCGCGACTAACAATCGGAGACGCTTTCGACACGCAGACAGGGTTGTACCGCTATCGCGGGCAATCACTGGAGGTGCCTAGCGACCAGTACGACGAATGCGTGCGCCTGATGAAACAGAAAATCCTCAACGGCCGTGTTCCCGGTATTATGGATCCGCGGGAAGCCGAGCGCCTGGTCGGGAAGGGCGAGGTGACCTACAAGCAGGCTCGCAACTATTGCTCGGTCGGGAACGGTCGACTCGCTGCTTTTCGACGCCAAAACGCAAGCTGTGACAAGCTCGTATGTCTTCGCGATCAGCTTCGGCATACAGTTCGCGCGCTGCAAATGGAGCGGTGAGAGAACGCCGGAGGCGGTGAGGTCGGCGGTGGCAAGTGGGATCATCTCTGGAGCTTCCAGCACGATTACAGGGATCGTGGCCGCGCAGGTCCTGCGGACGCGCATAGCAGCCCTCGGTGCCGTACACGCCAGACATGGGATGCGGGTCGTCGCTTCGACGACCGTCGGGCGGAAAGCGATTCAGTCCGTCGCCCAGGCATCCCTTGGCCGTGCGGTGTACGGTGCCGCGGCCGTTAACCACGTCGCGAAGCTATTGCGGAGCAACGTCATTACGTCGACAATCGTCGTCGCGCTGACCTCGACGCCGGACTTTTACCGTGCGGCGATCGCCCGCAACATCTCTTGGCGGCAGTTCTCCAAGAACCTCGTGGCCGCCGCGAGCGGCGTCGCCACCGGCGTGGGAGGATGGATGGGCGGCGCCGCGGCGGGTGCCGCGCTTGGCAGCGTCGTGCCCGCGATAGGAACCGCTGCCGGTGGCGTCGTCGGTGGCATTGTGGGCGCGGTCGCCTGCGGCTGGCTCGGCTCGGCAGGGGCAAAAGTCGTGTTGGACCGACTAGCCGAGGACGATGCGAAGCGGATGTTGCGGTTCGTCCACGAAGTAGTCGAGGAACTCGCAATCGACTATCTGCTATGCGAGGCCGAGATAAAGGAACTAATCGAAAACGTGAAGACGAAGGTTGACCCCGCGTGGCTGCGTTCGATGTATCAAGCCGGCAAAGGCGCCGATCCTGACGCCGCACGCCGTACTTTTGCGCACGGCGAACTCGATGAGGTCTGCCTAACAATTACGAAGAAGCGAGAGAAGGTGGCGCTTCCAGCTCCCGAGCAAGTCCAGGCTGAAATTGAGGAGCTAGCCGATGAAGTATTGGAAGCGGACGCGTAGCTTCAAAAACGCCGTTCCTTTCAGAAGCAAGCGAGGACACCGATAGTTCAGGTCGAGGTTCGAGGGCAGGACGAGGGCGGTCTTAGTCGCCAAGCATCGTCGACCGCACCACGCGCGTTTTAAACTATGGCTGCCTTGTTCCGTCCGCTGCGGCATAAAGCTCGCCATCGTTAATCAGCTTTCGACGCCGGCGCGGCTTCGCGCGCCGCCGGCCGCAGTTTTCCGAGTCGCGCACGCGCCAACTCAATGTGTCGCTCATTCGCGTCGATCTGGTCGTCAAGCCGTCTTAGTCGTGTTCGCGCCTTTTTAATTTCATTCTTCGCTTGCTGGATCGCGATCATCGCTCGCTCGGCAGACTTGGAACTACGTGTGTTGCTAATCGCCTTGTTCAGGCTTGGAAGTTTGCGCTCAATGCTTTGGATCTCCGACTCAACCTTGCCGCGTTCTGCCTCGAGCCGCGCGATGTCGGCGCCCCACGTTTCGATTGACGCTTGTATATATTTCAGCGTCGCAATCTTCCTCGGCAACCGGGTGTGCATCGGCTTGCGGTTCGTCGTCCGGCGCCTCTGAATCGCGTACGTCAACGGTTGCCTCGGGCAGCTCAGGCGGCGCTGGGATGCCTTGCGGAGGCAGGTTTTGCGCCGCGGTTGTCGGAAACGAACGTTTCGTTTGCGGAACAAACCTCAATTCGTAGAGGCTAAGCAGCGAGTCGCCACTGAGCGTGATCGCAAAGTATGAATCTAACGGAACAGCACTGGCGACCACGCCGCTTTGAGGCGCGCCAACGATACGTGCCACGCCTTGGCGCGCGGCCGCGTCGAGCCAGCTTTCAGCGATGCAAGCGTGGCCGGCGGTCAATTCCTGAGTCACGGTCTCGCCGACATTGGAAAGATCGCGGGACTGAAAACCAAATGAAATTGAGCCGCGCTCGACGCGAAACCGCGCCACCATTTTTGTTTCCGCGGGATCTTCCTCATGAAAAATCATCCGTCTTAGACCGATGCGGTCTCCGTTTTCGCCTTGGCATTTGATCGCCATGCTGTCGTCGTATTGACGTGCTTCAAAGCGATCTCGGATGTCGGTCCAGCGCGAATCGACCAAGCCCAGGAACCATACGCGGTCTAGTGGATAAAAGCGGTCGGTGTTCAGCGGGAAACGCGGTGCGGCGCTCGATGTTACACGCGGCGCCCCCGCCATTGACCGCTGGCGCGCGGCGACAGCATTAAAATCGACTCGCCCTTCCGGCGCCGTACTCTGCGAACTGGGCTTCGTTGGCGGCGAGGCGGAGGGCGAGGCACCGCCCGTCATGGCGACGCGCGTGCGAACGTCGGGAGGTAGAGCATTAGGCGCTGGTTCCGCGAATTGATGGCGATCGTCGCGCGCGGCCATCGCGCCGAACTGGTTGGCACGGTACTGCCTGACGGCCACATACGCTGTCAGGCATAGGGGAATTGCGCCGACCAGAGTCCAAAACGAGCGACCAAGAAGCCGATAAAAAGCGATCTTGCTCCGTTCATTTGCCAGCCAGCGAGCCGTGGCCACCGGTTCCCCTTGAACCGGAACCTGCACGGCAGTGACGGGCGCGACCGACGCAACTGGAAGGGGCACCAACGGTACAGCGGTCGCGAGGCGAGGTGGCACCGTAACGCTAACGGCTTGAGGCGACCCCGCTTGAATTTCCCGCGGCCCGGACGGCGCGGCATTCATCGTGCCGGCTTCGACTGAACGTCGCTCCCACGCGCGCGCATCATCATCCTCGCGTGCCGTCATCGCGAGATGATGTCGCAACTTTCGGTCGTAGCCGATCTTTTCGCCCGGTTTCAGCAGGCACACGCGCGCGGCGGCCAGCTCGTTCAAAAGGCGCTGCGAGACCTCCGCGTGCTGGCTCAGTTGAAACGTGCGGACATGGGCCATCCGCTGGTCGGCGGCGCTCCCGATGGCGTCGACGTCGCCTTCAAACATCGTCAGACCGAGCAGGCGGTAATGATTGGCGGGCTGCTCGGCCGGCGGAATGCCAAGCCACTTGTGATAAGGGTCAAATGCCTGCGTCATCACCGCACCATCCCGAATGGCCTCCTTTGTCAAACGCCACTTCGGTGATTATCGCCCTTTGCCGTCATGCTGACAAGATGGCGGAGCGAAACCGGCGGCATTTGGTTGCGCGCCTTTGTTCCACAAGAAAGGATTTGCAGGCCGGCAGCGAACCACCTAGATTATGGTTTGCCACGCTGGCCAAAGCCCGTCGTTGTCGTCGAGATGACGAAGCCACGCGCGACGTAAGAAAACCATTCCGAAATGGCCGCAACCCTTCCCGCACTGATTAACCACCTGCGCCGCGTGGCAATCGTCGGGCTGCCGAACTCCGGCAAGACCGTGCTGCTCACGTCGCTCTTGATCCACCTGGAAAACCGGTCGGACCGATCTTTGTCACGCGCAGCACGGCGGTATTCCCCAGCCGCTCCGCCGCCGACTATAATTGGTGGGCAACTATTATGGAGTTTCGTATGCAATCCCTGTTGATCCAAGCAGTCTACGAAAACGGCGTTCTTAGGCCGGAGCAACCGTTGCCGCTTGCCGAACACGAGCGAGTGCAGGTTTCTATTCATCCCGCTCCGCGGCAGCCCTTTGTCGAGAGCACCGACGATCCAGTTCGCGCGAGCTATGGGATGTTGGGATGGACGGGCGACGCCGAGACAGCCGAGCGCCTGGCCCTCGACGCTGAGTTTGGCGTTGAGGAATCGCCGTGACTTTCAGCGACATCCCCGCCAGCGCGTCGCTCTTTATCGACGCCAATACGTTTGTCTATCACTTCATGCCGCATCCAACCCTGGGCATCGCGTGTGCGAACTTGCTCGCGAGAATCAAACGCGGCGAGCTGTTCGCCGCCACTTCGACGCACGTCTTAAACGATGTGGCGCATCGTGTCATGACAACCGAAGCGGTGGCGAAACTCGGATGGCCGGTCGCGGGAATCGCGCAGCGTCTTCGCAAACACCCGGCCGAAATCATGCGGCTCTCCCTCTTTCGAAAGGCGATCGACGACGTAAACCAGTTCGGCGTCCGAATCGTTGTGCCCCCAGCGTCGATTAACACTGCCGCCACAGCCGTCAGTCAGCAATACGGCCTGCTGAGCGGCGACGCGCTAATCGTGGCCATCATGCAACAGTTCGGGTTAGCGTCGATCGCCAGTCACGACGCCGACTTTGATCGCGTCCCTTGGATCACACGTTACAGCCCAGCCTAACGCGTTTGTCGCGCAGCCGCGTTCGCTCCGCCGCCAATACATCTTCTCCGCCGGGTTCATCCCGATGGAAAGCACGACTGCGTGGCTGCTAGGTCACGCGCTCGACCGAGGCAAGCTCGGTCGGGGCGAGAGTTGAGAGATGCTCGCGCTTTAGCCAGTCAATCAGCGCTCGCCGGACACAAGGCCCGGACGGGGCGGACCGCGCGTGATGTTGTGCGCGGCTCGCAAGACCGCGCAGGCGGGACGCCTGCACCACAAGGCCGCCGCTCCGCGGGGCTCGTCCCCGTGGCCGGCACGATTGACCGGCTAACACGCCGCGCACCGCGACCCGATCTTCTCCGCCGGGTTCATCCCGGTGGCAAGCACGAGTCGTCAGCCTGCCAAGTCATGTGCTCGACCGAGGCAAGCTCGGCCGGGGCGTGGGGCTCGGGCCCGGCCGCCCTTTAGCCAGTCAATCACCGCTCGCCGGGCACAATCGCGTCAAGCGGTTCCTTCCGTCGACTGGAAAGCCGGTTTTCGCCATGAACGGAGACCACTTCACCGAAAAGGCATACCCATTCTTCAGGGCGATGACATACATGGGCTATGACTTCAAGGCCGTTCCACCAACAGGACGTTCCATCGCGAATGAAGACCCCGTTGACAACTACATCAAGGACCGCCTTGACGCGGCTCTAATAAAGCAGGCCGCCGGCCGGCCACAGCACATAACGCTTCTATCGCACGACCACTTCCACGCCGCGACTCTCGCTCAGATTGTCGATGCTGGGGGCAGCATCGCATTGATCGGTTTCCCGGAGTGGTTGGCGCCTGACCTCTTGGCACTTGAAGGCGACCGTTGCGAAGTGCTCGACCTGGAGCGGGACGTCGGTGCGTTCTCGTATCGACTGGCGCGGCCGTATCTGCCGCGAGGTGGCCGGCGAGCCATGTGAACAAGCGACACGCGAGAATTCGATCGCCGCCTGCGCAGTCGTTGCGTCGCGGCGTGCGGACCGTACGGTCGATCTCGCGGGCGGTTGGCGCCAAAAGATTTCGGGGCGGGCACGCATCGTTTAACTGTGCGTTCCACATCCTTCAAGTCAAACGGAGAATCATGACATGAAAGTTCAGCCTGACCAGTTCCCAGCCAAGATTGATTTTGGTGGGCTTGCCGGAAGCCAAGACTGTTACGTGAGCGCTGCCCCAAAGTTTTATTCCAAAGATGGTCTCGTTGATTTAATTATTGAGACGCCGAGCAGAGGTCGCGAGACGAGATTGACGGGTTTCTTGGTGACGCCCAAGCTTCGATAAACTCGCGCACGCTTGCCAGCACCGTTGGTCGAAAGGCCTCCGCGTCGACGACCGCGGGATAGGCCGTGTCTCGGCCGCGGGCAAGCACGAGCACGCCGTGGCGATATCCGCCTAGGTGGGCGACGCGGGGGCTGGAAGTGTCTTAAAGTTGAGTTGGTCTTGCCGACGCTGCGTTCGACCCCATCGAGCTCGCCTCGATGGTGAAGCAGATGGTGAGCTAGACGGCGCCCTCGCACCAACGCCTTCTTCGACCCCATCCGGCTTGCCCGGATGGTGAAGGAGATTGCCCTGCTACCGTCGCCGAGAACAATCTTATTCACCATCCAGGCAAGCTGGATGAGGCCTCATCACTCGGCTGTCGCAGCGTTGACTAGTGCCCCGTCCAGACTGAATTTTCGGGTAGAGCCGCTTCAATTTAACCCTTGCTTTGTCGATCGTGAATTGCCAATCGACGGCCCGTTGTTTCTCGTTGACGCGGGTTGACCATGCGGCAATTTCGGATTGCAGCGTCGCGAGGTCGCCGATCCGTCGGTCCGACAGGCATTGGCTGGTCATGCAACTCAACTCGCATTCCGCTACGTTGAGCCAACTGCCGTGCTTGGGGATGTAAACGAAGTCGATCCGCCGCACGTAGTCGCGGGCCTTCTCGGGCGGGAACGCTTCGTAGAACGCCCCCTTGGTGTGCGTGTTCAAGTTGTCGCAGACCAACGTGATCCGATCGACACCGGCGTAGCGAGTATCGAGCAAATGGGCGACTTCTTGAGCCCAATCGTCCTTGGTGCGGCGCGGCCGGGCCGTCGTTTGGCGGAAGCCGGAGAGCGGTTCGGCAAACATGAAGATGCTGGCCGTCCCCTTCCGTTCGTATTCATAATCGACCCGCTCGGGATGGTTCTTGGTCGCCGGAATCGGCACGCGAGTCTCGCCGATGAGTTGCACCGGCTGCTCGTCCATGCACACGACCGGGCGGTCGGGGTTGTAGGCTTTTTCGTAAGTCTCCAGCACCTCCTCCATGCTGGCGACGAACTCGCCATTGGCGTCGGGAGGAATCACCCAATACTGGATTTTCCGCTTGGTCATGCCGTTTTTTTTTAGCGTCTGACGAACCGTCTCCGGGCTGATCGATTCAACGACCTCCAGTTCCACCACTTGATCCGCCAGCAGCCGTAGCGTCCAATGGCCGTAGCCGGCGGGTGGCTTGCCCAACCGCATGGCGATCAATTTCGCCTCGCCGTCGCCGTCGAGCAATTTCGGCGTCGGCGGCGTTGCGCGGCTCTTCCGAACCAGCGCCCCCTGGAAGCCGTCCAGGACGAATGCTTGCCGCACGTTCTCGACCGTCCGCGTCCGGCAACCGACCGCCTCGCTGATCTTCGCGTCATCCCATGCTGGCCCGTTGGCGTCGGCCTTGAGCAAGATCGTCGCCCGCCGCAGTTTCTCCGACTTGCCCGTTCCTTCTTGATGGTCGCTTCGCAAATCGCCCGTTCTTCGTCCGTGAGCCGCACGATATACTTTTTGTTCATCTGAACCTCCTTGTTGACGCGGAGGTTCCCCAAAATCGACGGCCTTGGCAACCCGAAAATTTAGTCTGGACGGGGCACTAGACCAGATCCAATCATTCGCTTTTTTTCCTGATTGCGGCCAACGGGGCGCCAACCCACCGGCGGGGTTTCTCCATGATTGCCGGAACCGCCTCACGATGGCGCTTGTTCGCAGCCCTGTCCGGCGCGGCAGGGTGGCTCGCCAGCACAAAGGCACCCCTCGGCGGATGCCATGTTCGTGCGTGACAAAGCGGCGATCACCACCTGGCAAGGGTTCAGGGTTCAGCAGTTGCGACTCTTTTCCGCGGGGGGGAAACAAACCACCCAGCCTTTTGCGTCACTGAAAACGCGAGGTCGTTTGATCGGTTTGGCAAATTCGCCAGTGGCGTGAGCGGCTCACGTTTTTCGCGCCGCGGCGACTCGCTTGGCTTTGCTGCGCCGCGGGCGCGTGTCAGCGACCGCTTCGGTGGAGAGGATGAGCCGCCGCCCGACGGCGGCCGCGTAACGCCAGAGTGTGCCGAGCGTCGGGTTCTTGTTGTGGCCGTTTTCCAGGCGTGAGAGGGCCGGCTGGTCGATACCACAGCGCCGCGACACCTCAGCCAGCGTGAGTCCCGCCGCTTCCCGGGCCCGCTTGATCTCATCGACGAACGGGCGCAACTCGCGATATTCGCCCTGCAGATCGAAATTCGCCCCCTCGCCGCTGGCGATCAACTCTTCGGGCGACGGATGCCAGTTGCGGAACATCGCTCGGATGGCCCGGTGCCGCGCACGGTCTTCGGCAGTCCACTCGACCGGCGCCCGAGCCTTGGCGTCGTTGTTCTTATGGTTCGTATTTTCCTTCATCGTTTCTTGCTCTTCTTTCTCGGACCGGGCGGCGGGACTTCATAAGCCGTGATGTGCCAATAGTTCCCCTCCGGGTCGTCTTCCAGATCCCAGATAAAAACGACCTGGCCCATAAACCTTTCTTGGCGTGTTTGTATTATAATACAATTCGGCTTGCCGGCGGTCAAGGCCGGCGTACTCGTGCGTTTGCCGCGTCAGGCGGAGTTCCTCCATGAATTGCCACGACCGTTTCGCGACGGCGCGTGTTGGCAGCCCTGTCCGGCGCGGCAGACTGGCTCGTCAGCACAAAAGCACCCCTCGGCGGATGCCACGTTCGTGCGCGACCAAGCGGCGATCACCACCCCAAGGCAACATCGGCCAACGGGCTACGCCAGCCGCATCGAGCAACTACGCCAGACAGCCGATTTGCGCGTGGAGTTTACTTGCGGGCGTTGCGTTTGCCAGCGGCCGCCTTGCCGCGGGCCGCTTCCGCTTGGCCCTCATCCAATGCCCGGTAGAGCTTGTCGAACGTGGCCAGGCTGGGCGATCGGCGCGCTTGCTCGATGCGGTTGATTCGTTTCGGGACGCACCCCCGCCCGGCGGGCCAACTCGACTTGCGACCAGCCCAGCGCCTGCCGCGAGCGGATCAGCTTGCGGGCCATCAGGGCCGGCGGCAGCTCCGGCCCGCGCGGCTCGCCCGCCAATCGCAGGAAATCGGCCCCGGGCAGGATCACGAACCGCTCGCCCGCCAGCGCTACCGTTTGAATGGTGGCGGTCGCGCCCGATCATCAGTCGTGGAGGGTGACGCATCCGCAAGGCTGCTGGAGGCGAGAGACTGCGGGGACCGAGTCTGATAAAATGTTCACCTACGGCACAAAAGTAGCTGAAACAATACCGTATGGCTAGTAACCGCCAAAATGGCAGGCAGGCCGCCGGATTTTTTTGGATAGTTTGGGCTGCTTGGCTGCCTTCGAAATTGGTTGGCAGCCTTTGAATCGACCACAACATGTTGTGGTTCTCACAACGACAACCACAAGATGTGCCAAGATGGCCAACTGCGAACAAAATGAGTTGCCGGGGACCGAAGATCACCGGCGCGCTGGTGGTCTCCGCCGGCGAGACGCCGACGCTACGTCAGGTGCGGCACGAGCGCTGCCGTGGGGACTTGGCAGCCTTCGAAATTGGTTGGCAGCCTTCGAACTCCGAAGTCGACGCCTTGTCGCCGCGCGTCGATGGCTCGGCGCCGTCAGATCGCGTTGAAACGGGCGGGTGCCAGGCGGCGCAAGTGCTTGTGTATAAACGGTTTCGGCTAGCATCGCTGCCGAAACAAAAGGGGGATCTCGTTGCGCTCCGCCGCGCGCGGCGGACGACCGTAAAACTCGCCGCCGCGCGCGGCGGGAACGCGGCGGCCCGTGCCTTGCAGCGGCAGGCGCGGACGCGACACACGTGTCGCGTCGACCCTGGCGTTTGTGCCAGAGCCGCACTACGAGAAAAAACGCCATGACGCACCTCTTTCCAACCTTTCTGACCGAGGCAACGGAGTACGACCAAGCCGAGCGATATTGGGCGCGGCTGTTTGCCGAGATTCCGGAAGTTGATCGACGTGGGTAAGTGGGGAAGAGGTTGGTCTCAAGGATGCGGCAGGTATTCGGGCCGGTCCTCCGACTTAGGCGGCAGTAGGCTGCACCCTCCAACTTGCCCTCTTGCCGGCCCTCGTTTATGATGCGGCCAGATGAATCGACGGACGTTGATGCGTCCGGCGTTCGTTCCTGCCTGCCATCATGCCCGCCAAACCGATGGGAAAAACACCATGCTGACCATTCTCGGCCAAGAGACCGCAGGTTTTTGCGATGGATTGAGCCGCCGCAGTTTTCTCAAGATCGGCGGCATGGCACTCGGCGGGTTGTCGCTCGCGCAGTTGTTGGCCGCCGAGGCCAAGGCGGGCGCCGGCCGCTCGCACAAGGCGATCATCAATATCTTTCTGCCAGGCGGCCCGCCACATCTCGATATGTGGGACATCAAAACCGAAGCCCCGGCCGAGATTCGCGGCGAGTTCTCCGCCATCCCGACCAACGTGCCGGGCATCGAAATCAGCGAGATGTTTCCACGCATCGCCGGCATGATGGACAAGTTCATTCCCATCCGCACGATCGTCGGCGCCTTCGGCGGTCACGACGGCTATCAGTGCATGACCGGCCGCGTGCCGAACAATCCGCCCGGCGGCGGCTGGCCCGCCATGGGCGCCTGGGTCTCGAAAGTGCAGGGGCCGACCCAGCCCGGCGTTCCGCCGCACCTGTCGCTGATGTGGAAGACCGGGGCCAGCGGCTGGGGAAACCCTGGCAATGGCGGCTTCCTGGGGGCGGCGCATGCTCCCTTCCGCTTGGTGGGCGACGGCGGGCAAAAGATGGCCGGCGATATGGTGCTGGGCGGCATCACGCTCGACCGGCTCCGCGACCGCACGTCGCTGCTCGGCGCTTTCGACCACTTCCGCCGCCAGGCCGACACGACCGGAGTGATGGAGGGCATGGACACCTACGCACGGCAGGCGATGGGCATTCTCACTTCGTCGGGCCTGGCCGACGCGCTCGACCTGTCGAAGGAGGATCCGCGCATCGTCGAACGCTATGGCCAGAACGATCCGACCTACCAGCGCGACGGCGCACCGCGAATGGTGGAGAATTTTTGTATTGCCCGGCGGCTGGTCGAGGCCGGGGCGCGGGTCGTGTCGATGAACTTCAGCCGCTGGGACTGGCACGGCCCCGATGGGATGAATTACGTGCAAGGCCGCGTCGATATGCCGCTCTTGGACCAGGCGCTTTCGGCGCTAGTCGGCGATCTCCACGAGCGCGGGCTGGACCGCGACGTGTCGGTGGTCTGCTGGGGCGAGTTCGGCCGCACGCCGCGGATCAACAAGATGGCCAGCCGCGACCACTGGCCGCAGGTGTCGTGCGCCATCATGGCCGGCGGCGGCATGCGGACCGGCCAGGTGATCGGCCGCACCAACCGACTGGGCGAGTACGCCGCCGCGCGCCCGGTCACGTTCCAGGAAGTGTTCGCCACGCTCTACCGCAACATCGGCATCGACGTGAACACCGTCACCGCGCTCGACACCCACGGGCGGCCACAGTATCTGGTGGATAACGGCACGCAGCCGATGGCCGAAGTCGTGTAGGTAGGGTGGGACCAGCGAGCTTGCGAGCGCCGGCCCACCGTAATCGACGTCACCAACGGTGGGCCGGCGCTCGCAAGCTCGCTGGTCCCACGCTACGGTGCTTCCTCAACACGCCTCAGAAACTTCGTGGTGAATGCCTTCTCGGCATCGACCGCGCCGGGTTTGAGGAGTTCGAGTTCTTCCAACTGCTGAGCCAGCTTCTGCCAGCGATCGAGCGACATGCTGCCGATGCCGTGCTCGTTGGCGGCGTCGTCGAGCACCAGGGGCCGCAATGCCTTGACGCCGTAGGCCAGTGCGGCGAGATCCATCTCGGCGTTGATTTCGTGGATGTAGTCGTTGGTCTTTTCAGGGTGGTCAATATAGTGTTGCCAGCCGCGGATGCTGGCGGCGACCATTTTGGCGACGATCTCCTCGTGCTGTCGCAAGTACGTTTCGCTCGTAACGAGCACGCTGGTGTAGGGGTTAAAGCCCAGGTCGGCGACCAGCAGCGACTTGGGATCGCCTCCCTGCTGTTCGGCCACAAACGGCTCGCTGAACAGATAGGCTTGCTGGGCGAAGTTCTTGTCATTGAGAAACGCCGCGACGCTTCCTTGATAGGGCACAATCGTCACCCCCTCCAACGGCACATGCCGCTCTAAGAACGACGAAAACGGCTGCGGGTTCATGGCGATCGTCATGTTCTTCAGATCGCCGAAGTCGTTGATGTCTGAGGCGAGATGGACCATGATGCACCGCGGGCTGATTTGCAGCGGCGCCATCAGCGCCACTGCCTCGACCTCTTCCGCCCGTGCCAAGAGCAGGCCGTCGGCGTTGGTGATGCCGAACTCCATCTCTCCGCGGTCGACTTGCGGCAGGACCGGCGCGGACGGCCCGCCCTTGACGATTTCCACATCGAGTCCCGCATCGCGATAGTAGCCTTCGCGCAAGGCCGCGTAATAGCCGCCGTGTTCCGCCTCCGGATACCAGTTCAAGAACAAGCGCACCTGATTTGTCGCGGGCGTCGTAGCCGGTGCTTCTTCGTCAACGCTTCCACAACCAAGCGCCAGCGTCAGCAGGATGAGAGATGAGAGATACGGGATGAGGGATTTTGCAGACCAGCCTTTCATAAGTTCAACCTCATCCCTCATCTCTCACCCCTGATCCCTCATTCCTCATCCGCGTTTGTGGCTCAGCAGCCACTCATAAAGCTCCGGATTCTCATACGTCTGGGTCCACGAGTCGTGGGCGGCTTCGGGATAGACGGTGAACTTCACGTCCGCGCCGGCTTTTTTCAGTGCGTCGACCATTTCCTGAGAGCGTTCTAGCTTTACGGATTCGTCCTTGGCGCCGTGAAAGACCCAGATCGGCAGTTGTTTGAGCTTCGGTGCGTCTTCCGGGTCGCCGCCGCCGCAGATCGGCACGATGGCCGCGAAATAGTCGGGATGCTCGGCGGCCAGCATCCAGGTGCCGAAACCGCCCATGCTCAGCCCCGTCAAGTAAACGCGGTCGCGGTCGACGCGATAGTCGGCCAGCACCTCGTCGAGCAGGGCCTTGAGCGCGTCGGGGTTCCAGCCCCGGCGCCGGCTCTGCGGCGAAACCACAATGAAGGGAAAGTCGGGTTGGTTCTCGACGATCTTGGGCGGTCCGTGAATCTTGACCTTTTCCAGGTCTTTGCCCGACTCGCCCGCTCCGTGCAGAAACAGAATCAGCGGCCACTGCTTGTCGCTTTTGTCGTAGCCTGCGGGCAAGAACAACAGATAGTTGAGCTTGACCGTGATCGTGATTTCTTTTTCGAAGTGCTTGTCTTGCTGCCCGGCCCCGGCAGTCTGTGCAAAAGCCAACGCTAGCAGGGGCAGAGCAAGGCCAATCAAGTTCGGTCGGCCGATGGAAAGCGGTGTGCGGGTCATGGGATGTTCCTGAACGTGAGATAAGGCGATTAGCTTGATCGCGACTTGATTGTGCTCGATCGAGACGCGGGCATCAAGTTCTCGGAAATGTGTTTCTCTGGTCAACCGCCGATGGGACGCCGGCGCTTGACCGCCCGCGCGGGTGACTTCGGCGTCTTCTTTTGGGCCGATTTGGTCTCGACGGGCGTCTTCTCCGCATCGCGCTGAGCGCGGCCCGACAACCAGGAGCCGAGACCCAGCATGATTGCGGCGCCGGCGGCCGCCGCAATCAGCCAGCCGGCCGCGGCCTGCGTTCTCTTGCGGCGCAGGCGGGCCACCGTGATGGAACTGGGCGGGGAACGGAAGGTGTTCGAGCCGCCCGACATCACCGTTTCCGTGTTGCTCGCCGCCTTCCCAATGCCCGAACTGCCCGCGATCCGCTGCAAAAAGCTGTCCAGGCCGTCGTCGTCCGGGGCCGGAATTTCGATGTGCGTGACCGTCGATTCCGCTTCCGATGTGCCGGCCATCAACGATTCGAGCGCGTGGACGACCTCGCGCATCGATTGCGGCCGATGGTCGGGCAGCTTGGCGATCATCCGCTGATAGAACAGGTCGAGCGCGGGCGGAACGTCGCCGCGCTGGGCGCGTAAAGCGGGAACCGGCTGCTCGCGATGGGCGATCATCTTCTGCATCATGGTTTCGCCGGCGTAAGGCGAGTGCCCGATCAGCAGGCGATAGAGCGTGCAACCGAGGCTGTAGATGTCGGAGCGGTGATCGGCCGTGCGGCTGTCGTAGCTTTGCTCCGGCGCCATGTAATCCACCGTGCCCAGCACCTGGCCGGAGGTGGTCAGCTCGGTGCATCCGGCCGCCAGCGGCACCGACAGCGAATGCTCGACGCGGGCCAGCCCCAGGTCGAGAATCTTGACCACCCCGCGTGGGTTGACCATCAGGTTGGCGGGCTTGATGTCGCGGTGGATGATTCCTTCGCCGTGGGCATAGTCGAGTCCACGGGCGGCCTGCAGGACGCAGTTCATGGCCTGGTCGACGGTCAGCGGGCCGTGGGCCTTGATGTGGTCCGAGAGAGTGCCGCCTTCGACGTACTCCATGACCAGATAATGCAGGCCGCGCGATTCGCCCGCGTCATAGGCCGTGACGATGTTGGGGTGCGCAAGCCGAGCGGCCAACTCCACTTCCTTATAAAACCGGTTGACATGCACCTCGGAGCTGGTGGCCTGGCTGGGCAAAACCTTGAGCGCCACAATCCGCTTCATGCGGCGGTGTTCGGCCTTGTAGACTTGCCCCATGGCGCCTTCGCCGATTTTATCCAGCACGAGGTACTCGCCAAACGTGAGCGAGCGACTGTGGCCCTGGATGATCTGCACGGCCTGAAAACGAGTGATCTTGCCGCGGCGGATCAGCTCGCGGGCCAAGGTGTTGGGCGTGCTTTCGAGCTGCTCCGGCGTCAGATGCCGCTGCATCTTCGCCAGCTCTTCCATGGGGAGCAGGTTCTGCTCCGCCATGCTCGCGATGAATTCCCGCGTGTTCATGCCCTGTTCCTCAGAGCGGCCTCGGTTCTTTGCCGGCTACCCCCCCTTCAAAAGCAGTTGCCACAAATCGCGAAAGCTCATTTGTACCCTAGCGCTAGCGCGAATGCCAGCGGCCTGTAGGCGAGGGGGGGAGGGAGGGAGGTGACGGAGCGAGGGCTTGCCCCCCGTCGGGCCATGTTACGCGCGGAAGATGCCTATTGGCCGCCTTGCCAGTAGGTGAAGCCGGGGCGGTCGAAGTGCGGATACATCGAGAAGCCATACAGGCCCGGATTGAACCCGCCGTCCCAGTAGCCATAGGAAAGCGTGGCGGCGCGGCCTCGGTATTCGTTGTTGTCGTAGGCGCTGCCGCTGCTGCCCGTCAAGCCGCGTCCGAAAAGAGCATGGTCGAAGTGCGGGCTGCTCGGCGGATAGATATCGAGCGGCGCCGAGCGTCGCGGCCCATTGCTGGCGAATTGCGTCGTCTGGCGGCGCGGCCGGTTGGGCCCGACACTCCAGTAGCCGTTGCCCGGAAAACCCGCGTCCGCGTGCGAGGTGCAAGCGGCCACGACCACTGCCAGAGCCAGTGCTAAACGTTTCATCGAATCACCTTCGGGCGGGAGAATCGGCGATCTCGTTCCCTATTCCCCGTTATCGGCAAAACCGCGGAGGTTGTCCAGGAAGAATTCGCAAACTTTGTGGCCGCCGTGACCGCTGCTGGCGAATATGCCGGACGAAGCAACCATGACGGAAACTTGCAAGTTGCCCGGTTTGCCTCTTTGAGCACGCCCGACAGGACTCGAACCTGTAACCTGCGGATTAGAAATCCGCTGCTCTATCCGATTGAGCTACGGGCGCATGCGAGCGGCCGCATGCTTCGGCATATTGTACTCCGCAGGCATGACTGCGGTAGCGACCGAAAAAACGATCTTGCCGCCGAGCGGCCCGCACCGGTAGAACGGCAGCGTGCGGGCGGTTTTTCTCGACCCGATTTCAGAAAAAGGGAGTTCCTTCCATGCTGCGAGTGCATCTCTTCGCCGTTTTGTTGACCGTCGGCGTCTTCGTGCCAGATGCCTTTGCGAATCGCGGTCCTGAACGGACCGTCGAGCTGGCCACGCAGGTGCTGCACGACATCATGACCATCCCCATTCGGCAGATCCCCGAAAACCTGCTCTCCGAAGCTCAGGGAATCGCGATCGTTCCCGGCGTGATCAAGGTCGGTTTCGTGGGCGGCATTCGTCGCGGACGCGGCGTGGTGATGGTCCGCGATCGTGAGGGCGACTGGGGCCTTCCGCAATTCGTGATTCTCACGGGAGGCAGCGTCGGCTGGCAGGCCGGCGTCCAGGCCACCGACGTGATTCTGGTCTTTCGGACCAGCCAGAGCATCGAGGGACTGTTGAACGGCACATGCACGCTAGGCGTCGGTGCGTCGCTGGCCGCCGGTCCGGTGGGCCGAAGTGCAGAAGCCGCCACCGATCCGCGCTTGCAGGCGGAAGTGCTCTCCTACTCGCGCGGCCGAGGCGTGTTCGCCGGTGTCGCCATCGACGGCTCGGCCATCGAAATTGACGGGCAATCGCACCAGTTGTTTTACGGGTCGCCGCCGAACCTGCTGCCCGCAGCCGTGCCCGAGTCGGCCGTGCGTCTGCTCGCGGAGGTGACTTCGCTGACGGGTGGAAAGGACGTTCCAATCCAACTTCCGCTCCCCGGTGTCGGCGCCGCCGGCGTCCAGGTGCCGACGCAGGCAGATGGGCTGCGTGTCGAACTATCGCAACATGCCGCCCGGCTTTATGCGCTACTCGATGACCGTTGGCGGCAGTACCTGGCGTTGCCGAGTGAGGTTTTTTCGGGAACCAGTCCCCCGCGTCTCGATTCGCTCAAAGCCGCTTTGCAACAATTCGATCGCGTGGCGGCGGACGCGAAGTTCCGTGGGCTGAGCGAGCGGACTGAGTTTCAGTTCGTGCATGACGATTTGCGCAATTACATCGACCTGTGGGCCAAACAGACGCCGCTGGACTTGCCGCCTCCGCCGGTCGAGCAGAAGGTGAAGAAGTAATGAGGTTCGGTGGCTGGCGGCGATGCGGCCGGGCTGCTGGTGCCAGCATGTGGTCTTTGTCGACGTACTTTGCCGGCAGCAAGATCTTAGCTGGGGCGATCGAGCGAACCCACCTTCGAGTTTGACAGTCGTTATGGTTGGTTGTTAGAGTTGCCCAAAGCAAAGTTGCAACGGATGGGTGGCCGAGTGGTCGAAGGCGGCAGTCTTGAAAACTGCTTTAGGCGAGAGTCTAACGGGGGTTCGAATCCCTCCCCATCCGCTCTCGACAACCCTAGAAAACGCCTTGTTTTCCGGGGTTTTTTCGTCGGTGCTTACCGATCGGCACGCATCGGTTTTCGCTGCACTGGACTGCACCGAATTGCACGGTTCTGTGCTCGAAAAGCGGACGAAACCGGCGCTTACGCGCTGATCGGGGCGGACTTCAAAAGGTTCCAAAATCTCGGTACGTCCCTGCCGGCAGCGGCGAAGGAGTCCATGGCCTCTCCCGCTTCTGGCGAATTGTGAACCCCAGTCGCAGCAACCGCCTGGGCAATCCGACTTGAACTCTCCCTTCTCGTAGCGGGCCCGGAACTCTGCCGACGGCCAGGCTTTGTCCCCGTCGTCGATGCCCATGGTTTTCAGGCTGGTCATGTGGTGGCCATCCACGGTGCCGCGAAAGACACTCATCTTGGACCCTCGTTTTCGGAGCCCCATGCCGCTTCCGACCAGTTGCGGGCGAGCTGCATTTAGGTGCGCGCGGTCCGCGGCGAGAGCCGCTGGTCTTTGTCCTGTTGGAAGTGCATGCGGAACGCCTTGCGCGCGGACCTCGTGCCTCGCGCCGAGGAGTGGCCCTGGTGCAGCCTATATCGCTGGCTGCACGGCGCGGCCGACGACAAGTCCGTCCTTGCCTCTTGGCCGCTCCCGCGTAAATCCGGCTGGGCGGAATGTGTCAAATGCCCCACCGAGCGAGGCGGAGTTGGCCGCGATTCGCCGCAGCGTGGAACGTGGCCGCCCCTAGCCTGGATTCCCATTGTCCCTTATCGGCTAAAGGTTCGCGGGCGGGACACCGCTAATTCCTGGGCTTTTTTGACAGACTGCCATAGGTGATTTCTTTACTTAAAACGAAAGCCGCGGACTGCATCCGACAACGGATCGTCGAACTCCGCAAGCAAAACCAGTCCATCTACGATATCAGCCAGGCCCTGAAGAAAGAATGCCTGCCACGCACCCCCGTCGCCGTGGGACAGGCCTTGCGGCAGGAGGGATTTGCCAAGTTGCCGCGACGCGGCGACGACGAGCGTCCACCGGGCGTCAAGCCCACGGCGGCGGACCGCGCCGATGTGCGGACGTTGAACCTCCAACCGCGCACCCTGCGCACCAAGTTCGGCGGACTGTTTCTGTTCCTGCCCGCCCTGGCGGAAATGGCCTTCGACCAAACGCTCGAACCCTGCGGCTTGCCCGGCACGAAGTGCGTCCCCGCCGCCCACGCGCTGCGCAGTCTGCTGGCCTTGAAACTGTTCGGCAGCCAGCGGCACACGCACGTCATGAGCGCCGTGCTCGACGAAGGACTGGCGTTGTTCGCCG
>Ga0307374_10005334_pt1 | contig 20830 bp, 23 predicted proteins | sample OX3MG_FD_202532 | JGI IMG/M metagenome (GOLD analysis project Ga0307374, IMG submission 202532) | Soil microbial communities from Risofladan, Vaasa, Finland - OX-3 | ecosystem: Environmental > Terrestrial > Soil > Coastal area > Acid sulfate soil | place: Finland: Risofladan, Vaasa | collected...
CTCATCGACCATGGCTATCGGCCGGGGATCTGCTGGCATCGCGTCTCCCTCTCGCGTGGCAGCCCGGGACGGGGCCGCCTGCTTCGCTAGTATTCCAGAGTTCAATAGAATATCCTAGGCGAGGTTGCCGTCCAGGCGCTGGCCCAGGCGACGGGGATGGGCGTGACCAGCACCTCCTCGCATCTGCAGGTGCTGCGCGGCGCCCGGCTGGTCGAGACCCGCAAGGACGGGACGAAGGTCTTGTACCGGCTGGCCGGCGACGAGGTGGCCGTGTTCGTGGTGGCCCTGCGGGACCTGGCCCGCTCCCGGCTGGCCGAGGTCGACCAGGTGCTGCGCGATTACTTCACCGCCCGGGACGCGCTGGAGCCGCTCAGCCGGGCCGAGCTGGCGGAACGGGCGGGGCGGGGCGAGGTCGTCATCCTGGACGTGCGCCCGGCCGCGGAGTTCGCCGCCGGGCACATCCCCGGCGCCCTGTCCGTCCCGCTGGAGGAACTCGACGCCGTCCTGGCCCGGCTGCCCCGGCGGTCCCAGATCGTGGCCTACTGCCGCGGCCCGTACTGCGTGCTGGCCCCCCAGGCAGTCCAGCGGCTCCGGGCCCGGGGGTTCGATGCCCGCCGCCTGGCCGACGGGATGCCCGAATGGCGGCTGGCCGGGCTGCCCGTGGCCGTCGGAGCGCAGTGATGAGCGTGAAGACCCTGGTCATCCTGAACGACCCGCCGTATGGCACCGAGCGCTCCTGGAACGGACTGCGGCTGGCCGGCTCGCTGGCCCGGCGCGGCGGCTCGGAGGTCCGGGTGTTCCTGCTCGGCGACGCGGTCGGCTGCGCCGCGACCGGACAGAAAGTGCCCGACGGCTACTACCATCTCGACCGCATGATCGAATCCGCCGCCCGCCACGGCGCCGAGGTCGGGTGCTGCGGTACCTGCATGGACGCCCGCGGAATCGCCGACGATCACCTGGTCAGCAGCGCCCGCCGCTCCACCCTCGACGAGCTCACCGACTGGACGCTGTGGGCCGACAAGGTCATCACCTTCTGACCGAAAGGACGCCGAGTAATGGCCGATCGCACCGTCGTCGTGCTCGGCGGGGGAACCGGCGGGCTGGTCGCGGCCCGGAGGCTGCGCCGCCAGCTAGACCCCGCCGGCCGGGTCGTCCTGATCGACCGGAGCCCCGCCTACCAGTTCGCCCCGTCTTTCCTGTGGGTCATGACCGGCGCCCGCCGCCCGGAGCAGGTGAGCGCGGACCGCCGCCTGCTTCGCCGGGCCGGCATCGAGGTGCTCCAGGCCGAGGCCCTCGAGATCGACCCCGCCCGCCGCCGGGTCAGGACCCCCGAGGCCGACGTGGCCTTCGACCGCCTGGTCATCGCCCTCGGCGCCGACCTCGCCCCCGATGCCCTGGCCGGCTTCACCCAGGCCGCGCACAACGTCTACACCCTGGACGGCGCATCCGCGGCGGCCGGGGCACTGCACCGCTTCGACGCCGGCCGCGTGGCGGTCCTGGTCTCCTCGCTGCCTTACAAGTGCCCCGCCGCCCCCTACGAGACTGCGTTCCTGGCCGAGGCGCTGCTGCGGCGCCGCAAGGTGCGCGACCGCACTAGCGTCGCCATCTACACACCTGAGCCGTCCCCGATGCCGACCGCCGGCCCGGTGCTGGGCCAGGCTCTGGCCGCCATGCTCGCCGATCGGGGCATCGGCTTCCACCCGGACCACGCGGTCGAGAGCGTCGACGCCGATGCCGGCGAGCTGGTCTTCGCCGGCGGGGAGCGGGCCGGCTTCGACTTGCTCCTGGGCGTTCCCGCACACCGCGCCCCGGCGGTGCTTGCCACCAGCGGCCTGGCGGCCGGGACCGGGTTCCTCCCCGTCGACCGCGCGACTCTCGCCACCCCCGCGGAAGGGGTGTTCGCCATCGGCGACGCCACTACCATCCCGGTCGCCGGCGGCAAGTTCCTTCCTAAGGCCGGGGTCTTCGCCGAGGCCCAGGCGAAAGTCGTCGTCGCCAACCTCGCTGCCGAGCTCGCAGGCCGCGTCCCGCGGGCGACCTTCGACGGTGCCGGTGCCTGCTTCGTGGAACTCGGCGACCAGCGCGCCGCCTTCGCCACCGGGCACTTCTACGCGCCCGATGCCCCGCAGGTCCGGCTCCGGCGGCCCGGGCCGCACTGGCACCTGGCCAAGGTCGCATTTGAGCAGTACTGGATGCGCCGGTGGGCCTGAGCGCGGGCACTATCCATGCCGCTCGCCGAGGCAGCCGCATACGACAAGTGGTCCGAGTCGGCGCGGGGCCGCTACACCTTTGATGTCGAACCCGCCGCCCTTGACCGGGCTGCCCTCGGCGGGCAGGAGCGTCCTGGAGTGCACATTCGACGTAACGATGGCCGTCACCCTCTGCGAGTTTGTCGCCGACCCGTAGGTCACAGTTGGCGAGCTGGGCCGGGTGACGCGGCCCAGCGGTCGTATCGCCATCGGCGCGCTCAACCCGCACAGCCCGTGGGGAATGGCCCGACATCGGCCTGCGGCGCCCACCGCGGCAAGCGGCCCGTTTCGCCAGCAGGCAGGAGCTGACGGCCCTCGGCGGGCCCCTTGGGTGCTCGTCATCGACACGGCGCTGTCATGATCGCCACCAGGCCAACCAGGCCATGCACTGCTGATGCCTCCGGACGATTCCCATTCATGACGGCGGTGCTCGCCGTTTACGACTACTGCCCAGCTGTGCTCATCATGGCCCGATCGCGGCCCTGACCAGAGGTCCACTGGCGGCGGGCGGTGACGAGCCATGCTGCTGCTCCTATCCGCACGCCCTCAGCCGTGACATAGGGCGCCAGCGCGTCCCCGACGGCGGCAACTGCCCGGTCCCGCGACGGCTCATCGGCACCGGCCAGCGCCGCACGGCCCATGCCGCGGCACCGGACGAAATCGACTGTGTCGTCCAGCGTGCCGCGACCGCCCAGGAGGATCTTCTCGGCCAGCGGCTCGATGACCACCTCGGCCAGGCCGGAGGCTGCGAGCAGGGACCGGATCCGCGCCGGGTCGGCCAGGGCGAACATGCCCGGCGAGCCGGGCGGGCCCAGGTCCGGCAGCGGCACGTGCTTGGCCAGGGCCAGGCCCGGCACGGCTATGAACGGGCTGGCGGACAGGTCCGGCCAGCACACGAAGGCCAGGCGGCCTCCGGGCGCCAGCGCGTCGGCCAGGTTCAGGAAGGCAGCTTCGGGGTTGTCGAAGAACATGACCCCGAAACGGCTGATGACATCGCCGAGCTCCTCGCCGAGCGTCGCCGCGACCGCGCCGGCGATGCCCCGCACCCCCGTCGCGATGGCGCCAGCCACCGCGAGGGCGCCTCGGCGCTCACGCCGTCGTCGATCGCGTCGTCGAGCAGGCCGAGCAGTGACGGCGACGGAACGCAGTACTCATCCGCGGCGCGCTCGATGACGACGCCCAGGCCGATGAGCTCACCGATGCGGTCAGCCGGCAGGCAGGACACGGCGGCCCGGTCCAGGACGACCGGCGCCTCCTCGGCCCGGTGAATGAAGTCAGCGTGGTCGATGTCATGACCCATCTGGTCCCGTACGAAGCGCAGCCCGGCCAGTATCCCCTCGATCTGTCGGAGCTCCGCGGGAAGGTGGCCTGCCAGCACGGCGTCGTAGACCGACGGGTGATAGCGCACTAGCGTGCCGTCGACGATGGTGACCCACCACACCGCCTCGCTGATCATCGCGATCGCACGCGCCCGGCCGTGCTCGCGGCGCGGCTCGAAGACGGTGCCGCAATGCTCGCAGTTCATGCCATATCCTACCCTGCTATGTTACGCGTGACGCCCGTACCTGGGGCGCGTCAAGTGCTGCCGCGACGGGCTGTTCGTGCTGTTGTGGATCACCGTCCGTTCACCTGTCGTTCATGTTGGCGTCGGCTCTGTGTTGCCTGAGTCCGATAGGAAGGGGAGATGCGGCGGGCGTAGCGCCCGGGCGTAGGCGTCGGGGGGATGCCGTGACTGAGACCCGGTCCACGGACCTGATCGCAGCGCTGGACGAGGTGTCGCTGAGCAGGTTCCATCTGCGGGCGGTCGTGGTGTCGGGGATGGGGTTCTTCACCGACGCCTATGACCTGTTCATCATCGGGATTGCCTCGACGCTGATCGCCAGGGAGTGGGACCTGAGTGCGGGCAGGCTTGCCCTGGTCAACAGCACGATGCTCGCGGCGGCTTGCATCGGGGCGTTTGTGTTCGGGCGCTTTGCCGACATGTCGGGGCGTAAGCGCGTGTACTGGCTGGTTGCGGTGATCATGGTCGTGGGGGCGCTGGGGTCGGCGCTTGCGCCCTCGTTCTGGGTGCTGATCGCGTTCCGGTTCCTGCTGGGGTTCGGCGTTGGCGGGGACTACCCGGTCAGCGCGGTGCTGATGAGCGAGTACGCCAACCGGAAGGACCGGGGCAAGCTGGTGGGGATGGTGTTCGGCACCCAGGCGCTCGGGCTGATCGTCGGGCCATTGATCGCGCTGGCCCTGCTCGGCGCCGGGGCCAGCAATGATGTGGCGTGGCGGGTGATGCTTGCCCTGGGGGCGGTGCCTGCGGCCGCGGTGATCTACCTGCGCCGGAAGATGCCGGAATCGCCGCGCTATCAGATCCAGGTGCAGCGGAAGGCGGCTGAGGCGGCGAGCCAGATCTCGCAGTTCACCAGCGGGCAAGTCAGCGGCGAGGGGTCCGCTGGGACGGGCCGCGAGATGAGGTTGCGGGCTTTCCTGACCAGCCGCCGGTACCTCATCATGCTGGCTGGCACGGCGGGCACCTGGTTCCTGCTCGACTACGCCTACTACGGCAACACGATCTCGACGCCGCAGATCCTTGGCCTTATCTCGCCCGGCGCCTCGACGATGACCAAGATCGCCCTCCAGCTGGCCATCTTCTCGGTCGCGGCGGTGCCCGGATATGTGCTGGCCATCGCCCGGCTGGACCGGATCGGGCACCGGCGGCTGCAACTGGCCGGGTTCGCGGTGATGGCGCTCTGCTTCGCCGTCATTGCGCTTGTGCCGGGCATGACTACCATGGTGGTCCCGTTCCTGCTGGTGTACGGGGTGAGCTACTTCTTCACCGAGTTCGGGCCGAACATGACGACGTTCGTCCTGCCCAGCGAGCTGTATCCGGTGACTATGCGCGCTACGGGTCACGGGATCTCGGCCGGCGTGGGCAAGCTCGGGGCGTTCATCGGGGTCTTCCTGTTCCCGCTGCTGCAGACCTCCCTGGGACTGCGCGGCACGCTGCTGCTCACGGCCGGGGTATCCGTGCTCGGGCTGGCGCTCACCCTGGTGCTGCCGGAGCCGGCCGGGCGCAGCCTGGAAGATATGGACGGCAGCACGCGGGAAGTCGGCGTGCCGCCCCGCCGGGTCACCGATCAGACATCAGCGCACTGAAGACCGTGTCCGAGCAAACGCTGCGCTGCCCACGCACTTATGACTGCCGATCACCCGGAACTTCCCTGTTCTCGCCTCGCCGCACCCCGCCACCCCGGGTCGGGTGGCAACTGTTACCGCCTTTCCGTGACGCAGCTTCGCTGCGACGGGCATCCCGCCTGGCGCCAGCACCTGGCTCCCGTGAACCAGTCGGTTGCTGGGCTGATTGCCCCGGTCTGATCGGCAATGTGTCCTTGGGTCAGTTAGCCGTCAGCTGGCCGGCCCGCCGGCCTGACACCAACCGTAGGGCTGGGTGGGTGCGCCACCGATGATGCTTAGGTGATAATTGGGGCCAGGATTCCGGAATCGGGCGAGTCTAAGCGGGAGATTGTGTGCGGAGTTTCGGCGAACTTGAGGCCGCCATCATGGACCGGGTCTGGCTGGCGGGGCGGCCGGTGCTGGTGCGCGAGGTCTGGGCGGGCTTGCGGCCGGAGCGCGAGCCTGCCTATAACACGGTGCTAACGGTAGTGGAGATCCTCTACCGCAAGGGCTGGCTGGAGCGCGAGAAGGACGGCCGTGCGTACCGGTACCGGGCGACGGCGACCCGAGAGGACTACATAGCCGGCTTGATGGGCGAGGCGCTGGAGGCCAGCCCGGACCGGACCGCGGCGCTGCGCAGCTTTGTGGGGCGCATCGATCCGGCTGTTGCGTCGTCGCGCCCGCCCGGTGGGCGCGCGGCGAGAATCTGCTGACGATCCAGGCCGCCGGGTCCGGCTGGGCCGCGGGACGACGTCGCTGGATGTCCCCTGGCCGCCTGCCGCCGGCGGTTTCCTGCTGCGCCGCGCCCTCGCCGCGATGCGGCAGGTCCGGGCGATGACGGTGTACGAGCAGGTCACTGGCAATACCGCGCTCGGCCGCGGCGAGACGCACCCGATCGGCATCAGCGGGCGCCAGTTCCTCGCGGGCGAGCCCTACGCAGGCGGCATAGCGCCGGTGGCCGACCTGGCGACAGGCAGCGGGGGGCAGCAGATCCTGCTGCTCGGGTTCCCCGGCGACAGCGTCTGGGCGCAGCTAACCCTCGGCACTCCTGATGCGCCCGACCGACTCGCCCACGAGATCCTGGTCGGCTCCGACCACCTGATCAGCCGCGGCTTCGCCTATTCCGACAAGGCGGGAGGTGGGCCGTGACCCGCCGGGCCCGGCTGAGGCTCTCCGCCGTCCTGTTCCCGCGTGGCCAGCCGCGGGAGGCGGCGGCGGCGGCCAAAGCCCGGGGATGGGCCAGTACAGCCGGATATTGTGGCTCGAGTTGTGGATCGGCGCCGGGTTCGTCACCGCGCTGACCCAGACCGGAGACGGCGGCCTGGTCTTCATGCTGTCCACCAGCCAGTCCGAGGCGCCCGGACCGCTGCGGTCCCTGGATGCCGCCGAGTTCCGCTTGCTCACGGTCGGGAACGCGACCATCCTCCGGGGTGGCGTGCCTGGCCGTCGGGTTCACGGTCTTCCTCGGCGTGCTGCCACGCCTGTCCCTGTCGCTGAGCGCGCTGATCGCCCTGGCGGGGTGGGTGGCCATGGAGAACCTCGGCGGCATCCTCACCGGCTCACCCGGGTGCCGCGCTTGCCGGGTCCGGGCCTGCTGCTGGGCCGTCCTGCCCTGGCGTGAGGCGAGTGGCGCGCCGGGTCGGGGTCATTCAACGATCCCGTCGACCGCGCGGGTTCGTGCCTGTTCGCGCCGGCGCTGGACATCTGAGCCTCTCCTGTCATCAGCGCGGTCACGATGTGTTGCTGATTCAGCTGACGGTGAAGGTCCCGGCCATGCCCTTTTGCGCGTGTCCGGGGACGGGGCACAGGTACCGGTAGGTGCCAGGGTGGCTGGCGGTAAAGGTGAGGGTCCCGGCGTGCATGCCCGCGGCGGTGGGGTTGCCGAGGAACCACAGCGCCGCGCCGGGGAAGGCCGTGCGAGTGGTCATCATCGGCATCCAGGACGATGTGGCGTGGCTGGCGGTGATGACGAGGCCGTGCGCGGTGTCGGGGTCGGCGTTGATGATCTCGATGCTGACGCGGGCGCCGGCCTTGACGGTGATAACCGGGTTGACCAGTTCGGCGATGCGGAAGGTTTCATCGCGTCCGCCGCGAGGGCTGGCCAGGACGACGAGGCGGACGCTGGTGCCGGTGAAGGTGATCCGGTTTGCTGTGCGGTCGAGTGTGGCGCCGGCCGGGACCTTGCTGCCGAGATGGGTGGCCTGTGCTGCGCTGACCCGGGGGCCGGGTGCGTTCGCGAACAGCGAGCCCATGATCTTTCCGGGGTCTCGCGTGGTACCCATCATGAACCCGGGCAGGGTGTGGCCGCGCATCCAGGCCGGGGCGGCGAGGCCGCCCATCATCCACCGGTAGCCGGTGCCGCCCATCATCCAGCCGTAGGAACTGCCGCCCATCATCGATCCGCCGCCATACAGGCGGCCCATCATCGACCGGTAGTACGAATAAGCGGGGCCGCTGTGCGTGGCAGCGGCTGCGGGCGCCTTCGTGGTCGTGGTCCCGCAGCCGGCGAGGGCTGCCAGTCCGGCCGCGGCGATGGCGACGGTGCCGATCACCGCGGCGAGACGTGTGCTCTTCATCAGGTCCTCCGGATTTTCTTGTCGTCGTTGCTGGATCAGGGACTATGCCGTCGTCAGGTTGAGCGCGGTCCTGTGAGCACCTGCCCATCCGACGCTGCGGGTCCTGTGGTTCCTGCCGGTCCTGCTGTCGGCGGAAAGGCTTCGCACGCGGCCGCGCCGGCTGGCGGCTCGGCTGTCCTGGGCTCGGGGACGGTAGCCGGGATGGCTGCTGCCTCGGCGGTGACGGCCGGAGCGGCCGTGGCTGACTGGTCATGAACGGGGCGGCGGACCTCGGCGTACTTCCACCACCAGGAGATCTTCTCCTCCAGGTAGTGGTCCGCGCTGTAACGGGCCGGGCCGGCGTAGGCGCTGAGCGCGAGCAGGCCGGCGAAGACGACAGCGTAGATCACGCCGGTGCCGATGTCGGCCGACCCGGAGGTGTAGGGACCGCCGAAACCTTCGGCTGTCGCCCAGATCAGCAGGCTGAACGACGCGGCGGAGATGTAGGTGATCTTGCGGGCGAACCCGGCGATCAGCGCGACGGCGATGAGCGTCTCCAGCGAGGCCACCAGGTAGGCGAAGAACGCCACCTCGGAGTGCTGCAGGTTGATCCAGAAGCTGAACCACCTGTGGAGCCAGCCGGGCTGGCCCTGCGCCTCGCCCATGATCATTCCCATGTAGCCGGACCGGAACCCGGGCAGCCACTTGAGTATCGCGTCGATCAGCCAGATGATGCCGAAGCTGATCCGCAGGGCGTCTTTCGGCCCTGCTGGGATGCCCCTGCTGGTGGCGGCTGGTGTGCCGGCCATCTTGGCCCTCCTTCATAGGGCGAGAGCGCCTTTGGTCTCGCCCTATCTCGACGATGCGCCCCTATACGGGTGGGGGGCAGGGCCAAGCCGCCCTGCCGGGCCGGGCCGAACGTCACCTTCTGGCGAGGCCTGATGGCCCTACCCCCCACGGGTATCGGACACGGATGCTGGAGGCAGAGTCCCGGCGAGACCGGGCCGCCGAGGGAGATGGTCACGATGATGTTCTGGTATGGCAGCCACCTGGTGTTCTGGCAGGCAGCGCTGATGTGGGTCGGGATGATCGCGTTCTGGGGCCTGGTGATCTGGGCTATCTACGCCCTGGTTGCCGGCGCGACCCGCAGGCCTGACAGGGAAGGCCGCGGCTCGGACGCGCGCCGGATCGTGGACGAGCGGCTGGCCCGCGGCGAGATCGACGCCGCGGAGTACCAGCGGCTGCGCGACCTGATCACGACCAGCGATGACCGGCGGGCTCCGGCGGACGCTGGGAGCAGGCGATGACCGACGTCACAGTAAACTCCGCCCGGCGGGGTGGACAGTGCAGCCCGTCGCGGCGGACCGGCTCCGCGCCGCGCCCGGCCCGGGGTTATGCCTCGGGCAAGGACGACTATCTGGCCCGGCTCCGCAAGATCGATGGCCAGGTCCGCGGCCTGCAGCGGATGATCGAGGCTGATGCCTGGTGTCCGGACGTGGTGGTCCAGGTGGCCTCGGCCACCCGGGCCCTGCAGGAAGTCGCGGTCGGTCTGCTCAACGATCACTTGGGGCACCGCGTCGCCAGCGCGGCCCGCAGGTCCGACGCCGAGGCTGAGGCGGCCCTGGCCGAGGTTGCGGGCACTATCCGGCAGGTGATCCGGCTTTGAGATCGCCGGCGCGCAGCAAGGAAACCGGCTACCGCAGGGCGCGTGCCGAGTTCCTGGCGCGGGAACGGACACTTCAGACCTGACGGAGCCTGCTCAGGCGGCGCCGCCGTCTGTGGCGGTGCCGCGGCTTGGAACCAGATCAACCCCGGGCGCGCTGCGTGGCCGGCTGGCCACGCCTACGATCGGCGTGATCATCGCCCCGGTGTTCGCCGGGTCGCAGGCATCCTGATCGCCTTCCTCGTCCCGTTCCTCGACCTCGGCATCGCCCAGGATCCATGCTCCGCGCCAGCCCGCCCGCCTGGACGCACTTCCTGCCCGGCTACGGCGGCTTCCGCGTCCTGACCAGCGCCACCCTGACCCCCAGCTTCAGCCAGCCTGGATCACTGCTGGTCGCCCTCGCATGGCTCGCCGCAGCCACCGCCGTCGCCACCGTCATGTTTCACAACCTGCGCATCGCCGGCCGCGGGCGTTCCCGCACGGGAACCCAGGTCCTGACCCCCTCGAGAACATGATCGCGACTAGTACTCGCGCCTGGGCCTCGCCACGCGGAGGTCGAACGTCCCCGCAGCCTGCGGCCAAAGGACACTTACCCCTAGGGGGTATACCAATACAAGTTGTTGAGGGGAGATCGTCATGAGCGTCGCCGACATCAGTGTTCTGCTGGCTGCCGCAGGGGCCATCGGGGGCCCGGTGTGGTTCTTCTTCGGCCCCCGTCGGCTTCGCTCCGCGCAACTTGACGGGGCGGGGTGCAGTGGTGGTCACGGTGAAGGGCGGGTACAGCCCGGATGTGATCAGCGTCCGCCAGGGCGTACCGCTGGAGATAGTGCTTGACCGGCAGGAGTCCGGTGACTGTACCTCCCGCGTGGTTTTCCCGGACCTGGCCGTGAGCGCGGCGCTGCCGGCATTCGGGCGCACGACCGTGCGGCTGGACCCCGCTCAGGCCGGGTTGTTCGGGTTCGCGTGCGGGATGAACATGATCCACGGAACGCTGGTCGCCGAGCCGTCTGGGTTGCCTGCCGCTTCCGAGGGCAGGAGCCGCCCGCACGCCCGGCGGCCATGGTGCCGGGAACTGGCGATGGCGCGTGGGTCGCAGCCAGTGGTACTGCCGCGGCGGATGCGGAGGCGGCACAGGCGGCGGAGCGGCGGGCGGAGATCACCGACCTGACGCGGCGCTTGATCGTGGGCGCAGTGCTGACGGCACCGGTTCTGTTCGCGGTGATGGCCAGTGAGGTGTTCAAGGCGGGCTGGGTGCCGGGCGTGCTGCTGGACCACTGGGTGCAGCTGGCGCTGATCACGCCGGTGATGTTCTACACCGGATGGCCGATCCACCGCACCGGCTGGCTGGCGCTGTCTCACCGGTCGGCGGACATGAACAGCCTGATCACGCTGGGCACGGTCGCCGCGTACAGCTACAGCGTGACGGTCACGCTGGTGCCCGGGCTGCTGCCGGCGGGCGTGCGGGGGAGGTGTACTTCGAGACCACCGGGGTGATCTTGACGCTGGTCGTGCTGGGCCGGCTCACCAAGCGCGGCGGGGACACGGTCGTCGGGGCGACGATCAACACCACTGGCTCGCTGCGGGTACGGGCCGCAAAGGTCGGGGCCGACACCATGCTGGCCCAGATCATCAAGATGGTGCAGCAGGCGCAGGCGTCCAAGGCCCCGATCCAGCGGCTGGCGGACCTGGTCTCGGGGTTCTTCGTGCCCGCGGTCATGGTTATCGCGATCGCCACGTTCGCAGTGTGGTTCACCGTGGGCCCGGCGCCGGCAGTGCGGGCGCCTTCGACTCCGAGCCGCACGGAGCCGGTCAGCGCCAATCTGTAGCCGGACGCGGCCGAACTTGGGCACGTATTCGGCACAGCTACCCGCACAAGGCCACCCCGGACGGCATACAACCGCATGCAGCGGCAGCGAGAGCCGACCGCCTCTGACGCGAACGTGTGCAGGTCAGAGGCGGTTTCTCCTGGTGGCGAGCGGAGGGTGTGGGATTCGAACCCACGGTGAGACTCACGCCCCACAGCGGTTTTCAAGACCGCCGCCATCGGCCACTAGGCGAACCCTCCAGGCTGCGGATCCGTCCAGAGCTTGGGCCGCGGAAGCCGCCGACGCCCGCCGCTGGTCCGCAGTTGCAAGCACCGGGCAGCCGCAAGCCGCCCGGCCTCCATAGCCTCTCATATCTCATCGCTCTCAAGCGCGGCCGCGATAGTCCGCACGCTGAAAACCGCGATGGGCAGCACGCTGAAAGCCGGGCCGGGCGCGCCAGATCTCATAGCTGGCCGGCGTTACGCGGTCGGCCACCGGTCTCCCCGTGGGTGCGGGAATCTCGGCTCTGCGCCAGTACATCCTTGGTCCCAGGGGTAGGGCGAGTCAACCAAGTTGCACAACGGGCCGCTGGCCACTAATGCGGATAAATGGGCAAGGTACGACCAGCACGGCGCCTGACGAGCGCGGCGAAGACCGGACTGAGAGAGCTTCCGGCCAATGCCGCGTGGTTGCTGTCCAAGGGCATGAAGCCAGCCGTGTCGGCTGCGACGGGTGCATCCAGCGACGCGTCTGCCGTGGCCGACAACGTGTCCGACACGGCATCTTCGGCGGCCGGGACGGCCGGCACTGCGAAGTCCGGCGTGCGGCGAAAGACCAGGCAGGCGAAGGAGTCTGTGGTGGCTGCCGTTCCTGGCGGTCACGACTCCGTGTCCGGCTTGATGCGAGGGCGTCAAGCGGGAGCGCCTTGCCGGGGAGGCCGATGCGCGCAAGACCGTCGAGAAGGCTGAGCAGCAGGCTGCGGCCCGCGGCCGGGCGGCGGACGATGCCGCCGACCAGGCGCAGGAGCGCGCGCGTACGGCCATCCAGGCGGCCAGCGAGACAGTGGCCCGGGCCAGGGACAGGGACCTGGCGGACCGGGCGTCGAAGGCAGCCCGCCAGGCCGCCACCCAGGCCAGCAAGGTGGCCGACCGGCTGGCCGCCCAGGCTCAGGACCGCGCGGCCGAGGCCGAGCGGCGCGCGACCGAGGCTGGTCAAGTGCGGCAGCGCTCAGCCCGCGGGCTGAGCGCCACGAAAGGGCGGCCCGCCCAGCCCGGCCCGCCCAGCCAGCCACGCAAGCCTGGCCAGCCTGGCAAGCCCGGCGATGGCCTGCCGAGCACGCAGAGGCGGGGGGCGCGCAGGTCCGCCGACATCGTCATCGGCGACAACGCTCACCTGGATGCCCTCACCAAGAACGAGCTGCTGCGTCTCGTGGTCGACCTTGAGATCGACGGCCATGCGGCGATGAGCAAGCCGGAACTCGTTGCCGCCGTCACCAGAGTCCACGGCGTGCATCTGGACCGGCTGACAAACAGCGAGCTGCTGCGCCTGGGCAGTAGCCACGGCTCAGCTGTCCGCACCTCGATGACCAAGTACGAGCTCATCGCCGCGATCTCCTCGATCCGCCGTCAGGAGGGGACGTGAAGCTCACGGCCCCGGCCGTGTTCGGGGCCGGTTACGTGCTGGGGTCAAGAGCGGGCCGCGAACGCTACGAGCAGATCCGGGAGCTCGCCCGGGGCGCGGCCGAGAAGTTCGAGACCTCGGGCGCCCGGCAGCGGATGGAAGCCTATGGAAACCGGCTGGCGCCCAACTCGTCCCGGATGCAGCCTGGGCGTCACCCGGTGAGCTAGCAGGCTGGACGTCGCCAGTTCGGGCCGGTGGGTAGGCTCGCTGGCAAAGGAGGTCCGATGCTTCCCCCGTTCGGCTGGCAGGCGATGTTTACCCAGTGGCAGGCGGCGCCCGTTGTCACGGCGTCCGTCGTCGTGCTGGCCGGCCTGTACCTGTGGGGCGTCGTGCGGGTGGCGCGACGGCATCCCGCCCGGCCGTGGCCAGCCTGGCGGACCGGCATGTTCCTCGCCGGGCTCGCCGTGGTCGTGCTAGCGCTGCAGAGCGGCATCGGGTCCTACGACGACGTGCTGTTCTGGGACCACATGGTCCAGCACCTGATCCTCATCATGGTGGCGCCGCCGCTGCTGATCTTCGGGCAGCCGATCACGCTGCTGCTGCACGCGAGCCGCAATCCGCTGCACACCTGGGTCAATCGGTTCCTGCGCTCACCGGTGGCGAGCTTCCTGACCTGGCCGGTGTTCGGGTTCGCCGCCTACGCCGCGGCGATCGTGGTGCTGCATCTGACGGCCGTCGCGAACTTGTTCGCGCGGAACCAGGCCGCCCACGACGCCGAGCACGTCGTATTCCTCCTCGTCGGCTACCTCTTCTTCCTCCCGATCATCGGCTCGGAGCCGATCAGGTGGCGGCTGTCTTACCCGGCCAGGCTGACCCTGTTGTTCCTGATCATGCCCGTCGATACCTTCACCGGACTCGTGCTCGGCTATGGCAACGCCGGCACGCCGGGCCTGCCCCCGGGTCCGCGGCCGACCTGGGCCGGGACCGCCACTGCCGATCTGCACGCGGGCGGCGCGGCGATGTGGGTCGCGGGTGACGCGCTCATGTTCGCGATGATGATGATCGTCTTCCTGATGTGGAGCACCGATTCACGGGCAGAAGCTCGCTCGCAAGGCTGGCTGGAGGCCGCCCGGCGGGCAACGGTGGCGCCAGGAGCGTCGTCGGCGAGCACGGACATCGATGACGACGACGCGCAGCTTGCGGCCTACAACGAGTACCTGAACCGGCTGAATCAGGCGCCGACGGGTCCCGACCGCTAGGACACTGCGACTGCACGGCGACCCGCCGGCACGGCGACACGGTGCAACGGCGACACGCCGGCTAGGACTCTCTAGGCCAATCTAGGGAAGTCGCTAGATCGGGCCATAGGCTGCTATGCCGTGGATCCAGTGCGAAACCCGTACGCGCCCGGAGCCGGGCAGCGACCGCCGGAGCTGGCCGGCCGGGACAAGGAGATCGCCCAGTTCGAGGTCGTGCTCGAGCGGGTTGCCCGCGGCCGGCCCGAGCGCAGCATGGTCCTGACCGGCCTGCGCGGCGTGGGCAAGACCGTGCTGCTCAACGCGTTCCGGTCGATGGCGATGCAGCGGCTGTGGGGAACCGGGAAGATCGAGGCGCGGCCGGATCAGTCGATCCGCAGGCCGATCGGCGGAGCGCTGCACATGGCGGTGCGGGAGCTAGCTCCGCGGCACCGGGCGCCGCAGCGCATCGACGACTTCCTCAGCGTCCTGAAGGCCTTCCTGGCCAGGGATCCCCGAGCCGCCAAGGGCGGAGTGGCGCTGAGCCAGCTTGGCATCGACGTGCCGATGGCCAGGGGCCGGGCAGACTCCGGCGACCTGGAGATCGACCTCACCGAACTGCTGACCGACGCGGCCGCGGTCGCCGCCGACCTCGGCGTGGGGATCGCGCTGTTCATCGACGAGATGCAGGACATTCCCGCGCCCGATGTTTCCGCCCTCTGCGCCGCCTGCCACGAACTGTCGCAGAACGGCGGGCCGCTGATTGTCGTGGGTGCCGGCCTGCCGCACCTCCCGTCGGTGCTCTCGGCGAGCAAGAGTTATTCCGAGCGGCTGTTCCGCTATGTATCCATCGACCGGCTCGACCGGGACGCAGCCGACTTCGCCCTGCTCGCGCCGGCGAGGCGTGAGGGCGCCGATTTCGACCCGGAGGCGCTCGATGCGCTGTACGCCGCGGCCGACGGGTATCCGTACTTCGTCCAGGCTTACGGCAAGGTGACCTGGGACGTGGCGGCGACCAGCCCGGTGACTCCCGCCGATGTCGAGGTCGCCGCTCCGCTGGCGGCCGGCGAGCTCGCGGTGGGGTTCTTCGGCAGCAGGTACGAGCGCGCCACCCCGGCTGAGCGCGAGTACATGCGCGCGATGGCGCTGCTTGGCGACGAGCCGGTGCCGACGGCGCAGGTCGCCGACGAACTCGGCAGGAAGCCGTCGAGCGTCTCGCCGGCCAGGGACAGCCTGATCAAGAAGGGACTCATCTACAGCTCGGAGCGGGGTCTGATCGCCTTCACCGTCCCGCACTTCGGGCGCTTCCTGCGCGCGCAGCCCGGATGACGGCCCTCAATCCCGCGCAGCCCGGTCGACAGCCGCGCGCGGGGCTGGCGGGTGGTTTGCTACCAAGCACTCTGTCGCTTTATTGGGTTATCTAGTGTCCAGGCAATAGAGTCCGAGAAAGTTTCAGAACTCGGCCGGCTGGGTCCCCGGCTGCTCCTGGCGGTAGTACTGCGCCGGGCGCGCCTGCCGGGACGTACCGGGAAGCTCTCCGAGCCAGGCGGGAAGCTCGGGCTGCGGTGCGGCGTGGGACCCCTGGCGCAGCAGGTGCGGCCACCGCCAGCCGACGGGCCGGCCGGAGCTGACCGGCCATGGCATGACCGCGCCGGTGGCCGCGTCAACCAGTACGGACAGCACCGCGGGGCGGCGGTTCTGCAGATACACGGCGAACACGAGCTCGGTGTCCCGGCCGTTGTACCGGCTCCGGTAGGCGACGTAGCGCCAGCAGAGCTCGCGCCAGACATCCACCGGCTGATCGTCAGCGATCAGCGAGTGATGCCGGCGCCATTGCGCGCTGCGCTGAAGAGTGGCGATGGTCTGTTCCGGGCTCAGCAGCCGCAGCTCGCATGGCGCCGAATAACCGATCCTGACCAGGACGTCGCGCACCTCAGGGGAGAGCAGCCCGAAGATCCCGAGCTCGGCGACGAGCATGATCAGCATCGGCGCGGCCGCGCTCGCGGTCTGCGGCAGCCTGGTGATCGGTCCCAGCCTGACCGTCCCGAGCGCGGCGGTCGCGAGCAAGGTGGACCTGGCCAGCGTGCGGCCGGTGATCGGGGAAGCGCTGAACTCGCCGAAGCAGCCGCAGCCGATGTCCGGCCGGATGCTGCGGAGCTCGATCAGGGCGCAGGTGGCGACAACGAAGAGCAGGCACGCGCTGAGCCTTATCAGCCGGGCCGGAGTACCCTGGCCGAGCTGTCCCGAGGTCAGGATCAGCCCGATCCCGATGCTCAGCTCGACAGCGCAGAGCGTGCCTGCGGCGACCGGCCGCAGCTTCAGCGGGAACAGCGCGGTCGGTCCGAGCCCCGCGCCAACCGAGCGCCGCTGGATCGCCCGCGCGAGCTTGGCCGCGCAGCCGCCGAGCAGCATGGCCGCCAGCAGCGGTATCTGGATGTCGCCCAGCTCGGTCAGCATGTCAGCGCCCGATAGTGAGGGTCGCGCTGAAGCAGCCATCCTCCAGCTCGCCGCCGAGCGCGACGAAACTGGCCATGGTGAGGTCAGCGACCCTTCCGCGCGGCGAGTTCGCGCAGGCCACGCACCGGTCGTTGAACAGGCGCGCCATCGGCGCGCAGCCCGTCACAGGGAGCGTGCAGGAGATGCCCGTGCACTCGTTGCGGACGTTCAGCGCGGTGCCGACCGCGAGATAGGGCAGATCGCGGAAGGCCGGCGCCTCGCCAGGTCCGAAGCCGGCCATCGAGTCCTCGAGGCAGCCGGCCGCCGGATCGACCGCAGGGTAGGAGACGCCGAGCACGCCGTAGGGCTCGTCGGCGGAATCATGCCACGTCGCGGACCCGGTGATCGTCTCGGATAGCCGCCCGCCTGCCTGGTGCTCCCGGTGGATGAGGTCGCTGCGATAGTTCGGCTGCGGGGTTGCGGGAAGAAGTCCCTCGAGGTGGCCGCGCCGCCGGATCCCGATGATGTCGATCAGGTAGCCGGGCTGCAGGTTCGGGAACCTGACCTGGACCCGGACCTTGGTACGCGCCGGGATGATGACGGTCTGCAGTTTCTTGGTGGCGCCCTCCGCGACGATCAGGCGATCCTCGTCGCGAACCATGATGGTCCCGGTGACACGGCCGATGTTGGCCCATACCCGGTCAGCGACACCGGGCTGGGAAGGCACCAGCCTGATGACGGCTTCATCTCCGCTGCTCAGCGCGGAGGGTTCTAACGGGCTGCCGCGCCAGGCCGTAGCGTCGGCGGTCAGCGCGAATCGCCGTTCTCCCCCGGCGTCGCCGATCGCGATGACGTGCGGGCTGACATCGATGATCTGACCGGTTACCGCACGATAGAGGCTGGCCGGAGCCGATGCCGCGACCGCGCCGGCGAGTGGTGACCGCGTCCTGCTGCGGCGTGCGGCCGTGCCGTGAGCGTCACCCCTGGGCTCACTCTGGACGGCCGGGTCCTGGACGACGGACCGGGCGCCCGGTTCCGGCGGATACGCGCCGAGATGACTGGCCACGGCCTGCTGCGGCTGGAAGACCGCTGCCTTGAGCTTCCGTCGCCTGGCGATGTGGCGGGTACTGGCCAGCGTGGCGCCTGGGCACCGCTCGCAGCACACTCCGGCCGCATCCACAGTTCGTACCAGCCTTCCCGTGCGAATCACATTCTGGAGTCCGACCATGCTTAGGTATCGAACCCGCGTCAAGCGGTTTGAATGATCTTCCGGGAGTCAACTCTGACCAGGACACCTATGGCCTCGGAGCCGGTCGAGTCTGACCTTCCGTAAATAGCGTACTGACCTGCGCCGTGTTACCAAGGGTAGTGGGACATGAGCGGAGTGTCGTGGGTACCGTTAGGGGGTGAGCGTCGGGGGCGATCACGGTGGCCAGCGGCAACGCGAGGTGGAGGCAGAGACCAGCCTGAAGCAGGACGGCCACGAGGCCAGCCTGAAGCAGGACGGCTACGCATCCAGGCGGCAGCCCGCTGACTTCCGTCATGCGCCGGAGCCAAGCACTGACTCGGTGCCGCGGCAGCTCGACGCGGCACGAGTGGATGCCGAGTTCCGCGAGTTCGTCAGCTCGCGCGGCCGTGCGCTGCTCCGGTCTGCCTACCTGCTGACCGGCAACCTGGCCGACGCCGAGGACCTGGTCCAGTCCGCCCTCGCCAAGACCTATCAGGCGTGGGACAGGATCGAGGACCGCAAGGCACTCGACGGCTACGTGCGGCGGGCCATGGTGAACACGCACATCTCCTGGTGGCGCAGGCGGCGCGTGGACGAGTACCCGACGGACGTGATCCCGGACCAGCCGGCCGCTGATACGTCGGGCAACAGCGAGCTGCACGACACCCTCCAGCGGGCCATCGACCGGCTGCCGCAGCGGATGCGGGCCGCCGTGGTGCTGCGCTTCTTCGAGGACATGACCGAGGCGGAGGTTGCCGACGTGCTCGGGGTCAGTCAGGGCACCGTCAAGAGCACGGTCTCGCGGGCCGTGGCCAAGCTCCGCACCGATGCCGATCTGCTCGCCGAGTGACTTCGGGGATGATCTTGCGGCTGAGCGGGTGACGTTTCGCCGCCAACGTGGGACTATCCACCCCAGGGATACTCCGGCGCATCCGGCCGAGGTGACCGGATCGGCGACGGGGTACGGGTACGCAGTTCGCAGGAGGTTTCCGTGCGCAGCACGATGATGGATGTTCCGCTGACCGTCACCAGGATCATGCAGTACGGCAGCACCGTGTACGGCGACCGCGAAGTGGTGACCTATACCGCTGAAGGTATCCGGCGCCAGACCTACGCCGAGACCGGGGCCAGGGCTGCCAGGCTGGCCAACGCGCTGCGGTCACTCGGGGTCGACGGCGATCAGCGGGTCGCGACGCTGATGTGGAACAACGCCGAGCATCTCGAGGCCTACCTCGCCATCCCCTCGATGGGCGCGGTGCTGCACACGCTCAACCTCCGCCTGGAGCCCGAGGTCATCGGCTACATCGCCACCCACGCGGGCGATGACATCGTGATCGTCGACTCGAGCATGGTTCCGCTGCTGGCACAGGTTCTGCCGCACGCTGCGGCGATCCGCCACGTGATCGTCGCGGGCTCAGAGGGCGAAACGGACAGCTCGGCGCTGGCCTCGCTGGCAGGCCCGGGCCGCGAGGTGCATTCCTATGAGAGCCTGCTCGCGGCGCAGTCCGACCGCTTCGACTGGCCCGACGTGGACGAACGTTCGGCCGCGGCCATGTGCTACACGAGCGGGACGACCGGCCACCCGAAGGGCGTGGTCTACAGCCACCGGTCGATGCACCTGCACTCGATGGCGGTCAACACCGGCTCGGTCTTCGCGATGTCCGAGCGAGACCGGGTGCTGCCCGTGGTGCCCATGTTCCACGCGAACGCATGGGGACTGCCGTATGCCGCGGTCATGGCCGGCGCGAGCCTGATCATGCCCGACAGGTTCCTGCAGCCTGAGCCGCTCGTGCAGCTGATCGAGGCCGAGCGGCCGACGGTCGCCGGCGCGGTGCCGACGATCTGGAACGCCCTGCTCCAGCACGTCCGCGCCAACGGCGGCGATCTCAGCTCGCTGCGGATCGTCCCGTGCGGCGGATCGGCCGTCCCGCACGCGCTGATGGAGGCCTACGAGAAGGAACTCGGCGTCACCATCCTGCAGGCCTGGGGCATGACCGAGACGTCGCCGCTCGGCAGCGTCGCGCATGCGCCGGTCGGCGCGACCGGCGAGGACGCCTGGCAGTACCGGGACACCCAGGGCCGGCTGATTTGCGAGGTGGAAGCGAGGCTCGTCGGCGACAACGCCACCGTGCTGCCGCACGACGGGGAAGCGGTCGGCGAGGTCGAGGTCAGGGGTCCGTGGATCACCGGTGCGTACTACAAGGACGACGACCCGGGCAAGTTCAGGGACGGCTGGCTGCGGACCGGCGACGTGGGCACCATCGACCGGCTCGGCTATGTCGTGCTGACCGACCGGGCCAAGGACGTGATCAAGTCGGGCGGCGAGTGGATCTCCTCGATGGAACTCGAGAACGCGATCATGGCCCACCCTGCGGTGCTGGAGGCGGCGGTGATCGGGGTGGCTGACGAGCGCTGGGGCGAGCGGCCGCTGGCGACGGTGGTCCTGGCCCCCGGCGCGACGACGACCGCTGCTGAGCTGCGCGCGTTCCTGGCCGAGCGGGTTCCCCGCTGGCAGCTTCCCGAGCGCTGGTCCTTCATCGCCGAGGTGCCCAAGACCAGCGTGGGCAAGTTCGCCAAGACCAGGATCAGGGACTCCTACGCGCGCGGCGACTACGAGGTGATCGAGGCTCGTTAAGCGGGCCGGGTCCCGGGTGCCGCAGGCCGTAGGCCGCGCACTGCCGGCCGGTGCCTGGCCGCGTCATCCTGCTTGGTCAGGCTGCTTTGCGGCGGTCATGGTGCGGCCGGTACCCTTTACCCGCGGCCGGCGCCGCTGCCCGCAGGCGACTCAGTCTGGCGGCTAGCAGGTGTCGGCTCGCGCAAAGCGGTACTCTGGGGGCCTCCCGCAGAGGGCCGAGGAGGCTTCGCCTAGTCCGGTCT
>Ga0307374_10005336_pt1 | contig 20826 bp, 21 predicted proteins | sample OX3MG_FD_202532 | JGI IMG/M metagenome (GOLD analysis project Ga0307374, IMG submission 202532) | Soil microbial communities from Risofladan, Vaasa, Finland - OX-3 | ecosystem: Environmental > Terrestrial > Soil > Coastal area > Acid sulfate soil | place: Finland: Risofladan, Vaasa | collected...
CCAACTGTGCATAGAAGAGCTGATCGTGGCCGACGACGTGGTCGTCCTGAGAAGCACATTCCGCGGTACCGATACGGGGGGATACGTGGGCCGAGCCCCGACGAAGCGTGCCGTGGAGGAATGGGTAGTAACGATCATGCACTTCGAGGACGACAAGGTCGTCAGGGAATGGATCGGAGCCGACAAGCTCGGCCTGTTCATTCAGCTGGGGGTGATCGACGACCCGTGGCCCCACTAGGACCTCCGTAGCTGCACGGGTCGGGAGCCGGCATAATCCTCCCTATCCGAGTGTGTCGGGCTGTGGTCACCCCGACACACGTAGAAGGTTTAGAAGCCTTCTCCCATGGACCTGCCTTCAGGTGGCACATCGCAGGTATGCGGAGTTGCTCGGCCAGTTCGACCTGAGCGACATTGAGACCACGGTTCGCACCCTCAAGGCCATCACGCGGCGTACTGAAGAGGAAGCCGAATTCGCGGCGTAGCGACAGGAAGGTTCTCGGACGAATTCCGGAAGAGCCCACTGACCACTGTTCGGGAATACGGACCGAGTGGTGGCCCGATCATTAGAACGCTCTGAAGGTCGATTCATAGAGCGCCTTGTACATCTCAGTCATTTCCGGAAGTTGGTAGTGCGCCTGAAGACCGCTCGGGTTCGGCAGGAGCCAAAGACGGGCACCGGCGAGGAGTTCGGGCTGGCGGCCGATTACGGTTCCGGTTCGAAGAAAGGCCGTCCGGTATGCCTGCAGCCCAAGGACGACGACGCACCGGGGACGCAACTTCCCCACCTTGGCCTCAAGCTGCACTGCCCCTTCGCGGAGTTCGGCGACATTGAGTTCGCTGGCAGCGGACGTCACCCGCCCCACCAGATTCGTGATGCCTATTCCAAGCCCGGGCAGTGTGTGCTGCTCAGCGGGTAAGAGAACCGAGTCGGTGAATCCACCGGCACAGAGCAACTTCCAGAACCGATTCCCCCGCCGGGCGAAATGCAGGCCGAGGTCACCTGAGAGCGTCCCGGGATTGATCCCGCAGAAGAGCACGCGCAGATCCGGACCGACCAGATCAGCGAGAACCTGCTCCATGGAGCGAGAACATACGCTCTCGAAGCGGCACTACTCGGTACTGATCTTCTCGAGTCTCTCCAGACTGGCTGTCATCGACTCAAGCACCGAATTCGTCCCGTTGATCCACTCCCCGCCCTCGCGTAGGAGGGTTTGACGGTTCTCCTCAGAGCCGCAGTCAAAGACCTCGGTGACGAGGGTGGCGTCGTCACCGTCCGGAGTGAGGCTGTAGCCCCAGCGGTAACCCGCAGGGATGCTGACTTTGGATGGATCACCGCCAGCCGTAGGGAGGTCTCCCGGAGCGGGTTCCCAAACGATGCGGCGATCTGGCTCGAACTCGACTACATAGTTGAGCATGAGGTAGTCGCGACCGAGCCGATTCATCTTCATGGTGAAGATGTCGCCGACGTCGGAGATGGGACGGTTGAAGACGGCTCCCCGGAGCATGTCGGACCCGTCGAAATCCATGTGGCGTTGCGGATTCGCCAGGATCTCGAAGATGAGGGCCGCCGGTGCTTCCATCCTGCGTGACACTTCGAGCGGCTTGTTTTCCTCTGTCATGGTTCAGGTCCTCTCTGTCGCTCTGCGGCTGCCCCACCGAGAGCACATCGGTAGTTCATACAGTTGGACGTTGCAGGACCCGCAAATTCATTCACCGGTGAGACTTCCAATTCTGGGACCGATTCGAGGCCTCCCACTTTGATAGTGCTGTGAGCATGGTGCCGTCGTCGCTCCCAGGACGTGGTCCCGGAGACTCTCGAACAAGACCCTGCCCTCCTGACGTTGGGCCCGCCTCAGTGGCGCGGACGAACTCGAGACTCTCCGGCTGTCCTTACGCGATCTGCTCGCCCGACTGACCACGGAGTGACTTTCGGGGACCGGGTTCAATCATGTCCTCCCGCGAGGAATGCGACTTTGACGCCGCAGCGTTCGCCGGGTCGATGGGACGGCAGGTCGACGCAGGTCACAGTGCCAGGCGCGAGCTCAGGCGTCTCGGCGCACGAGGACCCAGCAGCCGATCCCCAGAATCACCGCGGCATACAGCACGAGAATGGCAAAGCCCGCCCAAGGACTGAAGGCGGGTCCGATGCGGTCGGGCAGACCATGGGTGGAGAACATGACCAAGCCGATGTTGGCCGGCAGGTAGCGGGCCACGGCATTGCTAATCGACGTTGGCAACGCCTGGGCAATGATGGGCAGGACCAGCACCACCCCGACGAAGGCTGAGATCGCGCCTGCCGTGTGCCGGATGATGGTGGCCAGTCCTAGCGCCAACAGCCCGAGCACGACCAGATAGAGACCGGCACCGACCACGGCCCGCAGTACGTCTGGTTGCCCCAGCGACGCCGACCCCATCGACAGGAAGGCCTGAATGTTGTGGGGGATCTTCACCCCCAATTGCTGGGCGCGATGTCCGGCGGCCGCCGACGACCCGACCGCGTGTTTGGCAGACAAGATGGCCTGGCCGACGGCGAAGGCGCTGAAGGACAGGATCTCACTCACCACGACCGCCACCGCTCCGAACACGAGGACCTTCGCGGTGAGCACAACGGGTCGGCGGGGCTGGGCCGACAACGTGGCGCGGATCGTTCCTGTGCCGTACTCGGCGCTCATCACCAGGACACCCAGCACCCCGAAGATGAGCTGGCCGAGGAAGATCCCGATCAGGCTCCGTCGGGTCGGATCGTCAATGATTTCGGAGGAGCTCACCGTGCCGGTGCCAAGTGCGCATAAGCCCACGACTGCCACGACCGTAGCGACGAGCGTCCACATGGTCGAGCGGACCGACCACAGCTTCGTCCACTCGGCTGCCATGGCTCGGCGCAGACCGGCGCGACCGGGGATCCGCTCACCCTCGAAAGAGGTCGGAGCCTCGACCACCGCCGTCACGATCCACCCCGGAACTCGACGGCTTCGTCAGTCAACTCCATGAAGGCATCCTCCAATGACGCGACCGGGGTCAGTTCGTGTAAGGAGACTCCGATTGAAGCGGCCAGGTCACCCACCTCCGACGCCGACAGGCCGGTCACGGTCATAGACCCGTCGGGATCCGCAATGACGGTCCCGCCCGCATTGGTCACGGCGTCGGACAATTGGTGCGGCGCCGGCGTGCGCACCTTGACCGATTGATGCGAGCTCCGGGCCACGAAGTCAGCCACCGAGGTCTCGGAGATCAGCTTGCCCTTGCCGATGACAACCAGATGGTCGGCGGTTAACGCCATCTCGGCCATCAGGTGGCTGGACACGAACACGGTCCGACCCTCGCCGGCGAGCTTCTTGCACAGTGTGCGCACCCAGCGGATGCCCTCGGGATCGAGACCGTTCACGGGCTCGTCGAACAGCAGAACTCCCGGGTCACCGAGCAGGGCGGCGGCGATGCCCAGGCGTTGGCCCATCCCGAGCGAGAACTTGCCTACCCGTTTGCCAGCCACCGCACTGAGACCCACGAGCTCCAGCACCTCGTCGACGCGCGTCCGAGCGATGGCATTGCTCCGCGCCAGCGTGAGCAGATGAGCGCGGGCGGAGCGACCGGGATGGATGGCCTTGGCTTCCAGGAGCCCGCCCACTTCCCGCAGCGGCCAAGGGAGGTCGTGGTAACGACGGCCCAACACGGTGACAGAGCCCGACGCCGGCAAGTCGAGGCCCATGATCATGCGCATCGTGGTCGACTTGCCCGACCCGTTGGGCCCGAGGAAGCCGGTCACCGTCCCCGGACGCACGTCGAAGGACAGGTCGTCCACCGCCACGACGCTGCCGAACCGTTTTGAGAGCCCCCGGGCCTCGATCACCCGGTAAGCCTCGCACGGCCCTTCGTCTTGTGGGTATCAGGGAGAACCCTGATACGGGGGGTTATCTCCGTGGGTCACGCGTGTAGCAGGCAACGAACGAACCCGGGCGTGACGGATTCGTGATCCAGCTCCTCATCCCCACTGGCCGGGCTGGTAGTCACCTCCGGACTGCTGGGTGATGACGTTCATCCGGTTGTAGGCATTGATGAGAGCGATGAGGCACACAAGTGCTCCGAGCTGCTCCTCGTCGTAATGCTTGGCCGCGTGGGCCCAGGCTTCGTCTGAGACACCGCTGCCATCAGCGAGCCTCGTACCTTGCTCGGTGAGTTCCAAAGCGGCCTTTTCGGCCTCGGTGAAGACGTTCGCCTCTCGCCACGCGGCGACCAGGTGAAGCCGAATTGCGCTTTCCCCGCGATGTTCGGCGTCCTTGGTGTGCATGTCGAGGCAGAAGGAACACCCGTTGATTTGGCTGGCTCGGATCTTCACCAGCTCCTGGGTTGCCGCCGGCAAGGTTGTGCCGGTCACGACTGCACCTGCCGAGTTGATGTGCGTCACGAATTTTTCAGCAACGGTACTGCCATAGGGGTTGAGCCGGGTTTCCATCGTGTGGTCTCCTTTTGTTTTTTCGGATCGATGTCCTTTATGACCCCGTGAGACACCAGGATGTGACAAGTCGGTTCGAGGCGGGCCCACCGCGAAGAGTGAACGGCTCGTTCTCGGGGACCCGTGAGTGACCTCACGGAAGGGGAGCTCGGCATCTCCTTCCGTACCGCGGCGCCCCGGAGTGGAGCGAGACTGCCCCACGTTCCCAGCCCGGTGGGGACATCTGACCCGGTAAGGAATTCGCCGTTCTAACCAGTCGCCGCCGCTTTGACCACCTCGACAACCTGTTCCAGTGTTGGCGCACCAGCCGGACCATCGGGCGTGGAATAGATCCGGCACGTCAGCCCGAAGGCGGCTGAGGGCGAATGGAACGGATCTTTTCCGTTGATCCGGATGGATGGGGACCCGGCGAACTGCTGACGGATCGCTTCCTCCTCTGAATCGACCCGGCAATGCTCTATCTCGGCTGAGACGCCCACGTGATCAAGAGCCGTTTGTAGGCGCTCTTGGGTGATTGTCCAGTTAGGACAGCCGTAGAAGAAGAGAAGCTCCACCTTCATCGCCATCATCCTGCCCTGTGTTGAGAGCAATTGGGTTCCGTGGCCACAGGCGCGTTGCTGGGTGACCCAGTTCGTCGGTGCGCGACGACACATGTCGTGTCTTGTCCGGGAGATACGGTCTGAACGTGAACGACACGGTGGTGATGGAACTGCCCGACGGCCGTGAACTCGCTTGGCTTGAGGTGGGCGATCCGGGAGGTCCGGCCGTGCTCGCCTTGCACGGCACGCCCGGATCACGCCTCCAGGTGTCATACGACGAGGAGCCGATCACCGCGGCCAAGGTCAGATTCATCGCCGTGGACCGACCCGGCTACGGGCATAGCACCTTCCAGCCAGGCCGCCGGCTGGTCAATTGGGCTTCGGACGTCTCCTGCCTTGCTGATCACTTGAATATCGACAAGTTCTCGGTGATGGGCATTTCAGGCGGAGGCCCGCACGCAGCGGTATGCGCTCGGTTTCTTCCCGATCGGGTGACGGGTGTCGGCATCGTGAGTGGGGTGGGCCCTTTGGTCGAGCCCGGGAGCGAGAACGAAATGATGGGCGTCAACAAGCTGGTGGTTCGACTGGCCCGCCGGTCCGAATATCTCGTCTACCCACCTTTTGCACTGAGCACATTCGTCTTTCGCCGATGGCCAGAAATGGCATTACGAGTTGCTCCAAAACAGCTCCCGGCGTCCGATATTGAGGTGCTGAACCGTCCGAAGGTGAGATCGGCCTTCATGGAGGACTCTCGAAGAGCCTCCTCGACCAGCGCTCTGGCAGCAGCACAGGATTTCTCCTTATTCGCCGGAGACTGGGGATTCCGCCTTGAAGACATCACCTCGACCGTGCACATTTGGCATGGTGACGAGGATCGCAACGTCCCTTTCTCCCATGGACAGCTCCAGGCAGAGCGGATCCCAGGGGCTCGGATGCACGCGTGCCCCGGAGAGGGTCACTTGCTGATGGCGGACCACCTGGAGGAAATCCTGCGAACGGTGAGCGCCGAAGCGACGGGGGGCTCGTGAGTGTGCATCGCCTCACCGCTGTGGGGCGGGAGACCCCTCTCATGGCACAAAGACCCGTGACGGAGCTGCGGTTCTTTGTGGTGCCGATGCTTTGAGTGGAATTGGAACGTTGAGACATGAGAAGGCTCCGCCAAGTTCGCGGAGACCCGCCGAGCTCCTCGGACCACGCCGCTTCGCGCAATTCCGCGGTGCCCTTGAAGAGCTCACCGTACGTATCGAGGGTCCAGACTGATCGACGCGCGCCAACACCTCCACACCAAAGAGCCGTAGCACAAGGCCAAGGTCACGTTTGATGGGACAATGAGCCCGGCTCGCCTGCGGCTCCACCGAACGACTTCATGGCATTATCTGCCGCCATGACGCTCCAACCACCTGAACGGACCCGCGTGTACCGCAACCACCATCTCGACAGCACACGGTGGGACACGTTCGTACCACGCGACGACGACATCCTCATCACCACGGCATACAAAGCCGGAACGACGTGGACGCAGCGCATCCTCGCCGCCCTGATCCTCGGCCCCGGGCCCTTGGACACGAGACTGACCGAAATCTCACCGTGGATCGACGCCCGCTTCATGGGACCCCTTCAGCCGATGCTCCATGCGCTTGAGGGACAACGACATCGAAGGTTCATCAAGAGCCATCTTGCTGCCGATGGTCTGCCGTTCTTCCCACAGGCGAAATACATCGTCGTTGGCCGTGACACCCGCGACGTGTTCATGTCCTTGTACAACCACTACTCGGGCTACACCGACATGATGTACGAACTGCTCAATGATCCCGATCGACCCGGTCCGGAGCTCCCACGTTGCCCGGCCACGCCACGGGAATTGTGGCAAAGGTGGGCGAGTGAGGGATGGTTCGAATGGGAAACTGATGGCTGGCCGTATTGGTCACATCACCACCACCTGTCTACCTGGTGGGCGGCTCGGGAGCTGCCCAACGTCCTGCTCGTTCACTTTGGTGATCTGAAAGCCGACCCGGAGACCGAAATGCGGCGGATCGCCGCATTCTGCGACATCGACATCAAAGAGGACTCCTGGCCTGCCGTGCTCGCGACGGTCGGATTCGAGGCCATGCGTGAGGAGGCGCGCGGCACCGACGACCCTTTGGCGATGGCGTGGAAGGGCGGGGCTGACACCTTCTTCTACAAGGGAGACAGCGGTCGATGGCGCGGGGTGTTGAACCCCGACGATCTTGCGCTCTACGAGATTTCGGCGTCGACCCTCGACCCGGCGTTGCGAACGTGGCTGGAGGGCGGGCGCCACGCCGTCGGGATCTGACGATCTCCTGGAGGGACTGGCATCACACGCGACAGGCGGGTCGGGCCCCGTTAGACGGCCTCCATGCCGAATCGGGCCATCAGCGCCCGCTCCTCGTCAGGTGTCGGCGGCTCCTCGCGGTTCCACAACTCGTGGAGACCGGCGAAATAGGCATCCATGGCCGGCGCGTGCAGCACCAGAAGGCGGGCTTCGGACTCGCCACCATTGCCGAACGTGTGAGCCGTGCCACGTGGGACGAGGACGAACTCCTCGGGCCCGAGAAGGAGCTCCTCGCCTTCGACGGTGACGGCCACTGAGCCGTCCAGCACGAAGTACGCCTCGGAGCAGTTTGTGTGCCGGTGCGGTGGCGGTCGCCTTCCGCCCGGGGGAAGCGTGCGCTCCATGAGGGAGAAGTCGCCGTCATCCTGTTCGGCGAGCGCCTTGAAATGCATGGCGCTCCCGCGTGCGGCGAAATGCCGCACTCCCCCGCCCGGGCCGAGGACTTCCGTCGCCATGGCATCGACCTCCTCGACCTGATCCTAGGTGTGCGTCCCGTTCCGAGCGGGCAAGCTATGGCGATGCCACCCGACGCCACGCGCCGCCACGTCCTCGTCCTGGCTCCTATGCCGCTGGAGATGGACGCCATCGTGACCGCGTTCGCGCTCACCCCGTCCGAGCCCGGCGGGTCGCCGACGAGTCCGCACAGCGGGCGGGTGGGCGACTCGGACGTGACGGCGATCCACATCGGCATGGGCCCGCCGTTGACGCGACTCGCCGTGACGCGTGTCCTCGACATGACCTCGCCCGATCATGTGCGCGTCGACCACATGATGATCGCCGGCATCTGCGGCGGCTTGGATCCCGACCTTCCGGTGGGCACGCTCGTCAATCCGGAGATCCTCATCCACCACGCCAGCGGCGCCACCTACCGCCACACACCACCGGGCGACGCGCCCGTGCGCGGCACGCTGATCACCACCGAGGAGGCGACGCTCGACACGGACCTGAGCCGGCGCTTCTTTGAGGACGGCTGCCTCGCCGTGGACATGGAGTCTTCCGCCGTGGCCGAGGTCTGCGAGGCACACGACTGCGCGTGGTCGGTATACCGGTGCATCGGGGATCGCTGGATGGACGGGTTGCTGGACGAGCGCCTGCTGGCGGCGACCAACCCCGACGGCTCGGGCAACATGGACGAGATCAACCGTCTCCTGGCCGACGAACCCCTGCTGGCGAAGAACCTCCAGCAACTGGGCCGCGACTCCGCCCTTGCCGCGCGCCTGGCGGCCGAGGCTGCGGTGCGTGGCTGCCTGGCGCTCGACGCGTGAGCTCGCCGACCCCCGAACCCTCGCCGCTCCCACCGGTCGGCCTGACCGGGCTGGGGGTCGCCGCCCTGCGCGCGGCCGAGACGGCCCGACCTGATCGCCTCTTTGCGGATCACTACGCCGCCATCTTCGTGCGCGCTGCCGGCCGCGGTGATCGCCTGGCGGAAGCCATGACCGACGCCCGGCCCATCGCGGCGTGGGTCGCGGTGCGGACGCGCTTCCTCGACGATGTACTCGGGGACGCGGTCGCGGACGGGGCCCGGCAGGTTGTGATGCTGGGCGCGGGTCTGTGCGCGCGTGCATTCCGCCTCGACTGGCCCGAGGGTACCCGCGTCTGGGAGCTCGACTTCCCCGATGTGCTCGGGTTCAAGGAGCGCGTGATCGCCGACGAGGGCTGGCACGCACCGTGTGCGTGCCGACCGGTGCCCGTCGATCTGTCCGACGACTGGGGCAGCCGCCTCCTGGGAGCTGGCTTCGACCGCACGGCCCCGGTCGTGTGGATTGCCGAGGGGCTCTTGGCCTACCTGACCGATGACGTGCGCGACGGGCTCATCGGCGGCGCGGCCCAGCTGTCGGTGCGCGGGAGCCGCTTCGGCCTCACGCTGGCCGACGGGGACCGCCTCACGCAATGGCGCGCCACGCACCCTGACGGTCCAACCCAACCGCGCGACTACGTGGCGCTCTGGCAATCCGACACGCCTGATGACGCCTCCTCGTGGCTCGGCGCACTCGGATGGTCGGCGCGGTTCTTCCACGCGGCCGAGCGATCGGCAGACTACGGGCGGGCACCCGTGGAGGGGGCGCTCGACTCGTCGGGACCCCGCCTGGTTGACGCCGTTCGGCTTTAGGTTTCCTACGCGGCGCGCGTCACGCGCCGAGTGCGTCCATGGCCTCTTGGTCGAGTGCGAGCCCTGCCGCGTCGAGGTTCTCCTCCAGGTGTTCGGGTGACGAGGTTCCGGGGATGAGGAGCACGTTGGGGGCGCGGTGCAGCAGCCAGGCCAACGCCACCTGGGCGGGGGTGGCCCCGAGCCGTTGGGCCACCGTGTTGACCGCCGGCGCCGTCAACACCGGGTTCTCCGCGTGGAACGCCGAGCCGAGCGGGAAGAACGGCACGTAGGGGACGCCGTCGAACCGGCAGGCCTCAAAGACGTCCTGATCCGACCGGTCGACGAGGTTGTAGGGGTTCTGCACGCACGCGACCTCCATCGCGTCTTGCGCCATCCGGTACTCCTCGAGGGTGACACTGCTCAATCCGATGGCGGCAATACGCCCCTCATCGCGTAGGGTCGCCATCGCACCCATCTGCTCGGCAAAGGGCACGTCAGACTCAGGGTGGCGGCGCAGGTTGACCACGGGAATCTGTTCGAGTTCGAGGGACGCCAGATTGGCCTCGACCCCGACGCGCAGGTCTTCTGGGCGCTGGGCGCCGAGCCAGTGCCCCTCCGCATCCCTCCGCGCGCCGACCTTGGAGACGAGCACCAGGTCATCTGGGTACGGATGCAGGGCCGCATGAATGAGCTCGTTGGCGACATCGGGTCCGTAGAACTGCGCCGTATCGATGTGGTTGACGCCGGCCTGCACGGCGCTCCGCAGTACGGAAATGGCCTGGGCCCGGTCTCGGGGCGGCCCGAAGACGCCGGGGCCCGGCAGCTGCATCGCCCCGAAACCCATCCGGCGCACCGGTCGCCCGGCGAGCGAGAAGGATTCAGGGGGGATGGCGACGTGGAGCTTCTCGGTCATTGTGCGCTCATTCCATCACGGCTGGGCCACCATGAGCACCGAGCCGGCCACGAGCAGCACGAGCGTCGCGCCGGCCGACAGTTCCATCACCCTTGCGTCGCGGCTGACGTCAGGCGCAGCCGTCGCGCCCCCCTCACGGTAGGGCAAGAGCGAGCGCTGCAGCCTTCGCTCCGCCGGCCACAGCGCTCCTTCGGTGAGTAGTGCCGCCGCCACGAAGATGGCGAAGCCCCCCAGGATCCACCCGTCCCGGAGGGCGAAGGCGCCCCGGCTCATGGCGAGCAACGCGAACCCGAACACCGGGATGCCGAACACCGTCCGTCCCGCCCAGTTGACCCCGGGGCGGAAGTAGCGCACGACGGAATCAGGGAGAATGGCCTTGGCCACCAGGACCTTGCGGACCCGGGCCGCCGTGGCGGCGCTCGTCGTCACCGCCGCCAGGGCGACCACCACGCATCCGACGTGGAGCAGGAGCACCACGTCATAGCTGACCCCCTGGGGTGGATGGTGCATGCCGGATATCTTCACCGAAACGACACCGGGCGGTCGTTTCCCGAGCGTCCATGAAGCCTGGGCAGGTAGTTCACCCTGTACCGTAGGAGTAGGGATAACGAGAATGACCACCGAACGGGTGGAGCGAGAGATGGCCACAGTGCACAAGGGCGAAGGACGATGAACCAGCTGCGACTGGACCCGATGTCGGGTCGTTGGGTGGTCGTCAGCCAGGGCCGTGCCCAGCGGCCCTTCTCCTTCGTCACCCGCACCCCGTGGGTCGACGTCGAGCAGGCCCGCCCCTGCCCGTTCTGCCCGGGCAACGAGGAGGACACCCCTCCCGCACTCGAGACCTACGGACCGAGCGGGCACTGGCTCGTCCGGGTCGTTCCCAACCTCTACCCCGCCTTCGACGGCGACGAGCCCTTCATCGTGGCCAACCGGGGGCCCGTCTTCACCCAGGCGACCGCCGGCGGGATCCACGAGATCCTGATTTTCTCCCCCGAGCACGACGCCACCCTCGGCCAGCTAAGCCGGGAGCAGGTGGAGCTGGTGATGGCCGCATTGCGGGACCGGCTGGAAGAGCACGCGTCGCAGTCGAACATCCGCTACACCCAGGCCATCGTCAACTCGGGCCGTGAGGCGGGGGCGTCACTCGAGCACCCGCACGGGCAGCTGCTCGGGATGTCCTTCATCCCGCGCGAGCTGGCCGAGGAGCAGGCCCGCTTCGCCCGGTTCGTGGGTTCGTGCCTCCTCTGCACGACCATGGAAGCCGAGGAGGACGTCGGCGACCGTGTCGTCTACGCCGATGATCGCGTCATGGTGGTCTGCCCCTTCTGGAGCGCCGTCCCCTACGAAATGCTGGTCATCCCGCGCAACCATTCACCGCACCTGCACAAGAGTCCGACCGAGGACCTCCTCGGCGTCGGCGAAGCCATCCGTCGCACCCTCGGCCAGCTGGCCGAGGCGGTCGGGGACGTGGCCTACAACATCGTCTTCCACTCGGCCCCGTACCGGGTCGGCGAGCCATACCACTGGCATGCGCATATTTGGCCCAAGGCCACGACGACGGCCGGCTTCGAGCTCGGCACGGGCGTGGCCATCAACGTCGTCTCACCCGAGGAAGCGACTGAGACCCTCAGGGTCTCAGTGATGGCGCGCTGAGTCCGGCCCCCGTGAGGGGGTCGTTCCGGACGGCGCGGGGCGCACCGAACGGGCCAGCTCGAAGAGCGCCACGAGGCTTCGCACCACTTCGCGATTGGGACCGGCCAGGCCGGCGATCCCGGGCGCGCTGAGATAGCCGCTCAGGACCGCCCGCCGGTTGCGGGTCTGCCAGGCCTGCCCCAGAGGCGCGAGACCGAGCCGTCCGGCCGGGTCGCGCTCGGCAGCCGCCACCGTGCCCGCCTGGTGCAGCGCCCACAGGAGGTCGGCCACGTCGGCCAGCGGTGAGCGCGCGGCCGGCTCGAACATGCCGGGCAGCACCCCGCCGGGACGAAGGTCGCTCACCACCCAGCCCTGATCCGTGCGCGCGGTCCGCCCGAGGTGGAAGTCGCCGTGGGTGATGATCGCCGGCAGCCGGACGTCGGCCACGCGCAGCGACTTGATCAGCTCGTGGACGCCGGGCGCGTCCAGCTGGTCAGGGTCGGACTCGCCGATCTCGGCTTCGGCCATCTCGACCCAATCGGCCACCGACTCAATGTGGCGGTTGAACGCGCGATCGAGGGCCAGGTGCATGCGGGCGAGCATGGTCCCGAGGGCATACGCCTCGGACCCGAAGTCGCCGCCTGCGGCCTCGGGGCGTCCGCCCGAGGCGTACAGGTCCCGCAGCGACGTCAGCGCGAGCGCCCAGCCGCTGGAGCGGTCGACCAGCGGCTCCTGCACCACGCCGAGGTCACGCCCCTCCCACTGCCAGCGCACCAGCGGTGCCGCAACGTGGTTGAAGCCGGCCGCGTCAAGAGCGACCATCAGGTCGACCGCCGGCTGCGGGCGATCGCGCACCCAGGGGAAGACCGTGAGGTCGCCGCGGTCCCCGCAGTCGAGGATGATCCCCTCATCGTCGTCCCGCACGAGGTTGACCGGACCGGGCCGGGTGTCGACCCCACGGATGGCGGCGAGGAGGAGGGGGGCCAGTTGCGCGTCGTGCAGCGCATCAATGCAGACCGCCAGGCCGTCGGCGTCTTCGTATATCCCGAGGGCCGCTTCGTCGCCGGCCCGCATGAAGTGCGGTTCGTCGCCCACGGCGCGCAGGCCGCCCACCACGTGGGCCTGCCGGCCCTCCACCTCGGCCACCACGTCGAGCAGGCCCGGTCGGCCGGGCACGAGCAGCTCGGCTCGCAGCACCGTGATGTGCTCCGATGGCTCGTCGCGCCCCACCCGGCGGGAGTGCCACGCCTGCACGAGTGGGCGCGCCGCCTGGGCGAGCTCGGGGTTCACTCCTCCGGCCCCTGTTCCGCGGAGACGAGATCGAACCAGAGGAAGCCGTACGGCGGGAGCGTGATGGTGTAGGGCTCCTCGCTGATCACCGGAAAGGGGACCCGACCCAGCACCTCGTAAGGGATAGAGCCGGCCCACTTGGCGAGCGACAACTCGGCCGGCTGCGCGAAGCGGCTGAGGTTGTGCACGCAGAGGACCGCCTGGAACCGCCGCACCGCCTCGTCGTCGGCGCCTTCGTTGCCCGCCGGCACCGTGCGCGCCATGACCGAGGGCCGTTCCCAGTTGGGCCCCTCGAGCGCGGCCTCCATGCTCGGCGGCGGGGTGCTGACCCCTGGGGTGGCGGTCAGGATGTCGGCCACCTCGCCCGAGCGCACGTAGGCCAGCACCGAGGGGTTGGGGCAGGGCAGGATCTCCATTTCGCCCACTCCCATCATCGGCAGCGCGCGCCGTTCTATGAGCATGCGGCGCAGCCAGTGCAGGAAGGACCCCTGATTGCGCAGCTGCGCCTCGACGTTCACCGCGCTGAAGCCGTAGACCGGGTCCATCAGTGGCGGTAGGTAGAGCTGGGCGAAGTCGGCCTGCGAGAAGCCACCGTTGCGGTCGGGCGACCACTGCATGGGCGTCCGCACCGAGTCACGGTCACCGAGGTAGATGTTGTCGCCCATCAGCAACTCGTCGCCGTAGTAGAGGACGGGGCTGCCCGGCAGGGAGAGCAGCAGCGCGTACAGCAACTCCGCCATGCGGCGGTCGTTGTCCAGCAGCGGGGCCAAGCGGCGCCCAATGCCCATGTGACGTTTCATACGGGGATCCTTGGCGTACTCAGCAAAAAGGTAGTCCCGCTCCTCGTCGCTCACCTGTTCGAGGGTGAGCTCGTCGTGATTGCGCAGGAAGATGGCCCATTGGCACGAATCGTCGATCGTCGGCGTCTGCGCCAGGATTTCGGTGATCGGGTAGCGCTGCTCCCGTCGCACCGCCATGAACAGGCGTGGCATCAACGGGAAGTGGAAACACAAGTGGCACTCGTCGCCGTTGCCGAAGTAGTCGGCCACGTCGCTCGGCCAGCCGTTCGCCTCGGCCAGCAGGATGCGTCCCGGATAGTCGGCCTCCACCTGCTTGCGGATGCGGCGGATGAAGGCGTGCGTCTCGGGAAGGTGCTCACCCGCCGTCCCGTCGCGCTGGTAGAGGTAGGGCACGGCATCCAACCGGAACCCGTCGAAGCCGAGGTCCAGCCAGAACCGGACCAGGTCGATCATGGTGTCGGCCACTTCGGGGTTCTCGTAGTTCAGATCGGGTTGGTGGTGGTAGAAGCGATGCCAGTAGTACTGCTGGCGGGCGTCGACCCACGTCCAGTTGGTGCGTTCGGTATCGGTGAACACCACCCGGGCCTCGGGCCAGCGTTGGTCGTCGTCGTTCCACACGTACCAGTCCGCCTTGGCGTTGTCGCGGCTCGAACTCGACTCAATGAACCACGGGTGCTGGTCACTCGTGTGGTTCATCACGAGATCGGCAATCACCCGGATGCCGCGACTGTGCGCGTCCTCCAGGAAGCCGACAAGGTCACCGATGCTCCCGTAGTCCGGGTGCACGTTGAAGAAGTCGCTGATGTCGTAGCCGCCGTCGCGCATGGGCGAGGGATAGAAGGGGAGCATCCAGATGCAGTCGATACCCAGCCACTCGAGGTAGTCGAGCTTCTGACGCAAGCCCTGCAGATCGCCGGTGCCGTCGTTGTTGGCGTCGAAGAAGCCACGGATCAGCACTTCGTAGAAGACGGCGTGCTGGAACCAGCGCACCGAGGGATCGAACGGCCCCTCGCCGGAGCTGACCGGGATCGGGGGTGAGCTCACCGCCCGACGAAGGTGGCCTTGCCAGGGCCGTGCTCAAGGAAGGAAGCGATGCCCCGCGCCGCGTCCTCCGTGTGGGCCACCGTGGCGAAGGCCTCCTGCTCAACGGCCAGGCCGTCGGCGAGCGTTCCCTCCAGGCCACGGTCGATGGCTCCCTTGGCCAGCGCGTGCGCGGCCAGCGGTCCCCGGGCCAGCTCGGCGGCCCACTCCAGGGAGGCCTCGAGCACGTCGTCGGCCGGCACCACCTTGTTGACCAGGCCGATGGCCAGGGCCTCGTCCGCCCGAACCTGCCGCCCGGTCATGACGAGCTCCTTGGCCCGGGAGGATCCGATCAGCCGGGGTAGCCGCTGGGTCCCGCCTCCGCCGGGGATGACCCCGAGGAGCACCTCGGGCAAGCCGAGCTTGGAGTCCTCTGCACAGACGCGGAAGTCGCACGCCAGCGCCAGCTCCAGCCCCCCGCCGAGGGCGTACCCGTTGATGGCGGCAATGGTGGCGCGGGGCACGGACGCCAGCGCGCCGAGGGCGCTGGTGAAGTTGGCCCCCACCCCGGCCGCGGACGAGTCCAGCTCCACGATGTCGGCCCCAGCCGCGAATATCCGGCGCCCGCCCCACAGCACGACCGCGCCGGGCGGGTCGTCGTGAAGCTCGGTGGCGGTCGCGAAGATCTGCGAGAGCACGGCGCCATTGAGCGCGTTGGCCTTGGGCCGGTCCAGACGGACGAAAGCGACGCCATCAGGGCGTCGCTCGACCGTGACGAACTGCTCGGGCATTGCGTCAGCCATGCGCGCACCGTAGCGGAGTCACCGGGGTCGTCTCACCCGGGCATCAGGCGATTGGCCGCCTCGTAGGGATCGAGCTCCCCTGCGGCCAGCGCCTTGACCACCGTGGCGAACTCCTCTCCCGACGCGACCTCCTCAATTCGGAGCGCGCTGCGGGCGAGGAGCACGCGGCGCAACTCGTGGGCCAGGCGATCGGCCCGGCGACGCTCCAACAGCCTGGATTCGAGCAGGTGAGCCCGGTGGCGGTCGATCGCGCCCCAGAGGCCGTCGACTCCCTCGCCGCTCAGGGCGTTCGTGTCCACTATGGGCGGGCGCCAGCCGTCCAACTGGGAGAGGTCCAACATCTGCTCGAGGTCCCGGCGGGCTTCGCGCGCGCCCGGGCGGTCCGCCTTGTTGATCACGAACAGGTCGGCGACCTCGAGCAGTCCCGCCTTGTTTGCCTGCATGGAATCACCCCAGCCGGGCGTGACGACCACCACGGTGGTGTCGGCCGCGGATGCCACCTCCACCTCCATCTGCCCGACGCCCACCGTCTCTACGATCACGAGTGGGAACCCGACGGCCCCGAGCACTCGCACGGCGTCAGGCACGGCCAGGGCCAACCCTCCGAGGTGCCCCCTGGTGGCCATGGAGCGGATGAAGACGGTCGGGTCAAGGGCGTGCTGTTGCATCCGCACGCGGTCACCGAGAATGGCGCCGCCGCTGAAGGGGGAGGTGGGGTCGATGGCCAGTACCGCCAGCTGCGGGATCGGCTCGTTCGCCGGCTCCGGCTGGGGCTCGGGCGCTGGCCCGGGCTGTGGCCCCGGCTGTGGCCCCGGCTGTGGACCCGGCCAGCCGCGCCGGGCGACCGTGATGAGCTGGTCCGTGAGGGTCGACTTGCCGGCCCCCGGTGCCCCCGTGATGCCGACGGTGTAGGGCGTGTCCGCTCTGTAGGCCAGCCGGGCGACCGCCATGCCAGGCTCGCCACCGCGCTCGACCAGCGAGAGCAGGCGGGCCAGGGACACCCGGTCGTGCTCTCTGGCGTGGCCCAGCAGCACATCGGGGTCGGATGACGGGCCGGCGGCCGGGGGTCTGGCGGGGCTCGTGCTCATTGGCACGACACCTTGGCACCGAGGGCCGAGAGGGCACCAACCAGGTCCTCGTAGCCACGGCTGATGTGGCCGGCTCCCGAGACGACTGTCTCGCCATCGGCGACCAGACCCGCCAGCACCAGCGCGACACCGGCCCGCAGGTCGGGGGCGCGCACCGGAGCGCCCGACAGGCGGGAGACACCGCGCACGACCGCGTGGTGGCCTTCGGTGCGGATGTCCGCGCCCATGCGGCGCAGCTCCTCCACGTAGCGGAACCGGCCGAAGAAGAGGTTCTCGGTGAGGATCCCCACACCGTCGGCCACCGACAGCATGGCCACCAGGAGCGGGCTGTAGTCGGTGGCGACGCCCGGGTAGGGCAGCGTTGCCACATCGGCCGATCTCAGGCGGTCCGTCGACCAGACCCGCAGGCCGTGAGGACCCATTTCGGTGTGGACGCCCATGTGGCTGACCTTGCGCAGCAGCATCTCCATGTGGTCCGGTCGGGCGTCGGCCACGATCACGTCCCCGCCCGCCATGCCGACGGCAGCCAGGTAGGTGGCGGCCACCACCCGATCGGGAATGACGGTGTGGTCGGTGGGGTGGAGGTCCTCCACTCCCTCGATCTCAATGCGCGAGGTCCCGGCGCCGCGCACCACGGCACCCATGTCGCAGAGCATGGTGGCCAGGTCGATCACCTCGGGCTCCTTGGCGGCGTTCTCAATCACCGTGGTTCCCTTGGCGAGCACGGCCGCCATCAGCAGGTTGTCGGTGGCCGTGTGGCTCGGGTACTCGAGCACGACCCGGGTGCCCACCAACCGGCCCGAGTCGACGAAGCCGCGTACCTCGCCATGGGCGGACTCGAAGCGCGCGCCCATGGCGGTCAGCCCGTTGATGTGGAAGTCGATGGGCCGGTCACCGAAGTCGTCGCCGCCGGGCAGCGGCATGCGGGCCTCGCCGCAGCGCGCCAGCAGGAGGCCGAGCACGACCACCGAGGCGCGCATCCGCTCGACGAGCTCCAAGGGGGCCGAGGGTCGCCAGTCGCGCAAAGGTGGCGTGGTCACGGCGACGTCGCCGTTGCCGAGGCGCTCGACGTCCGCCCCGAGCGATCGGAGGACCTCGGCCATGGAGTCGACATCGGTTATGCGTGGCACGTTGCTCAACACCGATCGGCCCTCGGCGAGGAGGCAGGCCACCATCAGCTTCAGCGCGGAATTCTTCGCTCCACCTGCACGGACGGATCCCGACAGATGGCCGCTGGGCTGCACGAGGATCCGTTCCACACCGTCAAGTATCGCCGCTGGAAGGGGGACCAGGGAGAAGCCGCAGATGGGTGACCAACTATGGTCATGGCCGTGGCGAATACCCCTCAAGCCCCGGACCGCAACCTGGCCATGGAGCTCGTCCGCACCACGGAAGCCGCCGCCATGGCGGCCGCCCGCTGGATGGGTCGGGGCGACAAGCTCGGGGCCGACGGCGCCGCCGTGGAGGCCATGCGGGTGGTCCTCTCCTCGGTCCAGATGGATGGCGTGGTCATCATCGGGGAGGGCGAGAAGGACAACGCGCCGATGCTCTTCAACGGCGAGAAGATCGGGGACGGCACGCCCCCGCTGACCGACATCGCTGTGGATCCCATTGACGGGACCACCCTGACCGCGCTCGGCCGGGGCGGTGCGCTGGCGGTGATCGCTGTCTCCGAGCGGGGCACCATGTTCGATCCGGGGCCATGCGTCTACATGGAGAAGCTGGCGGTGGGCCCCCGGGCCAAGGGCGCCCTCGACATCCGGAAGTCGGCGACCGAGAACCTGCATGCACTCTCCGCGGCGCTGGGCCGTCCCGTCCGCGACCTGACTGCGGTCATCCTGGACCGGCCGCGCCATGACGCCCTGATTACAGAGGTGCGGGCGACCGGGGCCCGCATCCGGCTGATCACCGACGGGGACATCGCCGGCGCCATCGCCACTGGCTGGCCCGGTTCAGGAACCGACATCCTCCTGGGGATCGGGGGTACCCCCGAGGGCGTCCTGGCCGCCGCCGCTCTCAAGTGCATGGGCGGCGAAATCCTGGGGCGGCTCTACCCGCGCAACGAAGAGGAGAGAGCCGCCGCGTTGGCGGCCGGCTACGACCTGGACGCCGTCCTCACGACCGATGACCTCGTACGGGGCGACAACTGCTTCTTCGCTGCCACCGGGATCACCGACGGGGATCTCCTCCAGGGTGTGCACTACCACGAATTCGGGGCCACAACGGAGTCTCTCGTCATGCGCTCGAAGTCGGGGACGCTGCGCAAGATTGACGCCAGCCACGCCCTCGGGAAGCTGGCCGAGTTCAGCTCCATTTCGTTCGCCTAAGCGCGGCTGCGTACTCAGCGCGTGAGCGGATAGGACCCGCTCGCAGGCACCGTGTGTGTGGCTCCGGCATCCATCGGCTGGTCTTAGTTTCTCAAAAAGGTTCGGTGTTCGGTCCGCCGGCAATCTGGGAGGTATCGGGACCGAACACCGAACCTTTTTTGGGGAGATGCATTGGCTCGGCGGGGCACAGGGCAATCGAGCGAGATCGCACTCCTCAAGGGAGTTGCACCTATCCGCTCACGCCCTCACTCCCGGAATTCAACTCCCAAGCAATGCAGAGAATTCACTTCCCGCCAGGCAGCACCAGTGATTCGCGGTCCGAGCTAAGAGGAAGACCCAGACGCCACGCTCAAGCGCAGCTCGGCCCGCGCCAGGGCCGCCTCAGCCGCGGCCAGAGCGAGATCAGGCGCTTCCGCACCCTCGGGGAGATCAGACGCACCACCCCGGCCGCCGCCGGCCGAAGAGAGTTGGGCCACCCGCTGGGTCGCGGCTTCCTTGGCGGCCTCGGCCCTCGGCACGTCGATGACGTCGGCCAGCTCGGCAATACCGGCCAACACGGTGACCCGCGTGGAGAGACCGGGGAACGGCCCGTCGCCCTCGGCCAGCCCCTCAGCCGCTCCGGCACTCGTGTCGACCTGCAGGAAACCGCCGTGGACGGCGAGCCGGCGGGTCGTCCCGTCGGGCTGCTCCACGCTCACCTGGCAGGGCACGACGTCACTGATCAGGGGCATATGCCCGTTGAGGACGGTGAGCGCGCCGACGGACGTCGCCAACACCACGGAGGTCGCGCCTCCGGCGATCAGTGACTCCTCAGGCGTGACGACCTCCACGCCGAACACGGCATCTGCCACTAGCCGGCCTCCTCCTGGAGCGCCTTGGACTTGGCCAGCACCGACTCGACGCCACCCACGTTGAGGAAGGCCTGCTCGGGAATGTTGTCGAGCTCGCCGTTGACCAGCGCCTCAAACGACTCCACCGTCTCTTCAACCGGCACGAAGATCCCCGGCACGCCGGTGAACACCTCTGCGACGAAGAAGGGCTGCGAAAGGAACCGCTGGATTTTGCGGGCCCGGGTCACCGTCACCCGGTCCTCCTCGCTCAGCTCGTCCATGCCGAGGATGGCGATGATGTCCTGCAACTCCTTGTAGCGCTGGAGGACCTCCTGGACCCGCCGGGCGACGGCGTAGTGCCGCTCTCCGACGATCTCGGGAGTGAGGATGTTCGATGTGGAGGCCAGCGGGTCCACAGCCGGGTAGATGCCGAGCGCGGCAATCTGGCGTGACAGCTCGGTGGTGGCGTCCAGGTGGGTGAACGTGGTGAACGGCGCCGGGTCGGTGTAGTCGTCGGCCGGCACGTAGACCGCCTGCAGCGACGTGATCGACTTCCCCTTGGTGGAGGTGATGCGCTCCTGCAGCTCGCCCATTTCGTCGGCGAGCGTGGGCTGGTACCCCACCGCGGAGGGCATCCGCCCGAGCAGCGTGGACACCTCGGAACCGGCCTGGACGAAGCGGAAGATGTTGTC
>Ga0307374_10005338_pt1 | contig 20820 bp, 19 predicted proteins | sample OX3MG_FD_202532 | JGI IMG/M metagenome (GOLD analysis project Ga0307374, IMG submission 202532) | Soil microbial communities from Risofladan, Vaasa, Finland - OX-3 | ecosystem: Environmental > Terrestrial > Soil > Coastal area > Acid sulfate soil | place: Finland: Risofladan, Vaasa | collected...
CGATCCATTCCCTGACGACCCTGTCGTCCTCGAAGTGCATGATCGTTACCACCCATTCCTCCACGGCACGCTTCGTCGGGGCTCGGCCCACGTATCCCCCCGTATCGGTACCGCGGAATGTGCTTCTCAGGACGACCACGTCGTCGGCCACGATCAGCTCTTCTATGCACAGTTGGAGATTAGGAAACGCCTCGTGGTATCGGCGGATCGGTTCGACTCTGGCCGAAGGCCCTGCGCCAAACGCATTGCTGTAGCTGTCGCTATAGAGATCATCGGCCGCTTCGTAGTTGCGGCCATTCCAGACCCCCTCGACAAATCTCCGTACCTGCATCTCCCGCTCGGCAACTTCCATCGCTCACTCCGATCTCAGCCATGGACTTCCAGTGAGCTGAACGCCCGGTACTCCAGATGTCCTCGGCACGCTAGTGCTGGAAGACCTACCTCATCGTGGCAGAGTGTCCTCCAGGGCCGGCGTTGAGGGGGACCGCTAGTTCGTTGGTGCACCAGGATCATTGGGATGCGGCACGAGTGGTGTGACTTCAACGGTCATACAGGCGTGTGGAGGTCCCGAGTTGACCGTGAGGAAAGTGTCCGTCTCGTTCTCGACCACGGAGAAGCCGTCGTCTCTGGGCCGGAGCCGACTCATGTTAGAAATCGCGCATGGCGAAGTCATGGACGCGGCTCGTCCTGATCTGTGGGCTTCCAGCCTCGGGAAAGTCGACACTCGCTCGTCGGCTCGCACCCAAAGTCCCCGCCATCAGGTTGGATAAGGACGAGTGGGTGACTCAACTGGGCGCCGATTTGTGGGATGAAGAATTCCGGGGGCGTCTCGAACATCAGCTGTGGGTTCTCTCCCAGGATCTCCTCGCCCAGGGCCAGAGCGTGATTTTGGAGTGGGGACACTGGGCGCGAGTTGAACGGGATGAGAAACGACTCGGGGCGCGAGCTTTGGGCGTGGGAGTCGAACTGCATTACCTCGATGTGCCCTTGGAGGAGTTGATCGAGCGAGCTGAACGTCGCAATGCGTCGGGCGAGTGGACAGCCTCGCCTATGACACGGGCTCACTTTGAAATGTGGGCAACGAGTTTTCAACCTCCCGACGAGGAGGAGATCCTCTTGTTCGACAAGCCCGTTGCCGAAGGTTGATCTCGTCGAACTTGTCTCGCCCGCTATCAACAGCGTCACCGAAGCCCCGAGTGCCCCACCTAACCGGCCTATTGGGCGCCCCTGGCGCTGCCGCGCTAGAGCTCGTGCCGGCCGAGGAGCTCCACGGGATTTTGCATGTGGACCATGCCGAGGTAGCCGCCGCCACGAGAGATGCTGTCGTGCACGGCGTAACCGAGCAGTTCCTGGGCTTTTCGGGGGAGCTTGGCGGCGATCACCGGCGGGACCGCCAGGTAGTTGTTCTCCTCGGTCCGCAACCACCCGAGGCAATAGCTGAGATGTGCCCCCCGCCGGGGGATCTCCGTGGTGTTGGACCCACCGGCGTGGATGGTCCCCCCCGTATAGACCACGGCAGATCCGGCCGGCATCTCCGCGTACGCAATCTGCTCGGGCCTTGGAGGCGGCTGCGTGAATTGCTCGGCTGGCGACAGGTTCCGGTCCGCCCAGCGATGGCTGCCGGGCACAATGCGGGTGCCACCGTTCTCTCGCGTGAAGTCGACGAAGGCGATCACGGCGGCCATTTGCAACTCAGGCGCTGGCTTGGGTACGTCACTCCAGACCACCTCGTCACGGTGGAGCAACTGCTCGTCTGCCCCCGGTCCGCGTTGGAGCAGGTGACCGAGATTGAGTTGGTAGCGCGCGCACGAAGGCAGCAGAATACGGTCGCACAGGGCCAGAAGCAGCGGGTGGCACATCACCTCGGTAGCAAACGTCGGAGACAGTGCGCACACTCCCGACACCTGCTTGGTGCATGGACCATGGAACGCCTTCATGATTGGGTTGAACAGTTCTGCGTCGGGGTCGGCGGCGTCCAGGACCATCCCGACTTCTTCATTGACTCGGGCGACGACTTCTGTGCTCAACAGTCCCTCGAGGATCACCGCCCCGTCTCGCTCAATGACCGCATGAAGGGCGTCGGGATCCGCAGTCGGAACTTGAAAGCTCTCAATGCTGGCCGTGGCAGCCACGAGTATCGGACCTCCTTGGCGATCGTCCGACGCTAACTCATCGGCTCTTGATGGTCAGTGAGTACATTGAGCCAGCGGTGCCCTGCCCTCCAAGGTGGCCACAAGCTGGCGTGTTGGGCTAAGCCCCTGGTGTTGGGACGTGACCGATGAGCGTCAGAGTGGTGCGAGGCGGGTCTTGAGCAGGCAGAACTCATTGCCTTCGGGGTCGGCCAGGACATGCCACTGCTCCTCCCCTGTCTGGCCGATGTCGGCCGGTCGAGCACCGAGCTTGAGAAGGCGTTCGAGCTCACCATTTAGCGTCAGACCTTCCCGATCTCAACATGTCGCTGCGAAGGCGTACAGTCGCAACAGAGTTGCCGAACCGGAAGAAGGGCCCGTGAAGAAACTGGCGAGTTTGTCATGGCGGGCCCGGGGTTCCGGAGCTACTTGCACCGCCGAAGTGGACCACCCAATTCGCGGCTATAGAGTCAACCCAAAGTACCGGTCCAACCTTCTCGCGCTATCCGGACCCGAGGGATCGCCCCCTACGGTGTCATGGATCTCCTTCGACGGAGACACCTATTGGGTTCGACTCACAGCTGTCCAGGGTTGGCCGCGTTCGATTCGGGTAACCCAAGGCGATGTGGACGGAGCAAGGGATTAGAGCTCGCATGTTGCCGTGGTGGTTATCACCACCGCAGTTTCAGCAGCAGCATCGCTGCCAGTCTCATTGACCCGACCTTGAGCGTTATGGGCAGGCAGCGACCCATTCGGCTTGACCACGTCGGCCGACGTCTCCACACTCTCTCCATGTCAAGCGATGAAATCGACGCCTACCTGGCCGCTCTCGACGTGCCCAAGCGCTCCACCCTGGAAGCATTGCGTCAGACGATCCTGGAGGTGATCCCTGACGCCGAAGAGGGGATCTCCTATCAGATGCCAGCATTCAGACTCCACGGCAAGGTCGTTGCCGGATTCGCGGCCTTCAAGAACCATCTCAGCTATCTGCCTCATAGTGGTTCCGTATTTCCACAGCTACAAGAGGAGCTCGCTCATTACCGAACGTCAAGTGGGGCACTGCAGTTTCCTGTCGACGAGCCTCTCTCGAAGCCGCTCGTTGAGAAGCTCATCAGGATTCGCGTCGCACAGGCATTCCCGGAATAACAGAGCATGGAGTTCGGCTTACTCCCGGCGTTGTGGGAGGGGCAGCTTGCACATCAACGAAGGTAACGTCAGCCCATCCACCCGATCGGAAGGGAGCTATATGTCTGCGAAGGAAGTCGTGCAGCAGTTCTGCGACGGGATGGTCGACCGAAATGCCGAGGCACTGCGCCCACTCTTGGCCGACGAGGTGGTCTACCAGAATGCCGGCATGCCTGCCGCAAAGGGGATCGAGGCCACCCTCGCCGCCCTTACCTTCCAGTTCGAAATGTTCCCGGACTCCTACGAGTACGAGACAATCGATACCGTCAGCGAAGGCGACGTCGTGATGAACGAGCGCCTGGACTATATCCGAGGTCCTGATGGCGATCGCCATGGACTCCCGGTCATGGGATCCTTTGTCGTCAGGGACGGCAAGATCGTCCGCTGGACGGACTACTGGGACAGCGCCCTCATCGCCAAGATGATGTCCGGGGAGGACTACAGCTCGCTGGTCCCTCGCTACTGAGGGTTCCGGCGTCGCCGCTTGCTACCGGGCCGAGTGTCACCGAAGTGCGAAGTGTCCCACCGTCCCGGCGGCGACGAACTGGGGCAGTCGGAATTTCCGCGCTACGAATTCCCCACATCCGAGTGGGAGATGGCTCGTTTGCCGCATGCGTAGCCGAAGCACAGGGAACGTGGGTTTGTCAGAATCATGGTGTGGTAGGTGCCCCGGTCGACGGTCCAGCGGTCCGGGTGAAGGGTCTCGTCAAGTCGTACGGCGGGGTGCCCGCCTTGGAGGGCGTCGATCTGGAGATCGAACACGGTGAAATCTTTGCTCTTCTGGGCCCCAATGGTGCAGGCAAGACGACGACGGTCGAGATCCTGGAGGGCTACCGTCGGCGCGACGGGGGCACCGTGCAAGTCCTCGGCTTCGATCCTGGTCACGAGCGGTCACGACTCAAGCCACACGTGGGCATCGTCTTGCAGTCGACGGGTGTTGAGCAGTACCTGACGGTCCGGGAAACCATCGCCATGTATTCCCGCTGCTACCCCAGCCCGCGGCCGGTCGACGAGGTGATCGACCTGGTGGGGCTGAGCGCCAAGGCTGGCGACCGGGTCCGGCACCTTTCCGGCGGCCAGCAGCGCCGCCTTGACGTGGCGGTGGCCCTGGCCGGCGATCCCGAGCTGCTCTTCCTGGACGAGCCGACGACCGGGTTCGACCCAGCGGCCCGCCACGAGGCATGGGAGGTGGTCAAGAACCTGGCGTCACTGGGCAAGACGATCCTGCTGACCACCCATTACATGGACGAGGCCCAGTACCTGGCAAACAGGGTCGCCGTCGTAGCCCGGGGCCGGGTGATCGCCGAGGGAACCCCGAACGATCTCGGCGAGCGGGACCGGGCGCAGGCTCGGATCCGCTTCCGGCTTCCCAACGGCATCACTCCTCCCGCGGACGTCGGCAGGCCGATTGAAGTGGACGGCTACTTCGAACTGAGAGCCGAGCAGCCCGACGCGCTCCTGCACCGGTTGACCGGTTGGGCGCTCGAAACCGGCGTGGTCCTGGAAGGTCTGGAGGTGAGTCGTCCCACGCTCGAGGACGTGTACCTGACCCTCACGGCTGACACTTCCGGGCGAAGAGACCAATGAGAACGCTGTCCCTCACCATCTCTCAGGTTGGCTACACCAACAAGGCCTTCTGGCGTAATCCGGCCCAAGCATTCTTCATCTTCGCTTTCCCGCTCATGTTCCTCGTAATCTTTACTGCCCTCCTCGGCAACAACACCGTCCACATCGGCGCGCACATCGTCAAGCAGTCCACCTACTACGTCTCGTCCATGGTCGCCTTCGGCGTCATCACCGCCTGCTTCAACAACATCGCCATCAGCATCGCCTTCCTCCGTGAAACAGGGGTCCTCAAGCGCATCAACGGCACGCCGATGCCGAGCGTCAGCTACCTGGCCGCCCGGATCCTCCACTCGCTCTTCGTCGCCATCATCCTCGTTGCGATCACCTGTGGGTTCGGGAAGATCGCCTACTCCGTCACCCTGCCGGGGAGTACAACCCTCTTCGACTTCGTGGTCATGCTGATAGTGGGGGCTGCTGCGTTCTGCGCTCTCGGTCTGGCCCTCTCCGCCGCCATTCCCAACGCCGATGCGGCAGCGCCGATCGTCAACGCGGTGATCCTTCCCCTGCTGTTCCTCTCCGGGATCTTCATCCCATTCGGCAATAACACACCCTCGTGGATCCTCTGGGTCGCCCGGGTCTTTCCCGTGAGGCACTTCGCCGTTGGCCTCCAGGCCGGCTTCCTCGGCACCCCCTTCGACTGGGTCGATGTTGCAGTCGTCGCCGCTTGGGGAGCCCTCGGCTTGCTCTTGGCCGTACGCCATTTCAGCTGGGAGCCACGCACCTGATACCCCAGCCCTGGCCGAACTGGCAAAGCGGACAGCATCTCCCGAAAAGTGAACCCGCTTCTCGGGGCAGCAGTAAAGCCTCACTCCCGGCGGACGCGGCACCCCCGCTCCTAACTCGGGCGAACGCTGACTGTCCACGGGCGCGTAGACGATCCGGTGAAGATCCCAAGTGATTCCAGAACCTTCCGCCATCAACTCGAGGAGGCGGTCGCGTCCAACCATACGGTCGCCCCAGGGTCACCCTGAGGACATTGCACATGCGACCCGTTCGCAACGTGCAGTCGGATTGGGTCGATACGAGACTGGCTCAGTGACAACGACCGACGACGGATCGGGACGACACGCCAATCACCACGACCACGATGCTGAACACGGTCACCATCGCGAGCACGGTCATCACCACGAGCAGGCCAGCGGCGGCCTAATCGGCGCCTTGCGGGGGTTCGTGGTCCCGCACTCCCACGATGCCAAGGACTCGCTGGACCAGGCCCTTGAAGGGAGCCGGGAAGGCATCCGGGCGGTAGCGGTCTCCTTGGCCGTCCTCCTGATCACTGCAGGCATGCAGGCGCTCGTCGTCGTCGCGAGCGGTTCGGTCGCGCTCTTGGGTGACACCTTGCACAACGCGGCCGATGCATTGACCGCCGTTCCGCTGTGGCTGGCCTTCCGACTCGGACGCCGTGCTCCGACGACGCGATTTACCTATGGCTACGGCAAAGCCGAGGATGTCGCCGGACTGGTCGTGCTCGCCCTTATCTTCGGCTCGGCCGCCTTCGCTGGCTACGAGGCCATCGAGCGCCTCATCCACCCCCAGCACATCACCGACCTCGGCATCGTGATGCTGGCGGCAGTCGTGGGAGCCATAGGCAACGAAGTCGTGGCCCAGTATCGCATCCGGGTCGGACGCCGCATCGGATCGGCGGCACTCGAAGCCGATGGAATCCATGCTCGCACCGACGGCGTGACCTCGCTCCTCGTGCTCATTGGCGCGATTGGCGTTGCCCTCGGCGCACAGTGGGCCGACGCCATCGTCGGTCTGGTCATCAGCGTTGCGATCTTGGTCGTTGGCTACCAGGCCGCTCGCAGCGTCGGCCAACGCCTCCTTGACGCCGTCGATCCGGCCATCGTCGCCCGCATCTCGAAGACAGTGGTGGGGGTCGAAGGTGTGAAGGCGGTGACCGAAGTCCGGGCACGCTGGGTGGGGCATCGTCTCATGGCGCAGGTCCGGCTCAGCGTGAATGGCGGCCTGTCCGTCACGCAGGCCCATGAAATCGCCGAAGCGGCGCAACATGAACTGCTTCACCACATCTCAAACCTGTCCGACGCCATCATCCACGTCGATCCCGTCGTTGTCGGTTTCGATCCCCACGAACCCACTGCGCATCACCGGACTCGGCCCTAGATCACTGCCCCGAAAGTGCGATGTGGGGCAGTATCCTCTGCTCTACTCGTACCCCTCGACCCTACGGATAGTCGGACGGCAGAGCCAAACCCACCATTGCGTCGCGACGCTCTTGCGGAGCCCCTCAGGGTGACGCGTCAGTACCGAGAGCGTCGGCGATCAGCGAGCGCGCGTCGTCGAATCGCCCTTCGAGGACGAGCGAGGGCAGTGGCCCGTTGAGGAGCGAAGCCCAGTCCACTTCTTCGGTGCTTCGCCCGGTGGCGCGCAGCTGCGCGCGGGCTTCGGTCAGGAGCTCGGCAAGCTGGCCGAGGCCGGGTCCCGCTTGAACGGCCAATCGCGCGCGCAGCCAGGTCGCGAGTGCGGGGCTGCGCCCTCCCGTTGAGACGGCAACGGTTATCGGGCCGTCGCGGTGCACAGCCGGCAGGATGAACGTGCAGTGGTCGTGATCGTCGGCACTATTGACCCAGACCCCGGCCGCCTCGGCGTCGGCGAACACGCCGGCGTCGACGTCGGCCACGCCGGTGGCGGTCACGACGAGGCGGTAGCCAGCTGCCTCGCCCGGCCTGTAGGCGCGTTGTTCGACGGTCAGCTCCGTGGCGCCGGCCAGCTCGGCCATCGGTCCGCTCAGCTGGCGCGCCACGACGGTCACGACGGCGCCGCAGTCGAGCAGCCCGCGGGCCTTACGAGCGGCGACGGGGCCACCGCCCACCACGAGACAGGCCCGGCCTGCGACGTTGAGCGAGACCGGGTAGTAGTCGGTCAGAGGTTCGATCCCCTCACGCCGCGCGCCGTCAGCCGTGGAGGGCCGGACGGCCGACCATGCCGGCGGCCACGGTGGCGAAGGTGAGCTCGTCAATGAGGACGAAGCTCCCGGTGATGCGGTCGATCGTGTACGCATCGAGCGCGAGCGGGCTGGCGGTGCGCAGGCGAAGGATGCCGATGTCGTTCTCCACCAGTTGGTCGGCGTCGGACACCTGGAGCTCGTTGACGTCGAAGATCCCCTCAACGCGTTCCACGACGACCGGCGTGACGCGGGTCGTGTGTTTGAGCTTGAGCCGGTCGCCGGCGACCAGCGGGCGCTCCCCGAACCAGCACACGGTCGCCTCGAAGTCATCGGTCACCGTCGGCTGCTCTTCCAATGAGGAGATCAGGTCGCCCCGGGAGATGTCGATGTCGTCGTTGAGCTTCATCGAGACGGACAGGCCGACCTCGGCCCGCGCGATCGGGCCGTCAGCGGTCTCGATCGAGCGCACCGTCGAGTAATTGCCCTGGGGGAGCACCACGACTGGATCACCGGTGCGGAACGGGCCGCCGTTGATCATCCCCGCGTAGGAACGGCCGCCACCGGGCTGGCGCAGCACCCACTGCACGGGCAGGCGCCCGCCGTTGCCCTGGCGCAGCCCGTGCTGGGAGGCCCAGCCGCCCGCCAGGGCCGATTCGAGCGAGTCGAGCACGGTCGGTCCGTCGTACCAGGGGGCGGCGTCGGAGCGCTCGACCACGTTGTCGCCGTTCAGCGCCGAAATCGGGATCACGGTGCAGGCCGACACGCCCAGTCGATGTGCCAGCGACTCCATCTCATCGACCACGTCCTGGTAGGCCGACTTGTCCCACCCGACGAGGTCCATTTTGTTGGCGCACACCACGAGCTGGTCGACTCCGAGCAGAGCGGCAATGCAGATGTGCCGGCGGGACTGCTCGCGCAGGCCGGAGGTGGCGTCGACCAGTACGAGGGCGAGATCGGCGGTGGACGCGCCGGTCGCCATGTTGCGCGTGTACTGCACATGGCCGGGGCAGTCGGCGATGACGAACTTGCGGTGGGGGGTGGCGGCATAGCGGTACGCCACGTCAATGGTGATGCCCTGCTCGCGCTCGGCCCGCAGGCCGTCGGTGACGAAGGAGAGGTCGACCTCGCCGAGGCCGCGTCGCTCGGCCGCGGTGGAGAGCGCGTCGAGCTGGTCGTCGAAGAGCTGTCGCGTATCGAAGAGCAGGCGCCCGATGAGGGTGCTCTTCCCGTCGTCGACCGACCCGATTGTGGCGAACCGCAACAGGTCCATGGTGTCGGCGCCGGGCTCATGGCCGCCGACGGGCGGCGAGCCGGGCAACGTGCTCATGGGTCTAGAAGTACCCCTCACGCTTCCGGTCCTCCATGGAGGTCTCGGAGAAGCGGTCGTCGGCCCGGGTGGCGCCACGCTCGCTCACACGTGAGGCGACGACCTCGCGGATGATGTCCTCCACCGTCTCGGCCTCCGAGCGCACCGCACCAGTGCAGGTGGCGTCGCCCACGGTGCGGAAGCGGACGCTGAGCTCCTCGCTCACCTCGCCCGGCTGGGGGGAGACCCACTCGCTCACCGCGAGCAGCATGCCGTCGCGCTCGACGACGGGACGCCGGTGCGCGTAGTAGATGGAGGGCAGCGCGATGGCCTCGCGGCGGATGTACTGCCAAATATCGAGCTCGGTCCAGTCCGAGAGCGGGAAGGCGCGCAGGTGCTCCCCCGGTCGCACGGTGCCCTGGTACAGCTGCCAGAGTTCGGGACGCTGGCGCTTGGGGTCCCACTGGCCGAACGAGTCACGGAACGACAGCACCCGCTCCTTGGCCCGCGCCTTATCCTCGTCGCGGCGGGCGCCACCGAAGGCGGCATCGAAGGTGTTGGCGCGGATGGCGTCCAACAAGGTGGTCGTCTGCAGCCGGTTGCGCGACGCCCCGGGACCCGGGTCGGCCACGCGGCCCTGGTCGATGGAGTCCTGCACCTTGGCCACCAGGAGGCGTGCCCCCTCCTTCTCAACTTGGAGGTCGCGGTAGTCGAGGACCTCGGGGAAGTTGTGCCCGGTGTCGACATGGAGGACGGGGAAGGGGATCTTTCCCGGGGCGAAGGCCTTGGCGGCGAGGTGCAGCAACACGGCCGAGTGCTTGCCGCCGCTGAAGAGGAGGACGGGCCGCTCGGACTCGGCGGCCACCTCACGGATGATGAAGACCGCGAGGGATTCCAAAAGGTCCAGGTGGCCCAGCGGGTGCCCCGCCGGCCGGAGCAGGGGGGTGACCGAGGCGGCGTGACGCTCCGCAAGGAGCTCTGCAGTCGGGCGTGTGCGAGTCGAATGAGCGGTTGCAGCGGAGTCCATGGGACCTCTCCGAAAGATGACCATTTTGGTCATGTATACTATGGGTCTGCAATCCGCCGGGAGTCAAGCTCCGGTGTCGGGGCGCCGGCAGGCACGAGCGCCCACCTCGGGTGCGACGATCCCAGGCCGATGAGAAGGGAAATGACGGTGAGCGAGGCAACCGTGGCATTCGGCGAGACGGACTCAGAGGAGCTGGCGCTGATCAGCAAGGACTTCGAGACCGCGCCCGCCAGCAAGGTGATCCGGTGGGCGGTCGACACGTTCGGCGCCTCCGTGGTGCTGGCGGCCTCGTTCGAGGATGTCGTCCTCATCGACCTCGCGACCAAGGTGGTCCCACACATTGAGGTCATCTTCCTCGACACCGAGGCCCACTTCTCCGAGACGCTCGAGTTCGTGCAGGCGGTGCGCGCCCGCTACGACCTGAACCTCACGGTGACCAAGCCAGGGCCCGAGGCGGCCGCCCACCCGTGTGGGAGTGAGCAGTGCTGCCAGTTCCGCAAGGTTGCGCCGCTGCGCCAGGCCGTGCAGGGGAACAGGGCATGGATGACGTCGCTGAAGCGGGTCGACGGCCCGACCCGGGCGGACGCGCCGATCGTCAGCTGGGACGCGTCGTTCGGGCTGGTGAAGATCAACCCTCTCGTCACGTGGACGAACGATGACATCGCGTCCTATGTCCGCGACCACGACCTCCCCGTGCACCCGCTGACCCTGCAGGGCTACCTCTCCATCGGGTGCGCGCCGACCACCCGCCCGGTCGCCCCGGGTGAGGACCCGCGGGCGGGGCGCTGGGCCGGGCTCGACAAGTCCGAGTGCGGGCTGCACGAGTAGCTCCGTGGCGCGCGACCTCGACAACCCCTATGGGATTGAGTTCCGTGGTCGGCGCGACCGTGGGCTGAAGTTCATCCGGCCCTACCGCAACATCGGTGAGCTCAACTCGGTCGAGCAGCTCAAGCTGTCCCGCCATCCCTTCGAGGTGGCACAGGCCGTCATCGACACATACTCCAAGCAGGGTCCGGCGTCGATTGCCGCGGTGCCCGGCGAAGTCGAGCGGCTCAAGTGGGTCGGGATGTACCCCCAACGCCAGGGCGGCGACGCCTTCATGATGCGGATCAAAGTCCCCGGCGGGGTGATGACAGCCGCGCAGACGCGCGAGATCGGCGTGGCCGCCGAGGCCTACGCCGAGGGGCCCGACGACAGCCCGGTCTTCGGCAACCGCTACGCCGACCTCACGACGCGCCAGGACATTCAGCTGCACTGGATCCGCATTGCCGACGTGCCCCGCATTTGGCAGCGCTTCTGGGACGTCGGGCTGACCACCGTGCAGGCCTGCGGCGACTCGTCGCGCAACGTGTGCGCCTGCCCGGTCTCGGGCATTGACGCGGGCGAGGTGATTGCGGCGCTCCCGGTGGCGCAAGCAATCTCCGCCTTTTTCACGGGCAACCGCGAGTACGCCAACCTTCCGCGTAAGTTCAAGATCGCCGTGACGGGCTGTCTCGAGGACTGCGCGCGCGTGGAGATCAACGACATCGGCCTGTGGCCAGCCGAGCACGCCGATGGCACCATCGGGTTCAACGTGCTCATCGGCGGTGGCCTCTCCGACGGGGAGCGCATGGCCTCGGACATTGACGTCTTCATCCGCCCCGACCAGGCGGTCGAACTGTGCCGGGGCGTGGCCCAGGTCTTCGGCGAGCTGGGCAACCGGGAGAACCGTGGTCTGGCGCGGATGCGCTACCTGGCCCAGGAGCTCGGCCCCGAGGGTTTCCGCACCGAGCTGGACGAGCGCACGTCCTTCGCGCTGGAGCCTGCGGGGCGCGAGCTCACCAACCGCTTCCGGGGCGACCACGTCGGGATCCACCCCCAGAAGGAGCCGGGGCTGGTCTACGTCGGGTGCTCGGTCCCCGTCGGGCGTATGCACGGCATTGAGCTGGTGGAGCTGGCCCGCCTCGCCGAGACCTACGGTGACGGCAGCGTCCGCATCGGTATCGATCAGAATTTCGTGGTGACCGGCGTCCCCGAGGATCGGGTCGACGATCTCCTGGCTGAGCCGCTGATGCAGACCTACACCCCGTTCCCCGGGCCGTTCGAGCGCGGTGTCGTGGCCTGCACGGGCTCGGAGTTCTGCCGCTTCGCGGTCGTCGAGACCAAGGAGCGGGCGGTCAAGTGGGCCCGCGCCCTGGACGCCCGCCTCTCGGCCGAGGGGGCGAACGGCGGTGGCGCGGGCGATGCCGGCGTGATCCGCATGCATTTCTCGGGCTGCTCGGCCTCGTGCGCACAGCCGCAGATTGCCGACATCGGCTTCCGCGGCGACATCGCTCATGTGGACGAGCACATCGCCGAGGCCGTCGACATCGGGCTCGGTGGATCACTCGGTCCTGACGCCGCCTTCATCGACTGGGTCGTCGGCGCGGTGCCGGTCGACAAGGTTCCCGACGCGCTGCTGCGGATCGTCGGCCGCTACCAGACCGATCGCCGTGAGGGCGAGCCCTTCCACCTCTGGGCGCGCCGCACCCCGGCCGATGAGCTGGCGCTCACGCTCTCGGGCTCACCCGAGGTGGTCGGCTCGTGAAGCGCTACCAGGTGCGAGAGCAGATGAACGGCATTACCGAGCCGCCGGGCAAGGTCTGGTTCTGGGAACTGGAGGCTGGCGTAATACACGCCGACCGGTGCATCCAGTGCGGGACATGCGTCGCGGTGTGCCCGTCCAACTCCATCGGCATTGACGAGGACACCAACCTGCCTGAGCTCGTCAAAATGTGCACGGGCTGCTCGCTGTGTTGGGACTTCTGCCCGCGGGGCGGGTTGCGCTACGAGGCCCTGTGGCCGCCATCCTCCATCGCGGACGGCGAGGATGCGGTCGTCCAGCCGGCCCAGGTCCGGTCGGACTCGGCCGACACCTACTGGAAGATCACCGGTGGCCCCCCGGCTGATGGGCTCGGTGCCGTCGTTGACAGCTTCGCCGTGCGCGCGTCGTCCACGGTTGACGACGCGCAGGACGGTGGCGCGGTCAGTGCCCTGCTGATCGGCCTGCTGGCCGCGGGCGAGATAGACGGCGCGCTGGTGTCCAAGCCCAGCAGCGACCCGGACGAACAGTGGAAGGGCATCGCCACCATCGCGACGACGGCCGACGAGATCCGCGCCGCGTCGGGCAGCTTCTACAACCAGACGATGGCGCTCGCCGAGTTGGACCTGTCCAAGTACAAACTCCCGGCCAAGCCCCGCATCGCCGTCGTGGGAACGCCGTGCGAGGTGCAGGGTCTTCGCGCCATGCAGGCGCGCCGCTGGCCTACCGGTGCGCACCGGGTGGACGCGGTGGTGCTGAGCATCGCACTCATGTGCACCAAGAACTTCGACTACGAGGCGCTCACCTTGAAGGAGCTGCGCGACAAGCGGGGCGTGGACCTCGACCGCGTCTCGAAGATGGACGTCATCCGCGGGCGCATGATCGTCGAGTACCGCGACGGCGAGGTGGCGGTGGACGAACCGGTGAAGGACTTCCACGGTGCGGCCCTCAAGGGGTGCGACGAGTGCGCCGACTTCCTCGGCCGCTCGGCCGACATTTCAGTTGGCAGCGTCGGTTCCATGGAGGGGTGGACGAGCGTGCTCATCCGCACCGAGCGCGGACGCCTGGCTTTCCAGGCGGCGCGGGCCAAGCTGGACGTGCGCGGCTTGGATGACCCGGCCGCGCTCCTGCGACTGGACGCGCTCGACAAGAAGATCGCCAACCGATCCCTGCAACGCAAGCTCGACCCCGACGCGCCCCTCTTCATTGAGTTTGACGAGCACGTGCGCTCCTACGAAGGCACGGACCGCCAGCCCGTCTTCATCCGCCATTGACTCCCGCCACCGCTGCTCCTTCGTTGCACGTGCCCGACGAGCCGACGGCCCGCCGCGCCGAGTGGTTGGCCGCCGTTCACGCGGGGAGCGACATCAGCGAGGTCATCGGCACCGAGGACGGCGTGGCCGGCTGGCTGTGGGCGCGGTGGAGCAGCCTGGGTGGGGCCGGTGTGTCCTACGACGACTTCACGGTGATGGTCCTGGCGTACCGCCGTGAGCTGTGGCTGTGGATGGCCGGCGAGCGGACGTGGGCTCAGGCCTGCTCGGGGCTGGTCGGGCGGATCAGCCGCCGCATGGCCGCGGCCGCCGCTGCCACGGTTGAGGCCGCGGTCGCGGTCGATGCTCCATCAGGGTGACGACAGTCACACCGGCTGATCGCCCCGACGCTGACCCCGTTCTCTCGCTGTCGCTCCATGGCTTGGGGGTGCGACGCGAGGGTGTTCGGGTCCTGACCGGTGTCGACTGGGAGGTGCGGCCCTGCGAGCGCTGGGTCGTGCTGGGACCCAACGGTTCGGGTAAGACGACGCTCCTCGGCGTGGCCGGTGCGCGGGTGTGGCCGTCGGAGGGTGTCGTGCGGATCCTCGGCGCACAACTGGGCCGGGTTGACGTCCGCACGCTTCGTCCCCGCATCGCCGTGGTGAGTGGGGCCGTAACCCGTCAGCTGCGCCCCGACCTCCCCTCCCGGGACGTCGTGGTGAGCGGCCTGCACGGTGCGCTCGAGACCTGGTGGCACAGCTACTCCGACGATGACTGGCGCCGTGCCGACGGGCTGCTGGCCGAGGCGGGCATGGCATCCATTGCCGACCGGGCGTTCGGGGTCATTTCCGAGGGCGAACGCCAGCAGGTGCTGCTGGCCCGCGCCCTCATGGGTGATCCCGAGCTGCTCCTGCTGGACGAACCGGCCGCAGGTCTGGATCTGGGGGCCCGGGAGCGGCTGGTGACTCGACTTGGTGCCCTGGCCGGTGACCCGACCTGCCCGACCCTCGTCCTCGTGACCCACCATTGCGAGGAGATCCCCGCCGGCTTCACCCACGCGGCACTCATACGGCGGGGCACGCTGATGGCGGCGGGCCCGTTGGAGAACATCGTGACGTCCGAATTCGTCTCGGCGTGCTTCGACGTGCAGGTCGCGGTTGGTAATGACGGCGGCCGGTGGTGGAGTCGCGCACGGTGACGCTTTGCGCGGCACGCTGAACAGGGCGTGAAGAAATCTCTTGCCAACGGCGCGCAATGCAAGTACATAGAGAGCCGACAGGAGAAGCGCTGACCGTAGTCGGCGCAATGCGTTTCCCCAACCATCCACCACTTGGAAAGGGCCCCTGACTAGGGTTCTTCCAACGGAGCGAAGGTAGGTCGTCGGGGAGTGACGAACGTGATCCTGCTGGTTCTCGTAGTCGTACTGTGGATCATCGTGCTGGCCCCCAGTGCTCTGCGTCGAATTGCCGAGCGTCGAGGCGCCGGATCGATCGACCACTTCCACCACCAACTCCAGCTCCTCGAACACGCCGGTCCCAAGCTGGTGGCACCGGCGTACCGGTTGCACACGGCCGTGCCGGGAGGGCGCAGCGTCGCGAGCCCCGTCCCCGAGGTCGTGTCGGACCGCCCCAAGCTCTTCCTCCTCCGTCCTGTCGACGACGAGCAGTCGGCGGACATAGACGGTGGCGACGGTGCCCACTACGAGCGGGTCGGTGTCCTGGAGGCTCCCGAGCCGCTTCCGTGCCCGGGGTCGACGCCGGCCCATCTCGCGGCCGAACGCCGGGAGATGGCGCGGCACCGCTGCACGCTCATCCTCCGCCTGCTCGTCACCGCCACCATCAGCACGGGCATGCTGGGCATGCTCCCCGCGACGCGCCTGGCCTGGATCTGCACCGGGATCTTCGGTGCCGCCTCCCTCGGACTGCTCGCACTCATCGGGTACGCCCGCGAGCTGGCGGCCCAGCGGGCCCACCGCCCGGCGCAGCGCACGCACTGGTCACCGGTCGACTACGAGCGCGACGACGTGGAGGAGTACGGCGAGGACACCGGGCAGTACGGCGAGGGGCTACTCCACGCTGCGGCTGCCGCGGGGTACCCGGGGGCGTGGGACGACGGGTACGACGAGTGGGACGAGGTGCCCGACCGTTACGCCGCCGCCCGTTAGCTCGTCGTTCCCGTTCCCTGTTCCTACGATCGCTCGAAGAGGATGGCCGCGCAGCCCGCAGCGTGCAGCGTGCGGACGGCATGCCATCCATCAGCCCGCATGGCCGCATAGAAGGGGCTCCACGACAGCGGCTGCGATTCGACGAACCACACCCGGTTCGGACCCGCCAGTGCGGCGACCCAGGCCCCTGGCCGGGAACCCCCCTCGTAGAACTCTGACGGCGCGATGAACACGCCTGGCCTGGTGCTGATGACGGTGAAGCCCGCGCTCCAGGCGGGCCCGAATTCCAGGTGGAGCGGCGTGTCCTCGTACAGGGCCCACGGATAGCGCATCAGTTCGTTCACAACGATGCGGTCGCCCGACTGCCTGTTGTGGTCGAGCTGCTGGGCCAACCCCCTGGTGTCGGTGCCGGGGTAGGCGACGTTGACGGTTGCCCCGATGACAACAAAGGTGCCGACTGTGGCAGCGCCGAACGTCCAGGCAGCGACGCGGCGCGCCGCGGAGGGGCTGAGAAGTCGGGTAACGGTGCGCCGGGCTTCGCGCAGGCCGGCGGCGAGGAGGAGCAGGATGGCCGGGTAAAGGACCTCGTCGGTGCGTCCCGTGCCCAGTGGAATGGCGCCCAGCGCGCACGCGACGACGGCACCACCGAGCACCAGGGCGGGGGAGGCCATGGCCTTCAGTTGCCGGGCCCCAAGGACGAGTAGCCCGGTGACCACCACGAAGACGAGCGCCCCTTCCAGCGGGAAGCGCACCGAGAGGCCGAGCATGGCGCCGTAGAGGCTCAGCGCGACATCGTGGGCACTCGAGACGAAGGCCGCGGGCGACCGGTGCGACATGTAGTTGGCGCGCCAGAACGTGTGCAGCGCCGGAGAGATGTGACGGTAGAGCGCGGCTGCCACGCCGAGGCAGCCCACCGCGAGCGCCGCACCAGACACGGCCAGGCGGCCGAAGCCCTCGCGGGACCTCAGGACGTGGACGCCCAGTGCCAACCACACCCCTGCGATCACCGGCAGGGTGGACGCCGACACGGCGAATCCGGCGACCGAGACGACGGTCAGGACACACAGCGGCCTGGAGTCGGGTCGGCGACGAGCCGCTTCGCCCAGCGCCAGGATCAGGCAGGCCAGGAGGAAGTCGGTGCTGTACTCCTTGAGGCGCACCGAATAGATGGCGCAGGTGGGACTGATGCTCACCAGCAGGGCGACGCCGAGGCTCAGCTTGGGGCCGAACCCGAAGTAGCGGGCCAAGGCGAACGCGGCCGGGATGCCGGCGATCCCGGCGATGAGCGGCAGAAGCTGTGCCCACCAGGTCACTCCGGGATGGAGGGAGATGACGCTGCGCTCGGCGAAGTAGAACCCGGGGGCGGTGGCCCACATGTGCCAGGCCGTGCCGAGGCCGACACGGGAGGACATGACAGCCCACGCGTCGTCGCGCCATACCCCAAGGCTCGACAGGCCTTGCAACCGGATGGCGGCGCCCATGAGGGTGACACAGACAAGGCCGACCCACGGCCAGTGGCGACGGAGACCGTCGCCGAGTGCGGCGGGGGCGCGGGGCGACAGGGATAGCGTGCTTGGCCGCGCCCGCTCAATGAGGTCCGTGGTCACCTTGCGCGTCTGCTCCCTGCTCCGAACCGGTCGCGCGTGGCTGCCTTCAGCCCGCAGGCCCCGATCCCTCCCGCCTCCACCGTAGGAGGTGGGGCCGCGCCTGCCAATGGGCCGAAAGGCTCAGATTGGTGGCCCGACCAGGCCCGACTGCCGCCGGACGGGCTCCAAATTGGTCCTTTCGGCCCATTGGTGCGGCCGGTGCGCGGTCCTACGCTGGAAGGCGAAAGCAGGACATTCACGCGGTTCTTTGGGGGGGAACGCCGCTCGACACCGCGTGCCGACCGAGAGCGTGCCGATGGACACAGTCGAGCGGGTGCCATACACGACCGTGGCTGGTCCCGTCGCGGACGAGGCCCGCGAGCGCGGCGGGCCGGTTGACGTCGAAATCGTGGTCCCCGTCTACAACGAGGCGGAGCACCTTACCGAGCGGATCACCGAACTGCGCCGGTTCCTTGACGACTCGTTCCCCTTCCGGGCGCTCGTCACCGTGGTCGACAACGCGAGCACCGACGCGACCGCTGCCATTGCCGCTCAACTGGCCCACACGCTGCCCGGGGTGGCAGCGGTGCACCTGCCGCGGAAGGGCCGTGGGTACGCGCTCCGGTCGGCGTGGTCGACCAGCACCGCGCCAGTCGTGGCGTATATGGACGTCGACCTCTCGACCTCGCTGTCGGCCCTGTTGCCACTGGTGACACCACTTCTCTCGGGGCACAGCGACATCGCCATCGGCACGCGGCTGGCCAAGGGCGCCCGGGTCGTCCGGGGTCCCAAGCGCGAGCTCATTTCGCGGGCCTACAACCACATCGTCAAGGTGCTGCTGCGTGGCCGTTTCAGCGACGCCCAGTGCGGCTTCAAGGCACTTCGCCGGGACGCTGCGGCCGAGCTGCTCCCGTTGGTGGAAGACGACGAGTGGTTCTTCGATACCGAGCTGCTGGTCACCGCCCAACGGCTCGGCATGCGGCTCCTGGAGGTGCCGGTCGAGTGGGTCGACGACCCGGATTCGCGGGTCCAGATCCTGCACACCGCGGTGAGCGACCTGCGGGGAGTGTGGCGGCTCTCGCACGGTCCGGCCCGGCACCCTGTCCCGAGACGGCCGGCTCGAGGCGCGGCATTCGGCCAGGTCGCCTCCGATCAGCTGCTGCGCTTTGCCGGTGTGGGCGCCCTGAGCACCATGGCCTACCTCGTGCTCTTCGCATCATGGCGGCCGCTCATCGGCACCATGGACGCCAACGCAGTGGCGCTCGCCATCTGCACGCTGTGCAACACCGCCGTACACAGGGAGCTGGCCCGCAGCTTTCACGGACCCGCGCTGCACGGCCGGTTCGCCAGCCTGGTTGTGGGCCTCTATCTGATCAGCCTGACCGTGACCACTCTCGGGCTGACGGTGGCGCACGTCGTGGCCCCCACCTCATGGCCGCTCGCCCTCTTCGCGGTCACCGCGGCCAACGCGGTGGCGGCGGTCATCCGATTCGCGGTCCTGCGAGCCTGGATCTTCCGCCCACGCGCCGCCCTGTGAGCCGGCGATGACGAGCGGCACCGACGTCACCCTCGAGTCGATCATCTCGCCCGAGTCCGGGGGGACCGTACCGGACAGGCCGATTCTGCTGGAGCCGCCGCGCCCAGCCGACTTTGGACCAGACACCAGACTCGAGAACCGGACGTTTGCTCGTTTCCGGCCCCTGCTCAAGCCATGCGGTTACTTCGTGATGTCAAGGCTCGCCGTGCTCTTCAGCGCGCTCGGCGCCAACTGGCTCGCCCCGAAGCTGCATCCGCTGCGCACCCTGGCGACCGGGTGGGACGGCAGCTGGTACCTGAGGATCGCGCAGCACGGCTATCCCCACGGCCTTTTCGACGAAGGCGTGGGGAACCGGTGGGCGTTCTTCCCGGCCTACCCCTCTGCCGTCAGGGGGCTGGTCGCGGCGACCGGCCTGTCCTATCCCAACGCGGCGCTCGTGCTGTCGTTCATTTTCGGGATGGCGTCCGCCGCCGCCATCTGGCTCGCCTTGCGCGAGGTGTTCGGCCCGGTGATCGCCGACCGTTCCGTTCTCCTCTACGTGTTCTTCCCGGCCTCCTACGTCCTGAGCATGGCCTACACCGAGGGGCTCTTCCTCATGGCGGCCGGCCTATGCCTCTATGCCCTGTCACGGCGGTACTGGATCACCGCCGGATGCATGGCCGCGCTCGGGAGCTTGACCAGAAACTTCGGGTTGATCCTGATCGCCTGCGTCGTCGTCGCCGCGCTCCCGGTCGTCGTTCGAGAGCGGAAGGTCCGGCCCCTCGTCGCCATGGGCGTCGCGGTCATCCCCTTCCTGGGTTGGCTCGCCTACTCGTGGAGCATGACGGGGACACCGTTGGCCTTCCTCAAGGCGCAACAGTTCTGGCCGCACCACGCGCACTTCATCTGGTTCCTCAGCCCGTTCGCGTCCCTTCTGCACCTGCTCTCCAGCGTGCACGGCTTCACCGACGGGCAGGCCGTGCTGGCCACCGGCGCGCTGCTCTTCGTCTACATCGGGCTCGCCCTGCTCAACCGCGCCCGGCAGGAGGGATTTTCCATCCCGCTGTTCTGGTGGGTCTTCACGATCGGGAGCGTGCTCACCGTGATGAGCCCCTACTCGCCGACCAGTGTCCTGCGCTACTCCATGGCGGTGTTCCCCCTGTTCGCCGCCTTCGCCTGGAAGATCCGGGCGAGCTGGGAGGGGACCCTCGTGGGGATGTTGGCGATGAGCCAAGGGGCGCTCGCGGTGATCGTCCTGGTGGGCACACTGCACACCAACACCTCGATCATCTGGCCGTAAGGGACCCGGCGCGGCATTCGATAGCCTGTGCGGTCGCCGGGGGTGTAGCTCAGCTGGTAGAGCGCTACGTTCGCAATGTAGAGGCCGAGGGTTCGAGTCCCTTCACCTCCACTCGGCGCCCAGGTCACAGGGCTGAAAGTGGATTCTCCCGAAGGTCCAAAAGTGGTTCATCGGAATCTGGCGGGGTCGCGCCCGTCACCGGACGACGATCGAGCCCAGCACACGCCAATTCGGTTTGCCGGCGTAGAGCAAGGCCCGGATTC
>Ga0307374_10005339_pt1 | contig 20818 bp, 19 predicted proteins | sample OX3MG_FD_202532 | JGI IMG/M metagenome (GOLD analysis project Ga0307374, IMG submission 202532) | Soil microbial communities from Risofladan, Vaasa, Finland - OX-3 | ecosystem: Environmental > Terrestrial > Soil > Coastal area > Acid sulfate soil | place: Finland: Risofladan, Vaasa | collected...
ATCCAATCCGAACAGACCACGCTCGACCGCAACCAACTGCTGGCGCTGGCGACGCTATTTGACGGCAAGCCGGACGCGGCCAACACCGAGCTGGCGCACTTTTTGGCCGTGACCTCGGCGGACATGCAGCGGGTGGCGCGCACCTACCTGACCCACGCGCGCACCACGGTGGTGGTGGACGTGCCCGGGCCGGCGCCGAGCGCGCCGCCCAAGCCCGCCGCCCCGGGAGGGAAACGCTAATGCGGCCGATTCTGACCTCGTGCTTGCTCCTGTCCGGCCTCGCCGCCGGCGCCCCCTTGCTGGCGGCGCAGGCGGGGCCGGACATGTCCAAACCGCCGGCGATTGCGCCGGTGAAGGCCTACGCCCCCCCCGCCAGCCAAGAGGACCAGCTTCCCAACGGTCTGAAGATCGTGGTGATCGAAGACCACCGCTTTCCGCTGATCACGGTGGCGATGGCGCTGCGGGCGGGCGACTCGCGCCTGACGCCGGCGCAGGCCGGGCTGGCCGATGCCGAGGCCGACCTGCTGACCGAGGGCACCCCCACCCGCACCTCGCTGCAGATCGCGCAGGCGGCGGACGCGTTGGGCGGCAGCATCGGCGCCTCCGCCGGTTCCGACTTTCTCACCGTCAGCGCCAACGCGCTGAGCAGCCGGGCGCCGGAGCTGTTCGCCCTGCTCGCCGACGTGGTGCTGCACCCCAGCTTCCCCGAGCACGAGGTCGAGCTGGAGAAGTCCAACCTGCAGCAGGGGCTGATCGCCAGCCGCGCCGACGCCAACTTCTTGGCCTCGGTGCAGTTCAACAAGCTCTTGTTCGGGCCCCATCCCTACGCCATCACCGCCCCCACCCAGGCCTCGATCGCCGCCATCAACCGGGCGGCGCTGCAGCGCTTCCACGACCAGTATTTCTTGCCCAACAACCAGACCGAGGTGGTGGTGGTGGGCGACGTCAGCGCCGCGCGCGCCCACAACCTGGTGCAGCAGTTCTTTGGCGACTGGAAGTTGGGCCGGCCCACGCCGCCCCCCTCGCCGCCGGTGCCCACCCCCAAGGCGCGCCGCATCTTTCTGGTGGAGCGGCCGGGCTCGGCGCAGTCCACCATCCTGCTGGGCAACCTGGGCCTGACCCGCGACGCCGAAGGCTACTTCCCCTTCTTGGTGGCCAACGAGGTGCTGGGCGGCAGCTTCAACTCGCGCCTCATCGCCGACCTGCGCGAGCAGAAGGGCTACACCTACGGCATCTACAGCGCCAACCTGCCCAATCGCGACCTGGGCGCCTGGGTGGTCTCAACCGAGGTGCGCACGGCGGTCACCGCCCCCGCGCTGAAGGAGATCTTTGCCCAGCTCGACCAGCTCCTGGCAGCGCCGGTGAGTGCGCAGGAGCTGCTGCAGGCCAAAAACTACCTGGCCGGAAATTTCGTGTTGGGGCTGCAGACGCAGGGCGAGGTGGCGGGCCAGTTCCTGACCACCGGCATCTACGGCCTGCCCAAGGATCGGCTGGCGACCTGGGTGAGCGACGTGGAGTCGGTCAGCCGCGACCAGGCGCAGGCGGCCGCGCAAGAGGTGGTCCGCCCGACGCGCCAGATCGTGGTGGTGGTGGGGGATGTGAAGCAGATCGAGTCGGGGCTGGCGAATCTGGCGCCGGGCACGATGCTGCCGATCTACAACGCCCAGGGCAAGCGGGTGGGGAGCTATCCCGCCGAGGGCCCACCGCCCGTCAAGCACTAATCAGGCACTCGTCAGGCGCCGGCGGGGCACGGCTCGAATCGCCGCCGGCTCGGCGGCCAGGCGTTGGATGACGGCCCGGGTGCAATCGGCGGTGGAGGCGAAGGGCGCCCCGATGGCGACCAGGTCGCGGGTGAGCACCCCCGCCTGCAGCGCGGCCTCGGCGGCGCGCTCGATGGCGGCCGCCGCCGCCTCCAACTGGAACGAGTGGCGCAGCATCAGCGCGGCCGAGAGGATGGCGCCCAGCGGGTTGGCCCAGCCCTTGCCGGCGATATCGGGGGCGGAGCCGTGCACCGGCTCGTAGAGCCCGATCGCCCCGCCCAGCGAGGCCGAGGGCAGCAGCCCCAGCGAGCCCGCCAGCACTCCCGCCTCGTCGCTGAGAATATCGCCGAACAAGTTCTCGGTGGCGAGCACGTCGAAGCTGGTGGGCCGCAGGATCAACTGCATGGCGCAGTTGTCCACGTAGAGGTGGTCGAGCTGGACGTCGGGGTAGTCGGCGGCGACGCGCTGGAACACCTGGCGCCAGAGCTGGCTGGTCTCCAGCACGTTGGCCTTGTCCACGCTGGTGAGGCGGCGGCGGCGCTGGCGGGCGAGGTGGAAGCCGAAGCGCGCCAGGCGCTCGATCTCCTCCACCGAGTAGCGCAGGGTGTTGCAGGCGGATTGGCGGCCGGGGGCAAAGCCGCGGGGCTCGCCGAAGTAGAGTCCGCCGGTGAGCTCGCGCAGGACGATGAGATCGGCCCCGGCCACCACCTCTTCGCGCAGCGGGGTGAAGCCGGCGCCGGCCACGCGGCGCACCGGGCGCAGGTTGGCCCAGCAGCCGAGCTGTTGGCGCAGCGCCAGCAGGCCGGTCTCGGGCTTGCGCGCCGGCGGCTCGGCGTCGAACTCGGGGGCGCCCACCGCGCCCAGCAGCACCGCCTGCGAGGCGGCGACGGCGGCGCGGGTGGCCTCAGGGAGGGGCACGCCCGAGGCGCGCACCGCCGCCCCGCCAATCCCCTGGACGGTGGGGGCGAGGGTGAAGCCGAAGCGCTGGCCGGCGGCGGCCAGCACCTCCAGGGCGGCGTCCACCACCTCGGGGCCGATGCCGTCCCCGGGCAGCAGGCAGATGTTCAGTGGGCTGGGCATAGGGTATTATCGGCGGCCGGAAGGGCGCAGCGGCGATTACAGATTGGCTTCGCGGCGCGGCGGCGCTGGGCTAAACGCCCCACAGTTCCGACTGGGAGGAGCGGTCGGCGTAGAGGAAGATCTCGGTGTCTTGCAGGGCCTCGATGGTATAGGCGGTGCGGGCCGGGATCGCCAGAGCATCGCTGGAGCGCAGCCAAGCCGGGGGCGCGTTGGGCGCCTGGGCCAGCTCGACGCGCAAGCGACCACGCACCACCGCCAGGATGCGGTCTTCGGAGTGGCGGCGGGTGGCGCTTGAGCCGCAGGGCAGGGCTTGCACGCGCGGGGTCATGACGCCGCCGCCTCCCAGGCGCCGGCTGCGGCTTGGCGGGCGATGGCGTGCAGGTCGCCGTCGTCCACCGTCTTGCGCTGGTCGGCGAGGGCGATGAAGTGGCGGTAGGCGCGCTCCATCTGCTCGCGGTCGAGCCCGTAGCCGAGGCCGGTGAGGCGCGCGCTGAGCGCGTGCCGGCCGCTGTGCTTGCCCAGCACCAGCTCGTGGTCGGCACGGCCGACGGTGCGCGGGGTCATGATCTCGTAGGTCAGCGGCGACTTCAGCATGCCATCCTGGTGGATGCCGGCCTCGTGGGCAAAGGCATTGCGCCCGACGATGGCCTTGTTGGGCTGCACCTCCACCCCGGTGATCTGGCTGAGCAGCCGGCTGGTGGGGTGCAGTTGCGCGTGCACCAGGTTGGTGGCGTAGGGCAGCGCATCGCCGCGCACGTAGAGCGCCATCGCCAACTCCTCCAGCGAGGCGTTGCCGGCGCGCTCGCCGATGCCGTTGATGGTGCACTCGATCTGGCGGGCGCCGGCGGCCACCGCCGCCAGCGAGTTGGCCACCGCCAGCCCCAGGTCGTTGTGGCAGTGCACGCTCCAGACCACGTCCCCGGCGCCGCGCACGCGGGCGCGCAGGTGCTCGATCAAGGCGGCGTACTCGGTGGGAACGGTATAGCCCACGGTGTCGGGGATGTTAAGGGTGGAGGCGCCGGCGGCGAGCGCCGCCTCCAGCACGGCGGCCAGGAAGCCACGCTCGCTGCGGGTGGCGTCTTCGGCGCTGAACTCGACGTCGGGGGTGAAGCTGCGGGCCAGGGCGACGGCGCGGGCGGTGTCGGCCAGCACCTGGGCGCGGGTTTTGCGCAGCTTGTGTTCGAGGTGGATGTCGCTGGTGGCGACGAAGACGTGCAGCCGCGGCCGGGCGGCGGGCGCGAGGGCGGCGGCGGCGCGGCGGACATCGCCCTCGACCGCGCGCGCCAGCGCGGCGACGCGGGTGCCGCGGCAGTGGCGCGCCACCGCCTCCACCCCGGCGAAGTCCCCGTCGCTGGCGATGGGAAAGCCGGCCTCGAGCACATCCACCCCCAGCGCCTCCAACTGCCGCGCCAGGCGCAGCTTCTCCTCGGGGGTCATGCTGAAGCCGGGGGCCTGCTCGCCGTCGCGCAGCGTGGTGTCGAAGATCAGCACGGATTCGGGCCTGGGGTCGGGCATGGACCCAGTCTGGGAGGGGGCGGCCGTAGTGTCCAATTTATAATCTTTAGGTTTGCATAAGCGTTTATTATCAAGAGCATGAACCTCGCCGACTTGGAGACGCTGCTGGCGGTGGCGCGGGAGCGCAGCTTCAGCCGCGCCGCCGAGAAGCTGCGCCGCACCCAGCCCGCCATCTCGCTGGCGGTACGGCGGCTGGAGGAGAGCTGCGGCGAGCTGCTGCTCGACCGCAGCGGCAAGCAGACCCGCCTCACCGGCGCCGGCGAGCTGGTGGCCCGCCGCGCGGAGCAGATGCTGCAGCAGCGCGGCCGGCTGGAGCAGGAGTTGCTCGAGCTGCGCGGCAAGCAGCGCGGCAAGGTCACCATCGGCGCCAACGAGAGCACCGCGTTTTTCCTGCTGCCGGTGGTGGAGGCCTACCTGCAGCGCCACCCCCGCATCAAGATCGAGGTGCGGCGCAGCCTCTCGCGCAACATTCCCGCCGATGTGCTGGCCGGCAACCTCGACCTGGGCGTGGTCGCCTACAACCCCGAACAGCGCGAGCTGCGCGCCCAGATCGTCTACCAGGACCGGCTGGCGTTTGTGGTCTATCCCGAGCACGCGCTGGCGGCGGCGGGGCGGCGTGGGCGGCCGATTGACCTGGCGCGGCTGGGCCGGGAGAGCTTCATCGCCCACAACGTCGAGTCGCCCTACCGCGATCTGACCGTGGGCACCTTCCGACGCCTCGAGGTGCCGCTCAACATCGCGGTGGAGATGCCCACCATCGAGAGCATCAAGCAGATGGTGATGCGCGGTCTCGGGGTGGCGTTTGTGCCGCGCATCTCGGCGCAGCGCGAGCTCGACACCGGCCGCCTGGTCGAGGTCGGCATCCGCCAGTTCAAGGCGCAGCGCCCGCTGCGCTTGCTGGCCCCGCGCCGGGGCGCGCTCTCCCACGCCGCCCAGGCCTTCTGGGAGCTGGCCACCCCGCCGCCCGCCGAGCGCGCTCCGGTATAATTGAAGAGAGTGGCCGGACCACCGCCAAGTCCCGGCCGCTTCTCTTTCCCATGATCCAACTTGCCGGCGCCGCCAAGCACTTTGGCGGGCGCACCTTGTTCCAAAACGTAGACCTGCTGATCCCGGACCGCGCCCGCGTGGGCGTGGTGGGGGCCAATGGCAGCGGCAAAACCACGCTGCTGCGCATCTTGGCGGGCGTCGAGGGGCTGGATGCGGGCAAGGTGGTGCAGAACAAAGACCAGACGGTCGGTTATCTGCCGCAGGAGGGCCTGCGGATGGCGGGGCGCTCCCTGCTCGACGAGTGCCGCTCGGTGTTCGCCGACCTGATGGCGGTGGAGCGGGAGATCGCCGCCATCGAGGCGCAGCTCGAGCACACCGACGACCTGACGCTTTTCGAGCGCTACGCCGAGTTGCAGCACCAGTTCCAAGTGGGCGGCGGACCCGCGCTGGAGGCGAAGATCGGCACCATTCTGGCCGGGCTGGCCTTCAGCCCCGAGGACCTGCAGCGCCCCTGCGAGGAGTTCAGCGGCGGCTGGCAAATGCGCATCGCGCTGGCCAAACTGCTGCTAGCCGAGCCGCGGGTGCTGCTGCTGGACGAGCCCACCAACCACTTGGATCTGGAGACGCGCAACTGGCTGGAGGAGTACCTGGGCCGCTATCCGCACGCCTGTTTGCTGGTCTCGCACGACCGCTATTTTCTCGACGCCGTGGTGGAGCGCATCGTGGACATGGCGCAGGCCAAGGCGACGATGTACACCGGCAACTACACCAGTTTTTTGCGGCAGAAGGAAGACCGGCTGGCGCAGGTGCGCGCCGCCTACAACAACCAGAAGGAGCGGCGCGAGCAGCTCGAGGTCTTCATCAACCGCTTCCGCTACACCGCCACCAAGGCGGCGCAGGTGCAGAGCCGCATCAAGGAGCTGGAGCGGATGGAGGAGATCGAGGTGCCGCCGGCGGAGGAGACCATCCACTTTTCGTTTCCCCAGCCCAAGCCCAGCGGGCGGCGCGTGCTCGAGCTGCGCCAGGCCAGCAAGCGCTACGGCAACAAGCGGGTGTTCGAGAGGCTGGACCTGGTGCTGGACCGGGGCGACCGCATCGGCCTGATCGGCCCCAACGGCGCCGGCAAGAGCACCCTGCTGCGGCTGCTGGCCGGGGTCGAGCCCCCCGACAGCGGCGAGCGCGTGCTGGGGCATCACGTCACGCTCGACTTCTTCGCCCAGGACCAGTACAAGGTGCTGGACGAGGGCCGCCGCATCCTCGACGACCTGACCGCGGTGAGTCCGGCGCTGATGGTGCCGCAGTTGCGCAACCTGCTGGGCAGCTTCCTGTTCCACGGCGACGACGTGTTCAAGCGCATCGGGGTGCTGAGCGGCGGCGAGCGCAACCGCTACGCCCTGGCGCGCATGCTGTTGCAGCCCAGCAACTGCCTCTTGCTCGACGAGCCCACCAACCATCTCGACCTACAGGCCAAGGAGGTGCTGCTGGAGGCGCTGCAGCAGTACAACGGCACGGTGATCTTCGTCTCCCACGACCGCGCCTTCATTGACGGGCTGGCGACCAAGATGGTGCACGTCACCCCGTTCGAGCAGGGGGGAGGGGTCGAGGTCTACCCCGGCAACTACGAGGAGTACCGCTACCACGCCGACCAGCAGGCGGCGCAGCCCGCGGCCGAGGAGAAGCGGGCGGGCGCGGCGGCGCAGCCCTCGGGGGCGGGGGCCCGAGCGAAGCGGGTGAACCCGCAGCGCCATCAAGCCCTGCGCAGCGCGATTGCCGAGCTGGAGCGGGCGATCGCCGCGACCGAGGGGGAGGTCAAGGAGCTGGAGGCGGCGCTGGCCTCCAACGCCACTTTCCGCGACGGCGAGCGCGCGCAGGCGACTTTGGCGCGCTACCAGAGCCAGAGCGAGCGGCGGGCGCAACTCTACGCCGAGTGGGAAGAGAAGACGGCGGCGATGGCGACCCTGACCGGGGGCTAGTGGCTCGCCACTTTTTGCTTGGGTCGCTCCCGTTGGTCGCTCGGCGCCGTGGTTTCGATTCGCGGCAGGGGACGCCCGCTGACGCTCAGGGCAGTGGCTGTTTTCACCGTGATGGCCAGAGTGACGGATTAAGCGGCGCGCCTAGAAGTCCGGCGGGGCGCGGCGGGCTTGGGCTTGGCCGCCAGAGGGGCGCCGGACTCCGGGTAGACCAGCTTGTGGAAGCGGCTGCCGGGCTTGTCGTCGTAGACCAGTTGTAGGCCCTTGGCGTCGAAGACGCGGAAGAACTCCTCCCAGCCCACCTGGGCGGCGGCGGAGGGAAGCTGCGGCGCGAATTCGAGGCGCAGCAGCCCGCCGGCGCGGCTGAGCACCGCCGGGGCGGCGCCCCGCGCCCGCGCCCACGCCTGGATGGTGGCGTGGTCGCGGGTGGTGACGGAGGCCATGACGGCCTAGTAAGATGCGGCTAGGCCGGCTGATCGTTGCCGGAGCGCTTGTGGGTGACGTGCTCCTCGATGGTGCTGCCGGCGCTCGAGGGCGAGTGGCGATAGGAATCAATCAGGTCGCGCTCGGAGTCGTGCAGCGCGGCGCGCAGGCTGAGGCCGATCTTGCGGTCGGCCGGGCTCAGCTTGATGATCTTGAACTCGTAGTCGCGTCCCACCACCAGCGGCCCGCCCTCGGTGATCTCGGGATTGATCTCCGAGTTGTGGCAGAGGCCCTCGATGCCGCCGGCGAGTTCGACGAAGGCGCCGAAGGAGGCCAGACGGAGCACCTTGCCGGGCAGCACCTCGCCCAACTGGCGGTTGGCGAAGAAGGTCTCCCAGGCGTCGGGCTCGAGCTGGCGGATGCCCAGCGAGAGGCGGCGGTTCTCCACGTCAATGCTGAGGATCTTGGCCCGCACCTTGTCGCCCTTCTTGACCACCTCGGAGGGGTGCTGAATGCGCTTGGTCCAGGAGAAGTCGCTGATGTGCACCAGCCCGTCAATGCCGTCCTCGATCTCGACGAAGGCGCCGAACTCGGTGAGGTTGCGCACCCGGCCCTCGACGATGCTGCCGGGGGCGAAGCGCTCGGGCAGCGACTCCCAGGGATTGGCCTGGGCCTGGCGCAGCGACAGCGACATGCGGCGCTCGCCCGGGTTGACGTCGAGCACCACCGCCTCCAACTGCTGCTCCAGGGCGACGATCTTGCCGGGATGTTTGGTGCGCTTCGACCACGACATCTCGGAGATGTGGATCAGGCCCTCGATGCCCTGCTCCAACTCGACGAAGCAGCCGTAGTCGGTGATGCTGACCACCTTGCCGTGGACGTGGGCGCCGATGGGATAGCGCTCCTTGGCGTCGGCCCAGGGATCGGGCAGCAGTTGCTTGAAGCCGAGCGAGACGCGCAGCTTGGCCTTGTCGAACTTGAGCACCTTGACGGTGATCTCGTCGTTGGGCTGCACCATCTCCTTGGGATGGGCGACGCGCCCCCAGGAGAGGTCGCTGACGTGGAGCAGGCCGTCGAGGCCGCCCACGTCCACGAACACGCCGTACTCGGTGACGTTTTTCACCACCCCGGTGACCACCTGGCCCTCGGCCAGGGTCTCCAGCGTCTGGGTGCGGCGCGACTCCACTTCTTCCTGCTGCACCGACTTGCGCGAGACCACGATGTTGCCGCGCTTCTTGTTGAGCTTGATGATGCGCACCCGCACTTCCTGGCCGAGGAAGGCGTCGAGGTTGCGCACCGGGCGGATGTCGAGCTGCGAGCCGGGCAGGAAGGCCTTGACGCCGATGTCACAGGCCAGGCCGCCCTTGATACGCTCGACGATGCGGCCCTGCATGATGGTGGCCTGCTCGTGGGCGTGCTCGAGCTCGTCCCAGAGGCGCAAGCGGGCCGCTTTTTCGTGGGAGAGGCGCAGGCCGCGCTCGCCGGTCTCGCGCTCGATCACGACATCAATGATGTCGCCGGGGTGGACCTGGGGCACGCCTTCGGCGTCGAGAAACTCGCGCAGCCGGACTACGCCTTCGGATTTCTGCCCAACGTCCACCACGACGTCTTCGCCGTCGATCTTGAGGACGGTGCCCTTGAGCACTTCGCCGTCGTGGGGTTGGTTCTGTAGTTCAAACGATTCGAGGAGTTGTTCGAAATCTTCCATGGAGATGCAAATGGGGGACGGGAAACCACGCGGACACAGGGCCCGCAGGCTGCCGCCCAAGGCGCTTTGGATTGACCCGGAGGTGCTTCGGCGCAGCTTTAATGATAGCGGCCCCGGGGCCGGGCTGTCAATGCTCCCCCCCCCGTGCTGGGGGGCGGGCCTCAGCGCACCACGGGGGCGGCGGTGGCGCGGCGGAAGTCGCTGCCGTGCAAGGCGACAAAGACGCACATCTCGTAGAGGCGGGAGCGCAGGCGCTCGCCCACCGCCTGCACCAGCGCGGTTTGGGGCTCGAAGGTCTTGCCGTCGGCCATGCGGGCGGAGCGGGGTTCGGCGTCCTCCAGATTGGTGGTGACCAGGGTGGCGCGCCTGTGGCTGTAGCGGTGGTTGAGGATGTAGTGCAGGGTCTCCAGCGCCCATTCCGTGGCGCGCCCGACGCCCAGATCGTCCAGCACCAGCACCTCGGCCTCCAGCAGCGGGCGCACCACGCCCGCCTCGGTGGCGGGGTTGGCGGGATCGAAGGTGGCCTGGATCTGCTTGAGCAGTTCGCGGTGGTCCACAAAGCGGCAGCCGATGCCGCGCTCCAGCAATTGGCGGGCGATGGCCACCGCCAAGTGGGTTTTGCCCACCCCGGGAGGGCCGAAAAACAGCAGGCCGCTGCGGTCGCGGTCCACCAGGCCGGGATAGTCGCGGCTATAGGCCAGCGCCTGGCCGTGGGCGAGGCGCAGCTCGCGCGCCCCTTCCGGGAGATCGAAATTCTCCAGCGTGCAGTGCTGGTAGCGGGGCGGAATGTGCGCGGCCGCCAGGAGTTCCTGGCTGCGCCGCGCCAGGAGGCAGTCGCAGCGGCTGGCGCGCCGCTCGCCTTCGGGGCCCAGCATCCTCCATCCAGTGCCGCCGCAGATGGGGCAGGCGGCGGCGCTGGGCTCAGTGGGCGGCATGGGGGCTAGGATACCACCCCCGGACCCGCGCTTAGGGCATGGGCGGGCGCGGCGACTTGGCGCGGATGGTGGCGAACGGCACCGCGCTGCGCGCCCCCACTTGGTAGTAGAAGCAGGAGCCGTCCAGCGCCCGGAACTCGCGCGAGGCCTCTTTGCGGCGGTGGGCGCAGATCCACAGGCTGGGGAAGTAGAGCTTCTTCAGGGTGGTGAAAAACTGGCGGGTGGCGCCCCACTGCTCCGGCGGCCGCCATCCCCCCGGCGACCACTCGTGGGAGAGCACCAGGTCAATGCGGCGGGCGGCGCCGGCGTAGCAGGCCTGCGCCTCCTCCAGTTCCGGCTCGCTCAGCTCCGGCGCCCAGGTTTCGCCGCCTTCGTTGGGCGAGGGCAGCGCCCCGCCCACAAAGAAGATGGCGCGGTCGCCCACCTCGATCAGGCCAAAGTCGCCCAGATAGTGGGGGTCTTGGCGGCACTGCGCGGGATCGTCGTGGTTGCCGCGCAGGAACCAGTGGCGGGCGGGGTTGATGTCGGCCAGCGCCTCGGGCGGAAGCTGCAGGTCGCCCAACTGGATGGAGTAGCAACCCGGGTGGGCGGCCTCCAGGCCGGCGATCAGCCCGCAGTAGCGGGCAGCGTCGCCGTGGATGTCGCCGATGAGCACCAGGTCGTCGAGGCTGGGCAGGGAGCGGGCGGGGGACGGCATGGCGCTATTTTAGAGCGAGACAGGGGAGAATAGGTACGAGGGGCGAGGGGAATGGCGGAGCAGGCGGCGCGGCAGATCGTCGAGCGGCTGCGGGCGGCGGGGCGGCAGGCGCTCTACGCCGGCGGGGCGGTGCGCGACCGCGTGCTGGGCCTGGCGGCGCAGGATTATGACGTCGCCACCGACGCCCCGCCCGATGAGGTCATGCGCCTGTTCCCCCACCACACCGCGGTGGGGGCGCAGTTTGGCGTGGTGCTGGTGCACCAGGACGGCAGCAGCATCGAGGTGGCGACCTTCCGCACCGAGGCCAGCTACCGCGATGGCCGCCATCCCGGCGAGGTCGCCTACGCCACCGATGCCCGCGAGGACGTGCAGCGGCGCGACTTCACTATCAACGGCCTCTTGCTCGACCCCACGACCGGCGAGGTGCTCGACTACGTCGGCGGGCGCGCCGACCTCGCCGCCGGCCTGATCCGGGCGATTGGCGAGCCCGAGCGGCGCTTCCACGAAGACCGGCTGCGCATGCTGCGGGCGGTGCGCTTCGCCGCCCGCCTGGACTTCGAGATCGAGGCCGCGACCCTGGCCGCCATCCAGCGCCAGGCGGGCGAGATTGGCCAGATCAGCGCCGAACGCGTGCGCGACGAGCTGGTGAAGATGCTGACCGAGGGGCGGGCGCGGCGGGCCTTCGAGCTGCTCGACGCCACCGGCCTGCTGGTCCAAGTTTTGCCCGAGGTAAAGGCCATGCAGGGGGTGGAGCAGCCGCCCGAGTACCACCCCGAAGGCGACGTCTGGACCCACACCCTGATGATGCTGGAGGCGCTGCCGCGCCCCTGCTCGCCGGCGCTGGCGCTGGGCGTGCTGCTGCACGATGTGGGCAAGCCGCCCACTTTCCGGCGGGCGCCCGACCGCATCCGCTTCGACCGCCACGCTTCGATCGGGGCGGTGATGGCGGAGCGCATCTGCTCTCGCCTGCGCCTGCCGGGAGCCGAGGCGGCGGCGGTGGCGGCGCTGGTCGCCGACCACATGAAGTTCATCGAGCTGGGGCGGATGCGCGAGAGCACGCGCAAGCGCTTTTTGCGCCAGCCCAGGATGGCGGAGCGGCTGGAGCTGCTGCGCCTGGACTCCACCATGAGCCACGGCGACCTCAGCCTCTACCAGTTGGCGCGGGAAAAGTTGAGCGAGCTCAGCCCGGAGGAGCTGCGCCCGCCCAAGCTGGTCACCGGCGACGACCTGATCGCCATGGGCTACGCCCCCGGGCCGCGCTTCAAGCAGATCCTGGAGGCGGTCGAGGACGCGCAGCTCGAGGGGCAACTGGCCGACCCCGACGCCGCCCGCCGGTTTGTCAGCGAGCACTATCCGGTGGCACACTGAGGCTGCCCTATGTTTCCCACCCACCGTCCCCGGCGTCTGCGGCAGAATCCGGCGCTGCGCGCCATGGTGCGCGAGCACCGCCTCTCGCGCGCCGCGCTGATCCAGCCGCTGTTTGTGGTGCCCGGCAGCGGCGTGCGGCAGGAGATCGCGTCGCTGCCGGAGCAGTTCCACCTCTCGGTGGACAAGCTGGTGGAAGAGGCCCGCGCCATCGCCGACTTGGGCATCCCCGCCGTGCTGCTGTTTGGCATCCCCGAGAGCAAAGACGAGGTCGGCAGCGGCGCCTGGGCCCCCGACGGCATTGTGCAGCGGGCGACGCGGGCGCTGAAGCGGGCGCTGCCCGGGCTGCAGGTGGTCGCCGACCTGTGTCTGTGCGAGTACACCTCGCATGGCCACTGCGGCGTGGTCGAGACGCGCGGCGGCCAAGTCGAGGTGGTGAACGACGCCACCCTCGAGCTCTTGGCCCGGGCGGCGGTGGCGCAGGCCGAGACGGGCGCCGACGTGATCGCCCCCAGCGACATGATGGACGGCCGGGTGGCGGCGATCCGGCGCGGTTTGGACGAGGCGGGCTTCGCCGGCCTGCCCATCCTGTCGTATGCGGCCAAGTTCGCCTCGGCCTTCTACGGGCCCTTCCGCGAGGCGGCGGGCTCGACCCCGCAGTTCGGCGACCGCGGCGGCTACCAGATGGACCCGGCCAACGGGCGCGAGGCGCTGCGCGAGATGGAACTCGACTTCGAAGAGGGCGCCGACCTGCTGATGGTCAAGCCGGCGCTGCCCTACCTCGACATCCTGCGGCAGGCGCGCGACCGCTTCCCAGTGCCGCTCGCCGCCTACCAAGTCTCGGGCGAGTACGCCCAGATCGTGGCGGCGGCGCGCGCCGGCTGGCTGGACCAGGAGCGCACCATGCTGGAGACGCTGACCTCGATCCGCCGCGCCGGCGCCGACCTCATCATCACCTACTTCGCCCGCGCCGCCGCCCCCCGCCTGGGCTGAGGGGTGCTCCCTAAGGCCCCCGGGCTCGAAGCGCGAGGCGCAGAGGCACACCACTCGCCGTATACTGCCAAGGGAAGCGCATATCGCCGCCATGGCCCTGCCACGAACCCACCTCACGAACGCTCCCATCGTCGAGGCCCTAGTGGACGTTCGCGTGTCCCCGCGGCCAGACGTCGTGCCGGCCGAGTTTCAGAAACTTGCGGTGCAATTTGCGACCGACTTTCCTCTCCGGGCCCAACAATTCGAGTTTCAGCAGACCTTCCAGCTTGGAGTCGGGGGATCGCCCCCCCCACCCAGCCAGACTATCAGCGGCTGGATGCTGCGCTCGGAAGAGCGTGCCGCGATCGCCCAGTTCCGCGCGGACGGATTCACCTACAACAAGCTCGCCCCCTACACCAATTGGGAAGAGGTTTCGGGTGAAGCCCTCCGTCTTTGGCGGGCCTACGCCGCCGAGGCCCGACCGACCGAGATCACTCGGCTAGCGGTGCGGTACATCAACCAGCTCCTCCTGCCGCTTGCGGACTTGAAAGACTACCTCGAAGCCCCACCCGCGGCCCCGCCCCAATGGCCAAAAGCCCTTGAAGGATTCCTGTTCCGGTGGATATTGCGGGACCCGGCAAGGGATGCCAGAGCCGTCGTCACCCAAACCATGGGGGGACCAGCGGGCCCGGGCCAGGTTCAGGTAATATTGGATGTAGACGTGTTCCGAGAGGGGCACTTTGACGCCGACCTGAATGTCGAGGATGCGCTGCAGCCGCTCGGCCGCCTCAAGAACGAGGTCTTTTTCGCCAGTCTCACGGAAAAGGCGATCGCCCAGTACCTATGACTCTCGCCGCCCCGCCGCCCGCCCACCCAGGTTGGATTGAGCCCGGCCCGTCGCGCGGCCACAGCAAGGCCGCCGCCTTGGTGGCAGAGCAAATCGCGCAAATTTCCAGGCACTGGGACGGCTCGCGCAGCCTGAGCGCGGCGCTGGACGAACTTGACCAACTCCATGGCGAAGCGTCTCACGACAACTGGGACGGGCACGGCGGACACGCCCTGGATCCCGCCTCCTACGAACACGCCCGCAGACTGTTGCGGGCCCTGCGCTTGGCCTATCCAAGCCCGGAGGTCTCCGTGGACGCCGATGGCGAGGCCGCCTTCGACTGGGTCTTCGGCAAGGGCCGCCGGCTCGCCGCCAGCATCGGCGGCGACGGAAGAATTACCTTCGCGGGCATAGACGGACCCCGTTCCCTACGCGGCACGGATTGGTTGAGCGATGCGATTCCTGAACCGTTGGTTTTCGCGCTTTCGAAGCTCGCCACCCGCCGATCCTAGCCCGCCCCCGGAGCGAATCCTGGGTCCCGAGGAGCGGATCGCACGCTTCCTTCACCATCGCAGCCACTTTAGTCGGCCGACCGGCGTGGTCAAGCACACGGCTTTTCAGCCCCCCTCCACTGAAACAGGGATCTCGGTCGCCCACGTCACGGCCCTAGCGGACCCGCAAATATGGGAAATCGCGCGTGCCACTTTGAACGAGGCGAGCGGACGCGGGCAGGTGGTGGGACGCGCCGACTTGGCTGTGGCGACAGTGCAACAGCAAGGACTTGCGGCCGTGCGCGATGACCTAGGCTTTCCGCGGCACACAACCCTCGGCGGGTGGCCGGTGCGCGCCGACCGGAACGAGCAGCGCGAGATTCGCAAGCAGATCGCCCTGCGGCTCGGCGATGCCGCCGAACTGCGGCTCTCCGATCCCCCGATTGTCGTCGAATCGCGCTAGCCCGCGCCGCCGCTCCGCAATAGATGCGCCCAGGCGGGCTCGCGCGGGCATCTGAGTAGACAGAGCAAACGTCAGTCGTTGCAGTCGTCCGAGCAGTCACAAGGAAAAACCCATGAAAACTTGGAAAAAGACTTTGGCCTGGCCCACCCTTTTTGCCCTGGCGCTGGCCCTGGGCGCCACGGCGCAGGGCCGCGGCCGTGGCCGGGGCCACGACCGCGGCGAGGACCGCGGCTGGGGCCGGCACTTCGACCAGCACGAGCGCGAGGAGATCCACCATTGGCAGGACGAGCACCGCGACGATCCGCCGCGCGGCTTCCGCGAGCGCGACCGCCTGCCCCGGGGGCTGGAATCGCGCCTCCGGGTCGGGGTGGTGCTGGAGCCGGAGCTGCGCCAGCGCATCCGCCCGGTGCCGCGCGGCCTGCTGATCCTGCTCGCCCCGGCTCCGCGCCGCTACCGCTATGTGGTGATTGGCGATCACGTCTGCCTGGTGGACCGCGGCTACCGCGTGGAGGACGTTCTGCACCTCGAGCTGAATTTCTAGGGCGGTCTTGGCAGGCGCGGGCCCCTGCGCGGCTGCGCCGCGCGTCCCGCTTGTGAGCCGCCCCGCTGTAACAGCGAGGGGCGGCATGCTCACGCCGGCTTGGGGGCCCCGAGGCCCCAAGCCGGCGCTGCGCCTCGCAGGGGCCGCGCCGAATTCGCTTCCCGGGGGCGGGCCGCCCTTCGGAATTTCGCGGCCTTTCGCGCCGATTTTGCCCGCAGGCAAAGCGGCGCGATCCCCGCGAGCCGTCCTAGAGCACCGCGCCCAGGCGCCGGATGCCCTCGCGGATCTCGCTCTCCCCCAGGCGCGCGTAGCCGAGAATGAACCCGGCGCGCGCCGGCGGCTTGAGATAGTAGGGGGAGATGCCGTAGATGCCGACGCCGCGCGCGGCGGCGGCGGCGATCACCCGGTCTTCGGCCACCCGCCGCGTCGGCCACAGCACGACGTGGGCGCCAGCGCCCCCGCCGGTCATCTCCACCCGCCCGCCCAGCTCGCCGCCGATCGCGGCGAGCAGCGCCTGGCGGCGGGCGGCGTTGCGGCGCTGCAGGCTGCGCAGGTAGCGCTCGTACATGCCGCCGGCGATGAACGCGGCCAGCGTCTTCTGCTCCAGCGTGGCGGTGTGCCGGTCGGCCAGCCACTTCGCCGCGGTGAAGGCGGTGACCAGCCGCCGCGGCGCAACCAGATAGCCCACCCGCAGGGCCGCAAAGATGGTGCGCGAAAAGGTGCCGACGTAGAGCACCCGCCCCTCGCGGTCCAGGCCCTGCAGCGATTCCAATCTCTGCCCCTCGTAGCGGAACTCGCCGTCATAATCGTCCTCGACCACCACCGCGCCGCTCTGGCGCGCCCAAGCCAGCAGATCCAGGCGCCGGGCCAGCGGCAGCGTGGCGCCGGTGGGAAATTGGTGGGAGGGGGTGACGAAGGCGAGCCGCGCCCGCGCCGGCAGCCGTGCCGGGTCGAGCCCCTCGCGATCCACCGCCACCGGCAGCAGGCGCGCCCGCGCCGCCCGCAGCGCCTCGCGCGTCCCCTGGTAGCTGGGGTCTTCGATGGCCACGCGGTCGCCGGGGTTGATCAGCACCCGCGCGATCAGGTCCAACGCCTGCTGCGAGCCGTTCACGATGACCACCTGCGAGGCGTCGCAGGCGACCGCGCGCGAGCGCCGCAGATGGGCGCAGACCGCCTCCCGCAGCTCGGCGCAGCCTTGGGCGGGGCCGTAGTCGAGCTCCGCCACCGGAGCCTGGCGCGCCGACCGCAGCAGCAGCCGCCGCCAGGTCTCGAAGGGAAACGATTGCAGGTCGCCCCGCCCGTAGGCGAAGTCATAGGGCAGCGCGCGCGGCCGCCGCCCCGGAAAGTCCATCTGCGCCCAGGCGAGCGCCGCGGCCGCGCCAAAGCGCGACAGGCGCAGCCGGACCGCGGCCGCGCTGGGCGCGGAGCGGCCCGCGCCCAGTCCCTGGGCCACGTAGGTGCCCGACCCCGGTCGCCCCTCCGCATAGCCCTCGGCCAACAGTTGGTCGTAGGCCAGCAGCACCACCGTGCGCGAAACGCCAAGCTGCTCGGACAGCTCGCGCGTGGCGGGAAGCTTCTCGCCGCCCCGGAACGCGCCGGCGCGGATCGCATCGCGCAGGCCGAGATAGACCTGGCGGAAGAGAGGTTCGCCGTTTCTCGAGAGTGGTATCGCCAACAGCACAAAAAGCTAGATTTTTACCATACCACGGCCGGGGCGTCGTCCCCGTGGGCCTAGAATGGGGGCAGCCGCTCGACGGCACTCCTGACATGACTCCGGCTCGCCACCTCGCGATCCTTGTGGGTGTCGCCCTCGCCGCCGCCCCGGTGTCCGGGCAGGCGATGGCCCACGGGACCCCACGGCCCCAAGCCGGCGCGGCGCTTCGCAGGGGCCGCGCCGACTCCGCATTCGGCAATCCCAACGTGTCGCAGCGGCCGCCCAGCCGCGCCTACCACGTCGAGAACTACCAGCTCCGGCTGCGCTTCGACCAGTCCAAGGGCGAGGTCTTCGGCGACGAGGTCGTCACGCTCCGCCCCTTCGCGGCGCATTTTGCCAAGTTCTACCTGGACAGCGCGGGGCTGACGATTGATGCCGTGGCCCTCGAGCCCGCGCAGGGCGCGCCCATCCCCTTGGCCTTCGCCGCGCGCGACCCGCGCCTCTGGATCACGCTCGACCGCGCCCACACTCCCGCCCGCGCGCTGCGGGTGCGGATCGTCTACCACGGCTTTCCCCGCACCGGCCTGTTCTTCGTCAACCCCACCCGCCACTATCCCCAGTGGCCGCGCGAGGTCTACTCCCAAGGCGAGCCCGAGTTCAACCACTACTGGTTTCCCTGCTGGGACTATCCCAACGACATGGCCACCAGCGAGACCATCACCACCGTTCCCGCGGGCCTGACCGTGGTCTCGAACGGCCGCCTGGTCGGCGTCACCCGCGCCCGCGGCGCGGCCACCTACGACTGGGTGGAGAGCGTGCCGCACAGCTCCTATTTGATCTCGATCGCCGCCGGACCCTGGCGCAAGGTGAGCGACCAGTACCACGGCAAGCCGGTGGACTACTATGTCCCGGCTGCGGTGGACGAGGCGACCGCTCGCCGGTCGTTCCATCTCACGCCCGACATGCTGGCGTTTTTCTCGCGCATGACCGGGATCGAATACCCCTACGAGAAGTACGCGCAGACCACGGTGCGCAACTACATCTTCGGCGGCCAGGAGAACGCCAGCGCCACCACGCTGACCGAGCAGACCTTGCACAGCGCCCGCGCCGACGCCGACTATCCCAGCACCAGCCTGGTGTCGCACGAGCTGGGCCAGCAGTGGACCGGCGACTACGTCCAGGGGCGGGACTGGGCCCACATCTGGCTCAACGAGGGCCTAGCCACCTTCCTGGACGCGCTGTACACCCAACACCACTCGGGCTACGACGCCTACCGCTTCGAGGTCTACCACGACCAGCTCGCCGAACAGGCCCAGGGCCGCAGGAACTACCTGCGCCCGATCGTGGACCGGCACTACACCGACCCGCTGCAGATGTTCGACTCGATCACCCACGAAAAGGGCGCGGCCGTGCTCGACATGCTGCGCTACGTGCTCGACGGCAGCGCCGCCGCGGCGCATCCGGCGTCGCAAAGCGAGCCACTGTTCCAAGCCCTGCACCACTATCTGCAGGCGCACGCCGGACAAGCGGTGGACACCGCGGCACTGTTCGCCGCCCTGCGCGACACCACCGGCCAGGAGCTCGGCTGGTTCGAGCGCGAGTGGGTGCTGGGCGCCGGCCACCCCGACTACCGCGTGGCGGCGCACTACGACGCCGCCCAGCGGTGGGAGCGGGTCACAGTCGCGCAGGCCCCGCAGCCGCCGGGCGCCGCCGCTGTCTTCAAAATGCCGATCGAGCTGGCCTTCTACGGCGCCCAGGGCGAGCGCCAAGAGGTCCAGGTGCGCGACCAGGAGCGCCAGCAGGAGTTCGACATCCCGCTTGCCTTCGCGCCGCAGTGGGTGGATTTCGACCCCGACGATTTCATTGACAAGACCGTGCAGTTCCCGCAGCCGACGGAGGCGTTGATCGCCGAGGCGGAGAAAGACCCGGCCATGATGAGCCGCCTGGGGGCGGTGCAGCAGCTCGGCGCCGCCGCGCCGGGGAGCGCGGCCAGCTACGCCGCGTTGGCCCGCGTCCTTGGCGCCGACGCCTTCTACGGCGTGCGCAGCGCCGCCGCCGCCAGCCTCGGCCGCCTGGGAGGAGCGCAGGCCCAGAGCCTGCTGCTCGCGGCGCTGGCGCAGCAGCCCGACAACCGCGTCCGGAAGGCGGCGGTCGCGGCGCTGGGGCGCTTTTCCCAGGACGCCGCCGTGCGCGACGCCCTGGTGCAGGCCCTGCATCAGGATCGCAGCTACGCGGTCGAGGCCGCCGCCGCCCAGCAACTGGGCCACTCCGGCGCCGCCCGCGCCCTCGGCGTGCTGCAGGCCGAAGCGGCCACCAGGCCCGAGGCGCACGTGTTGGAGGCCACGCTCGACGGTTTGGCCGCCACCCGCGACCCGGGCGCCGCCGCGACCCTGCTGGCACAGTCCCAGCCCGGCGTTCCCGAGCGCATCCGGCTGCACGCGCTCGCCGGACTGGGCCAGTTCAAGGGACTGGCCCACGACCATCCGCGCCAGCTCGCCGCCGTCGTGCGCGCGGCGCTCGACGATCCCTTCTACCTCGTCCAGGCGGCCGGCGAGCGATTGGTCGGGGCCTTCGACCTGACCCAGTTCCAAGCCGCCATCGAAACCGAGGCGCGGGGCGCGGCGATGGCCATGCAGCGCGACGCCGCCCGCCAGGTTTTGCAACAATTGCACCGTTGAGAAAGGCAGCGAGAGAGATGCAGCCGACTTCAAGAGATTCCCCCGCGGAGCTCGCCTGCGCGATCCGGCCGCCCCGGCCAACCGACCTGGACCGCATGGCCGCGCTCGCCGGCCAGCTCGGCTACCCCAGTACGGCGGAGCAGGTGCGCGCCCGCCTCGAACACATGCAGGATCCCGTGGGCTATGCCGTCTTCGTCGCCGAACTCCCCGGCGGCCCGCTTGCGGGCTGGATCGGCGTCTATATGTTCCGCACGGTCGAGACCGACAGCCACGCCGAGATCAGCGGGCTGGTGGTGGACGAGGCCCTACGCTCCCGCGGCGTGGGCAAGCTGCTGCTCGACGCCGCCGAGGCCTGGGCCCGCAGCCGGGGTTGCGGCACCATGACGGTGCGCTCCAACGTCATCCGCGACCGCGCCCACGCCTTCTACGAGCGCTACGGCTACCTCTGCACCAAAACCCAAAAGACCTTCCGCAAGAGGATCGCCACGCTTGCCTGAGCCCCAGCTCCAGCAGGAACCGGCTGCGCCCGCCCTGCGCAGGGAGCTGAGCCTCTTCGATGGCATCGCCCTGGTGGTCGGCACCGTCATTGGCTCGGGCATCTTCCTCATTCCCAGCTCGATCGCCGCCGACCTGCGCCCGCTGGGGGCGGTTGTGCTGGTCTGGGCGCTGGGCGGCGTCCTCACCGTGTTCGGCGCCCTGTCGCTGGCGGAACTGGGCGCGATGTACCCCGGCGCCGGCGGCCTCGCCACCTAC
>Ga0307374_10005341_pt1 | contig 20811 bp, 15 predicted proteins | sample OX3MG_FD_202532 | JGI IMG/M metagenome (GOLD analysis project Ga0307374, IMG submission 202532) | Soil microbial communities from Risofladan, Vaasa, Finland - OX-3 | ecosystem: Environmental > Terrestrial > Soil > Coastal area > Acid sulfate soil | place: Finland: Risofladan, Vaasa | collected...
CTTCTAGTATATTTTCAGTGACTGGACCATCGCTGACCTCCTTTGGTCTAACTGGCGAATAAGATTTCCTACGATTGCGCCATTCATTTAGAGCACTAACTGGAGAGAGTACTGGGTCGATATTCAATGCAAGTGCGCATCTCTTCGTAGATCTAACAGTATTACTGCAGAGTCGATATTCATTAGGCACTCCTTTTATTGATTCGAAGAGTAATGCTGGCGGAGGATTCAGATTCGCAGCAACTTCAGTAATTCCACCAATTTCGAGATCCCAGTCTGCGCCCTGGATTCTCTTTAGCTCGCCCATCTCTTCAACTTTAAACAAGAAATCCCTTAGGTCTGAATAGGTCTTCATGGCTGTCTTCCAACTATGGACGGAGACATATGCCTTTTCCCACTGAATAAGAGTTCTCTTATCAAACAATTATTTCGCTCCATAGTCAAGAAGGTTAAGCTAGGAGACTATTGGAGGAGCATCTGGAAGAAGTATGGGTATGGCTATGGGGCAGAAAGGTTTTAGACGGGAGGGTGGTGTGAGCGGTCAAGGCTAGGGAGAGCGGCCTTGAAGCCAACTGTATTTCGTAATGCCTGTGAGTTTCCCTGGTGTGTCGAATAACTGAACATTTGACCGATTCTTGAGCGGCCGAAACGTTAATGGCCAACGAAATATCTCGCATGATTCCAGTATAGGATGCCAGATAAGAAGCCAAAGAAATACAGAAACTGGAAAGAGTACAACGAAGCTCTTGTAAGAAGAGGCGAATTACTCTTCAACACCGATTTTTTAGCTGGATGGCGAAGCGAGTTAGAGAAGATGAACGCGGGGAAGGAGGGAGCTCGCTTCGCCTATCCAAACTCATTTCTGAATATGCTCGCAGCCATCCACGCATACCTTCTACCGTACAGGCAGCTCGAAGGGTTCGTGAGACTGTTCTCACACCACGTAAAACAGCTAAAAGGAAACGTCCCAGACTTCGCGACGATTCAGTGGAGGACGTCGAAGATAGAGATCGACCTAGATCCGAAGGTCAATCTGAATGAGGACATCACAATCGCTGTCGATTCGACAGGAATCAAGGTTACGAATCGCGGCGAATGGATCAAGGAGAAATGGCTCAAGGAAAGACGAGGATTCATCAAGATGCACGTGGCCGTGGATACGAAGACAAAGCATATCGTCTCCATGAAGGTGACTCAGGAGGATACTGGCGATGGGAAGATGTTGGAACCGCTTGTCAAAGAAGCTTCTTCCAGAGCGAGTGTTGGAAAGCTGATCGGAGATGGAGGATACGATTCGAAGGATAACTTCCAGATGCTTCATGACATGAAAATAGAACCAGTAATCAAGGTCAGAAGCAATTCAATCGCGACCGGAGAATGCATTCCGAGAAACAATTCGGCCAGGGAGCAGTTAACTGATTACAAGAAGTGGAAGAGAAAACACGGCTATGGGATGCGTTGGATGAGTGAATCGGCTTTTTCCTCGATCAAAAGAACGTTTGGCGAATCGATCAAATCAGTAAAATGGGAAACATCGTGAATGAACTCCTCCTGAAGGCGTCGATATACAACACCTTCATGCGAATGAATCCTTGAGATCGTCCAAAAGTAGAAGAGCTGAATACACAACTATTCGGTTATTCGACAGAGCATTTCCTATCGAACCTCCGAAGCTCTGTTTTGAAATGCGTCAAAGAAGAGAATCTGACCTGCGTTATCAGCTCCTGTAGAGGACCTTGTGGTAGCTCTCGATCTTTCCGCGCCCTCTTGGATGATACGGCTTGATGTGATACTTTGCTAGTTCCGCCTTGAACTCCTTCGCCGTGAACTGCTTTGCGTTGTCGAGATAGACTTCTCTTGGGATTCTTCTTCCCTTTCTTAGGGCACAATGCAGTGCGTCGATTGCTTCATCTGCTCCCTTGTGAAGATATACTCCTGACTTGACGCGATATCTCGAACAGTCATCCGTGAATCCTGTAACATAGACCCTCCCCACGCTCGAAATACGGAACTGGAACGAGTTGCCTTGCCACATGGAGTCAACATGCTTTCTCTGGAAGCGTTTCGGTGGAGGCTGAGGCTTTGGCTTGATCCGCACAAGCATTCCATGACGTTTGATGACCCTGTGAACTGTTCGCCAGTGACAGGGGAGATCGTACTGATATTTGATTCGTCTGGCTCCCCAAGAAGGATGCTTCTGCTTGAGTGTCAATATCTCCTGTTCCAGCTTGTCTGGAATCGACTGCTTCGAATGCCCTGGTCCTGGTCTCTTTGGTGCAAGTCCCTGAGTGCCATAACTCCTGTATGTTTTGACCCACCTCGTGAGAGTTCTTCGAGATATGTCGTAGCTTGTGCAGATATCATTTGCTTGCTTTATCCGTTCAACGTAGAAAAGAACAGCCTTTGTCCTGGTGTCAATTGTTGCTCTGACCATGACGCATGGTCAGTAGCTGCATGGTCAAAGATGGACATCAACTGTGACACGCTTTATGGACATTAACTCTGTCACCCTACACTGAGGTAAACGGTTATGCAGCAGCGAGTTGGATTAGGCCATTTTGATCTCAAATAGGCTACTGATAGTCTGCCGGAAATGCGTAATTGTATGAGCCGGTGGGAATCCAGCCTATCACAACCGAAAAATACTTGCCAAAAGACTTTCAATCATTTTTGCTCACTTGCCTTTCTCCTCGGCTTCACTTTGTATAAAGATCTCTTTACTTCCACCAGCTGCTGATACAGACGCGCGCCATTCACGTTTAAGGTTCTTGTGACATGTTGAATGTGGATCTGCATAAGTGTACAATTTACGATCCACGGCCGCAGATTTTTAGCCTTTCCTCGCGCGATCCATTTCAGGATCGGCTCTTAGTCGAATTTCGTCCTTTGCGAAATCTTGACCCAATCATCTGCGCAACGCGAATGAAAACGGCACCTGTTACTAGAACGGTCAGAGCTGTCAGGACAGGTGGAATTACAAGATAGTAACTTGGTTTCACTCTACTACCATCATCGAGAACGCGCTTGCTAGCATTTGCCCAAAATGCAATCACAGCTATGAAGACGAATGCAATTAGAGGTGTTGCTTCCCGAAGGACGATGGTGAGCGTTAGAGTGGCAACCAATAGAATAGAAGTAATCAATTTCAAAATATGCATTGGTGAACCCAGCTTGAGCATCTCAATGTATGTATTGGACGAATTCCAGATGAAACGCAGGTAGAAGCGCGTGTTCCATGTTACTCGCTTCAAGTGAGTCCCAGCGTGGGAATAATCACAAATAATATTGAATCCACGCTTCCTTAATCTGTAACAATATTCTCCGTCTTCATGAACATACAGGTTAGCATTAAAGCCGCCTACTTCCTCGAAGGCACTCATCGAAATCATATTACAACCGTTGCCTATTTTGTACGCATACATCGGTCCCTCAGTTCTAGTAAACCCATCAAACAGTGAGCGAGCTCTTTCCCTTGAATTAGCTTGATCCCATGGGAAGGAAGCCATCCCAATCTTCTCAAATTTCTGAAAGTCGCCTAGGAGAACATGAATTGTATCAGGAGGTGCGACGATGTCAGAGTCAAGGAAAAAGATGTACTCTGTTCCCGAAGCTTTTTCAAAGCATATATTTCGGGCAACCGGAATATTCGCATGCGCTTTTTCGATCACGACAGATTCGAATTCGTTTCCGTGATTAACGGCAAAATCTTCGAGAATACTAGCCGTGTTATCGGAAGAGTAATTGTCGACAAAAACTAATCTCAGTCGAAGCTTGTCATAGTCAAGTTTTAGAATGCATGAGAGCACCTCGGATAAACTCCATCCAGAATTCGAAGTAGGTATTCCAATAGTGATGAGTGGAGCGGCTTTTTGAACAATTTGCAAGCGAGATCACATAACTCCAATAGCAGTTCAAGTTTCAGTAACTGTTGTTGTTTTTTTCCCCGATTTCCAGTGATATGCAACCGCCAGACCTGCGGGAACAATTATCAATAACACCAGAAGAGTCAAAATTATTTGTGAGTACTGATACGGATGTACACCGTATACAAACGTGCTTGACTGCTGTACTTGTTGCGGTTGGTTCATCTGATGATAGTACCAAATGTAAAGTACGGTACTTACATTGACTGCCCCTTTGAAGGAACCGTTGAATGCAACAAGTGTAAAATTACCAGTTACCTGACCATTAGGTGGTACCAGAACTGCAACATAAATTGGATGTACGGTAAACACTTGTATCGGAGCTTCCACACGGAAATAGACAGGGATTGGCTGGTCTGAATTGTTGTTCACCAGCACCTTCACAGTGTAGTTTTGGCCAATATTCGGATAGTTCGGTACAGTTTCAATGAATAAAGACTGATCAATCGAGACTGGAGGATTTTCTAATATGGAGTTTAGTGTCGAGTTTGAGACAGATCCTGAAGTAAAGTTTGAATTTGGCAGTTGGGAAGCTATGGCGATGGTGGTCGTTTGAGGAGTTTTGCCGGCCGATGGGATTGATAGCGATACCATGAAGCTAAGCTGCAGAAGTACGAGCAGAGTGATGATCGATGTGCCCTTACGACGCAATGGTTGAGGCTTCATACTATATCATAAACGGAATTTATGTTGCAATGAAATATCCATGACCATGAATGACTACCTACAAGTGACTAATCGGTCAGGTCGAACGACTTCTCCGCATGAAGAAGTAGCCCAGAGACATAGCAAGTACAATCAGAACAACTATTCCAATAGCCAACACATACGATATATGCTGTTGCTTACTAGCGCTCGCGGACGTGACCGTTGTGCTAGTTACGGTGTTAGAACTTGACGTTAAACTAGAGGTACTATGCGTACTGCTAGTCAGCGAAGATTGACTGCTACTTGTGGAGAGTGTGCTACTGGTTGTCGGCGAAGCCGCTACTATGCCTTTGTATTCAAAATATACAGCCGTTCTCTGACTGAATAAAGAGATTATCTGTGCGGAGTCAGTAGGAGACGAGTCAGTTAGGCTGTACGAAGCGAAGAGGTCAGTAAAAAATGGCATTATTGCACTTGCATGTATATGTTCAGCGAAGTAGTACAAAGCAAGCATCCAAAGCGAGTCGAGTTGTCCCCTAGATGGATCGAAGATGAAATTACCATCGGCACTCCAAGCCTCTGCTATCCACACGTCCTTTCCTCCATTCCCATGTTGGTTGAGGAAATTCTGGGTATTGGTAAAACCCGTTACATCGTAGACATCATATCCAATAAAGGAAACATTACTTAATGCATAAACGCCTGTAAGAAAAGATGTGTAGAAAGTTGGCTGAGAGCTTATGCCATCCGCTCCAATTGATACTCCCACTTTTGTACTAGGTGATACTGAAAGAACCGTAGCAGCCAGTGTTTGGGTCAGATTAATCCAACTACTAGCGCTCTGGAAGCTCGGACTCGTCCTAGAATCGGAGACAAGTGCAACATACCAGCCGGGCTCCTTTATGACCAAGAAGTAATCAGGATGATAAAGTTCCGCTAGCGTTTTGTCGCGCTGAATCCAAGCTGCTTGGAACTGTGTCCAAGGTATCTGTCCTCCGTTGCGATAAGATTCTGATGCAGAATCGGCGATGATGAGGCATTCCCGGTCAGATCTAATCTGTTGTATCAAAACGGTTAGCTCATTGATAGCCGAGGTATCATTCTGGAGCCATGGTGCATAATTCACATCAACCCTGACGCATTTCGCTCCAGTTGAAACAATCATGTTCAAGTCGGCCAATTGAACTGTAATATTATTGTAAGGATACTCAAGATCACCATAGCTCGCACGGTCGAACAACACTTGGAAATTGAGCGACGAGTTGGCAGAAGGCTTCCATTGCGGTATCTGTTGATTCAACCACTGAGTAGTAATACCCGAGTTATCTGTTTGAGTGGTAGTTGTGGCGGCATCGACTGAATGAGCAAACTGGGCGGCTCCAGATACGACAATTAAGAGAACAGAAAGAGCCACAAGTGAAACAGCTCGTATATGTCCACTCTTTGTGAATGACAACCGTAGAAACCTTCTTTCAGTTACTGTTCGAAATCGCCTCTTTATGTTTTTTCGAGAGATAATATACACAGACTTAAGCTGGATCTTCAAGAGTTTTCGGTATCGCTGGCGTCCTTGAAGATAGCGCGGAGTTATCAGCCTTCTCGACACTCTTGGACAAATGCTTGATAAATACTTGGTTGAGTGTGGCCTTCTTAGCATTCACAGTTTTAATTTCAATGCCCCTGTTACTAAGACTGGTTATTATACCGACCAACGACCTTTCGGAGCTAATTGTTCGAATTCTGCAAAAATCTTCTGCGACAGACACCGCGACGACTCCGGAGACAGTACGAAGAATTTCCTCAATCTCTTGACCTTCATACTTTCTTCCAAGCTGAATTTCTACTTCATCATCGCCTAGACGATCTTTGAGTTGCCTAGGAGAACCTTCAACTCCTATCTTGCCATCATTAATTATCGCTATATGATCGCAAAGTTCGTCTGCCTCCTCCAGGTAGTGCGTGGTTAAGAAAATAGTAGTGTGATAGTCTCGGCTGAATTTTCTGATATATTCCCATATCAGCGCTCTACTCTGAGCGTCTAGTCCTGCGGTTGGCTCATCCAAAAACAGAACTCTCGGCTCGTGTACCAAACCCATTATTAGTTCAAGTCGTTTTTGCATACCGCCAGAGTAAGCACTTATCTCTCTATTCTCAAACTCCTGCAAACCCGCTAATTTCAGCAGTTCATCCATTCTAGGCTTTGCGACATTGTCAGGAACATCATATAACTTCGCTTGGATCTTGAGAACTTGTCTACCAGTCATTTCCCTGTCAAGGGTCAGCTCCTGAGGGACTACTCCAATACTCCTGCGCACTTGATTCTTTTCTTTGGAGACATCAAATCCGTTGATGAAAGCGTTGCCCTCGCTTATCCTTATCAGAGTGTTCAGCATCTTTACGGTAGTGGTTTTTCCCGCGCCATTGGGCCCAAGGAAACCGAATATTTTCCCCTCTTGCACTCTAAAACTAACATGATCGACCGCTAAGAATTTTCGGTAGAACTTAGTCAGGCCGTTGGCAACAATCATGTCCATTTGAGTTAAGTTTCAAACTGAAATCACTTAGCTAATAAGAATTTTCAGCCGAATCATTGTTAGAAAGTGGTCAATCTAACGAAGACATTCAGATTTTTTGCTTTACTAACCACAACAAAACGATATTTTCGGTTATCATGACCTTGCCGAACTATTGATACATAACTGGGAGACAGGTGGCAGAAAATAGCGAATTCGCAAATAGAGTGAAATGCTTACAGGCCAAGGAAGGATTTTTCTGCGTGATCGAGGCGAACTGTATTGATTAGGATCCTGGTCTGAAGTGCGGAAGAAAACTGTTCCCAGAAAAACAATGGGTATGACTTTTTGAACCGATCTGCTTGGAGTGTGCACCGTTCTCTCCGTTTAGATGCATCATAAATCTCTCTCGGTACCCGCATAACTTCCACAAAACCTTTTTGATGTTTGATCGCTTGCTCGATTCTTCCTCAGTTGCGAGCTACGAAAAGAGAATGAATAGCCGCATGAAATTCGTCTAGAAACCCCCTTTGTCAGTTGTATGGCTATTTCTATCCCGTCGTTCCGTATCCTTCAGACAAAGCGCAGTAGTAAGAACGACGTAACCAAGACCGAGAACAATAACCTTGGGCGATGGGGACATCATTCTATCAATCGAGGATTGGCTACTTTCCGAAACCAAATGCCAGGTAATTTCCAACTTTCAACTACGAGTAAAACCGACGATTCTTTTGGCGTATTTTGGGTCACCCAACTGAAGTCTTCCGATTGTGCGCGCGAGCGCAGTCGTATCCTCTGATAAATTTTTGTTATATACGGGAAGGAATCACTTGTTTTGTTGACCCTTGATCGCTCGTTGGCACCATGGCAAAATGGTGATGGTGATAGCCATTATTACCATCTTGGTCGCCTCCGGATTCTTGGTAATGCGATTTGAGCTTACACAATCACATTCAACATTTATGGATATTCAGCAGGTGTCTCTTGCAAATTCTGAAATTAACTTTGAAGCTATAGACTGGCCGGTCAATCTTCTAGCTGTCGGATTCACAAATTCTTCATTTGATCAACCGTTCTTGAATTTGGCGATAGGGTTGGGCGTCAAAACGTTGGCTATAGAAACCGATCCGGTCTTCTTCCAAACCTACCAAGCGAGGTTTTCGTTGCTAATTTCGGAAGCCCGCAGCTCGGGACTGAAAATACACATCATCAACCAACTTGGCTATCCTTCGTGGTATAAATTGCTCGGACTAACCTATCCTTTGGCTTCTGATAGTTCATTCCAAACCTTTGAGATCTTCCAGATTGAAGCTATGAAAACTTACGCTCAATACAAGCCAGATTATCTGTCGCTTATCGCTGAACCTGGGTTGATGCAACAAAAGGTCAACGCTTCTTATTCGCTGGCTCAGTGGCAAAGTCTGGTTTCAACACTCGTGCAAACGGTAAAGTCAATCTCTCCAAACACACAGACTTGGATTGACCTTGTTCCGCAGAGCCCATTTGACATGAAACTCTTGCCCTATCTTGCCGATGTATCTCAGTTGAACGGAATAGGTTTGGATGTCTACGGAAATGTAGCTCCATTTGGTACTACGAACAGTGCAGCGAAATACATTATATCGCATGGAAAGCTAGGGGGTTTAACTGAAACCTGGGCATACAGTTTATACAGCGATCCTTCGACCGATGTTTCTTTGAACATAGCAGCGGAAGCGAATTGGGTTTCGACTTCTGGGATTGTTCAGTGGGCTTTCCAACGCAACTTCACATCAGTATTTGACCCCTTCTTTTCCAATCTCTACACTTCCACCGACCCGCTTCCGCATTTCACAGTGCAGGGACTTGAAAATGCTGCGAACACTTACTACAAACAGCTTGTTCAAGGACGCACGACACAAGTGTTCCAGTCATACCGGAACCTCACAGCGTCGTCGAAATAGTGTCGCTTCATTTGGGATGGTTTTGATTGACGTGGTTAAATTATGCTGAATGCAATAATATAGTAAGAAAGCTGCATATGACGATTGAAATACTAAGGCAGGCGCGACGATAGCGACGCCGTTACCGCTCTTGCAGACCGATTGGTGCTGCAGGTTAACAATATATAATGAATGCACTAGTCAATAGCAAGTACAGTAAGAAATGCGAGTATTCGAGTTCTTCGAAGTCAATTCTCAGTTTGAGCGCTCTGTTTAGTTTTTTGTTTAGGAAAGACCAAACAAATGAACATACTCGGGATTCTGCCGATTCGGCATGACACGTCTGTCGCATTGGTGAGGGACGGACGGCTAGTTTCCGCGGTCGAAGAGGAACGGTTCGTACGGATAAAACATGCAGAGACCTTCCCTGTTAATTCGATCATATGGACGCTAGCGGCCAACAATCTCAAACCATCCGACATTGATGCCATAGCGATCCCTTGGGACTTGGGATTGTTGCGACGCAGTTTGGCATTCTCCTTTCCGTATGTGTTACAATTCTTGCGTAGAAAGGGGAATCTAGCCAAATTTGCGTATTCAGTCTATTGGGCCTTGGCTGGAGATAGAGAACGTCACCCTGCTCTGAAGAAGATCTCTGAGACCTGTCCCATATTGCATTATGAGCACCACCTTTCACATGCGGCCAGCGTGTACTTTACTTCTGGGCATGAGTCTGCTACTATCTTGACGGTTGATGGCGGCGGAGAGCTTGATTCGACAGTAATCTGGAGAGCGAACGGTGGAAAACTTGAGCCCATCTACAAGAAGAAGTTTAACGAAAGCCTAGGAATGTTTTACGATGCGGGCACCATGTATCTGGGTTTCCCCAATTCCATTGAGGATGCTGGTAAGACAATGGGTTATGCGCCCTACGGTAAGAAGGAGAGTGCTTCTCCATATCGTAGACTTTCCGAAATTCTGAGAGTTACAGATCAAGATTATAGAATATGTGGAGTGAGTAGGTCTGTTGCTCATGCTGAAGAGCATTTGCCGTATTTGAGAATCATGGAAAGAATGTTCGGAGCAAGATTCATGACAAAGCCTGACCCTTCAGATCCGAAGGCCGCCGGATTCGCTTTCGCGTGCCAAGAATTGCTCGAAGACGCAATGATTGCTATGGCGCGCCGTGCAAAATCGGAGACAAATTCAACCCATCTTTTGATGGCGGGAGGTGTCGCACTTAATGCAAAGGCGAATATGTCGATTCGGCAGTCAGGGCTCTTTGACGATGTATATGTTTTCCCGGCCCCCAATGATGGTGGTATAGCAATCGGAGCTGCATTTCTCGCAGCACAGCAGCTAGGAGACAAACCAAAAAACGAAGCACTGCATCACGCATATCTCGGGCCGACCTACTCTTCCGCGGAGATTGAAAATCAACTTGATACTTTGAAGGTCAAATACACACAGGTATCTGATGTTCCCGAGAAAGTCTGCTCTAAACTGGAAAATGGAGATTTGGTTGCCTATTTCGAAGGATCTATGGAACTGGGACCGCGAGCGCTGGGTCATCGAAGCATCCTGGCAGATCCACGCAAACAAGAGATGTGGAAGAAGGTCAATACGATTAAAGGAAGAGAGCTCTGGAGACCCCTTGCTCCATCAATCCTGATGGAACGGAGTAAGGAATACTATGACGATGGATCAGACGCTCCCTTCATGGTGATGATGTATAAAGGGAACGAGCTAGCTCGCAAAGATGCGCCAGCAGTCACACATATTGATGACACTGCTCGGATTCAAACTGTCAGAAAGGACATCTCCACCAATTACTACAATATCATCTCGGAATTTGAAAAGAGGACTGGTGTCCCTATAGTTATGAATACAAGCTTCAACCTAGCAGGCGAACCTCTGATCAACACACCTCGAGAAGCTGTGCGTTCCTTCTACACGTCTGGGATAGATACTTTGATTCTTGGTGACTATATGATCCAAAAGTGAAAACCCGCTGCGGGATCAGTTTTCGTTTCGAGAAATCACATTCTTTCAGATTAAGGATGCCCAATGTATTCGTTCATATTGCATAGACTTCAGCAACTACGATTCTGGTGGTTGTGAGCTGACAGTTACAACAACGCGTATGTGTGTGAATAATGAGTGATTTTCAACCAAATAGCAATTCACATGCAGTAGTGCCACGCTCACAATCCAGCCGCCTCATAATAGTTTCACCCATTTTCTGCAGAGAGACTAGGCCGAAGGTTCTCTACAAACCATCGCCGAAGCTGCTGGAGACCATCAGGAAGACTAAATCGGACTAAAACATTCGTTTTTAGGATAGGCTCTAAGTCTCCTACCATTGGAGTGCAAAGCAACACCACGCGCTGAAGGTAATCAATCTGCTCACAACCTTTTGGGACAACGGTATTGCATCCATCCGTACGAATACAGACTCTGCCACGCATTTGTGGATCAACCGACGAAGAACGATCACTTCCAAACCGTGCTCATCAAAGTGAAGAAGGGGTGGAAGATTAATCCAAGTTAATTTTGGCCCTCAACGAGAACATTGCAAGATTCATATTTCGGACAGAGAGAAAAAGAGTAGAGTGTGTCATGTGGGATAAGATGGACAAGCGAGCGATATACCGCAATCATCATACATGATGACGACCTCCTCCCTAGGATTTAAATCCTAGGCTCAATAGCGTAACATCGAATGAATAGAGAATCACGGTTGCTGGTAATATCTCTAATTTGTGCTACATTGGTTATCAGTACACATGCACTTCCAGTACAGGCTACAACCTGTGTGACTCCAAATAGTTTTGAGTTATGGCAAACGTACTATTCCAAGAACTGGCTCACTGGTATGTATGTTTGGGATACAGTCGGCAATGTAACGTCCGGTTCTCTACTGGGGGCGCAGATGACATGGAATGAGACAGGGCAAGTTGGTTCACCAGAGAGCAATGCAATAGCAACAGGCACGCTTACTCTATCAAACGGAAGAGTGATTCCTTTCCAGTTTGGCACGAAAACACAACCATATGTTTGGTGGGCAATATCAACTTCTACAGTAAACGGCAGTACGATTGTGTCGTTTTACATTGAAGGCAATCTGTACGTTAATGGCAACTATTGCACCTTCTACCAGGCAAACGGGGTAGGGACGTTGGCTGACTCGGTATTCACTACTATATGAGATGACATGTATTTGATCTGGCGCGACTGAGTGATTCGTAGGGAGAAAGCGGTAAAGGTTACTGGAGGCACCTGAATGACGAAATAACCGATATCGTATGATGAAGATGCAAAACAACGAATCAAAACATCTTCATTTCAAAGCTTTTCCTATTTCCTGCAGTTATTTGTTTTAGAGAAACATCCAGGATTCCTCTCGATCTATTTCTCTTAATAAAATCGTTATTAGAGGACATAAGAGATAGATTAGCTTAATTCATATTCTAAAGACTTTGGTGCTCGCTCTCATGAGAATTCTATTCGTCAACCATCTTAAACCGACAACCGCAAGTTTCCTGAGACAACTCGGATTGGGAAAGGAACTTTCAACGTGCGGCCATAAGGTCTCCTACATGGGGAGAAGACCGTCTACAAGTGCCAAACGTCAAGGAAAACTCGTTGACATGGCGCCCCGGCAGACAGATCAAACGGAACTCGGTAGGGTAACCTACTGGGCTGAGCCATTCGAAGAATTGATTCCTTTCAACATGGTGAAATTAATGGAAAAATGCAAGAACTTCGATTTGATTCATGTAAACAAATCGTTCCCGCTCACTTCGATACTCCTCTTAGCCCCCAAATTCCTAGCGGGAAAGAGAATAGTTCTCGATTGGGAAGATTGGGACGGCATAGGAGGTTACATTAGTTTCGCTAGAAAACATCTTCCGTCTCGATTCGCGTTAGGCTTTTTTGAGGAGGTGGTGCCCAAATCATGTGATTCGATAATAACAGTAAGTAGAATTCTTGCCAAAAGAGCAGAGAAGATGGGAATCGCGCTGGACAAGATTTTCTATATTCCCAATGGTTTTGATGGATCGCTCTTCGACGAAAAGATATCCGGACAAAGAATAAGGAATATGTTCAATCTCGGGTCGAAACCGATAATTCTGCTCGTAAGTGCGCTGCACGCGTATGAAGGTGCAAATTTTACGAAGATTTTCGATTGCTTGCATCATGTTGTCAAGACTGATCCGGATGCCACCCTCATGATAGCGGGACAAGGAGATGTCGAAGAAATCATGAGATATGTCGAATCTCTGGGGATTAGGAAGAATGTAGTCTATGTTGGTTATGTTCCCCACGCAATCATCCCTGAAGTCATTGCGGCAGCAGATGTGGCAGTACATATTCTCAGCGATAATGTCTATTTTAGGTCTTCCAGCCCAATGGTCGTGCCGGAGTACATGGCGATGGGAAAAGCAGTAGTGGCATCTGACGTGGGGGAGCTGAATACTATGTTGAAGGATGGTGCAGGGATTCTAGTGAAGGATCAATCATCCAAAGCCTATGGAGAAGCTATATTGAAACTCTTGTCTGATCCGGAAGCTCGGCGAAGGATTGGAGAGACTGCGCTTGCAAGGGCCAAGGCAGATTACTCGTACAAAAAACTAGCCAAGAAAGCGGAAATGGCTTACTCAAAAGCTCTGGAATCTCGGGCCCAAAGATGATATTTTTTGGGAAGCCCGCGCGTGTGCCTCGTATCCTATGAATTCCCACCCTTTGCCGGGGGCGAGGGAGTGTACACTCGCGATCTAATGATGGCGCTGCAATCGCGAGGTTCAGAAGTGCTCTTGATAACTCCAGATTGGTCTAGATCAAGAACTGAAGATAACCAATCGATTGTTCATGTGAATCCTCTACAGATACCTGGCTTGAAAACTTCTAGTTTCATGCTTCGTGCCAACCGAAAGCTAAAGCAGCTTTCAAGAGACATCGACATAGTTCACTATACTAATGATTATTGCGGATTCGGCGCTTCTAGAAGTCAAATCGGTAGACCTGTTTTGGCTACGATACACCACACTCATTCCTACGAAGCATCATCGGTCAGTCCATATCTTGATCGCGGAACGATTGGCAGATTAAAGTTCTCTTTCTCGGAAAAGATTTTGAGCTGGATGGAGAAAAACACGCTCAGGAATGCTGACTCCGTAATAGCAGTCAGCCAGTTCACATCCGGAAATGCTCTTTCTCTTTACCCATTTCTTAGAGACAGAATCAAAGTCGTCTTGAACGCTGTCGACGAAACCAAGTTCAATCCAAACCAGGATCCTATTTCATTTCGGAAGAAACTAGTCCTGCAATCAAACCCAGTAGTTCTATTCGTTGGACGCCTAACTGCGATCAAGGGATTGAAGTTTTTAATAGAATCGTTCAAAGAAGTAGTGTTGAACGTGCCAGATGTGAAATTAGTGCTTGTAGGCTCAGGTACGGATGAGGTCGAGGCAGAGATTAGATCACAGATTAGCAAATTGGGACTGCAATCCTCGGTAATTTTAGCTGGTCGGATAAGCGACGATGACCTACCAGGAGCCTACGCAGCTTCAGACCTTGTTGTGTTGCCTTCATTGGCAGAAGGCTTTGGATTGGTGCTTCTTGAGGCAATGGCTACCTGCAAACCTGTGGTGACAACGAAACTAGGCCCTACAGAAGAAATAGTCACACATGGCAAGGAAGGCCTCCTAATCCCAAAAGCTGACTCGCATTGCCTTGCCGAAGCCATTATATCGATTCTTTCCGATAAATCCCTTGCAACGAGAATGGGACAATCGGGTAGGAGAAAAATCGAAGCGAAATTCACTATCAGCAGATGGGCGTCCCAGATGATAGATGTCTACCAAGAGCTCCTTTCGTAAGTGTAATTTTTAGATTAAATTTGTTTGTTTTCATGCGTTTCAATCATTATGGGTCATGGGTACACAATTCATAAATAGATTCGCGAGTATGCGTGAAATTCAATTTCCAGAATGGCTCATGATAGAGTAGTAGGAGCTGCCCTTGTTATCGGAGCAGTCGTTGGCATTTTGATCTATGGCGTCCTAATCTTTGTGATAGGCCATGGCATTGGAATCATCGTTCTAAAGCTTACGGCCTTTGTAGCTGTTCTCGCAATTCTGGGCATTCTCGGCTGGATCGGATATGTGATGGCGACAACACCTCCACCAATCCCTCTTGAACCAGATAACTCATCTCCGACGACCACGGTGTCCACCTCTAGCGATGCCGAGATAGAAGAATCTTCTAGGTAGAGTTTCAAGAAAATATATTTTTCAAATGTTATGTATCTTCCTTAGGGGAATCCCGAAAGCCAGTTAGGAAAAAGGGATATTGGTGATGTAATTATCTCCAATATGATCGACTTATGGGTCGACACAACTCAACTGATGTAGGGAGTTCCAATGGGCTGAAGGAGTGGGACTCGCGTTTCGACAGGCGATTCAATCGTTCAGTACCAGGGCTCGCCCAATGTCTGCTAGTGCATCCTAGTGTCAGAGCTCTTTCTGGACATGTCTACGATTTCATGTGTAAATCATCCTTAAGCGATAGAGAATACTGGAAGGGGCGAGCGATATTTGACAGGGTCAAGAAGTGCGTCGACTTTCTGAAGCAATCTTTAATCAGGGTCATCGATATCATGCGACGAGGCTTTCTACCGCCATCAACTGCTAGAATGGCTCATCAAGCCAATGCTCGATAACCTTATTCAAAATCGTAGTCGCAAAAGGAGAGCAACGTATCTGCCATGCCGTTAATTATTCACTCTGTAGTTGCGGCGCGATTGGTTCCAACTGATGGGTTGACCCGATTTGTTCTGTTGCTGGATTAAGTAAGCTGCAAAAGATCTCCTCGTATCTTGCTGCCAATTTGTCCCAGGTGAATTGCTTAACACTATAACGCATAACCTCTGGCCGTCTCTTATTTTTGATAGATTGAAGTATCGAAGCGGCAAGAGAGCTCGCATCTTTGGGCTTGGCAAGCAAACCTCCAGCCATCGTCGCGACTTCACTCAAGCCTGGTATGTTACTTGCGACTACTGGTTTTCCCGCAGCCATCGCCTCAAGCATCACAATTCCGAATGCCTCGCGCCGATTCAGACTTGGAAGAACAACCAGATCACAGCTCGAATACAATTTCATCAGATCGTGATCTGAGATATTCTCGAGAAAATGAACACAATCTTCAACATGAAGGAGTCTTACGATACTCTTGAGCTTCGGCAATTCTGGCCCTGTTCCCACAATGTCCAAATTAATCAGAACTCCTTCTGCCCTTAATATGAAGAGAGCTTTGAGAAGAACTTCAACTCCTTTGTATTCCTTCAGCTGGCCGACAAAAAGAAGGTTCCATTCCGAGTTCGCGTTCTCAAGCGACTCTATCCGGCTATACCTGTCGAAATCGACACCCATGGGTATTACTTGCAACTTATTCAGAGAGTATTTTAGGGCAGGGCTAGTTTCGGCATACGAACGCGTAGAACAAACTACAACATCAGTCGCTCGAATCAGCGTAGATACGATTGATGAATAAACAAAAGCGGCCAGCTTTGCTACCGGACTCCATATTTCGCTTTCGGCATCATTGTGATATGTCAGGACAACAGGCTTTCTCCTGATTTTGGCAAAGAGTATACTGAGGTCCGTAATTGAGGGACACATGCCGTGTACATGTAACACGTCATATTCCGCAGTAAGTGCTACTGTAGAGATGGCCGGTATCAGTGGAGCTTCGAAAAGATGAAACTTTTCTGCAAATCGAATCACTTGCAACAGACCGATTCTTTCTGATATAGTCTTCGATTCTTTACCTCGAGTGGATGTTGCGACAGTTACTGTGTGACCGCGCCGAGCAAACCTTGCAGAAAGTTCGTACACACATCTTTCGACTCCCCCTTGCTTGGCGGGAGGCAGGAAGAAATCTCGAGTATCTTCATGTGAGCACCAACCTGACATAATCGACCGACTCTATGATCAGAAAAGCAGTGTTCAAAATTCTCTTTACATTGTGTGTATCATATGACAAGTCAAGTGTTAACACTGAGGGAGTAGTAAATGGCAAAAGATGAAGTAGAGCGGTCAGGTGTAAGGTATTTATGAATTTTTAAATAGGTAGGTTCTAACATCCACGTTCCTTATTTCGTGAAAAGAATCAATTTTCGGAAAGTTTTCTGGACTGTATATTGACTACCGATATAGATTGTTGTCAGCATCTTCTTCGTCAAACTTGTCGCCATTAAACTCCATCCTTTCACTCGTACACTTCTCTTGCGCATTACTTTAATGACAATAACAATCTCCCAGTAATCATCTTTATCAATGGCAAAAACGTATTTTCTTCTGTGACAGTTCTAGCATACTAAGAAACCCCTACCTTTCAATTTAATTAGGGTGAAACTAATGAAATCAAAGTATTATGAACACCAGCTCAAGATATCGTTATTGAAAGGGATTTGGATTTACAGCCTCATACTGTGGGCATACGTGGTCCTTGACATGTTCCTGTTTCCTTCCTATCAGCTTATGGGAATTTCAAAATGGATTCCGATTCCAGAAAATATATTGGCAGATATTGCATTCCCCGTCTCCTTCGCGTGCTTCGTAGCATGGGAATATCTCAAACGTAAGAACTAATTTTTTGAAAGCCTCTTCTTTCCTTATTCTTACGCATTTTACTCCGAACCGATCTATAATATTTTCAATTGTTTCAATAGGGTACTTCCGGAACCAGAAAATATCGAGTAACTGCCAAGGGCCTTGAGTTGGTAAAGCAATTCCATTTAATTAGGAATAATTTGCATCTCGAAGACGTTCCAGAAGCTTCCTCGCAGGACGAACTTGCCTATCTCCAACAAGAAAGCGAGACGAATACTATTCTCTTGAGAAGGATGTTTGACTTGGGAAAAGTGCCTAAAGAAGAAAAAACCATTGAAACCCTATCCCAAATGAAAGGCTTGTTGAAGGTGTATCACGACCAAAAGACAGATGCCGTTTCGCTCCTTCGTTCGATTAGAGATGAGGACCGATAGCTAATCTTCTCTACATCGACTCTTCCATTTGGCTTTCATATTTTCTGAATGACAAACACAGCGACAGGGCTGCTGAGATTCTAGAGCGAATTGAAAGCGGAGAATCAATTGGGATTGTTTCTACTCTTGTCTTGTTGGAGATAATAGGAGTAATTCGCAAAAGAGTTGTTGAGAAAGCAATCTATGGAGAGTTGAGCGCACAAAGAAAAGAGGAAATCAGGAACACAGCAGAAACACTGAGCAAAGAATTTATTGATAAGATAACCAAGTTAGCCGAACAAAAGCGAATATTGCTCGTTAATCCAGATAGGATTCTATCTTCCTACTTGGAAGATACAATTGGCTATCTGCAAAATTATTTCGGAAGCATCGATGAAAGTCATGAACAACCACAGATGTTTCATTACAAGGGGCTGGGCCACTATGACATACAGCACGCAATAAACGCCCGTGATTGTTCAGCAGATGAACTGATTTCATTTGACAAGGCTTTTTCCGACCTGAGGGAATTGTTTGGCTCCGATTTCCTGAAAGTATCTGTTCCAATATGAACTCCGCAGATTAGTCTTTTCCACAACCTGAGCTATTCGAGGAGCTCTTCCAACTCGTTTTCCGTAGTACTCATTACCTACCACAATTAAAATCGCTGCGTTATACTCTACGATTCTTCACAATCTGTTAGAGCGTTGGTTACCAGTCTGTAACATATGCTTATTTCATGAATGAAGACCAGGGACACAGTTTTCGAGGTCACACGTCAAGCTCTCGTACTCCTATTTGTTCAGAGCACTAGGGACTAGAGTCGGTAAATCCTTCGTCTCGCTCTAAGCGCAAGGGAATGGCGATTCAAGCAGGTTTGTTAGTTCAAGATATTTTTTCATGTAGTCAGTTTTTTTGAATCTCTCTCTTCCTGACGGGAAGAGGGAAAAGGTGATTTCCGCACACATCTTTCCCACAGGATACACACGAGTATTTCGTTTTGGTTCTTTCTGTACAAACGTCACAATAACGTGAGATAGCTAATTCGCTTACTTTCAACTTTAACTCTTCATTCCATTTCAATACATTAGAACTTGCATTTCTTGAGCCAGTTATAGCCGAATTGCCTGTCTGATGTTTTCTAATTTCATTTAGAATCTAATTGTAGTGGTTGATAGCAAGAATTGATGATGAAATTAGAAATTCTTGTGATTTTTGAATGTTTAAATTCCACCTTGTAAATTAGAGCAATCATGACTGGGAACGAGTCAAAAAGCACGACAATCTTCAATGTAGTACACACAGCCCAGTTAGGCCACGTAGCCGGGCTCCTCCGAGCCCATTCTCACTTTGGTTCTGACGATGCTACTGAACTCCAACCTCAGTCTTGTCGAATTTGGAACCAAATAATTGCCTGCAAAGACGCAGTCCAGAACAGCTTGAAAAAGTATTAATTCCCAATGTAGAAACACTGCCGCTGTAAATCAGAATGACTTTTCCTTTGGGATGCGCTAATTAGATATGACTCTTTTTCTCAGCGACGCCGATGTAGTTGAGCTCTTCAGCCCCGGGAAGTGCGTCGAGGCAGTTAGGAGCGTCTATGCAGACCTCGGAAAACAAAAGGCCGCAACTTGGGTGAGGCGCGATTTGATCTTCCCAACCGAGCGCGAAGACGTTGCTTATAGATTTGTGACAATGGAAGGGGGCAGCGTGGGGCTGGGCGTAGTCGCTCAAAGATCAGATTCCGAGAATGTAGCTCTGCGGGTGAAAGATGGGATACTGCGCCAAGAAGAGATTCCTGTCACACCATACGGAAAATACGTGGGGCTAATCTATCTTTACAGCATCAAGACTGGCGAACTCTTGGCGATTCTTAATGATGGCGAAATCGGCAGGATAAGGGTATCAGCCACTTGTGCTGTGGGAGCGGACTACCTCTCGAGAAGAGATTCATCGATAGTTGGTCTGTTCGGGGCAGGATGGCAAGCGGGTACACAGATTCCGGCACTTGCCGCGATCAGAGACATCAAGAAGGTCAGAGTCTACAGTCCGACTCCATCTCGAAGAAGGGAATTCTGTGACGAGATGAGCCGTAAGATGGGGATCGATTTCATTCCAGTTGATGAACCAAAACGGGCCGTCACCGGCGCGGACATAATCGTTGCTTCTTCAAGTTCGAGGCAGGCTGTCTGCAAAGGAGACTGGATCGCTAATGGTACGCATTTGGGATGCATTGTGCAGTACGAATTCGATGACACTACTTGGAAAAAGGCTGACGTCTTGGTTGCCAGTCAGCTCGGAAAAGGCGACGCCAAAGTGGTCGGAGGAATGGATCGTTTCGCCGAGACGGTAAGACATGAACCTTACCAACAATACGTAAATCGGATGAGAATGCTCAGTGATGTAGTAAATGGAAAGAGTCTTGGAAGAGAGAACGATGAACAGATTACTCTCTTTTACAAGGGACTGGGACTTGGTATCGAGTTCGCCGCAGCCGCAAAGGCGGTATACGATGAAGCAATCAGGACGAGCAGGGGCAAGGAGATAATGCCTACTGCAATGTTTACACAGGATTCGCACACATGAGCAATAGATGTCCAAAACGAGCATTTTGATAAGAACGGTAACGATTAGGGCAGTTGCAAGACATCTCTTTCGAATTCGACGTTGAATCCCATTTTTTCGTACATAGGGGTAACACCGTCTCTAACCACAGTTTGCAATGTGAGATATTTACTTCCGCTTCTGGCAGCGTAACCTTCGGCGGTCATCATCAA
>Ga0307374_10005344_pt1 | contig 20802 bp, 17 predicted proteins | sample OX3MG_FD_202532 | JGI IMG/M metagenome (GOLD analysis project Ga0307374, IMG submission 202532) | Soil microbial communities from Risofladan, Vaasa, Finland - OX-3 | ecosystem: Environmental > Terrestrial > Soil > Coastal area > Acid sulfate soil | place: Finland: Risofladan, Vaasa | collected...
GGCCCAGAATCGCCGGACCATCCCGCCAGGGCGACGAAGGCGGCCGCCCGGAAGCGAGGGTCGGCGATCGACGGGGGCGCGGGGGCTGGACGGCGAGGTGGTCGCGGACGAAAGCGCGGGTCCCGCACATCGGGCGACGACGCCGGCGGGGGCGCGGACTTGCGAGCCAGCCACTGCGCCATCACCAGGTCTCGGGGCAGACCCTGCTCAATGTCCCACTCGGGTGCGATGAGCTCCCCCGTCGCCGGGTCTCGACGGGCCGTGACCCGAGGAGCCCGATCCAGTGCGGCGTGGATGAGGCCCAGGCTCCACGGTCGGATCGGGACTCCCTGCACGTACCGCGAGACAGTCTCGGGATCGACCCCTGCCAGGCGCGCAAACGATTCGAGGGTGTGCCCGAGCTCAGGGATAAGCTGCCGAACCTCGTCTGGTGTCACCGGAGCCGTGGCGGGATTCTCGCCTGAGAGTCGCTCAATCCGACGGACAACCACGGCCATGCACGCAGGCTAGCAGCCGCCGGCGCCTTACGCAACCTATTGACGCGCGGTGTGCGGCGTGCAAAGCTGCCGGGTGCGGGGCGGCCCCGTCCACGCAGCCTTGTCAGCTCGCGGATGAGTAGCCGTCTCCCGTGTGCCCAGTGGCCGCCCCGCGTTTGTGCTCTCGTCACAACTGGCTCGCAACCAGGCATCGCCGCGACGGTGATGTACGCTGCGAAATGCACACGGGAGCATGCATCATGATCACAACAAGGACACGACAGACACGACACCGGACACGGGGCCAGACGATGATCGAATACGGGATGATCCTGACGATCGTGGCTGTGGCAGTCGCCGTCGTGCTGGGCGTCGTGGGACACACGACAAGCACGGCGCTGGTGCCGCTGGCAAGCCCACAGACGTATAAGCCGGTCTCGCTGCCGCTGGGGGGCGGGGGGGCGACGCCGACGCCCACACCATCAGCGGGTGGGATCGCCCTGGGGATGAGCAGCCCCGTGCTGGCGACCTCGGCTGGCTACAACTACACAGTCACGGCGACGTTGGCCAGCGCGCCGCCTAGTGGCAGCTCGGTCAGCGTCAATGGTCTCTACGGCCCCGTCTGCCCAGAGGGTGGCGCCAATCCCTTTGCCGGCAACGCGTGCTCAGGCCAGGCTGATGCTGGACTGATCACCGGTCCGCTCGTCTACACGGCGAGCGGGACCGTTGGCGGCTCGTCGGTCACGAGCGGGACGCCTCTTGTCGTGAGCGCGGGACCGGCCCAGTCAGCGCCGTCGGCCACGGTTCTGGATGTTGCGGTGGTGAGGGCAACGCAGAGCGCTGGGCAGTGGTCGTTCTTTGCCGTCCCCGACTTTGCGACCGCCCCACCTGCCGGCACGCAGATCACGATCGTCCAGACGGTGAATCCCACCTCGCCCTACGTCACGGGCGTCACGGACTACTGCACCACGTCGAGCGTCACGCAGTGCTCGTTGGGCTTGCCGGCTGGCTATGCCGGCACCGACACGATTGCGATGTCGGCCACCGTGGGCGGGCAGACCGTCACAGGGCAGGCGACCATCGACGTGACGACCTCGACGATCACGGCCACCGGATCACCAGCGCCCACGAGCTCGGGGGGTAGCGCCACGGGCAGCTTGAGCCCGTCGAGCTCACCGTCCGCCACACCCACGGCCACCCCATCGGCAGGAGCCAGCCCAACACCCACGCCCACTCCCACCCCGACTCCGACGCCAATCGTCTACGCGATGACGTTGACGGGGCCGAGCTCGGCGATGGCCGGATCGAGCCAGGACTACACGGTGGCGATCTCACCGACCCCGGCGACCGGAACCCAAATCAGTCTCACCCAGTCGGGATCGGGCGGGACGTCCTATCTGTACACCAACAGCAGCGGCTCGGCGTCGGGCTACGTCAGTCTGCCCAGCAGTGGTTCGAGTGACATCATCCGGGCGTCGGCCACGGTGAGCGGGAGCACGGTCAGCGCCAGCAAGACGGTGACGCTCTCACCGGCCCCGACGATGAGCCTGAGCGGGCCATCCTCGGCCACGGCGGGCACCAATATCAGTATCACGGCGACGCTGAGCCAGAGCGTGAGCAGTGCGACGACCGTCTACATCACACAGACAGCCTCGGGTGGGGCGATGACCTCCTGCTCGATCACGAGCACCAGCTGCACCGCCAGCGTGGCGATCCCCAGTAGTGCGACGGGCACGGACACCATCCGGGCCAGTGCCACCGTGGACGGCACGTACCCCTCGGCCAGCCACGCCGTGACGATCGCGAGCGGCGGGGGAGGAGGGACGAGGATCATGATGGGCTTTGAATACACAAGTCGTGGCCCAGGCCAGACTGATCCCGGCGGCGTGCAGTCGTCCACCAGCACACCCCTGCCCCAAGGCACGGTGATCACAATCAAGCAGAACGACGGCGGAGCCGGGCTCACCTGCACGATCAACAGCAGCCACGTGTGCGGCATCACGATCACCGTGGGCACGTCCGCCGGCACGGACACGATCACGGCGTCGGGGACGGTATACGGCGTAGCCAAGAGCGGCTCGACAACGGTGACGGTCTCATGAGCCTGGATGCCGAGCCCCTGAGCGAGGACGCGGCGGCGCCCGCTGCGGCACCCACGCGTGGCATCCGCTGGCGGCGCATTGCGGCAACGGGCGCGCTCGCGATCGCGACCGTGTGCGGGGCGGCGGGGTATTCGACGCTGATCCCGCGGGCGGCAGTCCACCACCCCCACGCGGCCACGATGCCGCTGTGGCATGGGCAGGTGAACGTCACCGCCACCCCGGCTAATGCTGTCGTGGGGCACCCGATCGTGCTGGTGGCGCGAGCGACGGCATATCCGCTGGCAGGGGCGGTGATCACCCTCCGGTTGGGGCACCAGGTGCTGTGCCAGTCAGCCGTGGGGTCCTGGTCGTGCCAGGCGACACTGGCGCGCGGAGCCCCCGCGTCGGCCACGGTGGTCGCTGGGCTGAAAGCGGCCAACGGGCTCACCGGCTATGGGGCGGAGAGCCAGGTCTCGTGGTACTGGCCGCAGGTCGCTCGCTTCACTCCAACGCTCACCCTGACGGCACGTGCCGCGACGGGCCAAAGCGCGAGAGATGTCGCCACGCCGACAAGCTACGACACGAGCAACGGGGCGCCGAGCACGGTGCTCACCGCTCCGAGTGGCAAAGCCGTGACGATCACGGCCGACGTGAGCCAACACCTGCCGCCAGGCTATTCATTATCGATGGTGAACTTGACGGCTGACACCACGCTCTGCTCGGCGCAACGGCCTGCCACGTCGTGCCAAGCGATGATCCCTGGCCAGGTCGCCGGGTGCTATTGGGTGTCGTCCGAGGTGATCGCGCCAGGGACTCCCGAGATTGGGGGCGGTCCGCTGCCACAGGGTGCCGGGATCGACGTGTGCTGGTCGTGACGATGCGCCCGCGACACTAGCGCCGTCGCAGCGATGGTGCCATGATGCGGGTGAGGTATACACCATGCAGGGAGACACGGGGACACACAAAGATGGGCGGGTGGCGCGATGAAGTGGCCGTGGGATCGCTCCACCCCTGAGCGCCGGTACACGCATACGTCACCGGAGGCGGCTCGGTTTGCGGGCGTGCAGGCCGAGGCTGAGAGCCAGCAACGACGCAAGCGCCTGGTCTGGCTGCTCTGGGGCCTGACGCTGCTCTTGCTCGGCGGACTTCTCTTCTTCATCGGGATGCGCGTGCAGGCAGTGATCAACCCTACCCGCACCGTGACTCGGACGATCGTCAAGCCGTGCCACACGCACGGACATCATCACGTGGCACCTGGCCATCGCCATCACACGGGCCGCCCGTCCCCTGGTCGCGCGCCGCTGCCTGGCCACACGCCCGCCGTCCACCGATCGCCACATCCCGGGCAGCCACCTCGGCCCACGCCGAGGCGGACGTCCCAGCGACCCGTCTCTGGGCACAAGGCAGGACCCACACCGACCCCGCACCAGGGAATCGGCGGCACCCAGACGCCCGAGCCTGGCGTCGGGGCCACGCCCACCCCCCGTCCGTCGAGTCGGCCCACGGCCCGTCCCACCGCTCGTCCAACGGCCGAGCCGGGCACCACGCCCACACCTGCGGCACCGACGCCCAGCCCCTCACCGAGCTCGCCCGCACCGGTCACGCGCGCCGTGAGCCTGACGCCACACTCGGCCACCGGGCCCGCCCCTGAGACTGCCCGTCTCGTCGCCAAGGCTCGGCCCTCCCTGCGGGGGACGGACCTGGCTCTGCGAATCAACGATGTGAGCACGGAGTCGAGGGTGTGCACGGGCGCCAGGGGCCAGAGCCAGCTCGTGTGCTCCGTGACGCTGACGACGCCTATTACGCAACATTACGCGGCGGCGATCGTCGATCCGTCGGGCACGAGCCAGTCTGGCTCGCGGCAGGCCACGGTGACGGCGACCACACCAGGGGCTCACCCGACACCCCCAGCGCGGCCCACGGCCACACCCACGCCGACGGTCCCGGTGGGTCTGCCTAGCCCGACACCCACGGCCCGGCCCAGCGCCACACCGACGCCGAAGGCTACGCCGACGCCCACGCCAACGCCAACACCGACGGCGGCGCCGGGGACGGTGCTGCTGAGCCAGAGCAACGCGAGCCCCACCTACGGGCAGACCAATACTCTCACGGCGCAGGCTGCTCAGCGTGGCACCATCGTGATCTCGGGCGGGGACCCGGTGGTGCTGGCGGTGTGTCCGGATAGCACGGCATGCACGGCGGTGGCGCCGTGGGATAGCCTGAACCTGGGCACGCAGCCGGCGGACACCTATCCCTGGCCCAGCGAGAGCTGGACGTACCAAGCGACCGAGCTCGGAGCGGGCGCGGGAGGGGCCGCGATCACCTCGAACACCGTCGCGACGACCTGGGTTGCGCCGGCGCCCGTCTACACCGTGACGTCGTCGCTCACATCCGTCTCGGCCACGGCCAGCGGGCAGATGCAGGTGGTGGTGGGAGCGACCGTGAGCTCCGTGAGTGGCGGGGCCACGCCGATGCAGAGCCAGCCTCTCACAGGCCCGACGCTTTACCAGGGCGACACCCTCCTCGTCACGGACACGACCACGGGTGGAACGCAGTCGATCCCGATGACGGGAGCCGGATGCAGCGGTGCATGCCAGGCGACATTCACCTATAGCAACCTGGTGGGCTCGCACCCCTACACGATCCAGCTGCTCTCGTCTACCGGGACGGTGCTGGCATCAACGGGCGTCGGTGGCTTGGGCGGAGGTGCGGGCTCGGGTACGACGGCCCAGGGTGTGGCTCAGGGAATGTGGGGTGGCGGTTTCGATCAGCAGATCGGGTTCACCTGCGGGGTCGCAACTGGTCCGTGCGCGAATCCGATCCCAACCGGCACGATGGCCGAACTCTACGACTACGATGCCGGTGGCGAACTGCAAGCTGGATATGCGCAGGTGATCCGGCAACAGGTGGATGGCGGCCCGTGGACCACGATCTGCACCCCGATCGTCGCCAGCGTCGGTGCGGGGAGCGTGACCATGTGCGGGACCAACGTGGCCGGAGGCATCGTCGAGAGCGTCGCCGGCGTCTACACCTTCAGGTGGCAGCTGCTCTACCAGGGCACCGAGGTTGCGAGCACGACCTGGACGCAGGCATGGGGCTCGACGGCTGGCCCTGGATACACCCCGACCACAGCGCCAGTGCCGGTGGCGATCGCCCCGCCGGCACTGCTGCCAAAGGCCAACACGTCGAACCTGCTCACCCTGACTTACGGAGGGGCTCTGGTGAACGCCACGGGCCCGGTGACCCTGACCGCCACGTCCACCCTTTACGGAGGGACACGCGGCACGATCGAGATCGTCGGTGCCGATGGGACCGTGGTCGGCCAATGCTCAAACACGACAACCTGCGCGGCGACGGTCCCCCTGGCCCAGGCCACGGACGACGGGCCTTTCGTCGCGTACGACGCGGGAGCCGGACCGGATGGGACCGTATTAACGTCTCTGGACGCTTATGTGGTGGACTGGCATGTGGCGTTTGCCACGACGACACCAGTCGCTGGAGCCAGCGATCCACTCACCGTCAGCGCGGTGGGCGGGAGCCCGACGCTGGAGGCTGATACCTACACCATCACGGCCCAGGGTGGCGGCGGACCGTCGTACTATGGCGGCTCGGCGAGCGTGTCCGGCGTGACCCTGCCGGCTACGGTGCCGTTCACGGTGCCCGTGACCAGCGAGCCCACGGACACCGTGGACATCACGATCACCGGCAGCGGAGGCGAGGGGACGTCGCTCTCGATCCCGCTCACCGTGAGCGGGGCCCAGGGGCCGCCCCCGAATAGTCTGGCGGTGACAGCGCCGACGGTGACGCCAGCGCTGGGGTCAACCCTGGCGGTCACCGCCACCTTCGGCGGCGGGAACGTCCCGGCTGGCACCGTTGTCACATTCGGGCAGTCGACGGGCACGAGCAGCGCCACATGCACGGTGGCGACAGGCACGAGTGCCTGCACGGCGACACTCACGATGCCGGCCACCAACCCAGGGCCGGGGGTGCTGGCGGACTCGATCCAGGCAAGCGGGGATAGTCTGACCGCCCTCTTCACCGTCACGTTCGCGGCGCCGGTGGAGCCGGTGCTCACGCTGACCGCCCCGACGTCAGCGTACGCGGGGAGCCAGCAGTCCGTCTCGATCGCGATCGTCCCGGTCCCAGCCGTAGGGACCAAGGTGACCGTTGCGCAGTCGAGCGGCGGGACCGCCTATCTCTATACCAACTCAGGCGGGACGGCCACTGGGATTCTGATCCTGCCCAGCAGCGGGACGACGGACACCGTTCAAGCCACGGCGACGGTCGATGGTCTGGGCCTCAACGCCAGTTCAACGATCACGCTGACATCGCCACCAGCTCTGACCCTCTCGGGCCCGAGCTCGGCCAATGCGGGGCAGGCCGTCTCGGTGACGGTCGACCTCCAGCCAGACACTGGCCAGTCCCCACTTGTGTCGATCACCCAGAGCGTGTCTGGTGGGGCCTCGGCGACCTGCACGATCTCGGGCATCAGCTGCTCGGCGACCGTGACGATCCCTGGCTCGGCGATCGGCACGGACACTCTCAGGGCTCGGGTGATGATTGGTGGGCTGCCGCTCGCCGCAACCCTGCCGGTGACAGTCACCGTGGCACCCACCCCCACGCCGACACCCACTCCCTCTCCGACCCCTTCTGGACCTCCGAGCGGGCTCACGGTAGGGACCATGAACGGATCGGGAGCGCCGGGATCGAGCATGTCGCTTGGCGTGTTGTCGTCAACGAGCACGCCGCTGCCAGCTGGGACCGTGATCCATCTCGGCCAGACCGATGGCAGCGCGACCGCCGCCTGCACGATCAATACTAGCCATGTCTGCGGGACCAGCATCACTCTGGGCTCGACTCCGGGCACGGACACGATCTCCGCCACCTGCACGGTGGCTGGCAAGGTGCTCGGCGGGTCCGCGGTAGTGGACGTGCTGTGAGGCGTGGTCCACGCCGACGCGAGAGCGGCCAGGCGATGATGGAGATGACGCTGATCACAGGGACCCTCTTCGCTGCCATGGTCCCGATCATCGCGGCAGTCGCCTTCGGCGTCTGGATTGCGTGGACGGGGGCCGTGCACAGAATGAGCCCGAGCCGCGGCACGATCATGGCGTCGGCGTCGCAGCTCGCGCCGAGGCAGCCCCTTACTCTGACGATCGAAGGGGTGCCGGTGGGCGACCAGGTGCAGGTCGATGACTCGGCCAGTGGGTCCAGCGCCCCGCTCAGTGCGGGGAGCTGCTCTGGCTATGACCCGACCACCAACTCGTGTGTCGTGCAGTCGGGCGGCTCCGCTAGCATCACGATTACCCAAACGACGAGCGGCCAGGCTGCTTATGCTCTCGATGACATCAGCAGCGGCGGCCTGACGGCCAGCGTTGTGGTGACATGGACATGACAACCCTGGCCGAGGATCTGGCAAGCGGCGTTGTCACGCGCTCGGCGCCCGAGCCCGTGGGCGACGACACCGAGCCCACGGGTGCCGACGATGCAAGCCCGAGCGTAGCGCCCGACCTGCCGACCGATCCCCAGTCGCTGGCGCTGGGGGTGGTGACGCTCATGGCTCGGCTGCCGGGGGAGGTGGCGCAGGCGGTGCGATCAGCGCTGCGAGAGGATCGCCCCGTGGGGGTGACGTCGGCGTCGTTCGTGGACGCCACCACCCACAACGAGGCGGTTCTGGATCGCAACTGGACGTGGTTCGCGAGTCGCATCGCTCGCCTGGTCCAGCTCGAACGCGATCTGGCCATGATCGAGGCGGCCCAGGGAGGCATCCTGGCGACCGAGGGCGACCCAGACGTGCGCCGTCAGTGGGATCAGATTCGTGCTCTGGCGCATGAGCTGCGGGCGGCGGGGATGCGCGAGGTGGAGGCGGGGCTGGGGGATGCCGGCTATCGGCGCGAGGAGGTGCGGGCGCCCGAGCCCGAACCCCGGCGTGGGCTCTTCGGCCGGCGCTAAGCTGGCTGGCGCACCGGAGTCGGCCCGAACCAGGGGAGATCGACATGGGACGTGACACGCCGGACCAGGCGGCCAACGGCCAGGGGACGGGCGGTGCTGCGCCGGCAGCGGGCAGCGGGCTAGGTACGGTCCCGCCGTCGGTACGAAGGATCCGCCTGCGGGGACAAGACGGGCATGTTCACCAGCTGGTGTCCGACGACGGCGTGACGTGGACGCGGTGTGAGCAGCATGGGGAGGCTGCCGCACTGCTGACGCAGCTGGCGCCGGACACGGTGCCCAGTTGCCAGACGGGACGGTGGCAGCGGGACGTGGCGGGTCGGCTAGGCTGGCCAGTGGCATGGCGGGACCGTGGGGTGGGCGAGGTCGCGAGGGATCCAGTGACACCGGTGCCGGTGTTGGCGGAGCTGGCGGGGGATGCAGGCTGGGAGGTGCGATGGGCCGTGGCTCTGAACCCTACGACGCCGCCCGAGGTGCTGGGACGACTGGCCAGGGATGCGAACTGGTGGGTGCGGCGGGGCGTGGCCGCACACGCGGCGACACCGCCCGAGGTGCTGGGGCAGCTGGCGAGGGAGGCTGGGAAGGTGAGGATGGACGTGGCTGAGAACGCGGCGACACCGCCCAAGCTGCTGGCGCAGCTGACGGAAGATGAGGGCTGGGAGGTGCGGGGAAGCGTGGCGCACAACCAGGCAACCCCGCCGAAGCTGCTGACGCGGCTGGCGATGGACGCGGACCGTGGCGTGCGGCTGTATGCGATCCACAACGGCTCGACACCGCCGGGGGTGCTGGGCCAGCTGGCGGGTGACGAGTATTGGGCGGTGCGGCAGGGCGTGGCCTGGAACCCGGCGGTCCCGCCTGAGACGCTGACGCGACTGGCGATGGACGAGAACGAGTGGGTGCGGCGGGCGGTCGCGGAGCACGGGGCGACACCGCCCGAGGTGCTGCACCGGCTGGCAATGGATGAGGACTCGATAGTGCGGGAAGCCGTGGCCGAGAACCCTGCGGCTCCGCCCGAGGTGCTGGCGCAGCTGGCGGGGGACGAGGCCGAGACTGTGAGGCGGCTGGCGACGCAAGTAAGGCACACAACGGATTCCGACGGCCCAGGTATCCAGTAAGCTGAGCCGGGGTGGCACGGGTTGTTCGGGCGGCGCTAAGCTGGCTGGCGCGTGAACGCCAACGGCAAGAGCGTCCACGCGGGCGCACCGGAGTCGGCTCGAACCAGGGGAGGCTGACATGGGATGTGACACTCCGGACCAGGCGGCCAACGGCCAGGGGACGGAAGGTGCTGCACCGGCACCGAAGAGTGGGCACGACACCGTGCCGTCGTCGGCACGGGATGAGGGGCCGCGCATCCGCCTGCGGGACCAGGATGGACACTTCCACCAGCTGGTGTCGGAGGACGGTGAGGTGTGGACGCGGTGTGAGCAGCACGGGGCGGCGGATGCCTTGTTGACACGCTTGGCGCCGGACCGGGTGCCGAGCTGCCAGACCGGACGGTGGCAGCGGGACGTGGCAGTGCGACTGGGATGGCCAGTGGTCTGGCGGGACCGCCCGCTGGAGGAGGTCGCGAGCGATGAGGCAACACCCCCTGAAGTGGCAGGGCAGCTGGCGAAGGACGGGAACTGGGAGGTGCGGTGGGCCGTGGCCGAGAATCGCTCAACCCCACACTCGCTACTGCACCAGCTGGCGGGTGATGCGCACGAGGCAGTGCGGCGGGGCGTGGCGTCGAATGACGCGACACCGCCAGAGCTACTGAGACGGCTGGCGGAGGATGAGGAGGCGCAGTGGGGCCTGGCGTCGAATATCGCGACACCGCCAGACCTACTGAGACGGCTGGCGGAGGATGCAAGCGAATACATGCGGTGGGACGTGGCCAGGAACCCATCGGCGCCGCCAGAGATTCTGGATCGGCTAGCGGAGGATGCGGACGAGCTGGTGCGGCGGGGCGTGGCGTCGAATATCGCGACACCGCCAGACCTACTGAGACGGCTGGCGGAGGATGCAAGCGAATACATGCGGTGGGACGTGGCCAGGAACCCATCGGCGCTGCCAGAGATGCGGGGACGGCTGTCGAGCCATGTGCGCATACACATGCATTTGGTCTTGGCTGGGAACCCATCGACACCGCCCGAGCTACTGAGACGGCTGGCGGGGCACGGGAACATGTCGGTGCGGAAACCCGTGGCTGAGAACCGCTCGACACCGCCGGAGGTGCTGGACCGACTGGGGGTGGACGCGGATGTGGAGGTGAGGCGGCTCGCGACGCGAACGATGCGAGCCAGGGGCCCCGCAAAGCGGGCGAGGCGAACGATGCGAGCCAGGGGGCCCGCAAAGCGGGCGGGGCAAGCGACGCGAGCCAAGCACATCACGGATTCCGACGGCCCAGGCATCGAGTGAGCCGCCGTGGGCGAGCATCCGGACCTTAGCTTGTGGCGAGAGCCCAAGCGTTGGGACTCGGCAGCTCGAATGACCCGCTGAGCCCAGGTGTGACCACGAGCCGTGGCCGTTCACCACCGAGCCGGACGTGGCACATCGGCGGCACCCGCCATGTTTGCATATCGTCGCAGGCAGGACTCTTGCGTCACCGCCGCCGCGATGGTAAGACATCAGCATGGAGACGATGATGACTACATTGCGAAACGTCGGGACATGGTGTGCGCACCGAGCGCGTGATCCGTTGACGGGGTATGGACGGACGGCGCAGACGCGGGTGGTAGCTCTGGTGGTGCTGGGGTCGCTGGCGTTACTGGGAGGGGTGGTAGCCCGTCATGCGATGGGAAGCCTGGTCTGGTGGCTGGCGTGGCTTGGTGTGCTGGCCGTGGCGGGCGACGTGTGTGCAGTGCTCACGCTGGCGCAGCTGGGCAGGCTGGGCCCGGTGCATGAGCAGTCCATGCTGGGGCGGGCGCTGGCGTGGCTCAGCTCGCGGGGAGAGGGGTCATGAGCGTGGCGTGGGACTCGGCGCAGAGCTGGCCGCGGCTGCGGACACTGCCCCAACGCCGGCGTGATGATCCGGGATATCCAGACGACAGCGTCAGGCTGGTGTGGATGATCCGGCTGCTGAAAGAGCTGCGGACGGAGCACCAAGACCGTGCCCACGGATGACGCCACGGGTGCGCTCGGACCCGTGTTTGACCTGGATCACCTGAGCCTGGACGCGCTGCGGGAGCGCATCCGCGGGCTGGAGCCGTGGGTCGAGTGGCTGCGGTCGCATGATGCGACCCCCTGGCCCTGCTGGCACTGCCACCGCCGCCAGGTCCGACTGTTGGCGCTGTTGCAGGCAACATGGGCGGATGCCGCCAAGCCAGGGCCGGCGCTCGACTGGTGGCGCTATGCGCTCGATCACGTCGAGACGCGGTATTGGGCACACGACTGCCAGCACAAGCATCGCATCGCCGTACCGACGGGCGACGCGGGTCCCGACGGGCCTGGGATGCACGATGGGTGGAAGCGCGGCCATGTGCCAGCCTTGGATGACTGGTTGGCCAGTGCTGAGTTCGCAGAGCAGTGGCGGCGGGGGGCGGCGGCATGAGTCCGCACCAGCGCACCGCCAAGGACATTGAAGCGGACTTTTTTTTTATCGTGCTGGGGCCAGCGACGATCCTGGCATGTGCCTGGGCGGCTGGGTGGCTGACGGGCGTCCAGGGCGGCTTTGCGTCGCTCTGGCTGGCGTGGACCACCCGCCACGCCGAGAGCTACGGCATCGTCCTGGCCCTGCTGGCGGTGGCGGCGTTTGCCCTGGAGGGCCGGCTCTGGTGGATGCACGGGCACCTGGACGAGGCGACGGGGTGGTGGCCGAGCTTCGGATTCGGGGGCGGGCAGAGTGATACCAGCGTTCGGCGCACCTGGCGGGGCCGGCGGGGACTGCCGGGTGACCGGATTCTGCTGGGCCTGGCTGGGGGGCGCTGGGTGACGGCACCGCCGAATGTTGGGGCCCTGATCGTCGGGCCGCCACGGACGGGCAAGAGCGCGGGGCTGGTGATCCCCAACGTGCTGGCGTGGCAGGGGTCCGTGGTGGCCACGAGCACCCGCCGTGAGCTGGTCGAGCGGTGCGCCGCCCATCGGCAGACGATGGGCACGGTGTGGGTGTTTGACCCCATGGGCATCTTCAAGGGCGGCCTACCGCCCGGATGCATCAGGCTCGCATGGTCGCCGGTGACGGGGGCCAGGGACTGGCACGTGGCGTTGATGCACGGCGACGCCCTGACATCGGGCAGTGGCAAGGGGGTGACGTCGGGGTCGCACTGGGAGCACCGCAGTGCCCAGCTGGTGAGCCTGCTGCTGCATGCCGCCGCGCTGGGCGGCCACCCGATGCAAGCCGTGGGTCACTGGGCGACGGTGCACGACCTGGAGACGCCACGGGACATTCTGGAGGGGGCGAAGGCCGAGGATGCACTGGCCGTCGCGAGCAGTTTTAGTGGTACGCCGCCGAATGAGATGGGGAGCATCTGGTCGACGGCGGTTGGGTGTTTGAGGGCCTTCGGGTCGCCCCTGCTCAGGGACATGGAGGCGGGTGGCGAGCGGATGAGCTGGCGGGCGTTTCTGGCCGAGCCGAGCACGCTCTTCTTGGTGGTGCCCGCCGACGCTCATGTGAGCGCGGCACCCGTGGTGCTGGGTCTGCTGGAGGACTTGCGCAGTGCGGTGCGGGAGGTGAGCGACGACTCGCCCGGTGGCCGGCTGCCGGTGCCCCTGCTGCTGGCGCTGGACGAGGTGGCCAACCTGAGCCCGATCCCGAGCCTGGATGCCATCGTGTCCGAGGGTGGGGGGCGCGGACTGGTGACGCTGGCGGCGACGCAAGACTTGGGCCAGATCCGCCATCGGTGGGGGGAGCAGCTGGCCGACGCGTTTCTCACGATCTACGGCTGCAAGGTCTTGCTCAGGGGCGTGGCGGACGCCCGCCTGCTCGACCACCTGGCGACGGTGGTCGGGGCCAAGGAGGCGGCGGCCCAGCAGCAGGCGCAAGCGCAGGGGGTGACGGGTGGGCCCCACGTCGCGGCTGGCGCCCGGCTGCCGGCGCATGAGCTGAGCGAGCTGAAGAGCGGGACTGCGTGGGTGCTGGTCGGTGGTGAAGCACCGAGGGTGGTGACATTGTCGTTGTGGTGGAGGACCGAACCGTTCAAGAGCTGGGTGGCCAGGCTCTCGCCTTTCACGCTGGGGCCTGCCGCAGAAAAGGGTAGCGAGCTACCGATCATCGAAGAGATGAGCAGCCCGGGGCTGGACGATGGGGCGGGGATCGAGCCAGCTCTGGATGGGAACGTCGAGCCCGACGAGGCCAGTACGGGTACGGATGACGACGGGTGGTGGGACGCGGTGGACGAGGATGAGGGGGCCTACAACGTGGGCGGGGTCAGCGCAGCGAGCCAGGCGCCGGCGGACGATGAGGGACTGGGGGACGACGCCGACATGCCAGGTGATCAGACGGTCGAAGAACCGCCGGGCGTCGAGGTGGACCGCCAGGTCCAACTGGCGCTGCCGTGGGACGAGCCCGACGGGGTGGGCACCGGCGACCTGGTGGTGCCGGGGCCGGTGGGGGGCGACGGCGAGCCCGTGGTCAAGCTGGTGGGGCTGCCGGATGAGCCATTGGCTATGGTCTGCGACGAAGCCATAGACATCGGCGCCACCCTAGGAAACGATCTGGTGCTGGCGATGCCGGCGCCACGCCTGCCCGTGCCGCTCTCGTCCTGCCGAGACCCGAGGCCGACGCTGGACCTGAGTCGGGTCAATGCTCTGGGGGTGGAGGACGACACTATGGCGCCGACCAAAGCCACGTCGATCGGCTCAACCGCGCCAACAACGGCGCCGGACACACCTGCCGCCCGCACGGGCCGGCCCAACCGGCACGCTGGCACATGCAGCGCGTGTGGCGAGGGGGTGCCAGCAGGCGCGGGAGTGCTGCTGGGCAGGGGAGCCAAGGGCTGGGACGTGGCCCATCGGGTGTGCCGAGCCGCTGCCTGAGCGACCCCGTTGACGTTGCGCTCACGCCGTCTGGACGGCATCGTCCCGCCGCAGCGGGCCCCGGCAGCGCTTTATGTGCGTCGAGTGTGCTCCCACGTCCGAATGGACATGCAGAGGGCTAGACCGATACGCTAGGGAACGTACGCATCGGCAGGGTGAAACGCCAACTGACTGGCATGGTGGGGCACAACCAAGACACGGGCTAGGCAGCATCTGCTGGGAGTTCCAGCGCGATGCCATACTGATCCGCCAGGGTCGTAGCGTCCAGGGTCCACTTGTGCTCACTGCGCTCTCGCCATTGGGCAAAGGCGTCTGAGACATAAGCATCCGTGGTGTCGGCGTCCCATCCGTTCACTCGGGCAAGATGGTCCAGGGCAACGTCCAGCAGTCCGATGATCTGGGTATGGCCAAGGTGCTTGCATTGGTGGCAGCGAGGGCAGAGGGCAATGAGACCATCCAGATACTGGATGTGGGTGGCGCCGTCGTAACGCCAGCGCTCGTGGCATTCGACCGGCCAGCGTAGCCCGCTGCCCCCGCAGATGTCGCACCGGTTGCCTGCCTTGGCATAGATGTCGTGTCGGATGCGATCCCACTCGCGCTTAGGGAGCAGGGTACGCAGGTTGGACCACCAGCAGGTGGCAGGGACCAGCTCGACGGTGAGGCGCGGTGTGGTGGTCGACATCATGGCGACAATGTACGCGCTGCCACTGACATACGCATCCTGTGCGGTAGGCTCGTTACGCCACCATGCTTACCATCAAGGTCATTCGCCAGGCCGATGCCGAAAAGCTCTTTGAGTATCTGACGGGCGAAGAGAGTGCGCGGGCCGTGTCGGCGCATCATGGCCACACACGAGCGAGCGGGGATAATGCCCTGAACAACGATGGCAGCATTGCCAAGGCGGCGGGTGGATATTACCTGGGCCCGGACGGCGAGCCCGAGCGAGAGATCGCGCGCTGGTTCGGCCAGGGGGTGACGGCGCTGGGACTGGGTGAGACGCCCATCGACAAGCGGACGATGCTGCTGCTGGGCAAGGGGCTGGACCCCAACCATCCCAAGCGCCAGCTGGTCATGCAGGCAGGTGGGCAACATGTCGCCGCCATGGACATGACGTTCTCAGCCGACAAGTCGGTGAGCGTGCTCTGGGCGCGGGCCGACGAGGCGCACCGAGCCGAGCTGGCTGCGGCGCACCAGGCCGCCGTCGACGAGGCGCTGCGTCACATCGAGGACCGTTGCGAGCTGGTGCGACGTAAGCAACACGATCACGTCTGGCAGGAGGCCAGTGCCGGCATCATCGCCGCCGCCTTCGACCATGAGACCAGCCGGCAGTCGGAGAGCAACAAGGATGCCGGGCAGCCGCCGGACATGAACCTGCATAGCCATGTGGTCGTGTTCAATGTGGTGTGGCGCAGGGGATGGGTGGGCCGCAACAAGCTGGCCACGGGCGCATTCGAGTCGAAGGCGGCCTTTGATATGAGGCGTGAGGCGGGAGCGATCTACCGCGCGACGCTCGGGCACCAGTTGCAGGAGCTGGGCTACGCCACCGAGCGCGGCAAGGACACCCATGAGCAGGTAACGGACTATGTGCAGGTGGCCGGGGTGCCGAAAGAGATCAAGACACTATTCTCATCGCGCCATGACGAAGTCAACAAGGAGGTCGAGCGCTTCACGGAAGAGGTCGGTCGCGCCCCCACCGTGCTGGAGGCCCGCGACTTCGCCACCAAGACCCGTCAAGCGAAGGAGGCGATCGCCGAGGGGAGTCTCTTTGCCGCGTGGCAGGCCCGACTGGACAAGGAGGGCTTCACCGAAGACCAGGCCGCCACCTTGCGGGTGAAAGACCGCAGCACGACCAAGCGCACCGCTACCGACGTGTTGAATCGGGCGGTGGCCGAAGTAGCCAAGGCGGAGGGCATCTTCGCCTGGCGCTTTCTGGCGGCCCAGATCGCCATCGAAGCCCAGGGCCATTTGGATCCCGCCGAGCTGCGGACACTGCTGGACAATGTGGACCAGGCGAAGGGGGACGGACGACCTGCCGACCTGCATGCCGACCTGGTGGCCGTGGTAAGCCCACGGCAAAAGGGGGCGATCGAGAAGCAAGCCATCCTGGATGACAAAGCCAAGGCATCGTGGCTGGCGTCCGAAGCGAAGATTGAGGCCATGCGAAAGGAGGGTGAGGCGAGTATCAAAGCGATGCCGAACGTGGACAACCGCAAGGCCGCTCGCAAAGAGCTGAATGCAGCGATCCGAAAGATGAGGCAGGAGGAGGGGACGCCCCGTCCGCAAGCACATCGCCAAGGACAGCTGGCGCTCACCACCGGAACGGAGATCAACAGGGGCAACCGCTGCATCGCCATGTTCGCGGAGCTGGCCCGGCCCGAGCGGGGGGCCGCCCTGGTGAACCGGCTGGCCGAGGCTGAGGCGCGGATCTGCAAGACGCTCTCGCCGGATCAACGGGTAGCGTTCGGCACGATGGCGCGGACGGCAGGGGCGGGAGTGCTGGAGGCGCCGGCAGGCAGCGGCAAGGGTGTGGTGATGCAAGCGTACGCCGAAGCGTGGCGCCTCGAACGTCCGCATGCCCAGGTGGTGGCCGTGGCCGTTGCCGCCAGCCGGGCCGAGGCGTTCGCCACCGAGATCAGCGGGACCGGCTATAGCGCCGAGGCCTTCGCCCACGCCGTCTCGACGGGCACCCTTCAACTGCGCCACGACACCCTGATCGTCGTGGACGAGGCGGGGATGGCCGAGACCTATCGCCTGGAGACGGTCCTGGACGCGGCCACCCGTCATAAGGCAAGCGTGGCCCTGGTGGGCGATCGCCACCAGCTACGGTCGATCGAGGCCGGCGGGCTCTTCGAGCACCTGGCGGATGAGGCCGAGAAGCGGGGCGAGCTGGCCGAACTCAGTCGCAACCAGCGAGCCCGGCATGAGGACGATGCGGCGGCGTGGGAGCGGCTGCGCCATGGCCACGCCGACTCGGCGCTGGGCCACTTCGTTGCGCAGAACCAGGTGGTGATCACCGCGACCACCAAGCAGGCGATAGACGAGCTGGTGGCACGGGTGACGGCGGACCGGGTGGCCGAGCAGGCACGATGTGACGCTGCGCTCGGTGATGCCACGTCCATCGTCGCGGGAGCCGACGCGGCTGCCCACGACCCCAAAGCAAGTCGAGCGGAGAAGCACGCGGCCCGGCAGGTTGCCACCGCCGCCATCGCCACGGTGACCCCGGCAAGCCAACTTGTCATTGTCGAGGGTGACAACACCGTCATCGATGACCTCAACGCGGCCATCCAGAAAGCCATCATCGACCATCCCACGCCCACCACGATCAGCGCTCGCCACCTGGACAACGGCATCGACCCCACGGCCAGCGTGACGGTGCGGGTGATCGGCGACGGCTACGAGCGCGTGGAAGACCTGCATGCGGGCGACCGGGTGGCGACCACCAAGTGGTTCATGGCCAATCGTCTGGCGCATGCCGAGGACCGTGTGACCGCGACGCCGGCACGGGTTCACGTCAAGAATGGCGTGACGGCTCGGGTGGTGGCGGTGGACGCGAAGGCACGCACGGTGAGCATCCAGCTTGATCACACGGCCAAGGTCGTGCAGGTGTCCGGGGACGGGCATCTGCGGTGCCTGCGCCTGGACTACGCCCGACACATCAGCCGAGCCCAGGGCACGACGGTCGATCGGGCCTACGTCATGAGCGGCGGCTGGCACACGGACGCCCGGTCGGCCTATGTCGCGGTGAGCCGGGCACGAGAGGCCACGGTGATCGTCGCCAGCCAGGAGGCTCTGGGGCTGGACCCCGTGACGGCGACCCAGGCGGAGACGGTGGCGGCCTTGGCTCGACGGTGGGGCCAGGCCGAGCAGGACACCCTGCCGGCGGCAGTGGCGAACACAACCGAGCTGGCCCAGACCGCGATGCGGGAGGAGGCGATGGCACGGGCGGCGGCGAGCGTGGACCGGTCGACGGCGACGCCCGCGGCTGACGCGGAGCACGAGATGGCGACAAGCCACGGGGCCCACGAAGTGGGCGGGGCGAGCGATGCGAGCCAGTCGCGTGGCGACGATGTGGCGAGCCAGGGGCCAGAGCCCGAGCTGACGCCAGCCCAACGCCATGAGCGGGAGGTGCAGGCACAAGCGCCCGACATGGGGCGGACGCTGGAGAGGGTGGCATGAGCCCCTACGCCCCCACCCCCGCCGATCGAGCCCGCTTCGCCCACGCCGAGCATGTGATCCGAGCCATCCCCGACCTGCATCAGCTCGCCGTCCTGCCCGTCGGCTCGCGCGCCACCGGGACGGCGACATTGATCAGTGATCTCGACGTGGTGGTCATCCTGCCCGACGCCGAGCTGGTCACGGGGCGGGGGGCGATCTATCGTGCCGTCGCCGGGATCGAGGAGGCCAGCAACGCGGGCGGGGCGAGCAATGCGAGCCGGAATGTGGCAGTTGAAGCCCTGGTGTATGGCGAGCGCGAAGCAAACAAGCTCGCCCGCTTGCCGGCCAACCCCGTACGGCATGCGCTGGCGCTGGCCGGCGCGACGCCGGGACCGGTTCATGATGCCGACTGGCAGACCATGGCGCAGTGGTGGATCGCCAGAGCTGACGGTTATGTCCGGGAGCTGGAGCGCGTCCCCGATGAGGTGTCCGATGGCCTCGTCGGATTGTGGGCGCATAACGCCATCTGGCAGATGCTGGTGGGCACCCTGGTCGCCGCCTACGACGACCGCCGGCCCCCACGGGACCTGGTCGGGTTGGCCAGAGCCGTGGGTGAGCTCTACGGGTCGGTGCCGGGGCGCTACGATGCCCTGGATCGGTACGGGACGGACTCCGACGACGATCTGCGGACCCTGCCACCGCTCGATCGTGAGGCGACGGTGGCCCAGGTTCGCGAGCTGCGGGAGTGGGTGGCGCAGCAGGTGGGGCGGCAAGCGATGTCGATCGACTGACACGCCCCCGTGTCGCTGACTCTGGACTAAGCTCAGAACATGACACACCGGCAGATGGCGGCACTGGTCGCCCGCTACACTCAGCCCAGCACCCAGCCCTGGGTTCGGCGCTCGACCCAAGCGCGGCACCCGCTGCGCGACCGGCTGGCCAGCGTCAGCTGAGGTTCACCCAAGTCGCGGCTTCGGTGGTGCCGGCATTCTCGGCCCGCAGGTCGTAGATCCCCGGCGCGAGCCCGGTGGTGTCCCAGGCATAAGTGCCGAGCCCGCCCGTCAACCCCAGGGTGGTCCAGGGCTGGGTGGCGGTCATCACCTGGATGGTGACGCCGATGAGGCTGGCGCAGGCGCCCGTGAGAGACACGGTGATCGAGGTGCCGGGGCTGGCCTGCTAGGGGCCGGCGCTGAGCTGGCAGCCGCCGGCGAGCTCGTAGGTGGGCTGGAGTTGGACGATCTCGCCAAGCGTCCGGGTCGAGGTCGAGGTCCAGCTCGTCGAGCCGGTCTCGCCGCCCGGGGACTCAAACCAGGCGCCGGTCCAGGTGACGGTGGCCAGCAGGGACGGCGTGGCCGCTGCTGAGGCGGTCGTGCAGGGCACGGAGGCGCTGGAACGGCGCGGTCGACGTCCAGGCGGTGCGGGCAGCCCGTCGGAACGAGCAGGGAGGTGCTCTGGTCGGTTAGTGTGCCGCCAGCCAGGCAGGCCCAGATGACGGACGGGGGAGTCCAAGGGGTCGATGTCCATGTGCATGCGCCGAACCCCTTGACTGGTCGCGCAGTGCCAGCCATGCCCGAGGTGAGCAGATGAGCGTACATCCCGGTGCACTGGCCGACTCCCCGGCACATGCCACACATCGTCGCCGTGATGACGCTGGCGCTAGGTACACTGGATCTATGGTCACTGAAAGCGTCATCCCGCGCAGCTTCGACCCATATCGCATCGCGGGCCGCACCGCCATCCGTCGCGATCCCAAGCATCCGGGGGGCTGGCGTGTGGTCACGGAGGATCGCTACTGCCTGCCGAGCGGGAGTAAGTTCACGGCAGTCGGCACGATCCGTGACGGCCTGAAGCGGGATGAGGCCGAGGGCCAGCTGCGCATCCGCCAGATGCTGCACCGTTCGGCGCCGACGAGCGTCGGGCTCGAACTCTGAGCCCGAGCAAGTGACGCGCGCGTAACCAGTCTATAAACGGGACCCGATTCGGGGACCGAACGTCGCTCTACCGCATGAACGCTGGGACACGTGAGACTCACAACCTCGCTATAAGATCGGCGGGAGCGGGCTACGAGACGAGTCCGAACTCCGTCTCGGGGTGCATCGGGCCAGGAGGCGGCCGGTCGGCGTAGTGGAGGAGGTCGGCCTCGGCGGTGACAGTCAAGCCGGGCAGTGCTATGGCGGGCCCGCCGGCCA
>Ga0307374_10005345_pt1 | contig 20797 bp, 27 predicted proteins | sample OX3MG_FD_202532 | JGI IMG/M metagenome (GOLD analysis project Ga0307374, IMG submission 202532) | Soil microbial communities from Risofladan, Vaasa, Finland - OX-3 | ecosystem: Environmental > Terrestrial > Soil > Coastal area > Acid sulfate soil | place: Finland: Risofladan, Vaasa | collected...
GGATTCGCATCGGGCGGACGCGAACGCGCCGGGGAGGACGGGTTCGGCGGAGAGCTCTATGCGCTCTACGTCGACGACCGCGCGCAGCGCCAGGGACATGGACGCGATCTGGTGCGCGCGGTGGTGGACGGCCTTCGAGACATGGGGCTCACGGACATGATCATCTGGGTCCTGCTCGACAACTCCGGCGCGCGGGCTTTCTACGAGCGCCTCGGGGGGACTTACGTGCGCACCCAGCCGATCACGATCGGGCCCACGCTCCTCCACGAGGTCTCGTACGGCTGGCGCAGCCTCGACGGCATCCGCTAGGACGGGGGCGGCAGGGGCGCCTGGGTGAAATCGAAGCAGTCCGCCATGCCGTCGTCGGCCGACGTGCGCGAGTTGAGCGACGGTAGCCCGAAGTTGTTCTCGCAGAACCTGACCAGGCTCACGTGCGAATGCATCGCCTTCGACACGTAGCCCATCCGGGCGTACGGGCTCAGCACCAGGCAGCCGACGCGCCCGCCGTAGCGGAACTGGGTTCCGTCGGTCCACCTCTCCACCTCGGGCGGGGTCACGTGGTCCCACCAGCCACCCCAGTCGTCCCACGTGATGAAGATCGCGACCTGCGGCCACAGGCCCGCCGCGACCACCGCCTGGACCTGGCCCGCGGTCCACTCGCTGCCCTTGGTCACGTCCCCGGCGCCGGCGGCGCGGTCGGTCGCGGTGTCGGCGGGGTGCTCGCTCAAAGCCCCGTCCGCGTAAAGCCATGAGACGGCGGGCAGCCTGCCCGCGGAGGCGTCGACCGCGAACTGCTGCCAGGTCTTCTTCTGTCCTGAGGTGTGCTTGATGAACTCGAACGCGTACCCGTTGTAGTTGCCCCAGGTCAATCCCGCGGCGTCGAGCTGCGACGGCAGCGACGGCTGGTCGTAGACGGGCGGCCCGGGATTGGTGCGGTAATTGCTCGACGGGTTGTTGACCAGCGGCGAGTCGGCCATGATCAGCATCAGGTGGTTGGGCGTCGAAGGCCCGGCCACGTCGGTGAAGTGGTTGTCGCACAACGTGTACTGGCTCGCATAGCTCCAGTAAAGAGGGATGTCCTTTGGCTGGAAGGCGACGCGCGGCGCGGTGGCGTCGCGCGTGAGCCACGCGGCGTGGCGGTGGTCCGGGTCCTGGGGAGGGGGATTGGGGCTGGCGGCCATGGGCGCGCCGTTGCCGCCGGGGAACAACCCGAAGTAGTTGTCGTAGCCGTGGTTCTCCTTGACGATGATCACCACGTGCTTGATGGGGCTGGCCGCCGCCATCAGACGCACGACTGCGCGCGGTTCGACCACTCGAGCTGCACCGCGTAGGAGCCGAGCCTGTTCGTCTGCCAGGCGCAGATGTCCCCGATCTCGCCGTTGGCGTCGTCGTACCAGCCCTGGCCGGGGACGGGGTCGGTGATCGCCTCGCACAGCTCGTGCGAGCTGGTCGAGGTCAGGGCGTCGATGTCCGACTGTCCGCCGAGACAGCCGGAGCAGTCGGGGTACGGCATGACCGCGTAGAAGATGCGGCCGTTGACGTCGCTGTGATAGCCGCAGAAGTTGACGCAGGAGCTGCCGGCCCCAAGCGCGATCGACGTGCCCGGCGGCAGAAACACGAAGTAAAGGGTGTTGGCGTTGGGCTGCGGGAGCGATGAGTCGGCCGCCAGCTCGCGCTGGATAAGCTGCTGAACCGCGGTGTCCGTGACGCTCGACCCGGGAGGCGCATCAGTCAGCGTCTTGCTCCCGGCCCGCGAGCCATGGCCGATCGCGAGGCCGGGCACGCTGTACTCGGCAAGCTGGTCGAGCAGCGCGCTCGTGAGCACGAAGTCGAAGAATCCGCTGACCTCTTGGACTAGCGCCGCCTGGGGGGCCTGCAGCCAGGCCGAGCCCCAGAAGAAGGTCACGACCTGCACCGCGGACAACAGCGGTCCGCCTCGGTAGGTCAGCTTCGGCGCCGTGACCGGCGCCGCCGTCTGGGTTCGCAGAGGAACGATCTGGATCGGGTTTACAGCCATCCCCCCCTCCTTCATGGAGTTTCGGTCAACCGCCTCGCAAGAGCAGCCCGCGGCACCAGCACCGTGGCGGCTCCCAACAAACATACGGCGGTGATGGCAAGGAAGGCATAGGTCGGGCTGAGCCCGAACAGGGCGCCGCTCCCAAGCGCACCGGCGCCCTGGATCAACGTCTGGACGGTCTGGAACACCCCCTGCGTGCGGCCCTGCTGCGCAGGCTCGGCGTTCCGGCTCACCTCCGCGATCAGGCTGGGGCCACCCGAGACCGTGAACGCGCCTTCGACGAGCCCCAGTCCGATCAGCCATGGGACCGACGCGATGAATGGGTAGAGCGCCGCAAAGAAGGCTGTGCAAATCAGCGAGACGACGATGAACCTGCGCGGGCCGAAGCGATCACCCAACGACCCGGCTTTGGTGCTGAGCAGCATGGCCGGCAGCGCGAACGCGACGAACGAGAGGCCGACTGCAAAGGTGCTTGCGCCGCGAAAGGTCAGGTAGAGCGGCCAGATGGTGTCGAAGGTCCCGATCATGTATGAGGTCCCGGCGCCAAGCAAGATCAGCGGGAGAAGCGAGCGGGCGATGGCAAGCGCGCGAGCCGGTCTTTCCAGTCCTGCCTCCGGACGAACATTCGGTAGCGTGGCGAGCGCAAGGGCCGCCGTCGCCGCGACCGCGGCGGCCACGGCGAAAACCACGTTCAGGTTGAAAAGCGCGATAAACCCTCCGACCGCAGGGCCGATGAGCATCCCGGCCATGTTGGTGGACTGCATGAAACCGAACGCGCGACCGCGATCCGTGGGCGCGGTGATGTCAGCCAGCAGTCCGTTTGCGGCAGGCCAGTACGCACCCTCGGCGGCGCCCTGGAGCAGGCGGACGGCGATGAATGCCGTCACGGGCAGAGGCAGGAGGTATGTGAGAAACAGCGCAGCCGTCGCCACCACGGCGCCGAGCATGACCGGCCGCGTTCCGAACCGGTCGGCCGCCCAGCCCGCCGGGTATCGGCTCACGGCGTTAGCGAGAAAGCTGGCCGCGAAGACCAGTCCGACCAAGGCCGGGGAGCCCCCCCTTCGGTTGATGAAGATCGGCAGGAGCGGCAGGAAGAACCAGAACCCGATCGCGTTCAGGAAGTTGACCGAATAGAGCGTCCACAGCGTCCGCCGGTGATTCATGCGCATCAGGAATACTGGCAGAGGGATGGCGGCAGACCGATTGCACGACATCGAATGGGAGGTGCTCCCGCCGTCGGCGCACCCGGCGCACATGCACATGGCCCTCGACGAGGTCCTGCTCGAGCGCGTCATCTCGGGAAGGCGCATCGCGGCGATGCGAATCTGGGAGTGGGTCGAGCCCGCGCTCGTCATCGGTTCGCACCAGTCGGTGCTCAACGAGGTGGATGGGCCGGCGGCCGACGATCTCGGTTTCGTGGTCACGCGGAGGATGAGCGGCGGCGGCACCATGCTGTGCGAGCCCCGCCGCACAATCACGTACTCGCTCTACCTGCCCGAATGGCTCGTCGCCGGCGTCTCGTTTCGGCGCTCGTACGCGCTGCTCGATGACTGGGCCGTGCGCGCGTTGGGCGAGCTGGGCATACCGGCGAGCTACCGCGAGATCAACGACATCATCTCGCCACGCGGGAAGATCGCCGGTGCAGCACAGGCACGCCGGCGCGGTTTTGTCCTGCACCACACGACCATCGCCCACTCGATGGATGTCGACCTGATGCCGCGTGTGATCAGGATCGGGCGCGATCGCGTCGCCGAGCGCGGCGTGAGAAGCGCGGAGAAGACCGTTTCGCCGCTCTCATGGTTCACATCTATGTCGTGCGCCGAGGTCGCGCGAACCATGCGCGATCATTTCAAGCGCGAGTTCGAGGCGCGCGATGGGGTGATCTCGAGGGACGAGCTGGACGCGGCACAAGACCTGGTGGCCTCGAAGTACTCGACCCCGGCCTGGATCAACCGCCTGCCGTAAAGGGATCTAGGAGCCGGCCTTCCACGCGGTGACGAGGTCGGCGCTCTGCCGGACGTGCTCGCGGTAATGGTCTCGAAGCCAGCCGATGATGTCTTCAGGACTCGTGGGAAACGCGTCCTGGCCCACGCCGTACACGACCGGGGCTTTGCGCCCCCAATCGCTTTCTCCGAGTCTCGCCACGGCGGCCACGACGGCGGAGTGGAGACGTGCCATCTCATCCAGGGCCGCGCGCCTCTGCTGAGGAGTCATGCCCAACCTGGCCTTTTGGCCCGCCGATTCCGCCTCGCCGGGCGCGTCCTGGGGGCCGAGCTCGCCGAATCCAGCGGCGACGATCCCGCCGAGGACCCGGCGGTAGTGGACCAGGACCCACTTCACGTGCGTCAGCAGGCCGCCGAGCGAGTAGTCGTCCCCCGGCTTGAGGTAGGCCAGCGCTTCATCGGGGACGTGCTGAAAGCTAGCCTCCCACTCGCTGCGGGCGGCTTCGAAGTCCGCCATGGCGGACTGGCGCGCGACCGGGCCGGATGCCATCAGGCGAAGTAGTTGTGCTGCTGCAGGTAAGCCAGAGCGACCGCATCCGCGTCCTGGTGGAGCAGCTCGACCTGCCCGTTCATGGTCACCAGGGCTGCCGTAGTGAGATTGGCGTCGATGTTGTTGAGCACCGTCTTGACCTCGTCGGTCGCGATCGCGGTGCGCACCACCGGCACCACGTTGTCGGCGGCGATCATGTGCTTGTCATCCTGCAGCACGACCAGCCCGAGCGCGTTGAGGTCTGCATCGCTGCTGAACACCAGGCCGACCTGGATCGAGCCGTTCTTGAAAGCCGCCCGCGTGGCCGGACCGTCTGTGTCAAGCGTGAGCGTCTGCTTGAAGTGAAGACCGTAGACGCTCGCCAGGCCAGGCAGGCAGAACTTGTAGGTCGGGCACTCCGGGCCCGCACCGAACACCAGCTGGCCGGCGACCGGAGTCAGGTCCGAGAGCGTTTTGAGGTTGTACTTGGAGGCGGTCGCCGTGGTCACGGCATAGGCGTTGCCGTCGAACGCCTGCGAGGGAGTCAGCGCCTCGGCATTCAGCTTGGCCAGGTACGTGTTCAGCTTCGCCGTCGTGGCCACGGGGTCTGATGTCGCCTCGCCGGCGCTGTTGTTGTAGTACTCGAGCTCGCTGGCGGCATAGCCCGGGTAGATGTCGATCTGGCCGCTCTGCAGCGCGGGGGCGACCACCTTTCTCGTGCCGAGGTTCAACTTGTAGTTGACGGAGTAGCCGTCGTGCGCCAGCGCCTGGCCGTACAGCTCGGCCAGGATGCTGCTCTCGGGGAAGTTGAAGCCGGCGACGGTGATGGTCCCCTTGCTGGCCGTGCCCGTGCCGCCGCTGCTTCCGCAGGCCGCGACGACTGTCAAAAGGGCGACCGCGGCGGCCGCCAGCCACCCAGCACCAAGTCTTCGATTCATGACAACTCCTCCTTGGCCTGAGCCGGCCTTCCCGATCCAACCCCGGCCTCGCGCCAATTCTTCCACTTAAGCGGTCTTAAAAGTTCGTGCTCTACGGGACGAGGATGCTGCAAGGAGCCGTATGCCCCGCGGTACCAGGGCCCTTTCCAGCCCCGCGAGCAGCAGCTCCGTGGCCAGGGCGAGGGCGGCCACGAGCAAGGCCCCGGCGAGCGTTCGCGGGTTGTCGGAACGTGCCAGCCCGTCGACGATGTAGCGTCCCAGGCCACCGCCGGCGATGAGGGCGGCCAGCGTCGCGGTGGCCACCACCTGCACGGCAGACGTACGGACCCCCGCCATGATCAGAGGCACCGCTAGCGGCAGCTCGACGGTGAACAGCTGGGCGAGGTCGCGATAGCCCATGCCGCGCGCGGCGTCCTTGATGTCGGGATCAACCTCGCGCAGGGCGACGTAGCTGTTGGTCACCATGGGAGGCACAGCTAAGGCGGTGAGAGCGATCACGATCGGCACGTCGCCCAGGCCAAACACCTGGAATGCGATGACCAGGATTCCGAAAGAGGGGACTGCCCGACCGACGTTCGAGATGTTGATCGCCAGGTTGCCGAACCGGCCGTAATGGCCGAGCACGATTCCAATGGGCAGCGCGATCAAGGCGCCGATCGCCACGGACTCGACCGAGAGATGGACCTGCTCCTCCACCCTTGTCGGTATCCCGTCGATGCCCTGCCAGTGGGCCGGGTCGGTGAGCCACTGCCAGGTTGCCTGCAGAAGGCTCACGTGTTTCTGGCCCAGGGAACGGCCAGCCGTTGAATCAGCGCGATGGCCAGGTCCGCCAGGAACGCCAGCACGATGCAGAGCGCCGTCGCCACCACGAGAGGGGTGTGGAAGCTCTCGATGAGACCCCTCAGGATGAGCTGACCCAGGCCGCCCAGGCCGATCACCGCGGTGATGGTCACGATCCCGATCGTGGACACGGTCGCGACCCGCAGCCCGGCGAAGATCGCCGGCAAGGCGAGCGGCAGCTCGACGTGGATGAGCCGGGCGAGCGGGCGGTAGCCCATCCCGTCGGCAGCGTCGATGACGTCCGGCGGCACCGAGTCCAGGCCGACCAGGACGTTGCGCACCAGGATGAGCACGTTGTAACCGACCAGCGGAATCTCCGCGGTCAGGATGCCAAGCCCCGTGTACGGGATGAGCAGCGCAAACAGCGCGATCGACGGAATCGTGTAGAAAGCGCCGAAGACGGTGAGAGCGGCCGGTCGCAGGTGCAGGTTGGTCCATCTCCGCGCGGCGATGCCAAGCGGCAGAGCGATCACCAGGCCGCCCGCCAGGGCGATCGCGGTGAGAGTCAAGTGCTCCTGCACCGCCGCCAGCACGTAGGGGATGTGCGTGGAAAGCCAGGTCCAGTTGATCCACGGGTCGACGATGTCCAGGAATACCCGGGCCGGCATTCGATTACGGTAAACGAGCCGTGATCCGCCTGGAGAACGTCAGCAAGAATTTCGCAGGCGGCTCGAACGCGGTGCGCGACCTGAGCCTCGACATCCCCACCGGCAAGACCTGCGTCCTGATCGGTCCGTCCGGCTGCGGCAAGACGACCACCCTGCGCATGATCAACCGCCTCGTCGACCCCGACGGCGGGCGCGTGCTGGTCGACGGCGTGGACACCCGGACCGTCGACCCCGCCCAGCTGCGCTTGACGATGGGTTACGTCATCCAGCAGACGGGCCTGTTCCCACACATGACCGTCGGCGACAACGTCGGCACCGTGCCGCGCCTATGGGACTGGGACAAGGCGCGGATCAAAAAGCGAGTCGAGGAGCTGCTGCAGTTGGTCGGGCTCGATCCCCGCGATTACCGCGACCGCTACCCCCACCAGCTGTCGGGCGGCCAGCGCCAGCGGGTCGGGTTTGCGCGCGCGCTCGGCGCCGACCCACCCATCCTGCTGATGGACGAGCCGTTCGGCGCGGTCGACCGCATCACGCGCGAGCGCTTGCAGAACGAGTTCATCAACATCCAGCGATCCATGCGCAAGACGGTGGTCTTCGTCACGCACGACATCGACGAGGCGGTGATGGTCGGCGACCGCATATGCCTGATGAAGATGCAGGCGGAGATCGCGCAGTACGACACGCCCGAGCGAATCCTCACGCAGCCCGCGAGCGAGTACGTCGCGGAGTTCCTCGGTCGCGAGCGGTTGGTGCGCCGCATGTCTGTCGTGCAGATCGACCCCGGTTCGCTCGAGCACCCGCCGGCAGGGCCGGCCGCGGGCGAGCCGCGGCTGCAGGTCACCGCCAGCCTGACCGAGGCCTTTGCCGCCGCGCTTTCCAGCCCCACCGAGCACGCTGCGGTGTTCGATGGCGAGCGCTACGTCGGCGCCTTTACCGCCACGTCATTGCTCGAATCGTTGCGGCGCGCCAACAAGGGAGGAGGTGAGCAGGTTGCCACAGGAATTTGACGTCGTGTGCCTTGGCGGCGGGGTGGCTGGAGAGGCGATCGCCAGCGAGCTCCGGGGGAGCGGCCTGACCCTCGCGGTCGTCGAGCGCGAGCTGGTCGGCGGCGAATGCCCCTACTGGGGCTGCATCCCCTCCAAGACGCTGCTGCGGTCAGGCGAGACCCTGAGCGAGGCCGCCCGCGCGCGCTCTCTGGCCGCGTCGCGTGTCGACTGGGACGTCGACTTCCCGAAGATCTCCAAGCGCGTGCTGTGGATGGCGCGCGACCTCGACGACAGGCGGCCCGCCGCGGCCCTGGAGGCCACGGGTGCAAAGCTCGTCCGTGGCGCAGGCGAGCTCGTGGACCTTCGCACGGTCGAGGTGGACGGCGACCGCCTGGTCGCCCGCAAGGCGGTGGTGATCGCGAACGGCAGCACGGCGGCCATCCCGTCGATCGAGGGACTGGCGACGGTCGACTACTGGACCAACCGGCAGGCCACGATCCCGCGCGAGCTCCCCGCGAGCCTGGCGGTGCTCGGCGGCGGAGCGGTCGGGGTCGAGCTCGGCCAGGCCTTCGCGCGACTCGGGTCGAAGGTCACCATCATCGAGGCGGGACCACGATTCCTCGGCCTCGAGGAGCCTGAGGCGGGCGAAGCCCTGCGCCCGCACCTCGAGGCGGACGGCATCACCCTCGTCGTCGGCGACCCCTGCGTCGCCGTCGAGAAACACGCGTCGCAGGTGGTCGTCCACCTGAAGTCCGGCGCGGTCGTGTCAGCCGACCGGCTGCTCGTGGCCACCGGCCGCAGGCCGAACGTCGAGGCGTGGCGGGCGGCGGGCCTGCCGCAGACAGAGCGCGGCTGGCTGAAGGTCGACCCCGAAACTCTCGAAGCCCACGACGGCGTCTACGGCGCGGGCGACGTGACCGGGCTCGGTGGTTTCACGCACCTCGCGTACTACCACGGACAGATCGTGGCGCGCCGCCTGCGCGGCATGAACGCGCGCGCCGACCACGCTGCGGTGCCTCGCGTCACGTTCACCGACCCGGAGGTGGCGTCCGTCGGGCTCTCGGAGGCGGCCGCCCGCGACCGCGGCATCGACGTCGTCGCGACCACCACCGACCCCGCTGAAACCGCCCGCGGCTACATCCACGATTTTCACGGCGGCACGCTCAAGCTCGTGGCCGACCGCGGGCGCCGGGTGCTGGTGGGGGCGACCATGGTGACCCCGCGCGCCGGCGAGATCCTCGGCGAGCTCGTGGTGGCGGTCAAGCTCGGCACGCCTCTGCGCGACCTGGCGGACGTCATCCACCCCTTCCCGACCTTCAACCGCGTCCTGGGCGCGGCCCTGGGTGAGCTTGCGGCCCAGGTCTGACCTGGGTTCTCGCGCGGGCGGCGCGTTTCCCGGGTGAAGCCGCCTTCGGTTCATCCAGGCGGCGCGTCGGCCTGACCAGGCGCCTGGGAGCCGTCCGCTCCCAGGCGTTCCTCGCCAACCGATCGGCAAGCTCTTTCCCGAGGCCCCGGAGGCGGACCGTGACCCATCCGAACCGGCCGGTGTAGGCCGACACCGAAAACGTCTTCGGGTCCATCTCGACCAGCCCGGCCTGGTCGTCGAGCGAAGCCTTGATCGACACCTGGCCGCCATCGGGCGAACCCATCGCGAAGATCTTGTCCCCGACGCGGAACGTCGCTTCACCCCAGGTCTCGCGCTCCTCCACCTCGGGCAACGCCAGGCACAGGCGCCGGAAATCGTCGAACCTCATGCCTGGACGACCTCGAACGTGAGGCGGCCGCGCAGCCTCGCGAGAGCGGCGAGCACCGGCGCTCCGAGCGCCAGCACCATGACCACGTTGCCCACCGCCCGAAAGGTGTCGTACACGAGCGACGTGAGCAGGTAGTAGCGGCCGAAGTGCAGCAGCGCGGTCGCCGGTGACATGCCGGGTAGCCAGCCGAGGGTGGGGTTGCCCCGGTACACCGGCACCCAGTCCGTCACGTCGAGGAGCGCCCCGAAGACCCAGCCCATGATCGCTCCGACACCTGCCAGCACCAGCACGTCGCGCCATCCGGGCGACGCGCTGCGCCAATGGCCTGCGAGACCGGCGACCACGCCGACCCACCCGAGCCCGAACACCTGGTACGGCACCCAGGGGCCGATACCGCCACTCAAAAGGGCGGAGACGAGGATCGAGAGCGCGCCGGCCATGAACCCGAACGAGGTGCCGAACACGTAGCCCGCGCAAAGCACCAGGAAATAGATCGGGTTGAAGCCACCGATGCCGACGATCACCGCCAGGCGCAGCGCCGAGTCGATCGCGGCGATGGCGGCCAACAGGGCCACGGCGCGTGCATCGAGCTGGCGCGTGCCCGCCTCGACCAGGAGCAGCCCCGCGACGCAGGCGAACATGAGCGCCCACGCCGGCGTGTCGGCGGGGAGCCCGCTCCCCAGGAACGGCCAGCAGAAAAGGACCAGTCCGGCCAGCGACACGAGGCCGACCGGGACGGCTTTGCTCAAGCGATCGCCACCCGCGCCACAGTCTCGCTGACGCGGCCGCCCGAAACATCGACGCTGCGGTCCGCGAGCGCGTCCCTGAGCGCGGAGTCGTGGGTCGCCAGCACCACCGCGGCCCCGGCGTCCCGGAGAGCGGCCACGGCGCGCACCAGCGCATCGCGCGCCGGCGCATCCATGCCCCGCGTCGGCTCGTCGAGCAGGACCAGGCCCGGCCGTCCGGGGAGCACGGCGGCCAGTGCCGCGCGCTGGCGCTCGCCGCACGAGAGGTCGCGGGGATATCGGTCCGCGGCCTGCAGCAGCCCAAAAGCCCGCAGCGCGACCTCGGGAAGCTCGCGCTCGCCCGAACGCTCGAGGGTGAAGCTGACCTCCGAGCGCACGGTCGGCCGGTGCAGCAACGCCGTCGGGTTCTGGGGCAGGTAGGCGATCCTTCCCGGACGCCGCTCAACCCGCCCCTTCTGCGGGGAGAGCGCGCCCGCGATGACCCGCAAGAGGGTGGTCTTGCCACCGCCGTTGGGACCGCTCAGCGCCACGACCTCGCCCGCGCGCCCGGCCAGCTCGACGCCGTCCAGGACGATGCGATCGCCGAACCCCGCCGTGACCCCGTGCACAGACCACGCTTCGGGTCCGAGCGCAGACGTCCGGGGCGGCGCGTGAATGACGGCCGGGACCGACCAGGCCGAGGGCTCGACCGCCGTCGCCGCGCCGCCGTCCACCACGATCATGGCGCGAGCCGCCTGCGCGAGGCGCTCCATGCGGTGCTCGGAGACGACCACGGCGCGTCCGTCGCGCGCGACGCCGATGGCCGATGCGAGCACCATGGCCGCGCCGTCGGGGTCGAGTTGCGAGGTGGGCTCGTCGAGCACGACGATGCGAGGCTTCACAGCCAGCGCGGAGGCGATCGCGACACGCTGCCGCTCGCCGCCGCTGAGGGTTTTCACGCGCCGCCCGGCGAGGTGCGCGATGCCGGCCGCTTCGAGTGCCTCCTCCACTCTCGCCGGGATCTCGCGTGCCGGGACGGCCAGGTTTTCGAGGCCGAACGCCACCTCTCGGTCCACCACGTCATAGACCGTCTGGAGCTCGGGGTCCTGGAACACGAAACCGACCGTGCGAGCCAGCCGACGGGTCGGCGTCTCGAAAACGTTCTGCCCCGCCACCTCGGCGGCGCCCGCGATACGACCGCCGTGGAAGTGGGGAACGAGGCCGTTGAAGACGCGCAGCAGCGTCGACTTGCCTCCGCCCGACGGCCCGGCCACGACCGTCAGGCCGTCATCGATCGACAGGTCGATGTCGCGCAGCGCGGCATCCCGCCCGTTGGGGTACCAGTAGGTGAGGCGGCTCAGGCGCGCGATCGCCACAGGACCACCGGGGCGAAGAGCAGAAGGCACGCGACCAGCGGGCGCGGGTCGATGTCCGGCGCGGTCAGCGTCGGATAAGGCGCCCAGTCGGCGACCCAGCCGACCACCTGCGAGGCGATGAATGTGATGACGGCAACCGCCGACGCGCACACCAAGAACCAGTCGCGGGTGCTCAACCGGGCGGTGCGCATCGAGGTGCGCGATCCGGACCCAAAGCCTCGCGATTCCATCGACTCGGCCAGCTGGATCGACCCTTCGACGCTGGTGAGGACGACCGGGACGACGACCTCGGACCACGAGCGCGGGCCGCGAGGCCGCCAGCCGCGCAGGCGCTGCGCCTCCGTGACTTCCGCGAACGAGGTGGCCACAGCGGGGACGAGGTTGAGCGATGCCGCGATGGCGGTCCCCGTGCGCGACAGCGCCGAGGGCAGCGCGTCCATCACCTGGTAAGACTTGAGCATCAGCGACAAAGGCGCAGCCGCGAGGATGGCCGCCGCGATCGTGATTCCCCCGGAGACCCCGTAGGCGAGCGCCTCGAGCGTGTAAGGGCCGCCGACGCCGGGAATCGCTTCCGGCAGGGAGAAGATCACGGTCGTGCCGAGGTGGGCCGATATGAAGTTCAGCAACACGGCGAAGGCCGCCACGAAAAGAACCCCGATGAGCAGGGGGCGCATGCGGGCGAGGCCGGCCCCGGTGGCGAGCGCTGCGAACGCCGCCGCCAGGACCAGGGCCTTGTAAGCCGGGTTGGACGTGGACAGGACGATGAAGATGCAGGCGGCCGACCATGCCGCCACCGCGCGAGCGCTCACCGCAAGCTCAGCTTTCCTTGGCCGCGGGAGGCGGGGCGGGAGAAGGGTCTGACTGCTGCACGTAGTGCCAGCCCAGGGCTTCCTTGTCGTGAAGCGTGATCTGGGTGTATCCATTGCTCGCCTGTGTCCAGGTGCCGTTCGTCTCGACGAACAACGCCCAGTAGGGTTGGTTTTGCGGGAAGCACTGCGAGTAGGTCTTCGGCTCGTTGTCGATCTGGCATACCGCCTTGCCAAAGCTGAACGTCTGAGCCTGGTACTCGATCTTCGAGCTGTCCATCAAGGTCGGGCCGTCGATGGTGTCGGTGCTGAAACCGACGCACTTCTGCACGCTCGCGCCGGACAGGTGCTGCACCACGACGTACGCGTGGTGTGGGGCGCTTGCGTTGACGCATGAGCTTGCGGGGCTTGCGGCGGCGTTGGTCGCGGTGCCGCCACATCCGGCCGCGGCGCCGAGGATGAGAGCCAGTGTCGCGCTGGCCTCGATGAGGTGCTTGCGCACGGTGATCCCTCCAGGCGGTCTGCCTTTCCCGAACGCGCTGCTGAAAGCCGACCGCCAGGAGCTTCCGTGCCGTTGCGCGCGGACGGGTATGCCGGTGGGCGTTCAGGTCTCCTGGCTCGCGGATCGCCGCCACCGTCCGCCTTCCCGAGGTCCCAGCCTCAGTGGCTTGTTTCGGACGGAAGCTCCTCGCTCACAGTTGCGCGACAGCTCCGGTTTCACACCGGATTCCCTTGGTGCCCTGCGGGAATCTTAGCTCGTGATGGAAGCCTCGTCGGAGCGTCTGAGCTGGTCGTAGCCCTGGCGGCGAGTGACCGGCATGGCGAAGTCGAAGCGGTCGGCCTTCAGGGCAAGCTCCAGGTCGGTGGGAGGAAAGCCGGGCCACGTCCCGCTCATCACGCGGCGATATCGATCGCTCTCACGCAGAGGCTGAAGCAGCCGGTCGAGGTCGACCTCTTCGCCGCGCACGATGCCTTCCATGTAACGCGCGCAGGCATGATCTTCGGGATAGTCGGCCGAAGCGATCAGGGTCAGGGTCGCGGGATGTCTTAACAGGCAGGCTTGAACCGTGGCACGCGCCACGGCAAGACTGGCCGCATAGATGTCGTCGCTGTCGACCGCCGCCACCACAGGCGTCCCCGCGCTCGAGCGCTGCACCAGCACTCTGTCCTTGAGGTCGGTCGCCCGGATCTGGGTCGGGGAGTTGCTGATCTCGATGCCCTCGATCGGCAGGGCGTCCTCTTCCGCGCACAGCACCGCGCCGGGGATGCCGGCGACCAGCGCCCGCGCCTGCGCGGTCGTGGCCACGAGGCGGCACTCGCGCGCTCCGCCGGCGAGCGCGAAAGCGCTCACCGTGAAGGACCGCAGCACGTCGATCACGACGACTGTCCCGTGGGCGCGGCGCGCACCTTCGATGCCGGTCGCGTGGACTATCTGCACAGCGCGATTGTCAGGCACCTGGCAGCGGCATGATAGTCAGCGGTGACAGCACAAGACCACGGCGAGCAGCCGCGCGCGTTCGGATTCGAGCAGATCGCGGATTGCGGGTCGATGCGCGTGGTGGGCCTTCGCCTGGAGCCCGGCCAGCACGTGCCCGAGCACCGCAACGCGATTCCGGTCGCCCTGATCGTCACCCTGGGCCGGCTGAGGTTCGACGACGGCTCGAGGTCGAGCGAGGTGGGCGCGGGCGAGATGCTCTTGATCAACCCGGGTGAGCGGCACAAGTACCAGGCAGACGTCGAGACGTCCGCCTTCCTGGTGTTCGCCGGGCTGCCCGGGGTCCGCAGCCGCGCATGGAGCCTGCGGCGAAAGAGCGGCGGGGTCTAGGCCCTTCGCCGTCTCAGGGCGCGTTCCAGAGGGTGATCAGCCGCTGGCCGTCGTCCTGGAGCACGCTCAAGGTCGCCACGTCGAGCATGAGCCCCGCGGCCACCTTGACATCCGCGTGGATCCAGGCCGCGCCGACGGCACGCAGGATGTGCCCGTGCGCAAACGCGAGCACGCGGCTGCCCGAGGTCGCGGCCAGGGCGATGAACTGCCGAGCCCGCTCGTAGATCTGGTCGGGCGTCTCGCCCCCGGGCGACCCGTCGCTGTAGACCTCCCAGCTCGGGTTGGCCTCGTGGATCTGCTTCGACGTCAGGCCTTCGTACTCGCCGTAGTCGACCTCTTGAAGGAGCGGAGTGATACGTGGGTCGGGAAAGCCCGCGAGCTCGGCGGTGCGCCGGGCGCGCTGCATCGGGCTCGAGAACACGGTGTCGAACTCGAGTCGGGTGAGGCGCGGGCCCAACGAAGCTGCCTCTTCCTCGCCGCGAGCCGTCAGCGGGAGGTCGGTGCTGCCGGTGTGGCGGCCGCTGAGGCTCCACTCGGTCTCGCCGTGGCGCGCAATGTAGATCTCGAGATTGGCCAACCCAGTCCTCCAGTCGCCCCTTGGAGGGCTCAGGCAGGCTTGCCCATCATCTCGGGTCGGCCGGATCGCAACGACCGGGCCGCGCCTTCGAGGACGGCGCCGGCCCGGACCCGCTGTCCGGGCCGGATGCAGACGAGGCCGACCGCGGCCTGGCCGCCCTGCGGCTTGAGCGCCTCGTTGACCGCGGTGAGCACTCGGTTCGCGGCGTGGGCGGTGCCCGCGACGTCGGTGTCGGGAAGGATGGCCAGGAGCTGGGGCGGGGTACGGCCCAGGACTCCGGGCGTGTCTACGTCGCGCACGGTGCCCGCAAGCGCTGCGGCCATCGCCTTGAGCGCATCATCCGCCGGCAGGGCTCCGTTGGCCTCGATGAGGAGAACGCCGAGGTTTCTTTGGTATCGATGGGCTCGCGCCAGCTCGTCCTCGAGCACCGGCCGCACGAATCTTTCGTTGAAGAGACCGGTCGTCCGATCGACGATGTGGAGCGGCTCGGCCTGGGGGTCGTCCGCCCTGACCCCGCAGGAAGGGCAGAAGACCGCGCCCGAAGGAAGAGGCGACCCGCACGCCTGGCAGCTCTGCGCCTCGGGCCGGCGGCGGAGAAAATCGCCAATCGGCATTCGGTAAAGCCTATCAGCCGGGTTCGACATGCCCGGCCGCTCGTCTTAACAGGCGGGGTTGCATCCGATTCATTCGAATCCTAGGGTCAGGGCAGGAGAGCCGGTTGGGGGAGGGGCCGGTAGGGAGGGCCCGATAAGAAGAAAATGCTTGCGGGCGCGGGCTCAGCCAACCGCCGCGGCAGGCGTCGAGAGCCAGGCGTCCGCCCAATCGGACACCGCGAGCAGCACCGGCCCAAGCGCGCGGCCTCGAGACGTGAGTCGATAGGAAACGCGCACCGGCGGACCTGGATCGACGAGCCGCTCGACGATGCCCTCGGTCTCCAGCTCGCGCAGCCGCTCGGTCAGAACCCGATCGCTGATCCCAGGAATGCCTGCCAGCAGCTGGTTGAATCGCGCGGGCGCGGGGATGAGCGCTTTGACGACCGCTCCGGTCCAGCGCTTCCCGATCAGCTCGATAGCCCGCTGAAAGGGTGCGCTGTAGTCGATTCCCCCTCCGACCATGGGGAGAGATTCTATGCGCTATCAGAAGTCTCGGAAAGTGTCGCCCGGGTGTTTTCCACAAGAAAATTCTTCTCCGGCGTCGGCGCGACCAAGCCGCAACCCCTTCAACCCTCGCGCCGATGGTCGAGGCGTAGACTCCGGCGATGAGCCTGATGATCGACGTGATGCACCTCATCATCATCGCCGTCGGGGTGGCGATCGGGGCCTGGGCATTGTTCGCGCTGCATCGCAGCCTCCCGCGCGGACGCTTCGTCGCCTTCGGGGCGTGCTCAGCCGGCGCTCTCTTCGGTTGCGCCGCGCTTGCCGGTGAGGTGGGGCTCGTGTCGCCCGCCGCGTGGTTTGCGATCGTGATGACCGCCCTGGCAACCATGACCGCTGTCGCGGTCAGGGCGGGCAGGCCAAAGGCCCGGACCGCGTAGGGCTCAGCGGGCAACCTTTGCGATGGAGACATCTCAAAAAGTAATCGTGATCACCGGCGGCGCCCGTGGCATTGGACGCGCCCTGGCCCGCCGCTTCGCCGCCGGGGGTGCGGAAGCGGTGGTCGTCGCCGACGTCGATGGTGTGGCTGCTCAGGCTGTCGCGGATGAGATCGGCGGGACCGCGGTCCACTGCGACGTCAGCCGCGAGTCTGACGTCAAGCACCTGGTGGACGGGGTGCAGGCGGCCCACGGCCGCATCGACATCTTCTGCTCCAATGCCGGCATCGCGGTGGGCGGCGGCCCCGAGGCTGCCGATGAGGACTGGCAGCGCATCTGGGAGGTCAACGTGATGGCGCACGTCCTAGTGGCCAGGCACGTGCTCCCTGCGATGTTGGCGCGAAATGAGGGTTACATCCTGGGCACCGTGTCGGCCGCAGGGCTCCTCAACCACGTCTTCGCAGCTCCGTACGGCGTGACCAAGGCCGCGGCTCTCTCATTTTTCGAATGGCTGGCAATCGCCCATGGGGCTGACGGCATCCGCGTCTCGTGCCTCTGCCCGCAGGGCGTCAAGACCGACATGCTGGCCGCCGAGCGCCGCCTCGGCCTCGAGTTCCTCACCGCCAACGCCCTCGAGCCGGAGGCCGTAGCCGAGGCGGTGGTGACGGGCATCAGGAGCGAACGTTTTCTCATCCTGCCGCACCCTGAGGTGGGCGAGTACTTCCGACGCAAGGCCGAGGACTACGACCGCTGGATAAAGGGCATGCGACGGTTGCGAGAAGGCATACTCTCCGCCTCCGAGAAGCAGTAGTGCGCTGGGTTTCGCTTGGCGCGGGCATCGCGCTCATCGTCCTGGCTTTCGCCGCCGCGACTCAGGTCGCCGACACGCGCGCCGGGTTGATCGCCGAGGTCATCACTCTGCTGGCGGGCCTTGCCGGGATCGGCCTCCTGCTCTACGGACTGATCGGAGGAGCATCCCGCTCGAGGTCGCGGGTTGCACGCCCGCGGCCGCCGCAGGTTCAGCAGCCGGCGGTGCGACCGGTAACCGACCTGCTGGCCGGCGCGGGAGGCATCGTCATCGCGCTGGTGCTGCTCAGCGGGCTCGCGATCACAGGTGGATTCGAGTGGGCCGGCTTTGGACTGCTCATCCTCCTTCCGATGATCGCGGGGTGCACCTACCTATGCGTGAGGTTCGCTCGCGCTCCCGCGCGCGACTGGAAGGTCGAACTGAAGAAGCCCGGCCGCGAGAAGCAGTCCTAAGGCCTGCGCTGCGAGTTGCGCAGCAGCAGAAAGGCGCCGATCGCGATGAGGATGAGGGGCCACAGCACGGACCAGTTGACGAAACCCGTGTTGTTCCCGAGCAGAACCACCCCGATCACAAGAAGGATCACGCCAAGCACCAACGACCGGTCGGTCGCGGGCGCTCCGGGCGCCGCCGCCGCGACCGGCGTGGGCCGGCCACGCACCTCCGCCCACATGCGCTCGAGGTCGGCGGTCACGGCGACTAACCCGGAGCGGCCGCGGACTGGGCCTTCCGGGGCCTCGGGCATCAGCACCCAAAGCACCGCGTAGAGGACGAGCCCGATGCCCTGCGCGAATGCGAGCGCGACGAACGCAATCCTCACCCACAGCGTGTCGACATGGAGACGGGCCGCGATCCCGCAACAGACTCCGCCGATGACGCGGCCCTTGCCGCGGTAGAAGCGCTCGCCCGCCTGTGCTTCCATCGCGGGCCAATCTACTAGGTGATGGTCGGTGCTGTCACCAGAGCCAGTATCTCGCCGACCAGGTAGAGGGAGCCGCAGACGAGCACGTTGCCGTCGGGTCCAGCCTCCTCGCGCGCGAGCGCTAGCGCCGCAGCCGCGGGCGAGACGTGATGCGCCCCGGGGCCGTACAGCGCGGCAAGCGTCTCAGCGGCCACCGCATGACCCGCCGCGCTCGCCGGCTCGGTGAAGACGGCGGCGTCGGGCTTCATCATTCGCAGCGCGGCGAGCAGCCGTACAGGGTCCCGCTCGCTGAGCATCGCAAACAACGTGACCAGCCTCTGCGCGCCGATCATAGCCCGGAGCGACCGGCCGGCCTGGGTCATGGCCTCAGGGTTGTGTCCTCCATCCAGCACCACCCGCGGCCGCGAAGCGACGACCTGCAGACGCCCCGGCCACCGCGTCGACCCCAGGCCGTCGCGGACCGCCTGGTCGCCGATGTCGTCGAGGGCATGCGCGGCGGCCACGGCCAGCGCAGCGTTGGCAGGCTGGTATTCGCCGATCAGCGGGAGGTGGAGGCCCTCGTGGGCGAAGCCGGGACCCGAGACGGCGATCGTGTGGCCGCCCCAGCCCAGCGACGCCGACTCGACCTCGATCTCTGACCCCAGCCGCCACAACGTGGCGTCCGCCCGGCGGGCATGCTCTTCGACGATCGCCAGGGCGACACCCCGGCACCCAGTCACTACGTGGTCGCCCGGTTTGATGATCGCCGCCTTCTCGTGGGCGATCTGCTCGATCGTGTCGCCCAGGTATTTCTGATGATCGAGATCGACGTTGGTGATGACGGCGACTCCAGGGTCGAGGGCGTTGGTCGCGTCGAGGCGGCCTCCGAGCCCGACCTCGCAGACGAGCCGGTCGACCTTTGGCGCGAGGTAGGCCACCGCCATCGCGGTCAACATCTCGAACTCGGTCGCCTGGCCCATCCGCACCGCCACCGCCTCGAACGCGGGCCTCAGGTGCTCGAGCGTTTCGACGAACTCATCCTCCGAGATGGGCGTTCCATTCACCTCGATGCGCTCCGTGTAAGAAATGAGGTGCGGTTTGGGCATGAACCCGACGTCGTGCCCGTCTGCGCGCCACATGGATGACAGGCACGCGCCAGTTGAGCCCTTGCCGTTGGTGCCGGCGATCAACGCGCCTCGGATACCGCGCTCGGGATTTCCGAGCTGCTCGAGGATGGCGGAGATCCTCTCGGTCCCGAGCTTCATCCCGAAGCGGCCCTGCCTCGAGATATAGGCCAGCGCCTCCTGGTACGTCATGGCCCTGGACTCAGACGGGCACGGCCTCGAACGCCGCCAGATCCGCACCAAGGGGGCTGCGTATGGTGAATGGCAGGTCGGCGCTCGCGAGGAGCTCCGCGTACTGCTCTCCGGTGTCGGCGGTCACGGCCTGCCGCGCCTGCGGACCTCGGCTTCGAACGTGTTCTTGATCAGCATCGCGCGCGTCATCGGCCCCACTCCACCCGGGTTCGGTGTCAGCCAGCCGGCGACCTCCTCGACGCCAGGCGCGAGATCTCCCACCTGCCGGCGGCCCGACCAGTTCGTGCTCACGTCCACCACCGCGGCGCCCGGCTTGACCATGTCTTTGCGGATCAGGTCCGCGCGCCCCGCGGCGGCGACGAGGATGTCGGCCTCGCGTGTGTGCGAGGCCAGGTCTTTCGTGCGGGTATGGCAAACGGTCACGGTCGCGTTGCGCTTCAACAGGAGAAGGGCGGTCGGTTTGCCCACGAGGTTGCTCCTCCCGACCACCACAGCGTTCGCTCCTTCGATGGCCACCCCAGCGCGAACCAGGAGCTCGACGATCCCGGCGGGCGTGCACGGTTCGACCCCGCCGGGCAGCCCAAGCGCGACCAGCCCCGCGTTGATCGGGTGAAATCCGTCGACGTCCTTGGCGGGGTCCAGGGCGAGGATGACGCGGCTCATGTCGACCTGTTTCGGCGTCGGCTGCTGGATCAGGATTCCGCTCACGCTGTCGTCGCGGTTCAACCGCTCGACCAGCTCGAGCAGCTGCTCGGTGGTTGTCTCCAGGCCGAGCCGGTGGTCCTCGGATTCGATGCCGGCGCTGTGCGCGTTTCTCTGCTTCAGATCCACGTACTGCGCAGACGCAGGGTCTGCGCCGACTAAGACGGTGGCCAGCTTCGGCCTGGAGCCCCCGGCGGCCACGCGCTCGGCGACGGCCCGGCCCACGTCCGCGAAGATCTGCTTGGCGACCGCTCTACCGTCCAGCACCCGCGCGCTCACGCGGCTAATTGTCAGGCGTCGGCGATCTCGCAGGGGGCCGAACGGACGGTACGAGTTAGAGGCCCAGCTCTCTCCGCGCCGCCGTGGTGACGGCACGCATCACGTCGCGCAGATCGGCGCCGGTCTCGCGGGACAGGCGCCGGCAGTCCTCGTACTCCGGCGCGACATCCACCGGGCGGCCATCCAGCTCCTTGACCTTGGCGCGGGCCATGCCGAGCTCGGTCTGGACGTCGATCACGCGCCGCGCCGCGACCACGCGCTGCGCAGGGGACATTCGCACGCCCATCGTCGTGCTGTGCCGGAGCAGGTGGTCGGTGAGCTTCGCCACCAGGTCGGGCG
>Ga0307374_10005347_pt1 | contig 20795 bp, 18 predicted proteins | sample OX3MG_FD_202532 | JGI IMG/M metagenome (GOLD analysis project Ga0307374, IMG submission 202532) | Soil microbial communities from Risofladan, Vaasa, Finland - OX-3 | ecosystem: Environmental > Terrestrial > Soil > Coastal area > Acid sulfate soil | place: Finland: Risofladan, Vaasa | collected...
GGCCCGCCGCAAGGTTTCCAGAGGCCATTCCCGGATGGGGCGCCCGTCAATCAGCAGCGTTCCCGGAGGCGCCTCCCACAGTCGCGAGATCAGCGCGGCCAGCGTGGATTTTCCGCACCCCGTGGGGCCGACAATCGCCAGGATCGAACCTGCCGGAACGTGCAGGGAGATGTCCTGGAGCACGGGCTGATTGATTCCGGCCGACCCGTTTGACCTGTGCCCATTCGTATCGCTGCGCACGGTTGGATAGGTGAAGCTCATGTGCCGGAATTCGATTTCCCCGCGAATCTCCGTGGATGGATCGATGGTTGCCGCGGCATCGCTGATTTTGGGCTCGGAATCGAGAATGTAGTTCAGCCGGCCCATGGAAGCGCCGCCGCGCTGGAAAATGTTGGTCACGAACCCTAGTGCGATCATGGGAAAAATCAGGCGCGTCATGAACGTATAGAACGCGACCAGTTCGCCCAGGGTGATCAGATTCATGATCACCAGGCGCCCGCCCTGCCAGAGCACCAGCACGAACGCCAGCCCGATCAGCATCTGCAGCAGCGGCATGAACAGGCTCCAGAAATAAACCAGGCGCAGGTTGCGATCGATGTACTCGCGGTTGGGGGAGTCGAAGCCGCGGATTTCCGCCTCTTCCTGGCCATACGCCCGCACGACACGCACTCCGGCCAGGTTCTCCTGCGCCTTTGCGGAAAGCACGGCGAGCGACGCCTGAATCTTCCCATAGAGCGCATGAATCTGGCGGCCGAAGACCCATACGGTCACGGCCACGATGGGAACCGGCAGCAGCACGTACATGCTGAGTTTCGCCGAGATCCAGATCATCAGAATTACGGCAAGCACCATGGTTGAGAACGTGTTGGCGCTGTACATGATGCCTGGGCCGAGCACCATGCGCACCGAATTCAGGTCGTTGGTGCAGCGCGACATCAGTTCGCCCGTGCGGTTGCGAACGTAGAATTCCGGCTCCATGAGCACGAGTTTATCCAGCAGGTCGTTCCGCAGGTCGTATTCGATGTCCCTGGACAGCCCGATCAGGATTTGCCGGGTCCAGTAGGAAAAAATTCCCTGGATGGTGCAGATAGCGATCAGCGCGGAGCAGAATATAACCAGGGTCTGGGCGCTTTTGGGGTGGTAGTAGGGCAGCAGGAAGCCCAGCGAAATCTGCGTCAGCCGCCCGAGTTGCGCCAGCGGCGCATCGGCTCCCTTGATGCAGTCCACGATGGCGCCGATGATCAGCGGCAGCAGGGTTCCGGTGATCCCCATCCCGATCTGCGTGGCCATGCCGATCAGCACTTCTGTCCTGTGCCGGCCGACATAGGGAATCAAGCGGGCAAGGTGCGCCCATCCGGAGACGCGCTTGTGCGCTGCCTTCGGTCCCGAGCCCGTCAACGTGTTTGCCGCTGCGCTCATCTTTTGAGGATGGACTGTGGAGGTTCCAACGCGGGCACCTCGATCAGGTACCTCTCATGAGACCGGTCGAGCGACTGATAGCGTTTCGCTTTTTTATTCCATCGCACAACAACGGTCCGTCCTGCCAGATCACCCGTGCCAGATCCTCGTTTGCCGGTGTCAAGACCCACCGGCGTAAATTTCATCTCCAAACCCAGATTTGTGTCCGTCGCATATTCCAGCTGCCATCCGGTGGCCCGCGCCACGGGCGTGCCTCCCAGATATCCGTGCGGATTTTTCAGGTGCTCGTCGCAACGAAGCACTTCCGACCATTTGCCTTCATTTTTCTCCAGAACCGCAGCCCGCGTAATGAAAATCGCGGAGGAACTCGCGGACCCTGCCCCGCCGTTCCGGAATTTCGCGAAACGATTGACCGCCAGAACCTGCTCCAACCCGTTCCTTGCAAGGTCGCCGTGGGCAAGGACTTCGGCCTGTTGGCCGAGCACCGCTTCGGCAATCTGCCGCGCTTCCGCCAATTCGCCTGGCGCACTGGCATGCCCCCGCCCGCTCGCGGACGCCGCCGGTTGCGGGGGATTGCATCCCGCCACCCAGAACACGGACGTTCCGAACAATAATGCCAGAGCCACGCGCAAGTTTCGAATCTTCATTGATGGTTCAGTAGGCTACAGGCTCGGGAACGCCAGCGTAATCTCCACGACGCGGCCCGTATCCCGCGCGCAGAGCACTTCCATGACCTGCGGTACTTCGGGACCGGACCAGTCAAACTGATAGTACATCAGGTCGAGTTCATGGCCATTTTTTGATGCCGGGCCGCTCGAATTCGGCTCGCCATAATAATCGATGACGCGATCTTGCGGATCGCCGATCCGCAAGCCCAGACCGGTCGTCCAGTTCCTGGGATCCAAAAACTCCGCGCGGCGGCCTTTGCAGGGGCCCTGCTGCGGTTCCAGGGATGTAATCGTCACGCTTTGGATCACGGACTTGGCATCGAGTTCCAGTCGAATGGCTCGTCCGGTGCAGTCGTCTCGCCACACGCGATATTCCGGATCATGCGCGTCCAGGAGTTTTTTGGACTTGAAGCGTTTCTCAGCGATCGCGAACGTATCGCGCCCGGGCCTTAACCCCGCCAGCAGAGTCTCATTCATGCGGCGAGCCGCGTCCGGCCTGGCTCCTGAAGCAGCCAGAAGCGTTCCGGAAGTCGAAAAACCCGACGCCGCCAGCGCCAGGCTAACGCATATCCAGAATTTCATCGAGCCGCGCTTCAAAGTTCTCTTCTCCCTCCGACCACAATCGCACGCGCTCCACGGGCATATTTTCTTCCACCGCGCGCATCCACGCCATCAATTGCTGAATATTCTCTCTCGTTTTCTCCTGATATTCGCGCAAATTCTGCGGTTGCGACATCCACATCAGGAATCGGGCTTCGTCGGGGTGCTGCGGTTCCGCCACGCGCGCATTTCCGGGCGTCAGCAGGCCGGCGTGTCCAGTAAACAGGTGCTCGAAGCCAAGGTCGGCCATGAAATGCCCCGACTCGGCGCACACCCCGCCGTCGTATTGCGGGCCGTAACAAAAAAGATCGAGCCGCTCGGGTTTTTTCTTCCAGCTGGCGGTTTCCATCTCGCGAATCCAAAGGTCCCACCGCGCCGCGACTTCGTAACATACGTCGTCGGCGTGAGATTCCCGTACAAGGTTCACGATATCCGCGGGCGTCAGGATGTGGCCGCGCAGGTCGTGTTCCTCAATCGGCGATTCCCTGGAGTCCACCGCGCGAACCGTGAGCCCCGTAAATCCCGGCGGCGCCGCCGCAAGCGGCACAGTGGTAAGGAATTGCTCAACGTGCGTGAGCATGTTCTCCTCGCTGAAGTCTCTAATCCATAGACTCGCGTAAGCACGATTAGGCATTCGAATATTATACAGGCTTCCGGCTGTGGGACCGAAACGCCAGGGATTTCAATGGCAGTGATTGTGCGAGACACGCGGTCCAGGTATCTGTAGCGCCTCCCTTCAGGGTGGCACTTTAGAGTCACACCGATGACACCCTGAAGGTTGGCGCTACAAAAGCTATATCTTTCGAGTTTGCACGTCTGAGCCGGAAATTCGAAATCCCGGTAAATTTGGGATGATTGGCAAGGATGCGCGTCGGGCGCTGAATCTATTTCTGTTCTTCAGAGGAATCGGAACTGGGAGCAGGGGCAGCGGGTGTTTTGGGCGTTCCCATTGGTGCGGAAAGCCCAGCCAGTCGCTGGCGCAGTGTTTCACCCATTTCGGCGAATACGCTGCCGCAGACCGTTTGCAGGCGCTTTTCGGTGGCCGCGGCCAGCTGGTCGATCAGGCTCTCGGACTGCTGGTTGAGCTTGATGACTGAGGTGAACAGCCAGGTATTCGAAGCGTTTTCGAGGCGCCGTTTGTGTTCGTCCATGGCTTGCGCGCTCAGGGACTGCATGGAAGTCTGGAAGTGGCTGTCGAGGGTCTGGGCTTCGAGGCGCAGGCTGTCCTTGGCCTGATTGATTTCGGCGGCCAGCTCTTCCCTGGCCTGCGTCAAGTTTTGCTGCGATTGCTGCGCCAGGGCGTGTTGGTATTCCGCGGCGAAGGTGCGCGAATCGCTTTCGAGTTTCGATCGGACCTGCACGGTATGCGCTTCCAGATGAGCGATGCTCTGCTCGGAGGCGATATTCGTTTTTGCCGCGTACAGATCGAACTGCTCGCGCCCCAGTTGCGTTGCGCGCTCGATGAAACTGGTGGCGCTGGATTCTGCCGCATTCGTCATTTCCTGACCGGCCTGTTCGGCGGCCTCGCGGGCATTATCCTGCATCTGGCTTTTCGAGTGCTCTACATAGCTGCGGCTGTAGTGGTCCAGTTCGCTGGCGAACAGGCCCGACAACTCTCCCGCCTTTTCCCGCATGCCCGAGAAAGCCTGCTCCAGCCCTTTTTCCAGCGTCGCCTGCATTTGCGTTTGGACTTTTTTCTCGTACCAGTCAGCGGACTTGAAGAGGGTTTCAAAGGTGCTATGCGTGGTTTCGGTCGCTTTGGTTTCGAGCTCGCTCAGCCATTTCGCCGATGCCGCACGGGAGGACTCCCCGAATTCCTTTTCCACCTGCGCCAGGAGTTCCTTGCCGCGAGCCACCGCGTCTTGCACGCTGAGCTCCGAGGCCTGCCAGACGCGTTGCTGATGTTCGGTTAGCGACTTTTCGGTCTGCTCGCGCTCCAGCGCGAACTTGCTCAGCATTTCCGTGGCTTGGGAAATCTGCGGGGAAAGGCGCTGTTCCAGTTCGCTGGCCAGCCGTTCGATGGTATCGCGCCCGGCGGCATCCAGCACGGGTTGCAGGCGCTGGGCCATTCCGGCGAGGGCGGATTCCGCGCGGCGGTTCATTTCGCCGCTCTGCGCATCGAGCATGGCCTGGCCGCGCCGCGCCCATTCCTCCGATGCCGCTTGCAGCAGCGCGTGGAATTCGCCGCGCCGCGCTTCCAATTGTTCGACCGATTGCTGCATCTGAGAAATCGCGGCTTTGCCCCGCGCCGCTTCGGTATCGATCGATGCGCGCAGCGACCCCAGGGCATTTTCTGCCTGCGCCGTCATCTGGGAAAGTTCGCTGCTGATCCCGCTGATTCGCTGTTGCAATTGCTGCTCGATCCTCTGTGCTGCGTCTTCGCCGCTCCGGGACAGCCGTTCGGCCGTTCGCCGCGCCGCATTTTCAATCGATGTTTCGATCGACTCGTCGATTTTTTTGTTCCAGCGTGTGCTGGCCGCGGCAAGGTCGGCTTCGAGAAAGCCGCGCCATCCGGATTCGGCCGCCGAGGTGGCGTTGGAAATCTGATCGGACAGATGCTTCGCGGCCTGTTCCAGATGCGCCAGCCGCGCCTGCGCTTCCGAGGAGCGCTCGTTCATCTGTTCCTGCCATCGGCGCGTTTCATTCTCGATGGCTTCGGCGGAATCTTTCTGAATTTGCTCGATGGCGGTGCGAACTTCGCCCGCATTGGCGCCCATGCCGTCGGTCAGGCGGTGCAGCTTCTCGATCGCAACCTGCAACTGGCCCTGAATCTGCTGTTCAAAATCCGCACGCCGCAAACTTTCCACTTCGGCGAGCTTGGTGTCAATTTGCGCGCGCGCTTCGCTGATCCGGCGGTCCAGTTCGCGCGACCATTCGACGCGCATGGCGGCCACGCTGGAGTCCCGCTCATTTTCCAGCAGTTGCCGTGCATCACGTTGCGTGCGCTCCATGTGCGCCGCGACCGCCGCGGCCACCGATTTCTCTGCCGCGTCCTGCAATTGGGTTTGCAGTGCCGCGAGCAGCGGACGCGTTTCCGCCGCCACCGCATGCGTGGCGCTTTCGCGGACTGCGCCCTGCACCTGCTGTTTGGCCTCAATCACCAGCCGCGCCATTTGCCGCGCAAGCTGCTGTGACGCATTGGATCCCCCCGGAAGCGGCAGGACGCGAAGATTATCTTCGACGGTTTCAGGTGGTTCGCCCGTGGGAGGTTCTTCCGCAGACCAATCCGATACATCCAAGGACATGTTTTCGGGACTTTCAGACGCTGGGAGCATTCCTCCCAGGTTGGAATCGGATTCCGGGAAGGGAAACCAATCGCCCGGCGGGAACGCGATACCCCACACGTTGCCGGGAACTTCAAGTTCGACGCCAATTTGAAACAATTCGCGAACGGTTCGTGGACGCTGAATCCATGTGACGCGCGCGCGCACGCTGCGCGGTTCGTGCCCTGCTTCATTATGGGGCACTTCGAATGTGACCCACATGTTTTTCAAGACGTAATGCTTGGATTGGTAGCGGCACCCGTGGCAATTAATGATCAAGGTGGATGTGCGCTCCTGGAATGGCCTGCCGAGCGCATCCACACCCGTCACGGTCAGCGGAACGGATTGCACGATCCGTGTGCTGCGCCGCTTTTGCGATTCTTGATCCTGATGAGGGTTCGATTCCACCACACAACTCCACACCGTGAGTTTAAAAGCCTAGCATTGCTCCGTGCATGCGTCGAGGCTCATAGCAGCCCGATATCGTATGAGTTACGCCCTGTCGCAGCTTTCGGCATCGGGCCGGGCCTGCTGGGCCACACATCGAGCCATAACTCCGGTTCAAATTTGGCCGCTTCTGCAAGCGTTTTAGCGCCGGGACTTTCAGTACGCCGGACTGAACTCTTTTGCACGACACCTAATGGGGAATAGAGGGCTGGGCACCATCTACGGGCGAAATGTACTACGAATTGCGGCTTATTTCCAGAGATCAAATTAATCGGGGTGTCTCAATTTGGGAAATTCTGCTTATGAAGAGTGGGAGGGGGGTAAAACCCCCAACCAAGAGGTAAATGTCGTTTTTGCCGAGGCCCAGGCCAGACTGGGAATTGCAGCCACGAGCAATTCTCAAATTATGGCGTCACCATCAGATCGGTCCTTGCGTCCCCTGTGTCGGGAACTGGAAATGGATACGATGGATGGAAGCGGCGCGTTTGCCAGGTGTTCGAACTCAGCGGGGCGGCAGCAGGCGGAATCGAGTTTGGAAAGATCGCCCTTCAAGTCGGCCCTTTCGCGCAAATGGGCCAAAGTTTCCTTCAGGATGGAGGAGGCCGCCACGTCCTGCGGCACGGTCAGGCGGTAGTGCATCCAGCGTCCCTGACGGCGCGCCGCCACGATTCCCGCCCGGCGGAGGTAGGCCAGGTGGCGTGAAATCTTCGGCTGGCTGATGCCCAGGATCCCGACAAAATAGCAGACGCAAATCTCCCTGTCGGCAATAAGGTTCAGCAGGCGCAGGCGCGTGGGGTCGGCCAGGGCGCGGAAGAGGAGATCGAGGGCGAAAGGCTTTTCTTTGTTAGGCATACAAAAAGCATTATATATGCCTTGACAGATATATGCAATCCCCTTAGTCTTCCTGAGTGTCTTCATACATGCGCATATGCGTATGTGATGGCCTTGTGGCAACGAAACGAGCTGTGGCTTGCATTGCTGCTCTTACGAGGCACAGTGAACCTGTGAACCGCCCTACGAAAGGAACAGCACGCAATGGATAAGCGCTACAACGTTCTCTTTCTTTGCACCGGAAACTCGGCCCGCTCTATCATGGCCGAAGCGATTCTGAATCGGAAGGGAAGGTCGGCGTTCGACGCGTACAGTGCGGGGAGCCATCCGTCGGGAACCGTGCGTCCCGAGGCGCTGCGGCAAATTGAATTGGCGGGCATGTCCACCGAAGCGCTTCGCAGCAAGAGTTGGGATGAATTCGCGAAACCCGAAGCGCCGAAAATGGATTTTGTTTTTACCGTGTGCGATAACGCGGCGAAGGAAATCTGCCCGGTGTGGCCCGGCCAACCGGCGACGGCTCACTGGGGCGTCCCGGATCCCGCCGCGGTCCAGGGAACACCCGAACAAATCGAACGCGCGTTTCACGATGCATTCATGATCCTCGATCGCAGGATCATGCTCTTTTTGTGCCTTCCGCTGGCTACGCTCGATCAGCTTGCCATCAAGAGAGAAATTAACCGGATCGGCCGGCAATGAAGATGAAATTCGCTGCGCCTTTTCACTGGAGCTGGCACGATGGCAACTGACTTCACGCAGGGCCGCGTTTGTGCTCCCTTGCCGCGCGCGCGGCTCTCCTTTCTGGATCGCTACCTGACCCTGTGGATTTTTCTGGCCATGGCCATTGGCGTTGCCGCCGGGCATTGGGTCCCGCGGACCGCTGATTTTGTCCAGCGCTTTCAATCGGGGACGACAAACATCCCCATCGCCATCGGCCTGATCATCATGATGTACCCGCCGCTGGCCAAGGTGCGGTACGAAAAACTGGGAGAGGTCCTTCAGAATCGCCGCGTGCTCCTGCTTTCGCTGGTACAGAACTGGGTCATCGGGCCGGTCTTCATGTTCCTGCTGGCGATCGTTTTTCTTCGCGGCGAGCCCGCTTACATGCGCGGCCTGATCCTGATCGGGTTGGCGCGGTGCATCGCCATGGTCATCGTTTGGAACGAGCTGGCCGCGGGCGACACGGACTATGCGGCCGGTCTGGTGGCCTTCAACAGCATTTTTCAAGTTCTCTTCTATAGCGTCTATGCGTGGGTATTCATCACTGTGCTGCCCACCTGGTTTGGATTGAAGGGCAGCGTCGTGCAGATCGGAATCGGAGAAATTGCGCGAAGCGTCCTGCTGTATCTGGGCGTGCCGTTCCTGGCGGGGATTCTCACGCGTTTTGCGCTGTTGCGAGCCAAGGGAGAAGAATGGTATCGCACGCGGTTTATTCCGCGGATCAGCCCGCTGACGCTGGTCGCGCTGTTGTTCACGATTCTGGTGATGTTCAGCCTGAAGGGCGACCTGATCGTGCGTCTTCCCCTGGACGTGCTTCGCGTGGCCGTGCCGCTGGCAATCTATTTTGCCGTCATGTTTCTGGTGAGTTTCTGGATGGGGCGCAGGCTGGGTGCGGACTATTCGAAAACGGCGACGCTTTCCTTCACGGCCGCGAGCAACAATTTCGAACTGGCGATTGCCGTAGCCGTGGCCGTCTTCGGACTTAATTCCGGGGAGGCGTTTGTCGGCGTCATCGGCCCACTGGTGGAAGTGCCTGCGCTGCTGGGGCTGGTGCACGTGTCGCTATGGTTCCAGCGGCGATATTTTGGGCCAGAGGAGCGCTCCCAGGAGCTAGTTGGTTAGAATGGCGCAACTTCAGCGGCGAAACAGCTTGCGGAAAAATTCAATAGAGAGCTACAGCGACCGGTGCTTGAAGGTGCGCTGGCCCTTGCTGTAGCTGGCGACGGTCTGGCCTTCGCCGAATAATTTGTATTTGTAGGTGGTGAGCCCTTCGAGGCCGACAGGGCCGCGCGCGTGCAGTTTTCCGGTGCTGATGCCGACTTCCGCTCCCAGGCCGTAACGGAAACCGTCGGAGAAGCGCGTCGAGGCATTTTGAAATACTCCGGCGGCGTCCACGAACTCCATGAAGCGCGCCGCGACATCGTGGCTTTCGGTCACGATGGATTCGGTGTGGCGCGAGCCGTAGCGATTGATGTGGTCGATGGCTTCGTTGACGCCGTCCACCACTTTGATCGACACGATCAGGTCGGAATACTCTTTCTTCCAATCGCCTTCGGTCGCCGGGATTACTTCTTCTTCTCCCGCGAATACCGCCGTTCTCGCGCAGCCGCGCACTTCCACGCCCGCCGCGCGGAATTGCGAAACCATTTGCGGCAGGAACCTGGCGGCGATGTCCTTGTGGACCAGCAGTGTTTCCAGCGCGTTGCACGCCGCGGGGTATTGCACTTTTGAATCCAGCGCGACATCGAAGGCTTTCTGCAAATCCGCATCCTCGTGCACGTACACGTGGCAGATGCCTTCGCCGTGGCCCAGCACGGGAATGCGGCTGTGCTCGGTGACGTAGCGGACAAATTCATTCGATCCGCGCGGCACGATCAAGTCGATTTCCTCGTGCAGTGTCAGGATTTTCGCCACGTCCTCGCGCGTGTGGAACAGCACGACGGAATCGGCGGGGATGTCGGGAAAGGCCGACAGGGCGTCACGCCAGATGGAAACCAGCGCCGCGTTGGTTTCGGCCGCCTCGACTCCGCCTTTCAGGCACACGGCGTTTCCCGATTTCAACGTCAGCGAGGCGATCTGCGGCACAACGTCGGGGCGCGACTCGAAGATCACTCCGATCACGCCCAGCGGGCACGTTTCCTTGTAGAGAACCAGATGGTCGTCCAGTTCCATGGCCGTCATGCGGCGGTGCAGGGGATCGGGCAGCGCGGCGACTTCGCGCACGCGCGCGGCCATTTCGGCGATTCCGCGCTCGGTGGTTCGCAGCCGGGCAAACATCGCGCGGGACATCTTGCCCGCTTCCACGGCCTTCTGCGCGGCGGCGCAATCCTTTTCGTTCGCGGCCAGAATTTCCGCCGACCGCGCTTCAATCGCGGCGGCCGCGGCGATCAGGGCTTCATTGCGGCGCTCGCCGGAAATCGCCGCGAGAACATGCGCGGCGCGGCGCGCGCGGCGCACGGTGCGGTGAACGTCGGGAGATTCTATTTGATTTTGCGTTACGCTCATTTGCGATCCAGTAACACTATATTATCTCGCTTTACGAGGACGGTTGCACGCCCGTTGCCACGGACGCCGCTTGCGGGGCTGCCCGCTCCGTTGCTGAGCAAGCCCTGCGCGTCGCCGCAGGAGTAATCCGAAATGCCGCGCGCGAACTCCGCTCCTTCGGCGTCCACGATGCTCACCACTTCCGCTGCATCGAATTCGCCTTCGACACCGGTGACGCCCGAGGCCAGCAGGCTGGCTTTCCCGCCCGTGAGGGCTTCGCGCGCGCCCGCATTGACGATCACGCGCCCGCGCACCCCCGCCGCGTACGCGATCCACCGGCGCTTTCCCGCCATGCGCGTTTTCGACAAAAATACGGTGCCCGCCGGCTCGCCTTCAAAAATCCGCGCGAGCGTTTCGGGATTCTTGCCGTTCGCGATCACAGCGATGCCGCCGGATTGCATGGCGATTTCCGCGGCGTCGAGCTTGGTCAGCATTCCGCCGCGCCCGCCTTCGGATGGGCCAAATGCCAGGGCTTTCAATCCCGGCGAAATTTCTTCTACCAGGGGAATCACGCTGCCAGTGGCCCCTGCTTCCGAGGATGGCGATCCGGATGGTCCCAGCTGCATCAATCCGTCCACGTCGGTCAGCAGTATGAGCACATCCGCCTCGATGTGGCTCATCACCAGCGCGGCCAGGCGATCGTTGTCGCTGAAGATGCGCTCGCCCGCGCGAATATTCAGGTAATCGAGCTCCGCGGTCGATACCGTATCGTTTTCGTTGATGATGGGCAGGACGCCAAGCTTCAAAAGAGTTTCCATGGTCTCCCGCAGGTTGGAATAGCGCGTGCGATCGACGAAATCCCCTTCGGTCAGCAGCACCTGGGCTAGCTGTACGCCGTGCGCCTGAAACAAATTTTCGTATTCGTGCATCAGCAGGCTCTGCCCCACGGCCGCGCACGCCTGGCGCATGACCATATCGTTCAGCCGGTCGCGGTGAAGCCCCAGCCGCCCCCGGCCCAGGCCCACCGCGCCCGAGGAGACAAGCACGATTTGCCGGCCGTCCTTTTTCAGAGCGGCAATGGTGCGCGCCACGGGTTCCAGGTGCGCGGCGTTGAACTTGCCGTCGCTGTCGGTCACGATCCCGGTGCCCAGCTTGATGACGGCGCGGCGCGCCGCGCGCAGGCGCTTGTGTTGCTCGGTTTCTGGATGCTGATTTTCCACGGGCGTCTACTTTATCACCGAGTAGGACCGGCACAAAGTTCCTGCGGGAGGGGCATAAGCGATCTCATAAATATGAAGTCATCTCCATATTGGCCTTTGCGGGTCGTGGCCTTTATGGGCAGCGGGGTTTGGGGGGGTGTGGATGGCGTGCTTAGTGGGTCGCGGCTTCAGCTGCGACTTACACATTCCTCAAAAACTTGGGCTTTAGCCCCTGAGGGGTCAACCCAAAAAGTAAACGGAGCCGTTGCAAATCCCGGCGGCCTTCCAGGGCCCGCATCATGGCGACTTCATGGATGTATTCACTGCCGGCGCCGGCGCGTGATCCCATTTCAAATAGGGATTGAGTGCTGTCCGAGAATTTGTTTGTGCAGAGTTTATGTGGAAGAAGCAGCGCGCCCAATACCGATGTTGTGCATCGTGGATGCCTCGACTTTGAAACTGCGAAATTCCGGTTCCTGCTGGAGCAATGGCTTGACCGATTCCAGGAACTGGCGTGCCGGGCCACTGGTATACCGGTCCGCGTCTTCTTTGCTTTTCCAGATGGAGAGACCCACGAACTGGTCGTTCTCGGTGTCGCTGGTCAGGGCTACAGCGTCGATAAATCCTGGCTGCTGTCTGAGAATGGGCAGGGCTCGCTCAACGACGGTTTTAGCGCATTCTTTGATTTGGCCGGGTTTGCTGGTCAACTGAATCATTCTTGCATGCATGATAGTCCTCCTGAGGTTTTTTTACTGAGGTGCCGGTCCTACTGAGGAAACCGCAACTAGAAAGTACTGCCATTTGCGCCGCCGTTTCAAGCCCAATTGCTGCTGCCGTAGATTTCGAATCAGGGCTCAAAAGCTAAGAAAATCGAGGACGGGAAACTCGGTCTTTGTCGTCCGGGTGGTTTTGTAGAGAGGCGCGGATGCCGCCCTGAAGGAGGCCGCTACAAGTCGCGGCGGCCTTCCATGGCCTTCATCATGGTGACTTCGTCGGCGTATTCCAGGTCGGCGCCGACCGGAATGCCGACGCCGATGCGCGTGACGCGCACGCCGAGCGGCTTGATGAGCTTGGAGAGATACATGGCCGTGGCTTCGCCTTCGGCGTTGGGATTGGTGGCGATGATAATTTCCTCGACCGTGCCGCCCTTGAGGCGCTCGATCAGGCTTTTCAGGTGCAGCTGATCGGGGCCGATGCCGCGCAAAGGAGCGAGCGCGCCGCCGAGCACGTGGTACAGGCCGCCGTACTGCCGCGTTTTCTCGATGGCCATGATGTTGTGCGGCTCTTCGACCACGCAAATGGTTTTGTGATTGCGCGTCGCGCTGGTGCAGTAGAAGCAGGGATCGACGTCGGTGATGTTGTTGCACACCGAGCAGAAGCGCATGTTCAGCTTGGCGTCGCGGATGGCGTCGGCCAGCGCCAGCGCGCTTTCCGGATCGGTGCGCAGGATGTGAAACGCGAGGCGCTGCGCGGTCTTTGCCCCGATGCCGGGCAGGTGCTTGAGCTGGTCGATCAGGCGCTCGACGGGTTCTGCGAAATCAGGCATGGATTATTTTCCGTGACGGAGTGTGGCGGACGGCAGGAACCAGTTTCACTCGGGGTGTCCGCTTCAAAAAGTTTCTCAAGGGGCGCGACTTAAAATAATCCGGGAATTTTCAGTCCCGCCATTCCGGGAATGGAGCCGGTCAGGCTCTTCATTTGGCTGGCAAGCTCTTCGTCCACGCGGCGGCCGGCTTCATTCACGGCGGCGCGCACCAGGTCCTGCATCAATTCCTGATCTTTTCCGGCAAACACTTCCGGGTCGATGTGCAGGTCGGTGACCTGTTTCTGGCCGTTCATCTTGACGGTGACCATGCCGCCGCCCGCAGAGGCTTCCACGTGAACTGATTCCACTTGCTTCTGCAGGTTTTCCTGCATTTGCCGAAACTGCGTGAGCATCTGTTGCAGTGCTTTGACTTCCATTTTCTAATCCTCGCCCCGGCGCTTCACGTCGGAAATCTGGCCGCCGAACCGTTCCATCATCGCACGCACGATCGGATCCTGCTCGAACTTTGCGCGCAATTCGCGTGCGCCGTTTGCGGGCGGTGTCGAGCCCGCTTCCGGCACGGCTTCCAGTTTAACACAGACGCGCACCGTCTGGCCGAGGATGCGGCCGGCAATGTTGCGCAACCGCTCCATGGGCTCGCGCGCCTGCAGCATATCCGCGAGCGCGCGGCTTTCGGTCGAAAAAAATAATCGTACTTCGCCGCCGCTCATTTCCCAGCGCGACGCGTGCCCGATCAATTCGCCGAGAAATTTTTCTTGCGCAACGACCGCGGCCTTGATGGACTCCACCTGCTCTTCCGCAAGACCCTCGCCTGCCGGGGTGGTGGCCGATGGCGCCGCAGATGGTGCCGCGGATGGTGGCGGAGAAAGTGAGGCAGAAAGTGGCGCGGATTTCGCACTGTCGCGCGGCGGCGCGGCATTTTCGCGCTTTGCCGGAGCGGCAACGGGTTGCATTCTCGCTGCCGTGGAAGCTTGCTGAACGCCGGTGGAAGTCGCGGCGGAAACCGCGGCAGGCGCGGCGCGGCGCACGGGCGGCGGTGTTTGGCGCGCCGCAGCGCTGGTAGGCGCCGCGGACAATTTGCGGGAAGCGTCACCGGAATTGCCGCCGGAAGATCTGTCGGAAGAGGTTCCGCCCTCCAGGTCCGCGAGAATTTCCTCCAGCGGAGCCAGGCGCGCGGCGTTCACCATGCGGAGCAGGCCCATCTCCAGATGCAGGCGCGCATCGGGCTTGCGGCGCAGATCGTCATCGGTCTGGAGAAGGATCTGAAAAAATCGTGTGAGGTCCTCTTCGCTGAACGATTCGGAGGCCTGTTGCAGGCGCGGGCGCGTATCGGCGGGCGCGGCAATCAAATCGGAATCGGCGCCGCAGACGCGCGCGACGAGCAGGTTGCGAAAATGCCCGATGGCTTCGCGGCAGAAGTGCTGCAGATTCTGCCCTTCGGCGAGCAGGCGATGCACCAGCGAGAGAATGCGTTCGGCCGACCCTGCCTCGATCGCGCCGGTCAGCTCCTGCAGAATTTCTTCGGGGACGACGCCGAGCAGTTCGCGCACCTGCGCGTCGGTAATGTTCGCGCCGCAATACGCGCGCGCCTGTTCGAGCAGCGAGAGGGCGTCGCGCAGGCTGCCTTCGGCGGCGCGCGCCATCACGCCGATCGCGCCGGGCTCCGCGGTCAGATTTTCCTTTACGCAGATTTGTTCGAGCGCGTCCACGATTTCCGCGAACGACAGGGCGCGAAAATGAAAGTGCTGCGAGCGCGAGCGAATGGTTTCGGCGAGGTTTTCCGGCTCAGTGGTCGCCATCACGAAAATGACTTTGTCGGGAGGTTCTTCCAGGGTCTTGAGCAGGGCGTTGGAGGCCTCGTCGGTGAGCATGTGCGCTTCGTCGAGGATTACGACTTTGTAGCGGCCGCCGGCGGGCGCGTAGCGGACCATCTCGCGCAGCTCGCGAATCTGGTCGATGCCGCGATTCGACGCCGCGTCGATTTCGATTACGTCCAGGGAATTTCCCAGGCCGATTTCGCGGCACGAGTCGCACTCATTGCAGGGTTCCGCGGCGGGACCCTTCGCGCAATTGAGGGCTTTGGCGAGAATGCGCGCCGTGGTCGTCTTGCCCACGCCGCGCGCTCCGGAAAAAATGTAGGCATGCGCCACGCGGCCGGACTGCACCGCATTGGCAAGGGTCCGCGTGACGTGCTGCTGCCCGACCACGTCGGCAAACGTCTGCGGCCGCCATTTTCGCGCGATGACCTGGTAGCTCATGCTCTTGGAGTCTCGCTTTTTCCGTATCCCCTGCGGCCGATGTGCTGCAATCCGAAGAGCAAAGACGCAACACACGCAGGACACAGGGATTCACAGAGGGGCCGCTGAAAAACCCTCCGTGCAGCGCTGGGAATATCCGCACCGGCAATTCCCAATAGACTGCAGATGAGAGGAACTTCGGGTACTCCGCGGCGCACGAAGCGATCCCGGTACCGTTGCTCCCTTCCGGGCCTGGCGGGGTTCGCGGGACTTCGTCGCACAGAGCCCGAAGTTCCACGCATCGGCAGTCGCGCCACTTGGGTGAGACCGCTAAGGGAGTCTAGCACAGCGACCGGTTCGAAAAAAGAAAAGCGGGACGCGAAAATCAATCCGCCCGGGCAAACGCATTGGTTACAACACGAAAATCTGTTCGCGCAAACGGATTTCAATCCGGTATAAGCTTGTATAGGACAATGCAGCGTTTGCCAGCGAGGACCATCAGGTGTCACAAGCAGAGCTACTGACCGAGCAGGACATTGTTGCCAGGCTGGAAGAACGCCTGGGCCGGGTGCACGCCCGACAGCGGCTCGGGATTGAAAATGATCACGAGGCGCAGGTGTTCGGCCAGGGCCTTAACTTCTTTCACCCCGAAAACTGGTATTCCGTCCAATCCGCGATTCGAACCTCTCTGAGGCTGGCGGGGCTGTACGGGCGCGGGCAAAGGAATGCCGAACGCATCCAGATCCGGCACAACGATGTCGTGTGGGCGGATCTTCCTCCAGCATTCGACGGATTCACGATTCTTCACCTCACCGATTTGCACGCGGACATGAATGCAGGCGCAATGCGGCGCCTGATTGAGCTTCTCGGGGAAGTCCGCTACGACATTTGCGTGCTGACCGGGGACTATCGGGGAAAAACCTTCGGTCCATTCGACGAGGCCCTGGAAGGCGTGGCCCAGGTGCGTGCGCACCTCAAGGAACTGGTTTATGGCGTGCTGGGCAATCACGACACGATCCGCATGGTTCCCGCCCTGGAAGAGATGGGTATTCGCATGTTGCTCAACGAGTCGGAAACGATCGTTCGCGGCAATCAGCGAATCCATCTGGCCGGCATCGATGACGCCCATTTCTACCGGGCCGACAATATCGAAAAGACGGCCACAGGATTGCCTCACGACGAGTTTTCCATCCTGCTCTCACACACACCGGAAATTTACCGGCAGGCGGCCCACGCGGATTTCAAACTCATATTGAGTGGCCACACGCATGGGGGCCAGATCTGCCTGCCCGGTTCCATTCCGATCACTCTGGATTCGGTTCTGCCGCGGCACATGGGATCGGGTGCGTGGAAATACCACCAGATGTCCGGTTACACCTCGGCTGGCGCCGGATCGTCGATCGTAGCCGTCCGCTTTCATTGTTCCCCGGAAATTACGCTGCATCACTTGCGGCGGCCTTCCTCGCCCGCATCCCGTTAGATTTGGAAGCGGTCTTGAATTAATACGGGTGGTCGCGAAGGTGGAAGCGGAAGAGCAGGCGGGACAGTAGCAACTCACCGGCAAAAAAGATTGCAACGCCCGCGGCGATATCCAGCGCCGTCAACGGGAGCACGGCCCGGCAAGCGAGCAGTGGAAACAGGGACTCCGGAACCTGGTCGAGGGCTGTGGCCTTGCCGCCCGCCGGCAGATTCATCCGGCGTTTCACAAAACTGGAAAACAAGTCTCCCGCCATCGCTAGGCCCGCCACCAGGGCCCCGATTTTCCAGCCGAGACCGAGCAGGGGCGCGCACGCGGACGTCACCAGAATCGAAAAGAAAATTCCCCGGTAAGTCTTCGATGAGCCGAAGACCGGCCGCCCATCGATAAAAAATTTGACGCCTCCGTCGAGAGCGCTTGCCAGGCGCTCCTTCAGAATGTCTTTCACGATCACTGGCGCCCCGTTTGCCACGGCCAGCAAGACCAGCATCTGCGCGATCGTCCAGAAGTGCATGCGCGCACTTTACTGCAAAGGCCGACTGTATGCATTGCCCGATTTTTTCCGCTCATCCTGGTTCCTTGCCTGATCGCGCCGCGGGGTCACCGCGATCTTGACGGCCAGGATTTCCGCGATAAGGGATAAAAAATCCGCTGCCGCCGCTGGTAGGATATACGGCGATGTCCACTGCGGCGGCATTACCGGCAATATCGGACCTTGGGCTGCGCCGTCCGGCGCTGATGCGCTGGCTGGTGGCGATTGCAGTCATGACCAGCGCCATCATGGAGCTGGTGGATACCTCGGCGGTGAACGTCAGCCTGCCGTACATCGCCGGCAGCCTTTCCGCCACGGTGAACGAAGCCACCTGGGTGCTGACCTCCTACCTGGTTGCCAATGCCGTGCTGCTGCCGCTAACCGGGTGGCTGGCGAACTACTTTGGCCGCAAGCGGCTGCTGATGATTGCGGTGACGGGCTTCACGGTGGCCAGCGTATGTTGTGGCATAGCGCCCACCCTGCCGTTCCTGATTTTTTTTCGCGTGTTGCAGGGGGCCATGGGCGGCACGCTGCAGCCAATCACCCGCGCCATCATGCTGGAGACATTTCCACGGGAGCAGCGCGGGCAGGCCATGGCGTTTTTTGGCGTGGGCATTGTGGTGGCGCCGATCCTCGCCCCCATGTTGGGAGGGTGGCTGACGACGAATTACTCCTGGCGCTGGGTCTTCTTCGTAAATATTCCCATCAGCATACTGGCGCTGATCCTGGTGCAGACGTTTGTGTTCGACCCGTCCTACATCCGGCGGCGCTCGCGTCGCGTGGACTACTGGGGAATGGGGATGCTGGTGACAGGGATCGCGGCGCTGCAGATTATGCTGGACAAAGGGCAGGAGGCGGACTGGTTCAGCTCGCATTTCATCGTCGCGCTGGCCGTTGTAGCGGCCGTCCTGCTGCCGGCCTTCATCTTCTGGGAACTGCGCACGAAAGATCCCGTGGTGCACCTCAGCCTGTTCCGCCATCGCACGTTTGCCACCGGCGTGCTGCTTTCCGCCACGCTGGGGCTGGTGCTCTACGGAAGCATCGTGCTGATGCCGCTGTTCATGCAGGAATTGCTGGGATTTCCGGCGGTGACGGCGGGATTCTGGAACTCGCCGCGCGGATTGATCACACTGGTGATGATGCCGCTGGCGGGTTTCCTGATCGGGCGGCGCTGGGACATGCGTGTGCTGCTGTTTTGCGGGCTGCTGGTTGCCGCGGTAGGCGTTTACATGTTCTCACACCTCAATCTGAACGCTTCACCCTGGGATTTCGTCTGGCCGCAGGTGGTGATGGGCGTGGGGCTGTCGTTCACGTTCGTGCCCCTGTCGACGATCACGGTTGATCCCATTCCCGACGAGGAAATGGGCTACGCGACCAGCCTGATCTCGGTTTCGCGCAACCTGGGAGCCAGCTTCGGCATATCGGTCATCACGACGCTGATTGCGCGGCGAGCGCAGTTTCATCAGGACCGGCTCGTGTCGCATCTGTCGCAATCAAACGCCGCGTTCGCCGGCGCGCGGGAAGCCCTGCAGAAGATGTTCCAGCGGCACGGCGCCAACATCGTGACGGCCGGGCAGGACGCCCTGGCAGGAATCTATCAGATGATGCTGCACCAGGCTGTGGCGATGAGTTATCTCGACGGCTTCCGCGTGCTGGGCGTGGTCTTCGTGTTGGTGTCGCCGCTGGTGTGGCTGATGCACAAGCCGGTCTTCAAGGCGCGGTCCCGGGGCCGGTGAGCGGGCGTTGATTGAAATGCGGCGCTTCCATCCGAAACCTTCATCCGAGTTCAGAACGGAAAAGTCACGGTCACTGTGGTTTCCACATCGACGGCGCGGCCATTTTGAATGTAGGGGCGGTATCTCCAGCCCAGGACCGCGGCGCGCGCCGCATTTCCAAGCGCAAGATCGCCGCTTAAAATTGTGGCTGACCGGACTTGACCCAGCACATCGATGATGACATCGAGCCGGACCGTTTTTGAGATTCCCGGCCTGATCGCTCCGGGTGGAGCGACGGGCTGCGCGCTTTGCAGCAACATCATCTGGGCTTCCAGTGCGGAAATATAAGGGAGTCCCGCATAACTTTTCGTGGCGCTCAATGCGCCAAATACCAGTTCGTCGATCTCCCGGAAACCGCCATCCACGTAAAAGAAATAGCCCAGCATATGGCTGTTGGTTTCCGATGTGCCCTTTGCCTCCGCCCGGTACGCATGGACCGCTTCTTTCCCTTGCATGGATAAAATCGATAAATAGATCGGCTTCGCCCAGGAATCGGGCCGGTTCACGGCGGCTTGCGCAAGCGGCAAGACCTGGATGGTCAGATTGTCCAGGCCGGCCACAAACTGGTAAACCTTGCCCGGGCCGGCGGCTGTGTTCGCAATCTGCCTGGCGTAATTCGTTTCCAGGCGCGCGCCCTCCTGTTCGCCGAAGACTTGCGCGAACCATTTTGCGTGGTTCGGCAAAATCGCGCTTTCCCAGAGGGAATCGATCTTTGGATTGTCGTGGCCCTGGATCGCGGCTATCAGGTCCTGAAGAAAATTGCGCAAACCCACGGGCGAATCGGGATATGCCGGCTCCGTTTGAACGGAAGTCTGCGATGTTTGTGCAGGCGGTGTTTCTGCAGAATGTGTCTGCGCCGGCTGCGTCTGGGCGTTCATGCACGCCGGCACGAGGGCTACAAGACACAACGCTGTCCTCATGGCCCACGTCAAGGAAGCGGCCCTCCTTCCATACACCGAACACGCCAAGCTTACCAAAGTCCTTCCATACTCCCAATCCAGGAAAGCATCTGATATTCGCGTATGCCGGGAACGGGCCTTACGTGCATGCGGATTCAATTAAGATCAAATTTCCGCCATAGTAGAGGGACCTTTTGGAACCCGCGATGCTAGCATTCGAAGTAGCGCACGGGGTCAGTTGTTCGAACGTAACCTCCGCGATCCGGTCCGGCGCGCGCTTCCGCACAGCGCAGCCGGACGTGCAGCGCCAGCGCAAGGCCTGAAGTGTTTTTCGAATTACTTCGCGGAAGGCTCGCTGGATTTTTTACTCACCGGAAATGTAACTTTCCACAATTTTCCTGGCTGGAGCATGCGTGCGCCGATAGACCAGCCGCTGGTGCGGCGCGCAACCCACATGACCTTGAACTTGTGAGCCTCCTCTTTTGATGGCGTGACATCTTCGGGGAGGATCATTCGAACGTCCACCGTGTCGCCTGCTCTGAGGCGCACATCGGTCCGAATACGGCAGCCCGTGTCGCTGATGTTCTCTGTTTTAGTGCGCTCGATAAATGGCTGGCCGTTATGGTCTATTCCACTCATCTCGATTGAAAAATTGAGGTAAAGCCGCTTGCCCCTTCGCCGTTCCTCAGTGGATTCGCCAG